>Ga0209207_1000121_pt1 | contig 62189 bp, 52 predicted proteins | sample SaghotsprinmetaG_FD_184140 | JGI IMG/M metagenome (GOLD analysis project Ga0209207, IMG submission 184140) | Hot spring microbial communities from South Africa to study Microbial Dark Matter (Phase II) - Sagole hot spring metaG (SPAdes) (version 3) | ecosystem: Environmental > Aquatic > Thermal... | reverse complement strand
CGTCGGGGCCGGCCAGCCCGGGCAGATTGGCCACGGCCCGCAGCTGCCCACCATCGAGCAACAGCGGCAGGCGCCCGCGCACAAAAGCCGGTACGCGGCTCTCGTTGAGCAGGCGCTTGAGATCACGCCGGCCGCGCCCCGCCAGCAGAATCTGCTCGCCGCCCTGACGATAACCCAGCTGCCAGGCACCTGCGGGCAGGCTTCCAGCGACCCTCACCCGACCATTGCCCGGCAGGTTCAACCACTGCCCCTGCGGCACGACATTCGGCGTGGCCGGTTCAACCAGCCAGTCGCCAGACAGCCACCATATCCGCCCATCGGCGCGGCGCAACTGGCCCGGCTCCAGGGCCCAGATCGGCGCCGCATCGTCCGCGGCATCGCGCAGGGCCTGCCAGCCAGCCCAGTGATCGCTATCGGGCATACGACACAAGGGCCGCAACCAGTAGCGCAGGGCATTGCGCTGACGCGCCTCGCTCAGCGCCGCCAGCGGCGCCAGGGCCAGGTTAGGCAGCCCCAGCCAGGCATAGGCAGGCGCATCGGCACAGGCCGCCGCCAGGTCCAGTTCGGCCAGCTCATCGAGCAACTGCGCCGCTTCGCGCAGATGCTCGGCACTGCGCGCCATATTCGCCTGCGCCCGAGGCCAACGCTCGACCAGCAGCGGCATGATGCGCTGGCGCAGAAAATTGCGACTGAAACGGCTATCGGCGTTGCTCGGGTCTTCCACCCAGGCCAGGTCATGGGCCTGGGCATAGGCCTGCAACTCGGCCCTGGCGCAATCCAGGAGCGGCCGCAATAGCTGACCGCCACCCAGAGTGCGACTGACCGGCATGGAGGCCAGCCCCTGCACCCCTGCACCACGCAGTAGACGAAACAGCAGGGTCTCGGCCTGATCGTCAGCATGCTGGCCGGTCAGCAGCAGCTCACCCGGCACCAGGTTGTTGGCAAACGCGGCGTAACGCGCCCGACGAGCGCCTTGTTCGATACTGGCGCCCGCCTCCACCTGCACCGCCAGCACCTGCAGCGGCACACCCAGGGCAGCACAAACAGCCTGACAGTGTGCTGGCCAGGCATCGGCAGCCGCCTGCAGACCGTGATGGATATGCACAGCGCGCAGCGGTGGCAAGCGTTCCTGACGCGCCCAGGTGGCCAACAGGTGCAGCAACACCGTGGAATCCAGGCCGCCGGACAGGGCCACGCACCAGCCCGGGGCATTCAGCCAGGGCCCCAGGGCATGCTGCAGACGAATAGACAGAGCGTTCATGGGCTCAGCTTAAAACAACAACGGGCCCGCAGGCCCGTTGTCTTGTCGCGACCCGGTGTCAGGCAACGCCATAGCTCATCAGACGCTCGTAACGACGCGCCAGCAGCTCGGTGGTATCCAGGGTCTTGAGGGTTTTCAGCTGGGCCAGCAGGGCCTGGCGAACTGCCTCGGCCGCCGCCGCCGGATCACTGTGAGCACCACCCAGGGGCTCTTTGATCACCTGATCGACGATACCCAGATCCTTCAGACGCTCGGCGGTGATACCCATGGCTTCAGCGGCATCCGGCGCCTTCTCGGCGGTACGCCAGAGAATCGAGGCGCAGCCTTCCGGCGAAATCACCGAATAGGTGGAGTACTGCAGCATGTTCAGCTGATCGCAGACACCGATGGCCAGGGCACCGCCGGAACCGCCCTCACCGATTACGGTGGCGATGATCGGGGTTTTCAGGCGCGCCATGACCCGCAGGTTCCAGGCAATGGCTTCGCTCTGCCCACGCTCTTCGGCGTCGATACCGGGGTAGGCGCCGGGGGTGTCGATAAAGGTCAGGATCGGCATCTTGAAGCGCTCGGCCATTTCCATCAGGCGGCAAGCCTTGCGGTAACCCTCGGGGCGCGGCATACCGAAGTTGCGGCGCACCTTCTCGCGCACCTCGCGGCCCTTCTGATGACCGATGACCATCACCGGCTCACCGTCCAGACGCGCCACACCGCCGACAATGGCCGGGTCATCGGAGAAATGCCGATCACCGTGCAGTTCGTCGAATTCGGTAAAGATGTGCTGCAGGTAATCCAGGGTGTAGGGGCGACGCGGGTGGCGCGCCAGCTGGGCGATCTGCCAACTGGTCAGATTGCCGAAGATGCTTTCGGTCAGGGTGCTGCTCTTGTCCTGCAGGCGGGCGATTTCATCGCTGATATTCAGCGAGTTGTCACTACCGACCAGGCGAAGCTCTTCGATCTTGGCTTGCAGGTCGGCGATCGGCTGTTCGAAATCGAGAAAATTCGGGTTCATAGTCATCCGTCTTGCGTCGACGGCCAAGTGGCCGGGGAGCTGTATCCGTTTCGCGCCCTACCTTATAGCAGCAGGCGCATTCAGGTCGACACCGGACTGCAGGGAAAACCGTGCAGCCCATCAAGGCATCGCAACTGCGATGCGGGGCGCGAACCCCGCAAATCAGCGGTAGTGCAAAAAGACGTTGTCGCGGCCGAACTGGTCACGCAATGCCTGAATCAAGCCATCGGCCGGCTCGATTCGCCACTGCTCGCCAAACTGCAGCAGAGCCTTGGCATCGCTGCCGCGGTACTCCAGGGTAATGGGGCAGGCGCCGCGATGGCGGCTGCACAGCTCGGCCAGCCAGCGCAGGCGATCGCCCTTGAGTGCCTCGCTGGCCACCTGCAGGCGCAGGCTGTCGGCCAGACCGGTGCGCGCCTCCTCCAGGCTCATCACCCGCTTGGCCCGCAGGCGCAGGCCGCCGGAGAAATCGTCGTTGCTCACCTCGCCCTCCACCACCACCAGGGCATCGGTCTGCAGCAGGGCCTGGGCGGTATTGAAGGCCTCGGCGAACAGCGAGGCCTCGATCCGCCCGGAACGGTCGTCCAGGGTGATAAAGCCCATCTTGTCGCCTTTCTTGTTCTTCATCACCCGCAGGTTGACCACCAGACCGGCCACCGTCTGATCGCCGCGCGCGGCCTTGAGATCGACGATGCGCTGGCGGGCGAAACGCCGTACTTCGCCTTCGTATTCATCGATGGGGTGGCCGGTGAGGTACAAGCCCAGGGTGTCCTTCTCGCCCTTGAGACGCTCCTTGATCGACAGCTCGCGGGCCCTGCGATGGTTGACGTAGACATCTGCCTCGGCATCGGCGAACACCCCCCCGAACAGGTCCATATGCCCGCTCTCGGCGCTGCGCGCGGTCTGTTCGGCGGCCTGCACCGCCTCTTCCATGGCGGCCAGCAGCACCGCACGGTTGCGGTCGATATTGGCCTTGTAGGCCTTCAGTTCCTCGTGGAAATGCGGCCCGAGGCGGTCCAGGGCACCGCTGCGGATCAGCGCCTCCAGGGTGCGTTTGTTGATGCGTTTGAGGTCGACCCGCGAACAGAAGTCGAACAGGTCCTTGAACGGGCCTTCCTGACGCGCCTCGACGATGGCCTCCACCGGCCCCTCGCCAACCCCCTTGATCGCGCCCAGGCCGTAGACGATCCAGCCTTCGTCATTCACCGTGAACTTGAACTCGGAAATGTTCACATCCGGCGCATCGAGGCGCAGCTTCATGCTGCGGCACTCCTCGATCAGGGTCACCACCTTGTCGGTGTTGTGCATATCCGCCGACAGCACCGCGGCCATAAAGGGCGCCGGATGGTGCGCCTTGAGCCAGGCGGTCTGGTAGGAGACCAGGCCATAGGCGGCCGAGTGCGACTTGTTGAAGCCGTAACCGGCGAACTTCTCCACCAGGTCGAAGATATTGCCCGCCAGGTCGGCGTCGATACCGTTGTTGGCGCAACCCTCGATAAAGCCACCGCGCTGCTTGGCCATTTCCTCGGGCTTTTTCTTGCCCATGGCGCGGCGCAGCATGTCGGCGCCACCCAGGGTATAGCCGGCCATCACCTGGGCAATCTGCATCACCTGTTCCTGGTACAGGATGATGCCGTAGGTGGGCTTGAGCACCGGCTCCAGGCCCGCGTACTGGTAGTCCTGGTGCGGGTAGGAAATCGGCTCACGGCCGTGTTTGCGGTTGATAAAGTCGTCCACCATGCCCGACTGCAGCGGGCCGGGGCGGAACAGCGCCACCAGAGCGATCATGTCTTCCAGGCAGTCGGGCTTGAGCTTCTTGATCAGCTCCTTCATGCCGCGCGATTCCAGCTGGAACACCGCAGTGGTCTCGGCCTTCTGCAGCATGGCGTAGGTGGCTTTGTCGTCCAGGGGGATAAAGTCGATATTGACCAGATCCGCCTCCGCCACGCCCTTGCGCCGCTGCTCGCGGTGGATGGTTTCCATGGCCCATTTGATGATGGTCAGGGTGCGCAGGCCGAGGAAGTCGAACTTGACCAGGCCAGCCTGCTCCACATCGTCCTTGTCGAACTGGGTGACCAGGCCGCCGCCTTCGTCATCGCAGGCAATGGGCGAGAAATCGGTGAGTTTGGTCGGTGCGATCACCACACCACCGGCGTGCTTGCCGGTGCCGCGGCAGATACCTTCGAGCTTGAGCGACATTTCCCAGATTTCCCGGGCGTCCTCGTCGACCTTGAGGAAGTCGCGCAGCGGCTCCTCCATCTCGTAGGCTTTTTCCAGGGTCATGCCGACCTCGAAGGGGATCATCTTCGACAGACGGTCGGCCAGGCCGTAGGACTTGCCCTGGGCCCGGGCCACGTCGCGCACCACCGCCTTGGCCGCCATGGTGCCGAAGGTGATGATCTGGCTCACCGCATTGCGCCCGTACTTCTCGGCCACATAGTCGATCACCCGGTCACGGCCATCCATGCAGAAGTCGACGTCGAAGTCGGGCATGGACACCCGCTCGGGGTTGAGGAAGCGCTCGAACAGCAGGTCATAGGCCAGCGGGTCGAGGTCGGTGATCTTCTGCACATAGGCCACCAGGGAACCGGCACCCGAACCCCGGCCCGGGCCCACCGGCACGCCGTTGTTCTTGGCCCACTGGATAAAGTCCATCACGATCAGGAAATAGCCGGGGAAGCCCATCTGGATGATGATATCCAGCTCGAAATTCAGCCGGTCGATATAGACCTGCTTCTTCGCCTCGTAGTCCGGCGTATCCCTGGGCAGCAGCACCTGCAGACGCTCTTCCAGGCCATCGAAGGAGACCTTGCGGAAGTACTCGTCCATGGTCATGCCGTCCGGCACAGGGAAGTCGGGCAGGAAGTACTTGCCCAACTGCACTTCGATATTGCAGCGCTTGGCGATCTCCACGGTGTTGGCCAGGGCCTCGGGCAGATCGCTGAACAGCTCGGCCATCTCTTCCGGGGTTTTCAGATACTGCTGGTCGGAATAGCTGCGCAGCCGGCGCGGGTCGTCCAGGCTGCGACCCTCGCCGATGCACACGCGGGTTTCGTGGGCGGCGAAGTCGTCCTGCTTGAGAAAGCGCACATCGTTGGTGGCCACCAGCGGGGCTTCCAGGCGCTCGGCCAGCTCCACCGCGAGGTGCAGGTATTCCTCGTCGCCTACACGGTTGGTGCGTTGCACCTCCAGGTAAAAGCGCTCCGGGAAAACCGCCATCCACTCGCGCAAGCGCGCTTCGGCCAGCTGTGGCTCACCCGCCAGCAGGGCCTGCCCCACCTCGCCCTCACGGGCGCCGGACAGGGCGATCAGGCCTTCGGCAGCCTGCTTGACCCAGTCGCGCTGGATGATCACCAGATCATTGCTCTGCCCTTCGCTCCAGCCACGCGACACCAGTTCGGTGAGATTGCGATAGCCCTTGGGGTTCATAGCCAGCAGGGTCATGCGCGACAGCGGGCCGTCCTCATCGGCACTGGCCAGCCAGATATCGGCGCCGCAGATCGGTTTGATACCGCCGCCCATGGCAGCCTTATAGAACTTCACCAACGCGCACATATTGCTCATGTCGGTGACCGCCACCGCCGGCATGCCGGCAGCCGCCACCGCCTTGATCAACGGCTTGACCCGCACCAGCCCGTCGACCAGGGAAAACTCGGTATGCAGACGCAGATGGACGAAGGAGGCGGTCATGGCAGTCCTATAGAAAACACAAAAACGATAAGGCCCGGATTGTACCGGGCCAGGTTGCAAACAACAGCATACGGATCAACGGATCGTGGCGTAGAGTGGATGTCGCGCTCTACGTCCACCGCACCTGCGCGCGAGGGATCAATAAGGCGTGATCCTACTCCTCAAGCAGCGCACGCACCGGGCCGAAGGAGCGCCGATGAATCGGGGTCGGCCCCAGGCGACGCAGGGCTTCCAGGTGCACGGGGGTCGGATAGCCCTTGTGCCCGCCGATGCCATAGCCAGGGTACTGCAGTTCCAGGGCCTGCATCTCGCGGTCGCGACTGACCTTGGCCAGGATCGAGGCCGCGGCAATCGCCGGCACCTGGCTGTCGCCTTTGACCACGGCGGCGCTGGGCACCTTCAGTTTAGGGCAGCGGTTGCCATCGATCAGGGCCAGCTTGGGCCTCACGCTCAACCCCTCGACCGCACGCTGCATGGCCAGCATGGTGGCCTGGAGGATATTCAGCTGGTCGATCTCCTCCACCTCTGCGCGGGCGATGCACCAGGCCAGGGCTTTCTCGCGGATCTCGTCGAACAGGTGTTCGCGGCGTGCCTCGGACAACTTCTTCGAATCGTTCAAGCCCATAATGGGCCGCGCCGGATCGAGAATCACCGCCGCGGTCACCACCGCCCCGCACAAGGGCCCACGACCGACTTCATCGACCCCGGCCACCAGCTCCTCGACCTGGCTGAAATCCATACCCAGTTGCATCAGCGCTGGCCAACCAGCTGCAGCACGGCCTCGGCCGCCTGCTGCGAGGCATCGCGGCGCAGCGCCCGGTGGATCACATCGAAACCTTCGGTCTGCACCTGGCCGTCATCGATCAGGGGCGCCAGTGACTGGGCAAGCGCCTCGGCCGTCGCCGCATCCTGAATCAGCTCAGGCACCAGCAGACGCTCGGCGAGCAAATTGGGCAGGGAAATATAGGCACTGGTAACCAGGCGCTTGAGGATCCGATAGGTCAGTGGCGCCACCTTGTAGGCCACCACCATGGGGCGCTTGTACAGCAGCGCTTCCAGGGTGGCCGTACCGGATGCGATCAGCACCGCATCACAGGCCGCCAGCGCCTCATGGGAGCGACCATCGAGCAGACTCAGGGGCAGATCGCGGCTTGCCAGCATCTGCTCCAATTGTGCACGGCGCTCGGGGCTGGCGCAGGGCAGGACAAAGCGAATACCGGGACGCAAGGTACGCAGACGCACCGCTGCATCGAGAAACAGCTCACCCAGACGCGCCACTTCGCCACCGCGACTACCCGGCAGCAGCGCCACGACCGGCTCATCCAGGGGCAGATCCAGGGCTATGCGCGCAGCAGCACGGTCGGCCTGCTGGGGAATGGTATCGGCCAGGGGGTGTCCGACAAAGCGCACCGGCACCTGATGGGCGTCGTAGAACTGCGCCTCGAAGGGGAACAGCGTCAGCATCAGGTCGCAGGCTTCGCGGATCTTCAACACCCGCTTCTGCCGCCAGGCCCAGACCGAAGGGCTGACATAGTGCACGGTCTTGATCCCGGCGCGGCGCAACTTGAACTCCAGGCCCAGGTTGAAGTCCGGCGCATCGATGCCGATAAACACATCGGGTTTGGCCGCGATCAGACTCTGGCGCAGACGACGGCGGCGGGCCAGCAGCTCGGGCAGACGCCCCAGCACCTCGACCAGGCCCATGACCGCAAGGCGCTCCATGGGGAAATAGGACGTGAGCCCCTGTGCCTGCATCAGCGGGCCACCCACGCCGATAAATTCGATCTGCGGATGACGGGCTTTGAGTGCCTGCATCAAACCCGCGCCAAGGATATCGCCGGAGGCTTCACCCGCCACCAGCGCCACACGCAATGCTTGAGTCATAGGATTATCGGGTTATGCCGCGCTTGGAGGCCTGGATGGAGTCGCGAAACAGCGCCACCTCGGGGAACTGGGCTGCCGACTCGGCCAATTCGGCCAGGGCCTGCTCAACCGTCAGTCCCTGGCGATAGACAATCTTGTAGGCGCGGCGCAGAGCGGCAATAGCTTCGGCCGTGAAACCGCGCCGACGCATGCCCTCGAAGTTCATGCTGCGCGCCTCGGCCGGGTTGCCGAACACGGTGACGAAGGCCGGCACATCCTTGCCAATCGCCGTGCCCATGCCGGAAAAACTGTGGGCACCGATATGGCAGAACTGATGCACCAGGGTATAGCCGGACAGAATGGCCCAGTCGTCGACCCAGACATGGCCGGCCAGGGCGGTGTTGTTGACCAGGATGCAGTGGTTGGCGATCACGCTGTCATGCCCGACATGGGCATAGGCCATGATCAGGTTGTGATTGCCGATGGTGGTTTCGCTGCGATCCTGCACCGTGCCGCGGTGGATGGTCACCCCTTCACGGATCACGTTGTGATCGCCGATCACCAGACGGGTCGGCTCCCCCTGGTACTTGAGGTCCGGGGTGTCTTCGCCGATGGAGGAAAACTGATAGATGCGGTTGTGCTTGCCGATCCTGGTCGGCCCCTTGAGGATCACATGGGGGCCGATCACCGTACCCTCGCCGATTTCCACATCAGGGCCGACGATCGACCAGGGGCCGACCTGAACACCCTCCGCCAGCCTGGCTGACGGATCGATAATGGCGCGAGGGTCAATCAAACTCATAGTTTGCGTTCCGCACAGATGATTTCGGCCGAGCAGACTTCCTTGCCGGCGACACTGGCCTTGCACTCGAATTTCCAGATACTGCGCTTGTCGCTCAGGTAGCGCGCCTCAAGGATCAGCTGATCCCCGGGCACCACGGGCGAGCGAAAGCGCAGCTTGTCCGAACCTACAAAGTAGTACAGGGTGCCGTCGCTGGGCTTAACGCCCATCATCTTGAACCCCAGAATACCGGCGGCCTGGGCCATGGCTTCGATAATCAGCACGCCCGGCATGATCGGGTGCTCGGGGAAGTGACCGTTGAAGAATGGCTCGTTGATGCTGACATTCTTGTAGGCACGAATGCTTTTGCCTTCGATATCCAGCTCCGCCACCCGATCCACCAGCAGGAAGGGGTAACGGTGAGGCAGGTATTCGCGAATTTCGTTAATGTCCATCATATCCAGAGCAGCTCGTCAGAAATAAGTAATCACCAGCAATTGCCGGCTCAGGCATCAGATGAAGCATCGCCACCCGGGGTCACGGCAGCCAGCTGCTTTTCCAGTTGCTGCAGGCGCCGCGCCATATCATCCAGCTGGCGAATGCGTGCGGCGCTCTTGCGCCACTCCGCTGCCGGCTGCATGGCGGTGCCAGAGGAATAGGAACCGGGCTCGGTGATGGAGCGGGTGACCATGGTCATGCCGGTGACGAATACGTTGTCGCACACCTCGATATGCCCAACCATACCCACGCCACCGGCAATCATGCAGTTCTTGCCGATCTTGGTGCTGCCGGAAATCCCGCAGCAACCGGCCATGGCGGTGTTGTCACCGACCTGCACGTTGTGCGCGATCATGATCTGGTTATCCAGCTTGACCCCGTTACCCAGCAGGGTATCGGACAGCGCGCCGCGGTCGACCGTGGTATTGGCACCGATCTCGACGTCATCGCCAATGCTCACCCCGCCGATCTGCGCGATCTTCTGCCACACGCCCTTCTCATTGGCAAAGCCGAAGCCCTCGCCGCCGATCACCGCACCGGACTGGATCACCACCCGCTTACCGATGCGCACGTCGTGATATAGGGTCACTCGCGGCGCGAGCCATCCCCCCTCACCGATCACCGAGCGGGCACCGACCACGCAGTGAGCGCCGATGCTGACACCCGGGCCGATCTGCGCGCCACTCTCGATCACCGCATAGGCGCCAATACTGGCGCTGGCATCTACCACGGCATCTTCTGCGATCACCGCAGTGGCATGCACGCCCGGCAAAGCCCTGGGTTTGCGATCGAACAGATGGGACAGCTGGGCATAGGCCAGATAGGGATTGGCCACGACCAGGGCATTGCCCTGAAAGCCTTCCGCATCAGCGGCGGTCAACAGCACCGCGCCGGCCTTGCAGCCGGCGAGGTATTTACGATATTGGGCATTGGCCAGAAAGCTCAGCTGAGCCGGGCCGGCCTCCTGCAAAGTGGCCAGGCCAGTGATTTGCAGTTCGGCCTCACCACGCAGGTGCGCGCCCAGCTGTTCGGCCAGCTGGGCCAGGCTATAGACAATTGCCGTCATGCTTAACGCATCTTGTTCATGCGCTCGATAACCTGGCGGGTGATGTCGAACTGGGGTTTGACATCGATCACCGCACCGCGCTCCAGCACCAGGTCGAAGTTGCCGCTCTTGATCACTTCCTCGACCGCCTTGTCCAGGTTCGGCTTGAGGGTCTTGAGCATCTCACGGTCGGCAACGGCCTTGGCCTCGTTCAGCTCCTTGGACTGGAACTGGAAATCCCGGGCCTTCTGCTTGAACTCAAGCTCCAGACGCTCGCGCTCGGCGGTCTGCATCTTTTCGCCATCCTTGACCAGGCGATCCTGAATACGCTTGGCATCGCTCTCCAGGGTTTTCAGCTTGTTCAGCTGGGGGCCGAATTTCTTCTCCGCGTCCACGGCATAGCGCTTGGCCGCATCGGATTCGAGCAGGGCCATCTGGTAATTGAGCACCGCCACCTTCATCTGGGCGAAGGCCGGAGTTGCCAGCATGGCAACGCTTAACAGAACCACTTGAGTCAACTTACGCACGGGGCAACTCCTGCAAAACGGTGATGTTCGATAAACGATGGCTTAGAAGGTCTGGCCAAGGGAGAACTGGAATACCTGGGTATCGGCGTCATCCGGCTTGAGGATGGGCATGGCCAGGCTGAAGCTGAGCGGCCCCAGAGCGGTGATCCAGGTCAGGCCCACACCCACCGAACTGGCCAGCTGGCCGGGGTCGATATTGTTGCAGTCCTTCTGGGTCTTGCCGCAGTTGGTGTCGAACACATTACCCACATCCCAGAACAGCGCGGTACGCAGGGAACGCTGGTCCTTGACGAAGGGCATGGGGAACAACATCTCTACGCCACCCTGTACCAGCACGTTGCCACCGAAGGGCAGCGGATCCTGATCAGGATCCTTCAACGTACCCGGCCGAGTGCCGGAACTCGGTGTACTGCGCGGGCCCAGGCTGCTGTCCTTGAAGCCACGTACCGAGTTGAAACCGCCGGCATAGTAGTGCTCGTAGAACGGCAGATCGGAAGTGGAGCCATAACTTTCACCAAAGCCCAGCTGCGAATGAAAGCGCAGGGTGTAGGTATCGCTCAGCGGCATAAAGCGCTGGCCACGATAATCGACCTTGAAGAAGGACAGATCACTGCCGGGCACCGTGGTTTCGAACACCAGGCTCTGGGAATAGCCGCGATTGGCCAGCACACCACGGTTGAGGGTGGACTGGGACCAGCCGATGGACGCTTTGAGGTTCAGGTAGTTGTCACCTTCGGCCTCGACGAAGTCGAAAATTTCATCGACGGTGTAAACACCTGTCTTGATCTTGTCATTCTGAATCGACAGACCGTAGTTCAGGCGCGAAATATCGCTGATGGGGTAACCGATACTGATACCACCGCCATAGCTGTCCACCGCATAGCTGGACACCGTGGTCTTCAGCTTGTCGTAGTCGGTCTGACGGAAGAAGGCGTTATAGCCCAGACTCACGCCGTCGGGCGTCCAGTAGGGGTCGACAAAGCCGAAGTTGTAGCTGCTCTGGTATTCACTGCGGTTAAGACCGACGCTGACGCGGTTACCAGTACCCAGGAAGTTGTTCTGGGTAATGGAGCCACCGAGAATCAGACCGGCGTTCTGGGCGAAGCCCACGCTGGCGGTGATATTGCCGGAGGCCTGTTCTTCCACGCTGTAATTGACGTCGATCTGATCGTCGGTGCCCGGTACCTGCGGGGTTTCGACGTTGACTTCCTTGAAGTAGCCCAGGCGTTCCAGGCGTACCTTGGACTGGTCGATCAGGTAGGTGGAGGCCCAGCCGCCTTCCATCTGGCGCATCTCGCGGCGCAGCACTTCGTCCTCGGACTTGGTATTGCCACGGAAGTTGATGCGGTTGACGTAGGCGCGCTTGCCCGGATCGACGAAGAAGGTCACGGTCACAGTGCCATCGTCATGGGGCTCGGGCACGCCGTTGACGTTGGCAAAGGTATAGCCCTCGTTACCCAGGCGGCGGGTGATCAGCTCGCTGGTGGTGGTCATGACCTTGCGCGAGAACACCTGACCTTCACGCACCAGCAGCAGGGCACGCACGTCGTCTTCGAGCTTCTTCAGGTCGCCGCTGAGTTTGACTTCGCGCACGCTGTACTTCTGCCCCTCGTCAACGTTGACGGTGACATAGACGTGCTTCTTGTCCGGGGTGATAGAGACCTGGGTGGAGCTGATATCCATATTGATATAGCCGCGATCCAGGTAATAGGAGCGCAGGCGTTCCAGGTCGCCGGAGAGTTTTTCCCGGGCGTACTTGTCGTCGTTGCGGAAGAAGGACAGCCAGTTGGTGGTCTTCAGTTCGAACAGGTCGATCAGCTCTTCATCGCTGAACACACTGTTACCCACAACGTTGATATGCTGAATGGCGGCAACCGAGCCTTCGTTGATGGTGATCTTCAGTGCCACGCGGTTGCGCGGCTGGGGGATCACCTCGGCCTGGATCTCCGCCGAGTAGCGGCCCTGGGCCACATACTGACGCTGCAATTCGTTGCGCACGCCTTCGAGGGTGGCGCGCTGGAAGATCTCGCCTTCAGCCAGGCCGGACTGGTTCAGGCCCTTGAGCAGATCTTCACTGCTGATGGCCTTGTTGCCTTCGATCTCGATGCCGGAAATGGACGGCCGCTCGACGACGGTAATGACCAGCACGTCGCCCTCGCGCCCCAGTTGGATATCCTGGAAGAAGCCGGTCTTGAACAGCTCACGGGTCGCTTCCACCAGCACCCGGTCATCGGCCTGGGCGCCGACATTCAGGGGCAATACGCCAAATACGCTGCCGGCGGAAACCCGCTGCAGGCCATTGACGCGAATATCGGAGATAGTGAAGGACTCGGCGTGAACTTCGGCGATCATCAGTGCGGAAAGTACCGCAGGTAGCAGCAGACGTTTCATGAAGTCCTTTCTTATTTCAACTGACAATAAAATATCTGCCGCTTGGGGCGACACTTCTTTTAAAACTGAGAGTTTGATTCAGGCGCGATTACAGCCGGCTCAGATCGTTGACCAGGGCCAGCAACATGACCCCGATGACCAGACTGATACCAATCTGCATCCCCCAGCCTTGCACCCGTTCGGACAGCGGACGACCACGCGCCCACTCGATCAGGTAAAAGAGCAGATGCCCACCATCGAGAACAGGGATGGGCAACAGATTGAGAACCCCCAGGCTTATGCTTAGGTAGGCGAGGAAGGTCAGAAAATCACCCACGCCCGACTCGGCAGAAGCGCCCGCCACTTTAGCAATGGTTATCGGCCCACTCAAGTTTTTTACCGAGAGCTCACCGAAGAGCATTTTCTTCAGTGAATCCAGGGTCAGCAGGCTCATTGACCAGGTCCGCCGGGCGCCTTCGGCAATGGCCTCCAGAGGGCCGAAACGCACCTCGCGCAGCATCTCCGCCGGCCAGCTTACCCCCTGTACACCGGCACCGAGATAGCCGCTACGGGCCTCGCCCTCGCCGCGCGCACCCAGCACCAGGGTTTTCTCAAGCTGCATGCCTTCGCGCACCAGCAGCAACGTGACCGACTGCCCGGGCAATTCACGCACCCTGTCCACCAACTGCTGCCACTCGTCCAGGGGCTGACCATTGAGCGCCAGCAGCAGGTCGCCACTGCGCAGCCCCGCCGCCGCAGCAGGCCCCTTGGGGTCGAGCTGGGCCAACAGCGGCACTATGGCCGGACGCCAGGGGCGAAGCCCCAGGGAGGTAATGGGATCGGGCTCATCGACGCCGCGCAGCCAGTTGTCCAGTTGCACATAACGCACGCTGTCGACAGTGGAACCCGGCTCACGCACATCGACCTGCAGGGTGCCGCTCTCGCCCAGACGACGAATCAGCTGCAGATTGACCGCCGACCAACCCGGCGTCGCCTGACCATTGACCGCAACAATCTCCTGCCCCTCGCGCAAGCCGGCACGCTCGGCCAGGCTTTCGACCTGCACCGCACCGATCACCGGGCGCACCTGCTGACTGCCAAGCATGGCCACCGCCCAGAAAAACAGCAGGGCCAGAAGGAAGTTGGCCAAGGGGCCGGCGGCAACAATAGCGATGCGCTGGTGCACCGTCTTGCGGTTGAAGGATTGCTCCAGCAACTCGGGCGGCACATCGCCCTCGCGCTCATCGAGCATCTTCACATAGCCACCCAGGGGAATCGCGGCTATGACGAACTCGGTACCCTGACGGTCGTGCCAGCGCAGCAGCGGGCTGCCAAAGCCCACGGAGAAACGCAGCACCTTGACCCCGCAGCGACGCGCCACCCAGAAATGTCCGAATTCGTGAAAGGTCACCAGCACCCCAAGGGCGATCAGGGTACCGATCAGCATATACAGCGCGCTCATCTACTCTCTCCGTACTGCTTTGCGGGCCCGTTTACGGCCCCGCCGAGGTCAGCCCAGGCAGGACTCGGCCAGTTCACGGGCACGGGCATCGGCCGCCAGCACGCCGTCCAGATCTTCGACCGGGCGAACCGGCTCGGCGTTCAGCACTCTTTCGATGATACTCGGGATTTCGACAAAACGAATGCGCCGTTCAAGAAAGGCGGCCACCGCCACCTCATTGGCCGCATTGAGCATGGCCGGCGCAGTACCACCCTGCTCCGCCGCCTGGCGCGCCAGACGCAGACAGGGAAAGCGCTGCTCATCCGGCGCCTGGAAATCCAGACGAGCGATGGCAAACAGATCCAGCGGCGCCACCCCCGAGTCGATACGCTCGGGCCAGGCCAGGGCATGGGCGATGGGCGTACGCATATCCGGGTTGCCCAGCTGCGCCAGCACCGAACCATCGACATAGTCGACCAAAGAGTGGATCACGCTCTGCGGGTGCACCAGCACCTCGACCTGGCTGGGCTGCGCATCGAACAGCCAACAGGCCTCGATCAGCTCCAGGCCCTTGTTCATCATGCTGGCCGAGTCCACCGAAATCTTGCGCCCCATGGACCAGTTGGGATGAGCACAGGCCTGCTCCGGCGTGACGGCCTGCAACTGCGCCAGCGGCATTTCGCGGAACGGCCCACCGGATGCGGTCAGCAGGATACGCCGCACCCCGACCTGTGACAGGCCGCGCCCATAGTCGCCCGGCAGGCACTGGAAGATGGCGTTATGCTCACTGTCGATGGGCAACAGGACAGCGCCACTGCGCTTGACCGCCTGCATAAACAAGGCCCCGGACATGACCAGGGCCTCCTTGTTGGCCAGCAGCACCTTCTTGCCCGCCTGCACGGCCGCCAGGGTCGGTTCCAGGCCGGCGGCACCGACAATGGCCGCCATCACCGCATCCACCTCGGGATGAGCGGCCACTTCACACAGGCCGGTCTTGCCATGCAGGACCCGGGTGGACAGCCCCGCCGCCAGCAAATTGCCCTGCAGGTGGGCCGCCGCCGCACTGTCGGCGACCACGGCAAAGCAGGGGCGATAGATCATGCACAAAGCTTCCAATTCGCTCAGGCGACTGAAAGCACTCAGGGCAAAGACTCGATAGTGCTCGGGATGACGGGCGATGACATCCAGGGTGCTCAAACCGATGGAGCCGGTCGCCCCCAGTACGGTGATCTGCTGCACGGGACTCACAAGGCGCCCCAGTCAGCCAGCCACAGCAGTGCGGCAAACACGGGAATGGCTGCGGTCAGGCTGTCGATGCGATCCAGCACGCCGCCATGCCCCGGCAGCAGATTGCTGCTGTCCTTGATCCCGGCCTGGCGCTTGAACATGCTTTCGGCCAGATCGCCAACCACCGAAATCGCCACCACCAGCAGGGTGCCCAGCAACGCCAGCAGCAGCCCCCCCAGGGACCACCCCTGATAAAGACCAAGGCCCAGACAGATCAGCAGCGTGGCCAGCAGCCCACCGAACACCCCTTCCCAGCTTTTACCGGGACTCACCTGGGGCGCCAGCTTACGCTTGCCAAAGGTCTTGCCGGCGAAATAGGCGCCGATATCGGCACCCCACACCAGCACCATCACCGCCAGGATCAGGCCATTGGCCTGGGGCCATTGTTTGAACAGCACCAAGCCCTGCCAGGCCGGCAACAGAATCAGCAGACCAATTGCCAGGCGCACCGGCAGGCGCACCCAATAGCGGCTGCTACCCGGATACCCCAGCACCAGGGCCGTGGCCACTGCCCACCAGCACACCCCCAGCAGCAATACGCCAGGCGCCAGCTGCGGCAGGCCATGGAGCAGCGCAAGCAGCGCCGCCACAGCGGCGGCATAGGCCAGGCGTTGCGGCTGCGCGGTAAAACCGATCAGCCGCGCCCACTCCCAGGCGCCGACGCTGACCACCGCCCCGATAAACAGCGCGAACCAGCCCCCCTCCAGGAGAAAGAAGCCCCCCAGGGCAAAAGGCAGCAGCAGCAGCGCGGTAATGATTCGTTGTTTGAGCATCAGCTACGGGTCTCGGCCGCCACCTGCTCGCTGGTTTTCCCAAAGCGACGCTGGCGGCTGGCGAAATTGGCCAAGGCTTTACGCATGGCATCGTGTTTGAAATCCGGCCAGTACAGGTCGGAGAAATACAGCTCGGTATAGGCCAGCTGCCACAGCAGGAAATTGCTGATGCGGTGCTCGCCACCGGTACGGATGCACAGATCCGGCAGAGGCAGATCGCCGGTCACCAGGCAGCTTTGCAGCAGCTCCGGGGTGATGTCCTCGGGACGCAGATGACCACCCTGCACCTCTCGCGCCAAACGCTGGGCAGCCTGAGCGATATCCCATTGGCCGCCGTAGTTGGCCGCCACCTGCAGGACAAAGCGCTTGTCGCCAGCGGTCTGCGCCTCGGCTTCGCGCATGGCGGCCTGCAGCTCGGGGTGAAAGCGCGAGCGGTCGCCGATGATGCGCAGACTGATATCGTTGTCGTTGAGCTTCTTTGTCTCTCGACGCAGGGCACCGAGAAACAGCTCCATCAGGGCACTGACCTCATCGGCCGGGCGCTGCCAGTTCTCGCTGGAGAAGGCGAACAGGGTGAGCACCTCGACCCCGGCCTCGGCGCACACCTCGATCACCGCGCGCACCGCATCGACACCGGCCTTGTGCCCGGCCACGCCAGGCAGCAGGCGCTTCCTGGCCCAGCGGTTGTTGCCGTCCATGATGATCGCCACATGGCGCGGCACGGCAACCGGGTTGCCGCCTTTGGTCTTGTCCATGACGATACCTGGCCGTCAGACGACCATCAGATCCGCTTCTTTCTGCTTCATCGCCGCGTCGATTTCGGCCACGAATTTGTCGGTGATCTTCTGCACCTCGTCGGCGGCGCGGCGCTCTTCGTCCTCGCTGATTTCCTTTTCCTTGACCAGATCCTTGAGCTGGCTCATGGCATCGCGGCGGATATTGCGCACGGCCACGCGGGCGTCTTCGGCGGCATCACGGGCCTGCTTGGTAAAGCCCTTGCGGGTTTCCTCGGTCAGCGCCGGCATGGTCACCAGCAGCAGTTCGCCCAGGTTGGTCGGGTTGAAGCCCAGACCGGAGCTCTGGATCGCCTTGTCCACCGCCGCCAGCATATTGCGCTCGAAGGCCACCACCTGCAGGGTGCGCGAATCCTTGACGGTGACGTTGGCCACCTGATTGATCGGGGTGTCGGCGCCGTAATAAGGCACCATCACGCCAGCCAGGATGCTCGGATGGGCCTGACCGGTACGGATACGGCTGAAGGCGTGGGCCAGGGACTCCAGGCTCTTCTGCATACGGGCCTGGGCGTCTTTCTTTATCTCGTTGATCATTGCTTGTCTTCCTCAATCAGAGTGCCTTCGGCGCCGCCCACTACCACATTGAGCAGGGCGCCCGGCTTGTTCATATTGAAAACCCGCAGCGGCATATTATGGTCACGGCACAGGCAGATGGCCGTGAGATCCATGACACCCAGCTTGCGGTCGAGCACTTCGTCGTAGGTCAGGCGCTCGAACTTCTCGGCATGGGGATCCTTGAACGGATCGGCGGTATACACACCATCGACCTTGGTGGCCTTGAGCACCACATCGGCATCGATTTCGATGGCGCGCAGGCAGGCGGCCGAATCGGTGGTGAAGAAGGGGTTGCCGGTACCGGCGGCGAAGATCACCACCTCTCCGGTCTTCAGATGGCGCAGGGCCTTGCGGCGGTCGTAGTGATCAGTGACGCCGACCATGGAGATCGCCGACATGACGATGGCGGGAATATTCGAACGTTCCAGCGCATCGCGCATGGCCAGGGCGTTCATCACCGTGGCCAGCATGCCCATATGATCGCCCGTGACCCGATCCATGCCGGCCGCACTCAGGGCCGCACCACGGAACAGGTTGCCACCGCCGATCACCAGGCCGACCTGCACACCGATGCCGACCAGTTGCCCCACTTCCAAGGCCATGCGATCAAGCACCTTGGGATCGATGCCGAAGTCTTCAGAGCCCATCAGGGCCTCGCCGCTGAGTTTGAGCAGAATGCGCTTGTAGCGCGGTTGACGACCACTCATCTGCTGAGCCATTGCGAGTCTCTCCTGCGGCGATTTGAATTCGTTGCCGGCTAACGGCCGACTGCGTTGAACGGGCTACCAGAGCAGCCATACAGCAGACAGCAGGTCCGCTGCATTGTTACCCCTTTATTCGGCAAAGAGGCCGCACGCGCAAGCGGGCAGCCTCTTTGGGGCAACTAGCCTAACACTCAATTACTGCTTGCTGGCAGCAACCTGAGCAGCCACTTCGGCGGCGAAGTCGGTCTCGGCCTTTTCGATGCCCTCGCCCACTTCGTAACGCACGAAGGAAACGACTTCGGCACCGGCCTTCTTGACCAGGTCACCGACCTTGACTTCCGGATCCATGATAAAGGCTTGCTCGACCAGGCTGGCTTCGGCCAGGAACTTGGCAATACGGCCCTTGACCATGTTTTCCACGATGTTTTCCGGCTTGCCGGCGATCTTCTCGGCGTTCAGCTGCAGGAAGATTTCCTTTTCCTTGGCAACCAGTTCCTCGGAAACCTGGTCCGGGGAAACCACAGCCGGGTTGGATGCAGCAACGTGCATGGCCACGTGCTTGGCCAGCTCGTCGTTGCCGCCTTTCAGCACAACCAGCACACCGATGCGGTGGCCGTGCAGGTAGGCACCGACGGTGTCGCCGCTAACGGCGGTCAGGCGACGGATATTGACGTTCTCGCCGCACTTGGCCACCAGGGCTTCGCGAGCGGATTCGCGGGAGGCGATCAGCGGAGCGGCTTCAGTCAGGTTCTGCTCGAAGGCTTCGTCCAGGCTGTCTTTTACGAAAGCCTTGAAGTCGTCCTGCAGGGCCAGGAAGTCGGTCTGCGAGTTGACTTCGATGATCAGGCCACGGCCGCCTTCAACGCGAACGGCGATGGAACCTTCGGCGGCGATGTTGCCAGCCTTCTTGGCGGCCTTGATGGCACCGGAAGCGCGCATGTCGTCAATGGCCTTCTCGATATCGCCACCGGCGGCAACCAGGGCCTTCTTGCATTCCATCATGCCTTGGCCGGTACGCTCACGCAGTTCTTTAACCAGGGCTGCAGTAATCTCTGCCATTTTGCAAATCCTCTTGTATCGGCTTTCAACCAATTCACCCACCGTAGCGGGCGATAAATTCTGTGAGTGGCAAAAAGGGGGCCTAGCCCCCTTCTTGCGCAGCGACTAACGCTAGATAACCCAGGTTACCGATTAGCCTTGTGCTGCTTCAGCAGCCGGAGCCTGCTCGACGAACTCGTCGGTGCCGCCGCCAGTGTTGCTGCGACCACGGATCACGGCGTCAGCCATGGCACCCATGTACAGCTGGATGGCGCGAATGGCGTCGTCGTTACCCGGGATGATGTAGTCAACGCCTTCCGGGCTGCTGTTGGTATCGACAACGCCGATAACCGGGATGCCCAGCTTGTTGGCTTCAGTGATGGCGATGCGCTCGTGGTCAACGTCGATCACGAACAGCGCGTCCGGCAGACCGCCCATTTCCTTGATGCCGCCCAGGCTGCGCTCAAGCTTTTCCAGGTCACGACGGCGCATCAGCGCTTCTTTCTTGGTCAGCTTGTCGAAAGTACCATCCTGGGCCTGGGTTTCCAGGTCACGCAGGCGCTTGATGGAAGCGCGGATGGTCTTGTAGTTGGTCAGCATGCCGCCCAACCAGCGATGATCAACATAGGGCGAAGCGCAGCGTGCTGCTTCTTCGGCGACGATCTTGCCAGCGGAACGCTTGGTGCCGACGAACAGGATCTTGTTCTTGCCAGCAGCCAGCTTTTCAACGAACGACAGGGCGTCGTTGAACATCGGCAGGGTCTTTTCCAGGTTGATGATGTGAATCTTGTTACGCGCACCGAAAATGTACTTGCCCATTTTCGGGTTCCAGTAACGGGTCTGGTGGCCGAAGTGCACACCGGCCTTCAGCATATCGCGCATATTGACTTGGGACATGATAGTTCCTTGATAAGTCGGGTTAGGCCTCCACGTATCCCAGCTTCCAACCCCGCGAACTTGTCGCCAGGCACCCAGGAAACCGTGTCGATACGTGTGTGGGTTTAAAGCTTTCGGGCGCACTGCCCGTAAAGCGGCGCGTTTTATACCATAAAGGGCAGCCACACGCTACAAGCTTCAAGTCACAAGCATGGCAACGAACATAGGCAGCTTGCAGCGGCCTTTGGGGCTTGCGGCTTGTAGCTGTTAGTATATGGCCCTTTCCGTTCGCGCCCGAGAGCTGCATATGACCGTCACCCTCAAATCCCCCGCAGAAATCGAGAAAATGCGCGTGGCTGGCCGCCTGGCCGCCGAAGTGCTGGAGATGATCGGCGAACACGTCAAGCCTGGGGTCACCACCGAGGAACTGGACCGCATCTGCCATGACTACATCGTCAACGTGCAGCAGGCCATTCCCGCCCCGCTCAACTACAAGGGCTTTCCCAAGTCCATCTGCACCTCGGTCAACCATGTGGTGTGCCATGGCATCCCCAACGACAAGCCGCTCAAGGATGGCGATATCGTCAATATCGACATCACCGTGATCAAGGACGGCTACCACGGCGACACCAGCAAGATGTTCGTGGTGGGCAAGGTGCCGGAATGGGCCGAGCGCCTGATCAAGGTCACCCAGGAATGCCTGTACAAGGGCATCGAACTGGTCAAGCCGGGCACCCGCCTGGGCGATATCGGCGAGGCGATCCAGAAGCATGCGGAGAAGAACGGTTTCTCCGTGGTGCGCGAATACTGCGGCCACGGCATTGGTGCGGTGTTCCATGAAGAGCCCCAGGTGCTGCACTACGGCCGCGCCGGCACCGGCATGGAGCTCAAGGAAGGCATGACCTTCACCATCGAGCCGATGATCAACCAGGGCCGCGCGGAAACCCGCCTGCTGGGTGACGGCTGGACCGCCATCACCAAGGACCGCAAGCTCTCCGCCCAGTGGGAGCACACCCTGCTGGTCACCGCCGACGGCTACGAGATCTTTACCCTGCGCAGCGATGACAGCATTCCGCGCACCTCGGCCTGATTCCGCTTTCCCATAAAGGCTGCCGCATGTCCCAGGTAGATAGTGAACTGTTCGATCGTGGCCAGTTCCAGGCCGAGCTGGCCCTCAAGGCCAGCCCCATCGCCGCGTTCAAGAAGGTTATTCGCCGCGCCCAGGAGGTACTGGACAGCCGCTTTCGCCAGGGCACCGATATCCGCCGCCTGATCGAGGACCGCGCCTGGTTCGTCGACCAGATCCTGCGTGACGCCTGGGAGCGCCTGGACTGGGATGAACACGGCGAGATCGCCCTGCTGGCCGTGGGCGGCTACGGCCGTGGCGAACTGCACCCGCACTCGGATATCGACCTGCTGATCCTGCTCGGCGCTGACGACCACGAGCGCTTTCGCGAACCCATCGAGCGCTTTCTTACCCTGCTCTGGGATATCGGCCTGGAAGTGGGCCAGAGCGTGCGCTCCATCGCCGAGTGCGCCGAAGAGGCCCGCGCCGACCTCACGGTGGTCACCAACCTGATGGAAAGCCGTACCATCGCCGGCCCGGAAAGCCTACGCCAGCGCATGCAGGCCGCCACCGGCAGCGACCGCCTGTGGCCGAGCAAGGAGTTCTTCCAGGCCAAGCGTCGCGAGCAGCGCGCCCGCCACGCCAAGTACAACGACACCGAGTACAACCTGGAGCCCAACGTCAAGGGCTCGCCAGGCGGCCTGCGCGATATCCAGACCATCCTCTGGATCGCCCGCCGCCACTTCAACACCCTGACCCTGCAGGACATGGTGCAGGCCGGCGTGCTGCCGGAAAGCGAGCAGCAGTTGCTGGCGAAGAACCAGGCGTTTCTGTGGAAAGTGCGCTACGCCCTGCATATGCTCGCCGGCCGTGCCGAGGACCGCCTGCTGTTCGACTACCAGGGCAAGGTCGCCGCCCTGCTCGGTTTCGAAGATGGTGACAACAAGCGCGCCATCGAGCGCTTTATGCAGAAGTACTACCGGGTGGTGATGGGCGTGGCCGAACTGTCGGACCTGATCACCCAGCACTTTGGCGAGGTGATCCTGCGCGACGGCGAATACGGCCCGGCCACGCCGATCAACAGCCGCTTCCAGCTGCGCGACGGCTTTATGGAGGTGACCCACCCCCAGGTCTTCGCCCGCACCCCCTTCGCCATTCTCGAAGTCTTCGTGCTGATGGCACATAACCCGGAAATCCGTGGCATGCGCGCCGACAGCATTCGCCTGCTGCGCGAGCACCGGCACCTGATCAATGACGAGTTCCGTCGCGACATCCGCAACACCAGCCTGTTTATCGAGCTGTTCAAGAGCGCCCAGGGCATTCACCGCAACCTGCGGCGGATGAACCGCTACGGCATCCTCGGCCGCTACCTGCCGGAGTTCGGCCATATCGTCGGGCAGATGCAGCACGACCTGTTCCACATCTATACCGTGGATGCCCACACCCTCAACCTGATCAAACACCTGCGCAAATTCAAGTGGCCGGAAATGGCGGAGAAATTCCCCCTGGCCAGTGAACTGATCGACAGCCTGCCAAAACCCGAACTGATCTACCTGGCCGGGCTTTACCACGATATCGGCAAGGGCCGTGGCGGTGATCACTCGGAACTGGGTGCGGTGGACGCCGAGGCTTTCTGCGCCCGCCACCAACTGCCCAGCTGGGACTCCAAGCTGATCGTCTGGCTGGTGCAAAACCATCTGGTGATGTCCACCACCGCCCAGCGCAAGGACCTCTCCGACCCCCAGGTGATCTTCGATTTCGCCCGACTGGTGGGCGACCAGACCCGCCTGGACTACCTCTATGTACTGACCGTGGCCGATATCAACGCCACCAACCCCAGCCTGTGGAACTCCTGGCGCGCCAGCCTGCTGCGCCAGCTCTACACCGAAACCAAGCGTGCCCTGCGCCGCGGCCTGGAAAACCCGCTGGACCGCGAAGAGCAGATTCGCCTGACCCAGGACGCGGCCCTGGAGATTCTCGAAGAACATGGCGTGGATACAGACCGGGCCGAACTGCTCTGGTCACAGCTGGGCGATGACTACTTCCTGCGCCACCCGGCCGCCGATGTAGCCTGGCACAGCGAAGCGATTCTTCGTCACCCCCATGACGGCGAACCCCTGGTGCTGATCAAGGAAACCACCCAGCGTGAATTCGAGGGTGGCACGCAGATCTTTATCTACGCCCCGGACCAGCACGATTTCTTTGCCGTGACCGTGGCCGCCATGGCCCAGCTCAACCTGAACATTCACGACGCGCGGATTCTCACCTCCACCAGCCAGTTCACCCTGGACACCTATATCGTCCTGGAAGGTGAAGGTGGCTCCATCGGCAACAACCCGACCCGTATCGAGCAGATCCGCCGCGGCCTGATCGACGCCCTGAAGAACCCCGACGAATACCCGGCCATCATCCAGCGCCGGGTGCCGCGCCAGCTCAAGCACTTCGCCTTCGCCCCGCAACTGAGCATCCACAACGACGCCCAGCGCCCGGTGACCATTCTTGAACTGACCGCTCCGGATCGCCCCGGTCTGCTGGCGCGTATCGGGCGCATCTTCCTCGACTTCGACCTGTCGCTGCAGAACGCCAAGATCGCCACCCTGGGCGAACGGGTGGAGGACGTGTTCTTTGTCACCGACGCGCACAACCAGCCGCTGTCCGACCCCGAACTCTGTGCCCGCCTGCAGCAGGCCATCGTCTCCCAGCTGTCCGACGCCAACAGCCCGCAGGCCGAGCACAAGCCCATCGTATTTTGACCGCGAGCGCCCAGCGCCGCCCGTAACAGGAAACCAGATGAACCAGGCCCTGCAGCAGTTACAGCCCTATCCCTTCGAGAAACTCCGCGCCCTGCTTGGCGGCGTGACGCCCGCCGCGGACAAGAGCCCCATCGCCCTGTCCATCGGCGAGCCCAAGCACAAGTCGCCGGCATTCGTCGCCCAGGCCCTGGCCGACAACCTCGACCAGTTGGCCGTCTACCCCACCACCCTGGGCCTGCCGGCGCTGCGCGAGGCCATTGCCAACTGGTGCCAGCACCGTTTCGGCCTGCCGGTCGGGGTGCTGGATGCGGCGCGCCATGTGCTGCCGGTCAACGGCACCCGCGAGGCGCTGTTCGCCTTTACCCAGGCTGTAGTGCAACGGGATGTCGACGGCCTGGTGGTCAGCCCCAACCCCTTCTATCAGATCTACGAAGGTGCCGCCCTGCTCGCCGGGGCCCAGCCGCACTACCTGCCGTGCCTGGAAGATCATGGCTTCAACCCGGATTTCGACGCGGTCAGCGATGAGATCTGGCAGCGCTGCCAGATTCTCTTTCTCTGCTCGCCAGGCAATCCCACCGGTGCCCTGATCCCGGTCGAGGCGCTGAAGAAGCTGATCACCCTGGCCGACAAGCACGATTTCGTTATCGCCGCCGATGAGTGCTACAGCGAGCTGTATTTCGACGAGGCCAACCCGCCGGCCGGCCTGCTGACGGCCTGCGCCGAACTGGGCCGGCATGACTTCAAACGCTGCGTGGTGTTCCACAGCCTGTCCAAGCGCTCCAACCTGCCGGGCCTGCGCTCGGGCTTTGTCGCCGGCGACGCGGATATCCTCAAGGCCTTCCTGCTCTACCGCACCTACCACGGTTGCGCCATGCCGGTGCAGACCCAGCTGGCCAGCGTGGCGGCCTGGAACGACGAGGACCACGTCAAAGCCAACCGCGACCTGTATCGCGAGAAGTTCGATGCCGTGCTGGCCATTCTCGACGGCGTGCTGGATGTGCAGCGCCCCGATGGCGGCTTCTACCTGTGGGCCAGAACGCCAATGGACGATGAACGCTTTACCCGCGAGCTGTTTGCCCGCCAGCATGTCACCGTGGTGCCGGGCTCCTACCTGTCGCGCGAGGTCGATGGCGTGAACCCCGGTGCGAATCGCGTGCGCATGGCCCTGGTCGCCCCCCTGGCCGAATGCGTGGCCGCCGCCGAACGTATTCGCGACTTTGTAAAGAGCCTCTGACATGATCCTGTTTGGAATAAAAGCCTGCGACACCATGAAAAAAGCCCGCACCTGGCTCGACGAGCACGGGGTAAGCTACGCCTTTCATGATTACAAGGCCTGCGGCATCGACCGCGGCAACCTGCAGAAGTGGTGCGACGAGCATGGCTGGGAAACCGTCCTTAACCGCGCCGGCACCACCTTCCGCAAACTGAGCGATGAACAGAAGGCCGACCTTGACCAAGCCAAGGCCATCGAACTGATGCTCGCCCAACCGTCGATGATCAAACGCCCGGTGCTGGATCTCGGCAACAAGACCCTGATCGGTTTCAAGCCCGAGCGCTACGCCGCCGAACTGGCTTGACCCCCTTACTTACTCGATTTCGTTGCAAGGACTTAACTTATGAGCACCCAACTCTTCAGCATCGCCTTCGGCGTCGGCACCCAGAACCGTCAGGGCAGCTGGCTGGAAGTCTTCTATGCCCAGCCGCTGCTCAACCCCAGCGTCGAGCTGAACGACAAGGCTGCGGCCATCCTCGGCTACAGCGGCGGCAACCAGGCCATTGCCTTCAACAGCGCCCAGGCCGGCGAACTGGCCGATGCCCTGAAAGGCGTGGATGCCGCCCAGGCCGCCCTGCTCACCCGCCTGGCCGAGAGCCACAACCCGCTGGTGGCCACCTTTATCCAGGAAGACGCGGCCCTGACCAGCACCCCCGAGGCCTACCTCAAGCTGCACCTGCTGTCGCACCGCCTGGTCAAGCCACACGGCCTGAACCTCACCGGTATCTTCCCGCTGCTGCCCAACGTGGCCTGGACCAGCCAGGGCGCGGTCGACCTGGGTGAGCTGGCCGAGCGCCAACTGGAAGCGCGCCTGAAGGGCGAGCTGCTGGAAGTCTTCTCGGTGGACAAGTTCCCCAAGATGACCGACTACGTGGTGCCGGCCGGCGTACGTATCGCCGACAGCGCGCGCATCCGCCTGGGCGCCTATATCGGTGAAGGCACCACCGTCATGCATGAGGGCTTTGTCAACTTCAATGCCGGTACCGCAGGCCCGGGCATGATCGAAGGCCGCGTCTCCGCTGGCGTATTCGTCGGCAAGGGCTCGGACCTGGGCGGCGGCTGCTCGACCATGGGCACCCTGTCCGGCGGCGGCAATATCGTCATTTCGGTCGGCGAAGGCTGCCTGATCGGCGCCAACGCCGGTATCGGCATCCCCCTGGGCGACCGCAACACCGTGGAATCGGGCCTGTACGTAACCGCCGGCACCAAGGTGGCGCTGCTCGATGACAAGGGCGAGCTGGTCAAGCTGGTCAAGGCCCGCGAACTGGCCGGCCAACCAGACCTGCTGTTCCGCCGCAACTCGCAGACCGGCGCCGTGGAGTGCAAAACCCACAAGTCGGCGATTGAGCTGAACGAAGCCCTGCACGCCCACAACTGATCCAGTAGGGTGCGCCGTGCGCACCACCCGTCCATGCGCGACCCGGTGCGCACGGCGCACCCTACGGATAGGCTCCTATGTCACTGATTTCCCCCTGGCGCGCCGAGTTCCCCGGCATTCTGACCCTCGCAGCCGAGGGACAGACCTATCTGGACAGCGCCGCCACCGCGCAGAAACCCCAGGCGGTGCTGGACAGCCTGCTCGGCTATCTGGCCGGCGGCGTGGCCAATGTGCACCGTGCCCAGCACTTGCCGGGCGAGCGCGCCACCCGCGCCTTCGAGGCCACGCGAGACAAGGCGGCGGCCTGGCTGAATGCCGCCAGCCGCGAGGAAATTCTCTTTACCCGCGGCTCGACCGAGGCCCTCAATCTGCTGGCCTACGGCCTTGAACACCTGCTGCAGCCCGGCGACGAGATAGTCGTCAGCGCCCTGGAACACCATGCCAATCTGCTGCCCTGGCAGCAGCTGGCCCTGCGTCGTGGGCTCCAGCTGGTGGTATTGCCGCTGGACAGTGCGGGCAGTATCGACCTGGTCCTCGCCGCCCAGCTGATCGGCCCGCGCACCCGCCTGCTGGCGGTTGCCCAGTTGTCCAATGTACTGGGGCGCTGGCAACCCCTGCACGAACTGCTGGCCATGGCCCGCGCCCACGGCGCCCTCAGCGTAGTGGACGGCGCCCAGGGCGCGGTGCATGGGCGCCCGGATATGCAGGCGCTGGGCTGCGACTTCTATGTCTGCTCCGGGCACAAGCTCTATGGCCCGGACGGAGTCGGCCTGCTCTATGGCCGCAGCCAGGTCCTGACGCAGCTGAGCCACTGGCAGTTCGGCGGCGAGATGGTGCTGGAGGCCGACTACCAGAGCGCCCGATTCCGCCCCGCCCCGCTGGGGTTCGAGGCCGGCACCCCGCCGGTCTCGGCGGTGATCGCCCTGGGTGCAGCGCTGGACTGGCTGAACGGCCTCGATCAGGCCAGCGCGGCGCAGCATGAAGCCGCGCTACATGCCGAACTCTTGTCTGGCCTGGCGGCCCGCGACGGCGTGCGCCTGCTGGGCCAACCTCAGCTGGCCCTGGCCAGTTTTACCGTGGAGGGCATGCATAACGCCGACCTGGCCCACCTGCTGACCGAGCAGGGCATCGCCGTGCGCGCCGGGCACCACTGTGCCATGCCGCTGCTGAAAAGCCTGGGGCTGTCCGGCGCGATCCGCGTCTCCCTGGGCCTGTATAACGACAGCGCCGATCTCGCCCGCTTCTTTGCCGCCCTGGACCAGGCCCTGGAACTCTTGCGATGAGTTTGCCAACTGCCGCCGAACAGGCCCTGGAGGCTTTCACTGCCTGCCCCGGCTGGGAGCAGCGCGCCCGCCTGCTGATGCAGTGGGGCGAACGTCTGCCGCCGCTAAGCGAGGCCGACTGCTGCGAGAGCAACCGTGTGCACGGCTGCGAAAGCCAGGTGTGGTTAGTGGCGCAGCGACAGGGCGACATCTGGCAGTTTCGCGCCACCAGCGATGCCCGCCTGCTGCGCGGCTTGCTGGCCGTGCTGCTGGTCCGGGTCAATGGCCTGGCGGCCCATGAGCTGGCTAGCCTGGATCTGCAGGGCTGGTTCAATCAACTGGGCCTGGCTCGCCAGCTTTCCCCCTCGCGGAGCAATGGCCTGCAGGCGGTGTTGCAGCGGATGCAGCAGTTGCTTGAGGAATAAGGGCCGCCAGCTTGTTGGAAAACGCCCGGCTAAGGCTGTTGCGGCATCCAGTTATCGGCATTACCGGAATACAGGGCCTGCTGCAGGGATTCCAGCTCGCCGCTGGCGACAAAGCGCTGCAGCCCCTGGTTGAATATCGCCTTTAATTCCAGGGCCCTGTCGTCGCCCTTGCGAAACAGCAGATGCAGGGGTTCACGGTTCAGCTCGCGCGGATGATGCCGGATCAAGGCCTGCTCATCGACGGAGAACAAGCGTCGCAGCATGGCATAGCCCACGGCCCGATCCTGCGGGTGCACGTCGATACGCCCAAGGACCAGCAGGCGAAAGTTGGTGTCTTCCTTGTTGGCCTGTTGCACCTGCAACTCGCCAGCTTGCACCGCAGCATCGAACGACGGCCCATAGGAATAGCCCAGGGTGGTGCCGATGCGCAGCCTGCGCAGATCCTCCAGGCTGGACCAGGTGAAGGGTTTGTCCACATGGTGGAACAGCACCACTTCACCGCGCAGCACCTCATCACTGCACAGGCTGATCTGCTGGCGCGCCTCGCTGCAGATATAGGGCATCACCGCATCCAGACTGCCTTGCTGCAACAGCAGCAGATTGCGATCCCAGGGATGGAAGAGGAACTCGACCCGGTAGCCGGCCTGCTGAAAGATCGCCTGCACCAGACGCCCCAGGGCACCGCCATCGGCCTGGTTCTGATCCAGATAGGGCACCCAGTCCCCCGTGCCAACCCGCACAACCTTGTCCGCGGCCTGCACCGCACAGCTCAGCAACGCCAGGCACAGGCAGCGCAGCAGTTGAGTCAATCCGGGGCGCCAACTCATAAAGGAACCCACCTCGATACGCAGAAGAAAAACCAGCGCCTGTCGAAAGTAGGCGCTTGGCACACTTGAGCCTAGCCAAAGCTGGCCAGGCTGCATCAGCCGGCCGACAGACGCTCTGCCGGACGCCGCGCTCCGGCGACCAGCTTATCCACCATACGGGCCGCCGCCACCATGCCGAAGGTGGCAGTCACCATCATCACCGCGCCGAAACCGCCGGCACAGTCGAGCTTGACCCCTTCCCCGACAAAGCCCTTGCTCAGACAGACGCCGCCGTCGGCACCCGGGTAACGCAATTGCTCGGTGGAAAACACGCAAGGCACGCTGTAATTGCGCCCCGGGGTGCGGGAGAACTGATAGTCGCGGCGCAGGGTGCTGCGCACCTTGGCCGCCAGCGGGTCATTGAAGGTCTTGTTGAGGTCGGCGACCTGGATCTGGGTCGGATCGATCTGCCCGCCAGCGCCACCGGTGGTGATAATGGCGATCTTGCGCCGCTTGCACCAGGCAATCAGCGCCGCCTTGGCCGCCACGCTGTCGATGCAGTCGACCACCCCGTCGAGCTGCTCGGTGATATGTTCGGCCATGCTCTCGCGGGTGACGAAATCCGCCACGGCATGCACCACACAGGCCGGGTTGATGGCACGGATACGCGCCGCCATGACCTCAACCTTGGGTTGCCCCACCGTGCCCTCCAGGGCATGCAGCTGGCGGTTGCTGTTGCTGATGCAGACATCGTCCAGATCGAACAGGGAAATCTCCCCAACGCCACTGCGGGCCAGGGCTTCGGCCGCCCAGCTGCCCACTCCGCCGATCCCCACCACCGCCACATGGGCGGCGGCCAGACGCTCGGTACCTGTCACACCATAGAGGCGGGCAATACCGGCAAAACGTTGCGCATCGAAGGCCATGGCTGCTCTCTCGGAAACTGGGCGGCGCATTATAGGGAACTCGTTGCGCTACACCCAAGGGCGGCACCCGATCCCCGACAAACAGGCTGATGGAGCCTGATCGTGCGGCTATTTACACGTTAAGATAGGCGCCTTTGTGCCTGATGCCCTCTGGAGCTGCGATGACCACCCCCGCCCCGACCCTGTCCCCCACCCTGGAACTGGCCTGCGAGCTGATCCGCCGCCCCTCCGTCACCCCCCTCGACGAAGGCTGCCAGACGCTGATGATGCAACGTCTGGAGGCCGCCGGTTTCCAGCTGGAGCCCATGCGCATCGAGGAAGTGGACAACTTCTGGGCCAGCCGCGGCCAGGAGCAGGGCCCGGTACTGTGCTTCGCCGGGCATACCGACGTGGTGCCCACCGGCCCCCTGCAGGCCTGGCAGCATCAGCCGTTCAATGCCCTGGTCGACGAGGACGGCATGCTCTGCGGCCGTGGCGCAGCCGATATGAAAGGCAGCCTGGCCTCGATGATTATTGCAGTGGAGCGCTTTGTCGCCGACCACCCGAACCACAAGGGGCGCATCGCCTTCCTGATCACCAGCGACGAGGAAGGCCCGGCTCACCACGGCACCAAGGCCGTGGTCGAACGCCTGGGCGCCCGCGGCGAGCGCCTGGACTGGTGCATCGTCGGCGAGCCGTCGAGCACCAGCCTGGTCGGTGATGTGGTGAAAAACGGTCGACGCGGCTCCCTGGGCTGCAAGCTCACGGTACGCGGCGTACAGGGCCATGTGGCCTACCCGCACCTGGCGAAGAACCCCATCCACCTGGCCGCCCCGGCCCTGGCCGAACTGGCCGGCGAGCACTGGGACGATGGCAATGCCTTCTTCCCGCCCACCAGTTTCCAGGTCTCCAACCTCAATGCCGGCACCGGCGCCACCAATGTGATCCCCGGTGAGCTTACGGCGGTGTTCAACTTCCGCTTCTCCACCGAATCCACCGTGGACGGCCTGCAGAAGCGGGTCGAAGCCATCCTCGACAAGCATGGCCTGGACTATCACCTGGAATGGGCATTGTCCGGCCTGCCCTTCCTCACCGAACCGGGCGCCCTGCTCGACGCCGTGGCCGCCAGCATCAAGCAGGTCACCGGCCGCGACACCCAGGCCTCGACCACCGGCGGCACCTCGGACGGTCGCTTTATCGCCACCCTGGGCACCCAGGTGGTGGAACTGGGCCCGGTCAACGCCACCATTCACCAGGTCAACGAGCGGGTGCTGGCCAGCGATCTGGACCTGCTGACTGAAATCTACTATCAGACCCTGGTCAACCTCCTAACATGAGTCTGATCTGCCCCATCTGCCAGGCCCCGCTGAGCGCCATTGACAATGGCGTGACTTGCCCGGCCAACCACCGTTTCGACCGCGCGCGCCAGGGCTACCTCAACCTGTTGCCGGTGCAGCACAAGAACAGCCGCGACCCCGGCGACAACGCCGCCATGGTCGAGGCGCGCCGGCGCTTTCTCGATGGTGGCCACTATGCGCCCCTGGCCAGGCGTCTGGCCGAGTTGGCCGCCGAGCGCGCACCGCAGTGCTGGCTGGATATCGGCTGCGGCGAGGGCTACTACACCGGGCAGATCGCGGACGCTCTCCCCGCTGCCTGCGGCTATGCCCTGGATATCTCCCGCGAGGCGATCAAGCGCGGCTGCAAGCGCACACCGCAGCTGACCTGGCTGGTGGCAAGCATGGCCAGGGTCCCCCTGAGTGATGCCAGCTGCCAGCTGCTGGCCAGTGTCTTCAGCCCCCTGGACTGGCAGGAAGCCAAGCGACTGCTGGCACCTGGTGGCGGCCTGCTGCGCATGGGACCAACCAACCAGCACCTGATGGAGTTACGGCAGAAGCTGTATGACGAGGTGCGCGACTATGATGACCAGAAGCACCTGCAGCTGATCCCGGAGGGCATGGCCCTGGTCCATAGCGAAACCCTGAGCTTCGACCTGCATCTGGACAGCGAACAGGCCCGCGCCGACCTGCTGGCCATGACCCCCCACGGCTGGCGCGCCAGCGCCGAACGCCGGGCCGCGGTGATTGCCGCGCCCCTGAGCGTCACCGTGGCCATCCGCTACGACTGGATCGAGAGACTATGAGCATGCGCCAACCGGATATCGAGATCTACCTGAAGGACGTCGAACACCCCGCCATCGCCGACTGGCTGAGCAGCGCCCTGGGCAGCTGCACGCCCTGGCAACAGAAAGGCCAGACCTACAAGTGCACGGCCGGCGGCGTCCCCGTGACCTGGACCCCCAAAGCCGTGGGCAAGTGGCACAGCCTGTACCTGGAAAGCGACGCCACGCCCTGGGCGGACGACCTGGCCTGCGCGCAGGCCGCCTTCGCGGCACTGAATGTCGAAGTACGCTGCGCACCCGGCGGCTGGCAGGAAGAGGAAAGCGACGAGCAGGCTGACCGCTGGATGCGCATCAGCGCCGATGGGGTGAAAGAAATCACCTGGCGTACGGGCTGACAGGCCGCAGGGGCGCTGGAATACCGCCGCCGAAAACAACAAAACCCCGCCGAGGCGGGGTTTTGTTTGGCCGCTGCTCCACTGAACCTGTGGTCTGGGTCGGTAGGGTGCGCCGTGCGCACCGATAATCTGCTGCCAGCATCGGTGCGCGCGGCGCACCCTACCCTATGACCTGCCCGCAACCCATGGTGGGAACAGAACCTTGTTTCAACCAGGCCCTTACTTGTGGCCCAGTTTCTTCAGCTCTTCGTCGCGCAGTTCGCGGCGCAGGATCTTGCCGACGTTGGTGGTCGGCAGCACATCGCGGAACTCCACGGCCTTGGGCACCTTGTAGCCGGTGACGTTGGCGCGCATATGCTCCATGACCTGCTCCTTGCTCAGGGTTTCGCCCGGCTTGACCACCACGAATACCTTGATCGCTTCACCCGACTTCTCATCCGGCACACCGATGGCGGCGCACTGCAGCACGCCCGGCAGGGTGGCCAGCACATCTTCCAGCTCGTTCGGATAGACGTTGAAGCCGGACACCAGAATCATGTCCTTCTTGCGGTCGACGATGCGCATATAGCCGTCTTCCTGGATCACCGCGATATCGCCGGTCTTCAACCAGCCCTCGGCATCGAGGATTTCGGCGGTGGCTTCCGGACGCTGCCAGTAACCCTTCATCACCTGCGGGCCCTTGACGCACAGCTCGCCGATAGCCCCCAGAGGCTGCTCGACGCCTTCGTCGTCGATCACCTTGCACAGGGTCGAGGGCACCGGAATGCCGATGGTGCCGATCTGGATATTACGGAACGGGTTGACCGAGGCCACCGGGCTGGTTTCGGTCATGCCGAAGCCTTCGCAGATGGCACAGCCGGTAACCTGCTTCCAGCGCTCGGCGGTGGCCAGTTGCAGGGCCATGCCGCCGGAGAAGGTGGCTTTCAGGCTGGAGAAGTCCAGCTTGCGGAAATCCTCGTTGTTGCACAGGGCGACGAACAGGGTGTTGAGGCCGACGATACCGGTGAACTTGTACTTGGCCAGGTCCTTGGTCATGGCCGGCAGATCACGCGGGTTGGTGATCAGCACGTTGTGCCCGCCAATCAGCATCATGGCCATGCAATGGAAGGTAAAGGCATAGATGTGATACAGCGGCAGCGGCGCGATCAGCACTTCGCTGCCCTCGCTCATCTCGGCGCCCATCAGCGCCTTGACCTGCAGCATGTTGGCGATCAGGTTGCGGTGGGTGAGCATGGCGCCCTTGGCCACCCCAGTGGTGCCGCCGGTGTACTGCAGCACGGCGATATCGTCATTGCTCGGGCTGGCTTCCTTGACCGCCTGACCGCGGCCCTTGGCCAGCGCAGCGGTCAACTTGACGGCCTGCGGCAGGTTGTAGGCCGGCACCATCTTCTTCACATGCTTGACCACGCTGTTGACCAGCAGGCGCTTGAGCGGCGGCAGCATGTCGCCGACTTCGGTGATGATCACCGTCTTGATCCCGGTCTTGGGCAGTACCTGCTCGGCCAGGTGGGCCATATTGGCCAGGCTGACCAGGGCCTTGGCGCCGGAATCGTTGAACTGGTGTTCCATTTCCCGAGCGGTGTACAGCGGGTTGGTGTTGACCACCACCAGGCCGGCGCGCAGGGCGCCAAACACCACCACCGGGTATTGCAGAACGTTGGGCAGCTGCACGGCGATGCGGTCGCCCGGCTGCAGGTCGGTGTGCTGTTGCAGGTAGGCGGCAAACTGCCCGGACAGCTCGTAGACCTCACGGTAGCTCAGGGTCTTGCCCATGTTGCTGAACGCCGGCTTGTCGGCAAAGCGCTGGCAGGACTCTTTCAATACCGCCTGGATATTGGGGTACTGGTCAGGATTGATTTCGGAAGCGATCCCGGCAGGATACTTATCCTTCCAAAAGTTCTCGGTCATGGAGCCCTCTCCTTCAGCAACAGCTTGATCTTCACCGCGCAAGGCGATTGTTTATTGTTGGTAAGCCCGTTCTTGACCCGCCGGGCGGGACCAAAAGCCGACCGAGAGTAGCAGCTTTGCCGAACAGCGACCAGCACCAATACAAGGACAAAGGGTCAAAAAAAGACCGGATCAACTGATCCGGTCATTCATTTGAACCAGGGACAATCGCCTCACTCAGGCGATATCACGCAGCTCACGGCGCAGTATCTTGCCCACCGGCGTCATCGGCAGGGCGTCCTTGAGCACGATATGCTTGGGCACCTTGTAGCCGGTGAAATTCTCCCGGCAGAAGGCCTTGAGTTCATCCACGCTCACCCCACCCTCACGCGGCACCACGAACAGCTTGACCGCCTCGCCGGACTTCTCGTCCGGCACGCCGATGGCTGCGCAGCTGGCTACCTGGGGATGGGCCATGACCACATCTTCGATCTCGTTGGGGTACACGTTGAAGCCGGAGACGATGATCATGTCCTTCTTGCGATCAACGATGCGCACATAGCCATCCGGGTCAATCACCGCCACATCGCCGGTCTTGAACCAGCCCTCGGCGTCCAGCACCTCGGCGGTGGCCTCGGGGCGCTGCCAGTAGCCCTTCATCACCTGCGGCCCCTTGATGCACAGCTCGCCGCGCTCGCCCAGGGGCTGCTCATTGCCCTCGTCGTCGATCACCTTGAACGCCGTGCCCGGCACCGGAATACCCACGCTGCCCAGACGCGCCAATTTGCCATAGGCGTTGGTGCTGGCCACCGGGCTGGTTTCGGTCAGGCCGTAGCCCTCCACCACCGCACAGCCGGTCATGGCCTGCCAACGCTCGGCAGTGGCCTTGACCAATGCAGTGCCGCCGGAGTTGGTGACCTTGAGCCTGGAGAAATCCAGGTTCTTGAACTCGGGGTGATCCATCAGCGCCACAAACAGGGTGTTGAGACCCAGCAGTGCGGAGAACTGCCACTTGCCCAGCTCCTTGATAAAGCCTGGGATATCACGCGGATTGGTGATCAATACGTTGTGGTTGCCGTTGACCATCATGCACATGCAGTTCGCGGTAAAGGCATAGATGTGGTAGAGCGGCAGCGGCGCAATCATGATCTCCTGGCCCTGCTTCATCAGCGGCGCACCGTTGTCGTCCAGCTGCGACAGGCAGGCGTCGACCTGCAGCATGTTGGCCACCAGGTTGCCATGGGTAAGCATGGCGCCCTTGGCAACCCCGGTGGTGCCGCCGGTGTACTGCAGTACCGCGATATCCTCATGGCTGGCGCTGACCGGTTTGGGCACCTGGCCCTGCCCCTGCCTGAGCACCTGCTTGAAGGCGATAGCCTGGGGCAGCTGGTAGTCCGGCACCATCTTCTTGACCTTCTTCACCAGCGTGTTGACCAGCCAGCCCTTGAGGCTCGGCATCAGGTCCCCCATGCGTGCTTCGATCAGGTAGTCGATCTCGGTGTCCGGCAGCACATCCTGCACCAGCTTGCCGAACATGTTCAGGTAGACCAGGGCACGCACCCCGGCATCCTTGAACTGATGGCGCATCTCCCGGGCGGTGTACAGCGGATTGGTGTTGACCACGATCAGACCGGCGCGCAGGGCGCCAAACACGGCGATGGGATACTGCAGCACGTTGGGCATCTGCACCGCGATGCGCTCGCCTGGCTTGAGGTCGGTGTGCTTCTGCAGGTAGGCGGCAAAGGCAGCGGACAGGCGATCCAGCTCGGCATAGGTCAGGGTCACGCCCATATTGCTGAAGGCCGGGCGGTCGGCGAACTTCTTGCAGGAGCGCTCGAACACTTCGATCACCGACTTGTAGCTGGCCAGGTCGATATCATTGGGCACGCCGGGTGCGCGTTTGTCGTTCCAGAAATCAGGCAGCATTATTTTTATCCTCTTGCCCTGAACAAATCCTAATCCGCGCAATGCGGTGCACTGGAAAGTAACAGCTCCGCACGGGCGCGCAAATACTTGCAGCGGTGTCATTGACGGGCTGAATCTTGCAGCCCACCCTGTGACTAATCGGTCACACAACCACCCTACTCTTCCATGCCCAGATACCTGCTTGCCACCCTCGCCCTGCTGCTCTGCACCTGCGCCCAGGCCCAACCCCAGCTGCGCCTGGCCACTCTGGAGTATCCGCCCTACAGTTCCCAGTACCTGCCCGCCGGCGGCAGCATCGTGGCCCTGACCCGGCGCGCCTTCGCCATGCAGGGCCATGAAGTGCAGATCGACTTTCTGCCCTGGGCCCGGGTGCGCGCCGACCTGCGCAGCGGCAACTACCAGGGGGCCCTGGCGCTGTGGCCCAAGGAGGTACAGGAGGAACGCCTGATCGCCTCGCGCCCGCTGTTCTACAGCGAACTGGGGTTGTTCGTGCGAACGGATCACCCCCTGCCGTTCCGCGACCTGCGCCAGCTTGCCGGGCGCAAGCTCGGCCTGGTACGGGGCTACGGTTACCCCCAGCACATTCTCGATGCCGGCCTGGTGCTGGAGGAAGCGGTGGATGACATCAGCAACCTGCGCAAGCTGCAGGCCGGGCGCTTCGACCTGGTGCTGCTGGAGCGTATCGTCGGCGAATACCTGATCGCCAACGATGCCCAGTTGCGTGGCCAGCTGGTCTGGCACGGCGCGGTACTGGAGCGCATCCCGCTGCTGGTCGGCTTCACCCCGCCCAAGGCAGACCAACCCGACTGGATCGCCATTTTCGAGCAGGGCCTGCGCCAGTTGCATGCCAGCGGCGAATACATGCAGATCCTGCAGGCGCACAATCGCTGAACGGCTTTGCCTGAACGCCGGCGCCGTGCACAATGCGCCACTCCTGCAGGCTCAAGGGACTCGCCATGCTCCACGAAGCGTTCTGGCTCACCAGCACCGACTTACCGCCCCTCTATGTGAACCGCTGGCATGCCGAGCAGCCGCCCCGGGCGGTACTGATGGTGGCCCATGGCATGGCCGAACACAGCGGCCGCTACGCCCGCTTCGCCGCCGCCCTGGTGGCCGCCGGCTTCGAGCTTTACGCCCATGACCAGCGCGGCCACGGCAGGACCGCCGAGCAAGGCGTGCTCGGCCAGTATGCCGAGCGCGACGGCTGGAGCCTGGTGGTAAACGACCTGGCCCGCCTCAACCACCATATCCGCCAGCAGCATCCCCACGCACCGATCTTTCTGCTCGGCCACAGCATGGGCAGCTATATCAGCCAGGCCTACCTGATGCAGCACAGCAGCAGCCTGCAGGGAGCCATTCTCTCCGGGTCCAACTACCAGCCCGTGGCGCTGTACCGCGCCGCCCAGCTGCTGGCCCGCTTCGAACGCTGGCGCCAGGGCCCGCTGGGGCGCAGTGCCCTGCTCGAATTCGCCACCTTCGGCTCGTTCAACAAACGCTTCAAGCCCAACCGCAGCGAATTCGACTGGCTGAGCCGCGACCCCGAGGAAGTGGACAAGTATGTCAACGACCCGCTGTGCGGCTTTCGCTGCGTCAACCAGCTGTGGATCGACCTGCTGGGCGGCCTGCAGCAGATCACCCCCGTGGAGAACCTGGCGCAGATCGACAGCCAGTTGCCGCTGCTGGTGATTGGCGGCGAGTGCGATCCGGTCAGCGATGGCAAGCGCCAGCGCGACCTGGCCGAAGCCCTGCGCAGCGCCGGCAACCAGCAGGTGCAACTCAAGCTCTACCCCGAAGCCCGCCACGAGCTGCTCAACGAGAGCAACCGCGACGAGGTCACCGCCTTTATCATCGACTGGCTGCAGCAAGCCCTGAGCCATCCGCGCCAGCGCCAGCCCCAGCCCCAGCCACAGACTCAAGAGAGCCAGCCATGACGCAAAGCAGCAACACCCCCTACGACGCCCTGGAAGTGGGCCAGACCGCCAGCTACAGCAAGACCGTGGCTGAGCGCGACGTACAGCTGTTCGCCGAGGTGTCCGGTGACCATAACCCGGTACACCTGGATGCCGCCTACGCCGCCGAAACCATGTTCAAGGAGCGCATCGCCCACGGCATGTTCAGCGGCGCCCTGATCAGCGCCGCGGTGGCCTGCGAGCTGCCCGGCCCGGGCACCATCTACCTGGGCCAGACCATGCGCTTTACCGCCCCGGTCAAACTGGGCGACACCCTGACCGTGCGCCTGGAAGTGCTGGAAAAACTGCCGAAATTCCGCGTACGCATGGCCACCCGGGTGTTCAACCAGAACGATGAACTGGTGGTGGACGGCGAGGCGGAAATCCTCGCCCCGCGCAAGGCGCAGACCGTCGAGCTGACCCAACTGCCGCCGATCACCATCGGCTAAGGCAAACAACCAGGGCTCCTTTCGGAGCCCTGGTTGTTCTTGTTCCAGCCTCTCCTAGGGTCTGTTGCCATTTCATTCGCGGCCGCGCCGGAGCCCATTTTTGCGCGAGGCAAGGCGCGAGGAGCGCGGTTTGGTTATTCCAAATAAGCGACGAGAAACGCAGCATCGCGCAAAAACGGGCCCGGCCCTGTGGGTTGCGCGGGAAATGGCCCCCGCTGTCGTTGCAGGACTTGGCAAGGGAGCGACCATTACCTGCGTCCTGCGCCTAACCGGGGGCCATTTCTCGCAGCAACGCGCCTCGCGATGAAACGGCAACAGACCCTAGGCAAACACACTGACCGTCTGCCGACTGAGCACACAGGCCCGTCCATGTTTGTCCCACAGGGTTGAGTCGATATGGCTGTAGCCATTGGCCGAGCTCTGGATCGCCGCGCGGTATTGCCACCAGTCATTGCCGCTGCAGTCCGTCGGCAGCTCTACCACGCTCAGGGTCCAGGTCAGTGAACTGCCGCTGGCGGGTTTTTTCAGCAGGCTGAACACCGCCGGTGGCCAGGCATCCACAAGGGCCAAGAGGGTGCTGGGGCCTACCCCTGCCGGCGAAGCCTCACGCAGGCGAATCCAGCCGCCCATCTCGGTCTGCTGCCCACCCATAAAGGGCATCTTGCCCAGGCTGTAGCGGTAGTCGAAATACTGGGTGAAGTCCGGCGTCAGGCCGGGGATAAAGGGAAAGGCCTGCACCTGATCCGGCGCCGTGAAGGCCGGTGCGCCAGGGTGCTCCACCTGCACCACGGATTCGCGGTCCGTGCCAAAGCTGGCCAGCATCACCGCGCACACCTGTTCCTGCTGTATCGCGGTGGCCTGCACCTGAATCGCTGCCTTGCCTTCACGCAGCAGGCGCACCTGCACCTGCAGTGATCCCGGCGCCACTGGCGCGACAAAGGATAGCGACAGTGACCGCAGGGGGCGCTGCACGCCGAGTTCGGTCTCTACCCGCTGCAGCATCACGGCCGCCACCAACCCGCCAAAGGTGGCCCGCCCCTGACCCCAGTTCTCTGGAATATCCAGGCTCTGCCCGGCGCCATCGCGTACGGCAACCAATACATCGTTGAAATCCATAACAACCCCCAATCCATTATGCAAACTGCAGTTCTGCTTCAGGCAACCTGCTGCCGGCCGCCCAGTTGCTCGTCAAGAAAGCCGATCACCTGCTGCGCATAGGCCTCGGGCGCAGCGGCGTAGGCATGGGTATGGCGGGCCTCGGGCACCTGCCAGAAACGGGTCGCGGTACGCCTGCGCAGCGCCTGCCAGAGCAGCTGGCCGTCGCGCACCGGAGTGAACTCATCAGCCTCGCCATAGATCAGCAGCAAGGCCGGGCTGCCCTGCAATTGCTCGGCTGCATGCAGCGGGCGCAGGCGCCGTTCGCCGGCGGGATAAACCAGCCTGGACAGCTGGATGCCCAAACGGGGAATGGGATAGCGCGACCAGAAGTGCAGCAGGGTCGGAAAGGCCGCCTCCAGTACCGCCGCCTTGAACGGATGGGCCTCATCGGCCATGGCGCACAGGCTCATCGCCGCGCCCATGGAGGCCCCCAGCACCGCCACTGGCAGCTGCGGGTATTCGGCCTGCAGGGCCTGGCCGGCCGCCAGCACATCCAGATGAAAGTCCATGGTACTGGAACTGCTTTCGCCGAAGCCGTTCAGGTCGAACAGCATCACGTGATAACCGGCCTGGCGCAGCAGCTCGGCGTGCCCGTACTTGATCCAGAAACCCTTGGCCTGCGCCCCCATGGGGTGACATAGCAAGACCGCCCCCTTGACCAGGCAGCCATGGGCCGGCGCCAGCAGGGCGGCCAGGTGTGCGCCGGATTGGCTGCGCAGCTGCAACCTGCGCCAGTGGCTCTGCTGCGCCTCCTCCGGCCAACGCCAGGGGCGCATAAAGCGGCCGAAGAAGGGCTTCTTGAACAATCGATATGCCGCGTGCTTCATGCGGGTAACTCCCATGATTTATTTGCTATCGTCCCGGGTTTATGCAGGCTATCGAGTGCCCTTTGCGGCCACCATGGCGAGAAATGACAAATAACATGCGAGTTTTCCCCGCCTGAACAACACAGGGAGCTGTTGCAATGAATGTGGCGCTGCTAATGGCCGACAAGTGTTCCTCCACCAGCGTGGCCGCTGCCCTGGAGTTCTTCGAAACGGCCAATGTGCTGCAGCATTACGCGCAGGCTAAGCAGGCGCGCCAGCAGGTCGATGCGGCGCCGCTTTTTCGCCTGCACACGGCGTCGCTGGACGGCCAGCCGGTCGCCTGCACCGGTGGCCTGCGCCTGACCCCGGACCTGGCCATCGCCGACCTGCCGCCCTGCGAGCTGATTGTGGTGCCGGGCTTTATGTTCAATATCCTCGGCGTGCTGCCGCAGCTAAGCGGCATGATCGACTGGCTGCGCCAGCAGCACCAACAGGGCTGCTATATCGCCAGCCTGTGTACCGGCGCCTTTATCACTGCCCAGGCCGGCCTGCTCGACGGACGCAGCGCCACCACCCACTGGGCCTTTAGCGAGCAGTTCGCCCGGCGTTTCCCCAACGTCAGGCTGCACACCGAACGCACCGTCACCGATGATGGCCAGCTGCTCTGCTCGGGCGGCTCCACCAGCTGCAGCGACCTGTTGCTGCACCTGATCCGCAAGTTTGCCTCGCCACAACTGGCCGCCGAATGCGCCAAGAAGCTGCTGGTGGACATCGCCGCCCGCAGCCAGGCGCCCTACGCCAGCACCACCTTCAAGAAGAGCCACAGCGACGCGGAGATCCTCAAGGTGCAGATCTGGCTGGAGCGTCATCTGGCCAGCCCCATCCAGCTGGAGCAACTGGCGGAACACTTTGCCCTGAGCCTGCGCAACCTGATCCGCCGCTTCAAGGACGCCACCGGGCAGACACCCATGCAGTACCTGCAGGAGTTGCGCATCGAAAAGGCCAAGCTGCTGCTGGAAACCGGGCAGGATGCCTTCGAGCAGATCACCCTGCAGGTGGGCTACGAGGACGGCAACTCCTTTCGGCGCCTGTTCAAGCAACGGGTAGGCCTGGCCCCCAGCGCCTACCGCAAGCGTTTCACCAGCAGGCCGCTTCAGGCGCCCCTTACAAGCGCGCCCACCAGGGCTCACCACGCTGCGCCTGCAGATGGGGCAGCACCGCCGCCAGCAGCGGCTCCTTGAAGGCCTCCTGGAAACGGTGAGCCAGCCCGGGGATCAGCTTTAGCTCGCTGCCCTTGATATGGGCCGCCACATGCACGCCGTGCATGGCCGGCAGCAGCGGGTCGGCGGTGCCATGCACCACCAGGGTCGGCACCCGCAGGCGATTTAACAGCTCGACCCGGCTGGGCTCGGCGAGAATCGCCAGCAACTGACGCTGCACACCTTCCGGGTTAAACGCTCGGTTGTAAGCGATTGCGGCTTGCTGCAGCAGAAGCTCAGGATCATCCGTCACCGCCGGGCTGCCCAAAGCCGCCAGCAGGTCAGCCTGTTGTGCCAGGGCCTGCTCGCGGCTGGCGGCCTCGCGCCGGGCCAGCAAGCGCAGCAGGCCCTGGTCCGGCGCGGGCAGGCCCTGGGCTCCGGAGCTGGTCATGATCAGGGTAAGGCTCTGCACCCGCTCAGGCGCAAGATCGGCCATATGCTGGGCGATCATGCCGCCCATGCTGGCCCCCAGCACATGCACCTGGCGCACCCCCAGGGCATCCAGCAAACCCAGGGCATCCAAGGCCATATCACGCAGGCTGTAGGGCGCAGTGGCGCCCAGGCCCAGGCGGTAGCGCAGCACTTCGTAGGCCAGGTTGCTGCTCGGCGCCTCGCTGCGCCAGCTGCTCAGACCGATATCGCGGTTATCGAAGCGGATCACCCGAAAACCCTGCTGGCACAGGCGCTCGACCACCTCGTCCGGCCAGTGGATCAGCTGCCCACCCAGGCCCATCACCAGCAGCAGTGCGGGATCGCTGGCGCGGCCGATGCTCTGGTAGGCCAGACGCACCTCGCCCAGTTCGACCAGATCGGTGGCCACCCGCGCCGTGCAACGCTCGCCAGCCACAGCCGACAAAGCGCTCCACAGCGCCAGCAGAAAAATCAGCGCACGCATAAGACACCAGAATGAAAATCCCCATTAGGCGGCGAGTGTGGTGATCTTTGTGCGAGCGCGCTGCCACACAAGCGTGACAGTTTGATGAAGGGAGACGAACGGCAGGCTGCCGTTCGTCTTGCTGGCGTCTTAGCAGGCCGTTGAAAAACGTAGGCGAGGCAGGCAAGACAAGGCGCTACGTTAGTAACAGCCTCCGGCTGGTCAAAGCGGCCGAAAAAGCGGAGTGTACGAGTGGTACATGAGCATTTTGAGGCCGTTTTTAACGCAGGATTGCCAACGCAGGTAGTTTTTCAACAGCCTGTTAGGCGAGTTCGCTACGTAGCTGACGGGCCGCGGCCACCATATTCACCAGTGCCGCCTCGGTCTCCGGCCAGGCGCGGGTTTTCAGGCCGCAGTCCGGGTTGACCCACAGGCGCTCGGCGGGGATACGCTGCGCCGCCTTGCGCAGCAGCTTGACCATCTCGCTGCTGTCCGGCACCCGTGGCGAGTGGATGTCATAGACACCCGGGCCGATATCGTTGGGGTAGTCAAAACGCTCGAAGGCCTGCAGCAGCTCCATATCCGAACGCGAGGTTTCGATGGTGATCACGTCGGCATCCATGGCGGCGATGGCTTCGATCACGTCGTTGAACTCGCTGTAGCACATATGGGTGTGGATCTGGGTTTCATCACGTACACCACTGGCTGTCAGGCGAAACGCCTCGGTAGCCCAGTTCAGATAACCCTGCCACTGGCTCTGGCGCAGCGGCAGGCCTTCGCGAAACGCGGCCTCGTCGATCTGGATAATCTTGATGCCGGCCGCCTCCAGGTCCACCACCTCATCCCGGATCGCCAGGGCCAGCTGCCGCGCCTGCTGCTCGCGGGAGATATCGTCGCGCGGGAAGGACCACATCAGCATGGTCACCGGGCCGGTCAGCATGCCCTTCATCACCTTCTTGCTGAGCGACTGCGCATAGGTAATCCATTCCACGGTCATGGCCTTGGGCCGGCTCAGATCGCCATAGATCACCGCCGGTTTGACGCAGCGCGAGCCGTAGCTCTGCACCCAGCCGAAGCGGGTAAAGGCGTAGCCGTCCAGTTGCTCGGCAAAGTACTCGACCATATCGTTACGCTCGGCCTCACCATGCACCAGCACATCCAGGCCGAGGTTTTCCTGCACCTCGACGGCGTGGCGAATCTCGCTGTGCATGGCCTCGGTGTAGTCGGCCGTGCTCAGCTTGCCGGCCTTGAACGCCTGGCGCGCCAGACGGATGGCGGCGGTCTGCGGAAACGAACCGATGGTGGTGGTCGGCAATGCCGGCAACTGCAGGCGTGCGCGCTGCTGCTCGATACGCTGGGCGAAGGGTGACAAACGCTGGCTATCGGCGGCAGTAATGGCCGCCAGGCGCGCCTGCACCGCCGGTTTGTGGATACGTGGCGACTGCGCACGGCTGGCCTGCACGGCGCGGCTGGCGGCCAGGGCGGCCTGCACCTGGGCGTCCGCGGGCGTGTTCAGGGCGCGGGTCAACACGGCGACCTCCTGGCACTTCTGCACGGCGAAGGCCAGCCAGCTCTTCAGCTCGGCATCCAGCTGGTCTTCACGACCCAGATCCACCGGGCTGTGCAGCAGCGAACAGCTCGGCGCCACCCACAGGCGCTCGCCCAACCGCTCCTGGGCCTGCTGCAGAATCTCCAGCGCCTGATCCAGATCGGTACGCCAGACATTGCGCCCGTTGACCACCCCCAGGGACAGCACCTTGTAGGCCGGCAGGCGGTCGAGGATGGTGGGGAACTGCTCCGGGGCACGCACCAGGTCGATATGCAGGCCATCCACCGGCAGGCTGGCGGCCAGGCCAAGATTATCTTCCAGGCCGGCAAAGTAGGTGGCGATCAATTTCTTGCAAGGCTCGCGCTGCAGCAGGTTGTAGGCCCGCTCGAAGGCGTTCTTCCAGGCCTGTGGCAGATCCAGCACCAGGATCGGCTCGTCGATCTGCACCCACTCCACCCCCTGAGCGGCCAGACGCTGGAGGATTTCGCCATAGACCGGCAGCAGTCGCTCCAGCAGCTCCAGGCGATCGAACTCGCTGCCCTTGGCCTTGCCCAGCCATAGATAGGTCAGCGGGCCAATCAGCACCGGCTTGACCCTATGCCCCAGAGCGTGCGCTTCCTCTACTTCCTCGAACAGCTGCTCCCAGCTCAGCTCAAACTGCTGATCAGCACTGAACTCGGGGACCAGGTAGTGGTAGTTGCTATCGAACCACTTGGTCATCTCCTGCGCGTGGGCACCGCCACAGCAGCTGCTCGACACACCACGGGCCATGGCAAACAGGGTATCCAGGCTCGGTTTGCCGTCGGCCGGGCGGAAGCGCTCGGGGATCACGCCGAAGGCCAGGGAGTGGCTCAGTACCTGGTCGTACCAGGCAAAGTCGCCCACCGGCAGCAGCTCGATACCGGCCTCCTGCTGCAGCTGCCAATGGCGGGCGCGCAGCTGGCGGCCCACGGCGCGCAGGCCGGCCTCGTCCAGCTCGCCTTTCCAGTGGGCTTCAAGGGCTTTTTTCAGTTCGCGGTCGCCGCCGATACGGGGGAAACCCAGGGAATGGGACAGTGCCATGTCAAAACGCTCCATCGGATCAAGAAGATGGGCGCCATTCTCAACAGCCTTTGCGAGTGAGACAAACTCAAGATATTCGTCTTGATCTATAGTTTTACTCATGTTCTGCTAATCCACATATCTGTAGGAGCGAGCTTGCTCGCGATGCTTTTAAAACCCTGATCGCGAGGCGGACGCAGTTCCCTACCGCTGACCGCACTTCCCACATCCATGTGGGTCGCAGCTCGCTCCTACACACAGCAATTGCGTGAAATACCCTGGAACCCCACATGCTCGAACTGCGCCACCTGAAAACCCTGCACGCCCTGCGCGAAAGCGACAGCCTGGTGGAAGCCGCCGAGCGCCTGCACCTGACCCAGTCGGCGCTGTCCCATCAGTTCAAGGAGCTGGAGGAGCGTCTGGGCATGCCGCTGTTTGTGCGCAAGACCAAGCCGGTGCGCTTTACCAGCGCCGGCCTGCGTCTGCTGCAGCTGAGTGATGCGGTATTGCCGCTGCTGCGCGGCGCCGAGCGCGACCTGGCGCGCCTGGCCGGCGGCACCGCCGGACGTCTGCATATGGCCATCGAATGCCACAGCTGCTTCCAGTGGCTGATGCCGACCATCGACCAGTTCCGCGACGCCTGGCCGGAGGTGGAGCTGGACCTGGCCTCGGGCTTCTCCTTCGCCCCGCTGCCGGCCCTGGCCCGGGGTGATCTGGACCTGGTGGTGACCTCGGACCCGCTGGACCTGGCCGGTATCACCTACGTGCCGCTGTTCACCTACGAGGCCATGCTGGCGGTGGCCAACCAGCACCCGCTGGCGAGCAAGGCCTATATCAAGCCCCAGGACCTGGCCACGGAAACCCTGATCACCTACCCGGTGGAGCGCGACCGCCTGGATATCTTTACCCGCTTCCTCGAACCGGCCGATGTGGAGCCGGCCCAGGTGCGCACCTCGGAACTGACGGTGATGATGATGCAGCTGGTGGCCAGCGGCCGCGGCGTGTGCGGCCTGCCCAACTGGGCGCTGCACGAGTACAGTTCGCGCGGCTACGTCACGGCCAAGCGCCTGGGCGACAAGGGCCTGTTCGCCACGCTGTATGCCGGCATCCGCACCGATATGCTGGATGCGCCCTTTATGCGCGACTTCCTGCTGACCGCCAAGGACACCTCCTTCGCCAATCTGGAGGGGGTCAGCGTCGCCCGCGGCTGATCTGTGCTTAGCTTGCACAAGGCCCACTCGCTGCCGAGCCTGCCATGCGCCTGCTGCTCACCCTGCTGCTGCTCTGCCTGTACCTGCCGGCCGTAGCCGAGCCGCGCCTACGCATCGCCATCGGCGAATGGCCGCCCTTTATCAGTCAGCAACTGCCGAGCTATGGCGTGGTGCCACAGCTGATCAGCGAAGCCTTTGCCAGCCAGGGCGTGCAGGTGGAGTACGGTTTCTTTCCCTGGAAGCGCGCCTACGAGGAAGTGCGCCAGGGCCGCTGGCAGGCCTCGGCGATCTGGGGGCGCACGCCGGAACGGGAGGCCGAGTGCCTGTTCTCCGACTTGGTGCACCGCGACGAGGTGGTGCTGTTCCATCGCCACGACAAACCCGTGGACTGGGACGGCAGCCTGGCCGATGCCCAGCGCCTGGGCGGCCTACGTATCGGCCTGCCGCTGGGCTCGGCGAAGATGCCGGTGCTGGAACAAGCCGAACAGCACGGCTGGGTGCAGTATGAAATCGGTGGCGACGAGCTGATCAACCTGCGCAAGCTGGCCGCCGGACGCATCGACGCGGTGGATATCGTCAAAGGCTCCGGCAGCCATGTGATGACCCGTTTACAACCCGAAGAGCGAGCCCGCCTGACCAGCACCCAGGCCTATCAATATTGGGACTATCACCTGATCCTGTCGCGCCAACTGCCCGACAGCGAGCATTATCTGCAGCTGTTCAACCAGGGCCTGCACCAGCTGGAAGCCAGCGGCCGCCTGCAGCAGATCTGGCAGGCTTTCTATCAGCCGGGCAGCGATCCGGCCCCCTGAGCAAGCGGGCCGCGCCAAGCCTTCTCGCCCTCCCCCAAGCGGCAATATCCCGTGTCGCCGGCCTCTGCCCGGCCGCACCATTGATCCATTGTTACAACTGCCCGCTTGCCGACCGTGACCGACAGTCATAGCATGACCACCGGTCACAAGCTTAGATAACGACTCGATATGCGCCTTCAGGATCGACTCTTCGAGCAACGCGAGTTCGCCATTCTCGCCGCCGCCCGCCAGCTGTTCAGCGAGCAGCCCTGGGACCGCGTCACCATTGCCGAGGTGGCCAGCGCCGCCAGTATCGGCAAGGGCACGGTGTACAAGCATTTCCCCAGCAAGGAGGCGCTCTATGCGCGCCTGGTGCTGGATCGTTCCCGCGCCGACCTGGACGAGCTGCGTGCCGTGCAGGCCGCCAGCGCACCGCAGCAAGCCATGCGCCAGGTGCTGCTGCGCGCCTTCGCGCAGATGCTCGGCAACCCGCTGCAGGCCCAGCTGTGCCGGCACTGCGACCGTCCGGAATTCCAGGAACGCCTGGAGCCGCCCTACCGCCAGCTGTTTCTCGACCTGGAACGCGACTACCAGCTGTTCTTCGCCGAGCTGCTGGGCGATGTGCTGGGCGGCCAGGCCCTGAGCCCGGCCGACTGCCAGAACCTGCTGTGGGGCGTGGAGGCCTGCGTCAATGGTGTGACCGCGCGCATCGCCGCCGGCGGTTTCGCCCACTGGGTCGAGCCCATCGCCCTGGACGAGTACTTCACCCGCGTCACCGAATTCATCATCGCCGGTCTGCGTGCCCAGGCCGCCGACCTTCTTGCCCAACGTCACGAGTAAGCCTGCATGTTCGCGCAACTGTCCAAACGTCCCTGGTTGATCGCCGTGGCCATCAGCCTGTTTCTCCTGCTCTGGCTGCTCAGCGGCGATGCCTTCCGCGCCCAGGAGCAGGCCGGTGCCGAGCAGCCGGCCGCCGAGGCGGGCCTGAGCAAGGTGCAGGTGCGCTGGCTGACGGCCCAGCCGATGCAGCGCCAGCATGTGGTGCAGGGGCAGATCGAGGCCTGGCGCCGGGTCGAGCTGCGCGCCCAGATCAGTGGCAGCGTCACCCGCCTGGATCGGGACAAGGGCAGCCCGGTGCAACAGGGCGAGCGGCTGCTTAGCCTGTCCGCCGACAACCGCCCGGCCCAGGTGGCCAAGGGCGAGGCCGAGGTGCGCCAGCGCCAGGCCGAGGTGAATGCCGCCCAGCGCCTGCGCGAGCGCAACCTGATTTCGGCCAACGAGCTGGCCCGCCTGCAGAGCGAGCTGGCCAAGGCCCGCGCCGAGCTGGATATGGCCCGTATCAGCCTGCAGAACACCACCATCAGCGCACCCTTTGCCGGCATCTATGACCAGCGCCTGGTGGAGCTGGGCGACTTCGTTCAGCCCGGCCAGAGCCTGCTGAGCCTGGTGGATATCAGCCAGCTCAAGGTCAGCGCGCAGATTGCCCAGCAGGAGGTGACCCAGCTGAAAATCGGCCAGCCCGTGCGCATCGAATTGCTCGATGGCCGCGAGATGACCGGCGAGCTGCACTTTATCGCCGCCGCCGCCGATCCCGGCTCACGCAGCTTCCGCATCGAGGTCAAGGTGGCCAACCCCGAGGGCCTACGCCTGGCCGGGGCCAGCGCCACCCTGCATATCGCCACCGGCGAGGCCCTGGCCCATCGCCTGTCGCCGGCCCTGCTCAGCCTGGATGCCAGCGGCCGCCATGGGGTCAAGTGGGTCAATGAGCAGCAGCGGGTGGAGTTCAGCCCGGTGCAGTTGATCAGCGTCGACAACCAGGGCGCCTGGGTCAGCGGCCTGCCCGAGCGGGTGGCGCTGATCACCCTGGGCCAGGGCTTTGTCGAGCCGGGCCAGCAGGTCATCAGCCAGACGGTCGAGGGCAGCTGAGATGCACAGCCTGATCGCCGCCGCCCTGGATCGCAGCCGCACCAGCCTGCTGCTGCTGGCTTTTCTCATCCTCGGCGGCCTGGGGGCCTATCTGGTCATCCCCAAGGAAGCCAACCCGGACGTCAGCATCCCCATCATCTATGTCTCGGTCAGCCTGGAGGGCATCAGCCCGGAAGATGCCGAGCGCCTGCTGGTGCGCCCCCTAGAACAGGAGCTGCGCAGCCTGGAGGGGGTCAAGGAAATGCGCTCCAAGGCCAGCGAGGGACATGCCTCGGTGACCCTGGAATTCGACGCCGGCTTCAACGCCAAGACCGCCTTGGCCGATGTGCGCGAGAAGGTCGACACGGCGCGCAGCAAGCTGCCCGACGAGGCCGACGAGCCGAGCGTCAACGAGGTTAACGTGGCGCTGTTTCCGGTGCTTTCGGTGGGCCTGTCCGGCCCCATCGCCGAGGCCGAGCTGGTGTATATCGCCCGACGCCTTAAGGACAACATCGAGAGCATCCCCGAGGTGCTCTCGGTGAGCATCGGCGGTGACCGCGAAGACCTGCTGGAAATCGTGGTCGACCCGCAGGTGCTGGACAGCTACGGCATCGACTACAACGAGCTGTTCACCCTGGTCAGCCGCAACAACCGCCTGGTCGCCGCTGGCAGCCTGGACACCGGTGCCGGACGCATGAGCATGAAGGTGCCCGGGGTGATCGAAAACCTGGAAGACGTGCTGAGCATGCCGATCAAGGTGGTGCGTGGCAGCGTGGTGACCTTCGGCGACGTGGCCACCATCCACCGCACCTTCAAGGACCCCACCGGCTTTGCCCGCATCAACGGCCAGCCGGCGGTGGTGCTGGAGGTGTCCAAGCGCAGCGGCGCCAACATCATCAATACCATCGAACAGGTCAAGGCGCTGATGCAGCAGGCCCAGCCACTGCTACCCGCAGGCCTGAAAGTCAGCTACATCATGGACCAGTCGCAAGAGGTCAAGGGCATGCTCAGTGAGCTGCTCAACAACGTGATGACCGCCATCGTGCTGGTGCTGATCCTGGTGGTGGCGAGCATGGGCCTGCGCTCGGCGCTGCTGGTCGGCCTGACCATTCCCGGGGCCTTCCTGGCCGGCATCCTGCTGATCTGGATGCTCGGCTTCACCCTGAATATCGTCGTGCTGTTCAGCCTGATCCTGGTGGCCGGCATGCTGGTGGACGGCGCCATCGTGGTCTCCGAGCTGGCCGACCGCTACCTGCACCAGGGCCAGAGCCCACGCCAGGCCTGGGCCAATGCTGCCACGCGAATGGCCTGGCCGGTGATCGCCTCCACCGCCACCACCCTGGTGGTGTTCCTGCCGCTGCTGTTCTGGCCCGGCGTGGTCGGCCAATTCATGAAGTACCTGCCAGCCACGGTGATCCTCTGCCTGCTGGCCTCCCTGGCCATGGCCCTGGTGTTTCTGCCGGTGCTGGGCGCGGTGACCGGCGGTACGGCCAAGCCGCTGCCCAGTCACGCCAGCCGCGCCGGCAGTGCCTACCGGCGCCTGCTCGCCCGCCTGCTCAAGCGTCCGGGCCTGACCCTGCTCGGCATGCTGGCGCTGATCGCCCTGATCTACACTGCCTACGGCCGCTTCAACCATGGCGTGGAGTTCTTCCCCGATGTGGAGCCGGAAAGCGCGCAGATCTGGCTGCGCGCCCGGGGCGATCTGTCGGTGCAGGAGAAGGATGCCCTGCTGCGCCAGGTGGAAAACCGCCTGCTCGGCATGGGCGAGGTCAAGGCCCTGTATGCCCGCTCCCTGGCCCAGCCGGATGGCCAACTCGGCGCCGACGTGATCGGCACCCTGCAGTTTCAATTCGTCGAGTGGCACGAGCGGCGCCCGGCCAACCGCATTCTCGAAGACATGAGCACCCGCACCGCCGATATCCCCGGCATCGTTCTGGAGTTTCGCAAGCAGGAACAGGGGCCCAGCGGCGGCAAGCCGGTCAAGCTGCAGATCAGCGCCCTGGACCCGGCCCAGGCCGAGCAGTGGGTCGAGCGTATTCGCAGCGAAATGAACACACTCGGCGGCTTCAAGGATATCGAGGACGACCGCGCCCTGCCCGGCATCGAATGGCGGATCAAGGTCGACCGCGAGGCCGCCGCGCGCTTTGGCGCCGACGTGCTCAGCGTGGGCAATGCGGTGCAGATGATCACCAACGGCCTGAAGCTGGCCACCTACCGCCCCGAAGACGCCACCGACGAGGTGGATATCCGCGTGCGCCTGCCGGGCAACTGGCGCTCCCTCGACCAGCTCGGCCGCCTGACCCTGAGCACCAGCGCCGGCCAGGTGCCGCTGAGCCACTTCGTCAGCCTGGAACCGGCGCCCAAGGTCGGCACCCTGCGCCGGGTCGACGGCGAGCGCACCATCACCCTGCAGGCCGATCTGGTCGAGGGCGCGCGCCTGGACGAGCGCCTGCAGGCCCTGCGGGGAGCCCTCAAGGAGCTGCCCGGTGATGTGCAGTTGAAGTTTGCCGGCGAGGATGCCGACCAGCGCGAGGCCGCCGCCTTCCTGATGACTGCCTTCGGCGTGGCGATCTTCCTGATGTTCATCATCCTGGTGACCCAGTTCAACAGCCTGTACCAGGCCATGCTGGTACTTTCAGCCATCGTCCTGTCCACCGCCGGGGTGCTGATGGGCCTGCTGGTCAACGGCCAGTCCTTCGGCATCGTCATGGTCGGCATGGGCCTGATCGCCCTGGCCGGCATCGTGGTGAACAACAACATCATCCTCATCGACACCTACAACCAGCTGCGCCGCCAGGGCCTGGAACCCTACCAGGCCGCCCTGGAAACCGGCAGCCTGCGCCTGCGCCCGGTACTGCTCACCGCAGTGACCACGGTGCTGGGGCTGATGCCCATGGTGCTGGGGATCAACGTCGACCTGCTGGCGCCGAGCCTGGGCATCGGTGCGCCCTCGACCCAGTGGTGGACCCAGCTGTCCAGCGCCATCGCCGGCGGCCTGAGCTTCGCCACCGTGCTGACCCTGCTGCTGACCCCCTGCCTGCTGGTGCTCGGCTCGCGCTTCGAACGCCGTCCGCCGCCGCTGGAAACCTTCGACGATGACCTGCTGGATCTGCCCGAACATCTACTGGCCAGTGCCAGCCAGCAGGCCGGGTTGCAGCGCGTGCCCTGAACCGGGGGCACCTGCGCTTAGGAAATTTTTAGGATTTGCCTAGGGTCTATTTCGCAACGCGGCCAGCCGCCCTGCCCTAGCATGGAGCCCTTGTCACGGCCCGGGAACCCCGGGCCCCGTTCCCCAAGGAGTCTGTCCATGAATGCCCTGTCCCGTCGCTGGATCTTTGTCGCCATCGTGTATTTCTGCCTGGCCGTTGGCCTGGGCGTGTTTATGGGCGCCAGCGGCGACCACCGGATGATGAGCGTGCATGCCCACCTCAACCTGCTGGGCTGGGTCACCCTGAGCCTGGTGGGCATCATCTACCACTACTTCCCCCGCGCGGCCGCCAGCCGCCTGGCCAGCCTGCAATTCTGGCTGCATAACCTGGCGCTGCCGGTGATGATGGTAGCCCTGGCCCTGAAAATTACCGGCACGCTCCAGGCCGGCCCGGTGCTGGGCGCCGCTTCGGTCGCCATCCTGCTGGCGGTGCTGCTGTTTGCCGGCAACCTGTTCTGGCGTCGCGCCTGATCAGCCGGCTTCCACCTGCTGCAGCAAAACCGGGCGGTTGAGCTGCAGACGCAGGCGCCCGCGCCCGCACTTGTGCAGCGCAATATCGGTACTGCGCTCGGCCAGGCGGCGCTGCAGCAGAATCAGCCGGGCTTCCAGGTTGTCGTCCAGCTCCGGCAGACGCAGGGCCGGGTCAAGGCGCAACTCGCGGTTGCTGAACTCGCGCCGGCCCTGTTCCTGATAAAGCGTCAGCAGGCGCCAGAAAATGGCCCCGGCCACGCCCTTGATCAGGTAGTCATCATCGACAAACAGGCTGCTGTTGACCGGGTAATAGCGCACCCGCAACGGCGCCCCCGGTGGAACGCATGGCGCAACACCCTCGTCGACCGGCTCCGGCGCATCCTCGGCCAGTTGCTGCAGTGCCAGGATCGCAGCGCCCAGCTGGGCAGCCAGCAGCATCAAGGCATCTTCCTCGTCGTAACCGAAGCGATGGGGCTGGGTACTTTCCACATGCAGCACGCCGAGCAGGCGCCCTCCGGCCAGGATGGGCACCGACAACTGGCTGTGGGGCTCGTCCAGGCCGGGAAAGAGGATCTCGGTTTCCAGCGCCGTGCCATCGGCTGCAGCCAGGTACTCGTGGATCACCCGGCGATAGGCGTACTCCGAAGCCAGGTGGGCAATGCGAATGGGCGTACGGCACTGCGCCGCCATGCCGATGATGCCGCGCCCGACCGGAAACTCGGACCCCACCCCGGACTGCGCATAGCCATGGCTGGCCACGGTATAGAGCTTCTGTCCGGTCGGGTCGAGCAGCAGGATCATGGCCTGGGGCATGTTCAGCTGTGCAGCCAGGCCCTGCAGGCACTGCTCCAGCAACCCGCTCAGCTCGGCGGCGCTGGCCATGCGCTCACTGAGCTGACGCAGACGGGCGAGATGGCAGGCCCCTTCCTGACTGGCCGGCACCTCTTCCCCCGGCACATAGTCGATGGCCAGCACCTGATAGATATCCGCCCCCTGCAGGCGAAACACCTCGCTCATGCCGGCATTGGAGGCGATACCGGCGAGCTTGGCCTTCATGCTCTCGAACAGCGGCCCGCTGGTTTCCGTGCGTCGGTACAGCAGCGCCAGGCGATAGCGCGCGCTGCTCTGCGGGTGCAGCAGAAACGCCGTGACCTGCGGATTGGCCAGGATGTTCTCGCGGGTCTTGTTGAAGAACTGGAAGGACAGCGCCACATGGCTAGGATCCACATAGTGCACCTGGCTGACCAGGGTGACATTGGGGATGCCCTGGGCATCACAGGTGGCCACCGCCGCCGGCACTGCACCTTCCAGGCACGGACGGATGCTATCCAGGGTCGGACGTCGGTTCATGCCTGGGGCTCCAGCCGCTGCCCGGCGCGGGGGCCGGGAGTCTGATCGAACAGATCGCGCAGGGTAAAACGCAGGGCACACAACTGCTCGGCACAAAAACCATGGGTGGCGCGGGCAAAGGGCTCGGCATAACCGAGGGGCAGCAGGTCCTCGGCAAAGGCCTGGACATGGGCGCCGGCCCGTTCGACATCACCGGGCGCAAGCTCAACCAGACGGGCATCATGGCCCTTGAGCTGCAGGGTGCGATGGCTGCTGGGCCGGCAGAACACCACGGCCAGCTCGCCGCAGTCGGCCACATCGCGCAGCAGTTGCTGGGACTGGCCGGCATCCAGCAGCAGGGTCACCTGCCGGCCATCGGCCGCCACCCGACACCCCACGGCCTTGCTGACCGAGGGCACCAGGCGCACATCCCGCGATGCCACGGAGATGGACACCCCGCTCTGGATAAAGTCGATCTGCTCCGCGTCCAGCATCATGCCACCCCTTCAGCCTCTATCAGCACTTATCTTGCCGCCTCAAGCCCCGCCTGCAAAGCCGCTACGCCCGAGGCTGCGTACATACAGCGCCTCGACCTTCTCCCGCGCCCAGGGGGTGCGGCGCAGAAAGGTCAGGCTGGACTTGATGCTGGGGTCGCTTTTGAAGCAGCGAATATCGATGCGCTGGGCCAGACCGTCCCAGCCATAGTGCTCGACCAGGGCGGTGAGTATGGCTTCCAGGGTCATGCCGTGCAGGGGGTTGGCTAGGGTTGGACTCATGGAGGGCCTCTGTCACGAAAGAAAGAGGCGCCACCTTAGCCAACTGTCCGCCTTGGTGAAAGGACACAAGCTAAGCGCAGCGCCCCAGGCGCTGGCCGCTGAGCAGCCCGCGGCCTACTGGAAGCGCAGCAAGTCCTCGGTGAGTTCATCGATAACCGGCTTGAAGTCATCCAGGCTCAGCGCCTGCTTGTCGTTGCTCAGGGCACGCCCCAGGCCCTTGCGTACCACCCGCAACACGGGGCGACCACTGGCGGTGTCTATCAGCTCCGCCTCCAGGTACAGCTCGCTGTTCTGGTCGCGCTCACCGGCTGCCGTCATGGCCCCGGCCATCAACAGCGCCACCGGCACCACCTCATAGGGTTTGAGCCCCTGGGTGCTGGTCTGCACCCCGGTCACCGCCCCCCGAAACGCCAGGGTGCCGGGGCCAGCCGCCACAGCCGCCGGCTGCAAACGGCTGAATGCCGCCGCACTGAGGCGCTGGTTGGTGTAGTCAAGCAGGGCCTGCAGGGTCTGCTGGCTGATGCGCTCACTGGCATGGGGTTCAGGGTGGAAGCGTACCGGCTGGTAAATTACATGGCTGTAGCGGGCGATCTCGAAACCCGGATCAACCCAGCGCAATACCGTGGCGCCACTGGCCGTGCGAGTACTCTGCAACCCCTCGTAGCTGGAGAGAAAGCCGGAGTACTGAGCAGGGCTGGTGGTCTTGCTGGCACAACCCGCCAGCACCAGACCGGCTATCAGCAGGCTGGCGCAGCGCAGAGGTGGGGTTCTCATGGACAAGCTCCTGGCAGGGAAAGTGTTATGCACGCGGTGTAATGCGCACTGTAGAAGCTAATCTTGGGCAGGAGCTTACAAATAGCGCTGGATCAAATAAAAAGTGCAGCGAGGCAGCCAAACTCCAAGCATCGCCTTGCCAGGCCACTCCGCCAGGGACGCATCGACCATGAACAACCTGCTCAAATGCTTGCTGAGCCTCGTCCTGTGCGGCCTGAGCGCCTGGGCAGGCGCTGCGCTGCTGATCGCCGCCGCGCTGCCTGCGCCCCTGGCCGTCGCGCTGGTGGCGGCCTTGGCCCTGTTGACCCTGTTTGTCGCCAGCCGTCTCTGGTTGCGTCGCGGCCGGCTGCTGGCAGTGGGCCTGGCGGTGGCCACGGCGGGGGTCTGGCTACTGTGGTGGCAGAGCCCGCTACCGGCCAACGACCGCCACTGGCAGACGGACGTGGCGGTGCTGCCCTATGCCAGCGTCGATGGCCCACGCATCACCCTGCACAATGTGCGCAACTTTCACTACCGCAGCGAGTTCGACTACGAGCCGCGTTACTACGACAAGCAGGTCAATCTGGATGAACTGGTCGGCATCGACCTGATTGCCAGCTACTGGATGGGCCCTGCGATTGCCCATGTTTTTCTCAGCTTTGCCTTCGCCGATGGCCAGCATGTGGCGATTTCCATTGAGACCCGCAAGGAGGTGGGCGAAAGCTATTCGACCATCAAGGGGTTCTTCCGCCAGTACGAGCTGTATTACGTGGTGGCCGACGAGCGCGATGTCATCGGCCTGCGCACCCAACACCGCCAGGACCCGGCGGAGCAGGTCTACCTGTACCCCCTGCAGGGCAGCCTGGACAACGCCCGCAACCTGTTTATGGCCTATATCGAGCGCATCAACCAGCTGCATGAGCGGCCCGAGTTCTACAACACCCTGACCACCAACTGCACCACCAGCATCTGGATGAGCGCTCAGGTCAACGAGCAGCATCTGCCCTTCAGCTGGAAGCTGCTGGCCAGCGGCCATGTGCCGCAATACCTGTATGAACGCGGCCGCCTGCAGGGGCACGAACGACCTTTCGCCGACCTGCAGCGCGATGCCCTGATCAACCCCAGAGCCCAGGCAGCGGGCAACTCGCCAGAGTTCTCGCGCCTGATCCGCCAACCCTGATCGACAGGCCCCCGCATGATCCGCCGCCCCTGCCTTGCCCTGCTCCTTGCCAGCCTTGCCCTGCTGCCAGCCCTGGCGCCTGCCAACAGCACCACCTCGCCAAACGCCAAGCCCCCGCGTATCTGCCTGGTGCTGTCCGGGGGTGGTGCCCGCGGCGCGGCCCATGTCGGGGTGCTCCGGGTGCTTGAAGAACTGCGCGTGCCGGTACACTGCATCGCCGGCACCAGCATGGGCTCGCTGGTAGGTGCCGCCTACGCCACCGGCACCACCCTGGCCGAAATGGATGAGATTCTCGCCAGCATCTCCACCGAGCTGCTGTTCAAGGAAGAACCGCCGCGCCAGGAGCGACATATGCGCCGCAAGCAGGATGACTACAGCATCCTGTTCACCCCCGAGGTCGGCCTGCACCAGGGCGAGCTCAAGCTGGGCAAGGGCATTGTCACCGGCGTACAGCTGGAAACCGTGCTGCGCCAGCTCAGCAAGAGCAAGGGTTTTCTGCAGTTCGACCAGTTGCCGATCCCCTACCGCGCCGTAGCCACCGATCTGGTGACCGGCAAGGCAGTGGTCTTTCAGGAGGGCGAGCTGGCCAACGTGATGCGTGCCAGCATGTCGGTACCGGGGGCCGTTGCCCCGGCCGTGATCGACGACATGCTGCTGGTCGACGGCATGTTGACCCACAACCTGCCCGTGCAGGTCGCCCGCGACATGGGCGCCGATGTGATCATCGCGGTCAATGTCGGCACACCGTTGCTCAAGCGCGAACAGCTCAACGGTATCCTGGGGGTGTCAGGGCAGATGCTCAGTATCCTGACCGAGCAGAATGTCCAGGCCTCAATGGCCAGCCTGCAACCCCAGGACATCCTGATCTCGCCCGCCCTGGGCGACTACTCCACCGGCGATTTCGATGCCCTGCCGCAGATCGCGCCACTGGGAGAAAACGCCACGCGCCAGTTGGCCGAGCGTCTCCGGCCACTGGCCCTGCCGCCCGCCGAGTATGCGGCCCTGCGCCAGCAGCAGACACGCCAGAGCCAGCCGCAAAGACTGATAGTGGATGTGATTCGCTTCGACAACCTGCAACGGGTCAATCCCCAGGCCCTGGTCGGCCTGGTCGACACCCGGGTAGGTCAACCGATCGACCAGGCCACACTCGACAAGGATATCCGCCGTATCTACGGCACCGGGGATTTCGAGCATGTCAGCTATCAGCTGCTGGAAGAACAGGACAAACGCGTGCTGGCCATCAAGGCGGCGGAAAAAACCTGGGGCCCGGACTACCTGCGTTTTGGCCTGGGCCTGGCCAGCGACTTCGATGGCGACTCGTCCTTCACCCTGCTCGCCAGCCACCGTCAGACCTGGCTTAACCAACGGGGCGCGGAATGGCGCAACGATGTGCAGTTTGGCCAGGTCAACAGCCTGAACAGCGAGTGGTACCAACCCCTCAGTGCCGGCAACCCCCTGTTCCTGGCCCCACACCTGAGCATCACCCAGCGCAGTACCGATCTCTACACCAAGGATCGCCGCCTGGGCACCTACGATATGCTCTCGACCCTGGCCGGCCTGGACATAGGCAGCCAGTTCAGCCGCTATGGCGAGTTGCGCCTGGGCCTGCTCGCCGGGCAGCGGCGTACCAGCCTGGACAGCGGCCCCGACTACCTCGAAGTGGAGGACGAGCGGCTGCAGGTTGGCGCCCTCACCGCCCGCCTGCGCCTCGATCAGCTGGACAGCGCCAATTTCCCCCGCGCCGGTTGGCGCGCCCAGCTCAACCTGTTCGACTCGCAACCTGCCCTTGGGGCGGAAGAGAACTATGCCAAGTGGTCAGGGGAGTTCAGCCAGGCGGTGTCCTTCGATACCCACACCTTCAACTTTGCCCTGTTCTCGGCGCAACGCCTGGGGGATAGGCCGCTGCCCAACTACGACCATATTCAGTGGGGCGGTTTCCTCAAGCAGTCCGGCTATGCACCGGGTCAGCTGCTGGGCCAGGACCTGCAATTCGGTCGTTTTATGTACTACCACCGCATCATGCAGGGCACCCTGCTGGAAGGCGCCTATGGTGGTTTCTCCCTGGAAATGGGGCGGATGCGCGAGCCGCTGATACAGGGCAACGACGATGACTGGATTCTCTCCAGCAGCCTGTTTATCGGCACCGACACCCCCATCGGGCCGCTTTACCTGGGCTACGGTCGAGCCGACACCGGCAGCAGCAGCCTGTACTTCTACCTGGGCCGGCCCTTCTAATAGAGCGCATAAGCGCAAAAAGGCTGTGCCCGCAGGGCGATGCAAAAAAAACCGGCCCAACAGCAAGGCTGTGGGCCGGCGAAGCACTATCGGGTCGTAGGGGGAGCCGTTGGGGCGGTGCTCAGCACAAGAATCCGCCTCAACGTCTGACCTGCCTGCGGACGACCAGCCGCAGGCAGGCTGTAGCTACAGAGGCGCTTAGGCCAGCTTGCGCTCGACCTCGTCGAACTGCTGCTGCAGGGCCGCTTCCGGCTCCTTGGTCAGCAGGCTGACTACGATGATGCCAATGGTGGCCAGGATAAAGCCGGGGATGATCTCGTACAGATCGAAGATGCCGCCGGACAGCTGCTTCCACACCACCACGGTGATACCGCCGAGGAGGATGCCGGCCAGGGCGCCGTTACGGTTCATGCGTTTCCAGTACAGAGACAGCAGGATGGCCGGGCCGAAGGCGGCACCGAAGCCGGCCCAGGCGTAGGACACCAGGCCCAGTACGGTGGTATCCGGGTTCATCGCCAGCACCAGGGCGATGATGGCGATCAGCACCACGGCGCCACGGCCGATCCACACCAGTTCCTGATCACCGGCATGCTTCTTCAGGATGGCCTTGTAGAAGTCTTCGGCCAGGGCCGAGGAGCTGACCAGCAGCTGGGAGTCGGCGGTGGACATGATCGCAGCCAGCACGGCGGCCATCAGGATACCGGCCACCACGGGGTGGAACAGGCTGTTGACCAGCACCATAAAGATGGTTTCCGAGTCGCCCAGGTCGGCTTCCAGGTAACCCACACCGACCCAGCCGATGGCCAGGGCGGCGAACAGGGTCAGGGCGGTCCAGCTCACGGCGATACGGCGGGCAGTGGGCATGTCCTTGTCGTCGGAGATGGCCTTGAAGCGCGCCAGGATATGCGGCTGACCGAAGTAGCCCAGGCCCCAACCCAACAGGGAAAGGATGGCGATGATGCCCAGGGGCTGGCCCTTGGCGTCATTGAAGAAGGTCAGCAGCTCCGGGTTCTTGGCCTGGATGGCCAGGTGCGCGGCCTCGACGCCGCCCACGGCATTCAAGGCGAACACCGGCACCAGCACCAGGGCAGCGGCCATCAGCAGGCCCTGCACCACGTCGGTCCAGGCTACTGCGAGGAAGCCGCCGAACAGGGTGTAGGAAACCACGGCGATGGTGCCCACCACCACGGCGATGCGGTAGTCGAAACCGAATACGGTTTCGAACAGCTTGCCCGCCGCCACCAGGCCGGAGCTGGCGTAGAAGAGGAAGAACAGCAGGATAAAGATCGCCGACACCACCCGCAGGGCGCGGGAGCTGTCATTGAAGCGGTTCTCGAAGTAGGACGGCATGGTCACCGAGTCCTTCGCCGCGTGGGAGTAGACGCGCAGGCGACGGGCCACGAACAGCCAGTTGAGCCAGGTACCGGCCAGCAGGCCGACGGCGATCCAGGTGGCTTCGAAGCCGGCCACCAGGGCATAGCCCGGCAGGCCCAGGAGCAGCCAGCCGCTCATATCCGAGGCACCGGCGGACAGGGCTGCGGTGGTCGGGCCAATGGAGCGGCCGCCGAGGATATAGTCGGACAGGTTGCTGGTGCGTTTGTAGGCCACCAGACCCAGCCATAGCATCAGGACCAGGTAGACCACGAAGGTCACCCCTACAACAAAAACGTTCTGCTCGTTCATCTTGTTGTTCTCAGTGTTGGCACGGCTTGAGCCGTGACGTGGTTTTTATCCGGCCGCGGTAGGCGGCCCGTTTCGCAAACCGCGCCACCGGGCACGCAAGTTGACCCGGTGGGCGGCGGGACGAGCTTATGGCTCACCCCTGTTCTTCGTTGCAGGACACCCGCCCCCAGGCGCGGGCGGCCTGTTTACTCGTCGCCCAGCGACAGCAGCGAGGCGTTGCCGCCCACCGCCGTGGTGTTGACCGAGGTGGTGCGCTCGTTGGCAAAACGCAGCAGGTAGCTCGGGCCACCAGCCTTGGGCCCGGTGCCGGACAGACCACAGCCGCCGAAGGGCTGCACGCCGACCACGGCACCGATCTGGTTGCGGTTGACATAGAGGTTGCCGACCCGCGCCAGCTCCTCGATGCGCCGCGCGGTTTCCTCGTTGCGGCTGTGCACGCCGAGGGTCAGGCCGAAGCCGGTGCCGTTGATCGCGGCCACCACCTGCTCAAGCTCGCTGGCCTCGAAACGCACCACATGCAGGATGGGGCCGAAGTTTTCTTTCTTGAGTTCATGGATGCCACCGATCTCGAAGGCCACCGGCGCCACGAAGTGGCCGTTGAGGCCCTCGGGCAGGCGGGCTTCAGCGATCAGCTTGCCTTCGCTCTTGAGCTGCTGGATATGCGCCAGCAGACCTTCGCGGGCCTCGGCGTCGATCACCGGGCCGACATCGCTTTCGCGCAGGTGGGTCGGGCCGACCTTGAGCTCGGCCATGGCGCCCTTGAGCAGGTCGATCACCCGCTCGGCAATATCGCTCTGCACATAGAGCACGCGCAGGGCCGAGCAACGCTGACCGGCGCTGGTAAAGGCGGACTGC
>Ga0209207_1000120_pt1 | contig 62305 bp, 53 predicted proteins | sample SaghotsprinmetaG_FD_184140 | JGI IMG/M metagenome (GOLD analysis project Ga0209207, IMG submission 184140) | Hot spring microbial communities from South Africa to study Microbial Dark Matter (Phase II) - Sagole hot spring metaG (SPAdes) (version 3) | ecosystem: Environmental > Aquatic > Thermal... | reverse complement strand
TGAGGTAGGCCGCCACTTCATCGAGGGTGAATATCTCGCCAGTGTCTTCTTTCATCGCTTCCTCACCCGGTACCGGGACAGGGGCCGGTGATGATGGTAATCTTGGCTAGGATACGGCAAACTTGTGTATCTTTGAGCAGCCAATTCGGTCTGGAACTGACCCTGGCGGCGGCGTTGTATCCGTCTTCCGTAGGGGAGCGGCAGATATTGTTCGAACACCTCGATAAACTCCGTCCGAACGATGTGCTGGCCCTGGACCGGGGCTATCCGGCGCGCTGGCTGGTGGCGCATCTGGCCCAGCAGGGCATTCCATTTGTATGCAGGTCGATGTTTCGGGCTTCCTTGTCGTGCGTGACTTTCCGTGCTCCGGGCAGGACGAGGCGATCGTGAACATCCAGCCGCCCAATCGGGCGGATTGCGCCGATTACCTGTGTAAGCGTACGCCCACCACGGTGCGGTCCATGTGCTGATGACGTCCTTGCTGGATACCGTGGCCTATCCGGCCTCGGCCTTTGCCGAGCTCTATCACTGGCGCTGGAAGATCGAGGAGGCCTTCAAGCGCCTCGAGCACCGCCTGGCCCTGGAGAATACCTCAGTCCTGTCCTGGCTGGCGGCCCAGCAGGACTTTGGTGCCAAGGTGCTGGCCGATATAACCTGCCTGCCCTGGCCGCCACGGCGGCGACGGTACAGTAGGGGATTGCGGTGCGCTAAAGGTCAATCGTACGTACGCCTTGCCCATCTGAAGCGCTCTGCTTGCCGCGCTGGCTCTTGCTGGCCTTGCCCGATGTCAGCCGGCTGATGGCGGCTTGTCGGTGATCGTGCGCAATCTCGTCCAGTTCAAGCCGGATGGCTCGAAGGCCAGGCCACCCCAAGCCGCATCGTAAACATGCCTATAAATCGAGGAGTTGGTGCTTTAGTTGAGAGGATTGCAGCGTTCCGACCTTCACCGTCACCAGATTCAACTGACCGTGACGCACGCCGCGCTCGGCGATCAGCGCATCGGCAAAGGCACGCACCGCCGCCGTCTCGCCGCGCAAGATGACCGTCTCCAGGCAGTGCTCGTGATCGAGATGGACGTGCATCGTCGCCACGGTCAGGTCATGGTGGGCATGCTGCAGCGCGGTCAGCCTTTCGGCCAGATCGCGCCGGTGATGGTCATAAACGTAGCTTAGACTGGCGATGCACTGCCCGCTATCGCTGCGCGGACGGCGTTCCGCCTCGAGGTAGGCGCGCAACACGTCGCGCATCGCCTCGGAACGGTTCTGGTAGCCGCGCCTGGCGATCAGCGCGTCGAATTCGCGCACCAGCGCGCCATCGAGAGAAATGGTTACCCTTTCCATGGCGCGCAGCATACACCGGGCGTGCGTGTTATGCTCTGTTGCACTGCAACATACCAAACCGGGGTGCCGACATGCAAGACGAACGTCATTACCTGAGCCGCCTGATCGAACCGCAATCGGTCGCCATCGTCGGCGCCGACGAACAGCCCGGCGCGCCCGGCGAGACGCTGGCGCGCAACATGCTGGATGCCGGTTATGCTGGACGGCTGTTCTTCGTCCATCCTCGCCGCACGACGGTCTTCGGCCAGGCCTGTCATCGTGCGCTCGAAGCCATTCCGCAGCGCCTCGACGTCGCAGTGCTGTGCGTGCCAGCGACCGAGACGCCGGCGCTGATCGAGGAGTGCGGCCGCGCCGGCGTGCGCCATGTCATCGTCGTTGCCGGCGAGGTCGGCGGTGACGAACAGGGCCGTCGTCTGGAGCGCACGCTGGCCGAGTCCGCCCGCCGCCACCGCATCCGCCTGCTCGGCCCGGATTGTCTCGGTCTGGCGCGGCCTGTGGCGAAAGTCAGCCTGCTCGGCACGCCGTCGGTCGTGCGGCCGGGCACGCTCGGCTTGGTCTCGCAGTCCGGCGCGCTCTGTTCGGCCATCCTCGACTGGGCACAGCCGAACAACATCGGTTTCTCGGCCGTCGTCTCGGTCGGTCGCGAGGCCGATATCGATTTTGGCGAAATTCTCGACTATCTCGTCGCCGACGGCCGCACCGAGAACATCTTTCTTTATATCGAACGCATCCGCAACGCCCGCCGTTTCATGAGCGCGCTGCGCGCCGCGGCGCGCTGCAAGCCGGTGCTGCTGATCAAGGTCGGCCGTCAGCCGGAGACGGACGGCGGATCCGCCACCGCGCTCGCTGCCGACGCGGTCTTCGATGCCGCGCTGCGCCGATGCGGTGTCGTGCGTCTCGACACCGTGGGCCAGATGTATGCCGCCGCCGAGGCGCTGTTCGCCCATTTCCGGCCGCGTGGCCACCGGCTGGCCATCGTCAGCAATGGCGGCGGGCCGGCGGTGATGGCAGCCGATGCGGCCAGCGATCTCGGCATCCCGCTGGCTCGCCTGAGCGAGACGACCATCGCCCGGCTGCGCGATCGGCTGCCGGCCACGACCGAATTCACCAATCCGCTCGACCTGCTCGGCGATGCCGACCCCGAGCGCTATGGCGAGGCGCTTGCCGCCTGCCTCGCCGACGACGGCATCGATGGCGTGCTGACTCTGCTGACGCCGCAGGCGGCCACCGATCCGACGCAAACCGCGCGCCGGGTCATCGAGCTGGCGCGCAGCCACGACAAACCGCTCATCGCCTGCTGGATGGGCGAAGAGCGCGTCGACGAAGGCCGCCGCCTGTTCAAGGGGGCCGGTATTCCGGTCTTCCGCACGCCCGAGCCGGCCGTGGCGCTCTTCGGTCACATCTCGGCCTATTACCGCAACCAGCAACTGCTGATGCAGGCGCCGGCCGCGCTCGCCGACCACGCCGCGCCGCGCCTCGAATCGGCTCGTCTGGTCATCGAAACGGCGCTCGCCGAAGGCCGCCGGGCGCTGAACGAGATGGAGTCGAAAGCCTTGCTGGCTGCCTTCCGCATCCCGATCGCGCAGACGGTCATCGCCCGTTCGCTTTCCGAGGCGATGGTGCTGGCCGAGGAAATCGGTCTGCCGGTGGTGATGAAGATCGATTCGCCGCAGATCCAGCACAAGGCCGATGCCGGCGGCGTGCGCCTGAATCTCGAAACGCTGGCCCAGGTACGCGATGCCTATGCGGCGATGCTCGAAGAGGTCAAACGCAAGCGGCCCGACGCCATCGTGCATGGCGTGGCCATCGAACCGATGATCCGCAAGGTTCACGGCCGTGAACTGACGGTCGGCATGGCGCGCGATGCGGTCTTCGGTCCGGTGATCTTCTTCGGCGCCAGCGGCGACGAAGCGCAGGCCCGACGCGCCGTCGCGCTGCCGCCGCTCAACCGCTTCCTGATCGCCGATCTGCTCGCCTCGACCGAGATCACGGCCCGTCTGGGCGCCAGCCGCAGCATGCCGCCGGTGGACCTCGAAGCGCTCACCGCTGTGTTGCTGCGCGTCTCCGAGATGATCTGCGAGCTGCCTTGGATCCGCGAAATGGCCATCGATCCGCTGATCGTCGACGAGCAGGGCGCCGTCGCCGTCGATGCCCGCATCCTGATCGAGAATCTGCCGCTCACCGCTGGCCGTTACGATCACATGGCCATCCACCCCTATCCATCGCATCTGCGCACCCAGTTCGTCACCGCCGACGGCCAAACGGTGGAAATCCGCCCGATCCGGCCGGAGGATGCGCAGATCGAACAGGAATTCGTCCGCCGCCTGTCGCCCGAAACCAAGTATCTGCGCTTCATGAACACCATCCGCGAACTGTCGCAGGCGCAACTGATACGCCTGACGCAGATCGACTACGACCGCGAGATGGCATTCATCGCCGTCATCGACGAGGATGGTGCCGAGCGCGAAGTCGGCGTGGCGCGCTACGCTACCAACCCGGATGGCGAATCCTGCGAATTCGCCATCGTCGTCGCCGACGACTGGCAAGGCAAGGGACTGGCGCGCCGGTTGATGCAGGTACTCATCGATACCGCCGCCCAACGCGGCCTGAAATACATGAATGGCGACTTCCTTGCCGAGAACGACCGTATGCTCCGCTTCGTCGGCCAGCTCGGCTTTCATGTCACCGCCCATCCGGAAGATCCGGGCCTGCGGCGCGGCGTGCTCGAGCTGGCCTGACCGGCCGGGACCGTTACCCGCCAGGTGCCCGCGTGCGGAACGGACCGGCGCGCACTTCGAAGCCGTAGAGCCGACATTCGAGTTCGCCGTTGTAAAGCGGGATACGCCGGCCGGCCTTGAGACCAATCAGCTTTGGCAGGCGGGGATCGGCGGAGAGGAACCAGCACTGCCAGCCGGCGAAATGGCGCTTCAACGCATCGCCCAGGCGGGGATAGAAAGCGGCCAGCGCATCGGGCTCGCCCAGGCGCGCGCCATAGGGCGGATTGGCGATCATCACCCCCGACGCAGCCGGCGCAGCACGCTCGAGCAGATCGGCGCGTTCGAGCGTCACCAGCCGGTTGAGGCCGGCGTGGGCGAGGTTCTGGCGTGCGCGCTCGAGGGCGTCGCCATCGCGATCGCTGCCGAAGATATTCAGCCGATCGACCTCGCGCCGGCGTGCCGCCGCTTCCCGCCGCAGCCGGCGCCACAGCGCCTCGTCGTAATCGGCCAGACGGCAAAAACCAAAGGCGCGCTCGCTGCGCGAGAGGCCCGGCGCTTCGTCGAGCGCGATGCCCGCCGCCTCGAGCAAAAAGGTGCCGGAACCGCACATCGGGTCGAGCAGCGGCTGGCCGGGTTGCCAGCCGCTCAGGCGCAGAATGCCGGCGGCGAGATTCTCCTTCAGCGGCGCCTGCACCTTGGCCGCCTTGTGGCCGCGCTGCCACAAGGGCTCGCCCGACGTGTCGAGATAGAGCGTGGCCCGCCGCTCGCGCAGGAAGAGATGGATGCGTACCTGTGGCTTTGCCGTATCGACGCTCGGCCGCGCCGCGCAGGCATCACGAAACCGGTCGCAGATGGCATCCTTGATGCGCAGCGTGACGAATTCCAGGCTCCTGAGCGGCGCGTGCGTGGCCGTGACGAAGACGCGCAGCGTGCGCCGCACCGCGAACAAGGCCGGCCAGTCGATGGCGCGCGCGAAACGGTAGAGATCGTCCTCGTTGCGATAGTCAGTCTCGCCGACACGGCGCAGCACGCGGCTCGCCAGACGCGAGGTCAGATTGACGCGGTACTCGACGTCCTGTTCGCCGGCGAAGGCGCAGCCGCCCGCGGTCGGCGCGATGTCGCGTGCGCCGCACGGCGCCAGCTCCTCGGCCAGCAGCGTCTCGAGGCCGCGCGGGCAGGGAGAGAAAAAATGGCGCATCAGAAGGGCTTGACGACGACGAGGATGCAGATGGCGGTGAGCAGGATCACCGGCGCTTCGTTGAACCAGCGGAACCAGACATGCGAGCGCCGGTTCTCGCCGGCAGCGAAACCCTCGAGCAGATGGCCGCACCAGAAATGGTAGCCGAGCAGCAGCAGCACGAGCGTCGTCTTGGCATGCAGCCAGCCACCGGAAAAGCCGTAGCCGAACCACAGCCACAGGCCGAGCGCGACTGCCAAAAGCCCGATCGGCGTGACGAAGCGATAGAGCTTGCGCGCCATGACCAGCAGCCGCTCGCGTTCGGCTACGCTCTCGGCCGGCACCATGGCTAGATTGACGAAGATGCGCGGCAGATAGAACAGCCCGGCAAACCAGGAGACGACGAAGACGATGTGAAAGGCTTTCAGCCAGAGCATGAGAGATTCCCCTGAGCAGAGAGCGCAGCGCGAAGGCCATCCTCGACCGTGGGATAGCGCAGCTGCAGCGCAAGCTCGCGCTTGAGGCGTCGATTGACCAGCCGGCGCGATTCGCGCATAAAAGACAGTTGCATCGCGGGCAAGACGCGCTCCGCTTCGGCCCGAGCGAGGCGCGGCGGCGCAGGCAAACCAAACGCATCGGCCAGCCGATCGAACCATTCGCCCATCCGCAGCGCGCTATCGTCGCTGACGTTATAACAGCGGTTCGGTCTACCGAAGCGCAGTGCGGCGAGGCAGGCGCGGGCCAGATCGTCGGCGTGGATGTGATTGGTGAACACGTCCTCCTCGCCACGCAATACCGGCAGCCCCTGGTGCAGGCGCGCCAGGGGCAGGCGGTCTGCGGCATAAATGCCCGGCGCGCGCAGGATGCTGACCGCGCAATGGCTGCGGCGGCCGAAGGCGCGCAACTGCCGTTCGGCATCGACACGGCGCTGGCCGCGCGCGCTCAGCGGCCGCGGTGGGCGTGTCTCGGCCACCCAGTCGCCATGACAATCGCCATAGACGCCGCTCGTGCTGATGTAGACGAAGCGGCGTGGTAGACTCAAACGCCAGCGCGGCACGCCTGCGGCATCATGACGCCCGCACAGCCGGGCCAGCAGGTGGCGCGTGCGCCGGTCCCCTCTCCCCTGCGCCGGCGGCGGGGCGCTGTGCAGCACCGCGTGCGCAAGTCCCGCCAGCCGGCGCAGCGTGGCTGGCCGATCGAGATCGCCGACGATCTGCGTCACACCGAGCCGGGCCAGATCGGCTTCGCGCGCGCGCACCAATGCATAGACGCGCCAGTGGCGGACCAGCGCGGGCAACGCGCGGCGCACGACATCGCCGCAACCTATGATCAGCAGCCTTTGCATTGGAAGATTATCACATGCCTTACACGGTCACCCTGCAACCGAGCGGCCATCGTTTCACGGCGCGCGAGGATCAAACGCTGCTCGAAGCGGCGCTCGAAACCGGACGGCACGTCCCCTATGGCTGCCGCAACGGCGCCTGTGGCGCCTGCAAGGTCAAAGTGCTCGCCGGCGAGTTCGATCACGGGCCGACCCAGGACGGTGGCCTACCGCTCGATGACCGGGAGAAAGGTCACGCACTGCTGTGTTGTGCGCGCGCGCTGTCCGATATGACCATCGAATGCCCGGAAGCGCGCGCGGCGAGCGAGATCACGGTGAAGACGATGCCGGTGCGTGTCAGCCTGCTCGAGCGGCTGGCGCCCGATGTCATGCGCCTGCGCCTGCAACTGCCCAGCAGCGAACGGTTGCGTTTCCTCGCCGGCCAGTACGTCGAATTCATCCTCAAGGACGGCGGCCGACGCGCCTTCTCGATCGCCAATGCGCCGCAGGACGACAACCAGATCGAACTGCACATCCGCCGCGTGCCGGGCGGCAAGTTCACCGAGCAGGTCTTCGTTACCCTCAAGGAACGCGACATCCTGCGTATCGAGGGTCCGCACGGCAGCTTCCATCTGCGCGAGGACGGCGAACGGCCGCTGCTGATGGTCGCCGGCGGCACCGGCTTTGCGCCGCTCAAGGCCATCATCGAAGACATGATCCACCGCCAGATCGTGCGGCCCATCCATTTTTACTGGGGCGCGCGCGACCGCGCCGGGCTGTATCTGCACGAACTGGTCGCCGGCTGGGTGCGCGAGCACGAGCACCTGCGCTACATTCCAGTACTCTCCGAACCGGGTGCCGATGACGCTTGGAGCGGACGCACCGGCCTCGTCCATACCGCCGTGCTCGCCGACCATGTCTCGCTGGCCGGATTTGACGCCTATGTCTGTGGCGCGCCGGCAATGGTCGAGGCAGCCAAACGCGACTTCGTCGCTGCCGGCCTGCCGGCCGAACGCTTTTTCGCCGACGTCTTCAGCTACGCCACACCCGGAGCGGGTACATGAGCCAGGCGCTCATCTGGCGCGAACCAGTGATCAACCGCCACAAGGCGATCACGGCCACCCGCCTGCGCGTGCATGCCGAAGACAGCGCCGCAGCCGTCGCCGGACTCACCGAACTGCTCGACACCTGGCCAAATGCGCGTTCGGTGTTCGTCGGCCTGTCCGGCATCGCTCCTGACCTGAAGTTGCTCGAGTGGACGCCGCCGGAAAACGTCATGATCGAGATTCCGGCTGCCGCGGTCGATGAGCCGGCGGTAAGGGAACTGATCGCCGAGCTGCATCGCCGCGACGTACCACTCTGCCTCGACGGCTACACCCCCGGCCTGAAGCTACCCCCCGGCAGCGAGTTCCGCTTCCTGCTCGCCGATGCCCGCCTGTATCCGGAATTCGACGATGCGCCCGGCCTGCTGCTCGCCAAGGGACTGGCCGACCAGAGCGAGTTTGACCTGGCGACGATGCGGGGCTACTCCGGTGCGGCCGGCTGGTTTTTCCTGCACGGCATGCCGGTGGCGGAAAAACTCAACCCCAGTCACGCCCAGATCGTGCGCGTACTGAGTCTGGTGCGGCGCAACGCCGATGTCAGGGAAATCGAGGCAGCGCTGAAGCAGGATGTAACGCTGTCGTTCAAGCTGCTGCGCTACATCAACTCGGCCGGTTTCGGCCTATCGTGCGAGATCCAGTCCTTCCGCCATGCAGTGACCATCCTCGGCTACGACAAACTGAACAAATGGCTGTCGCTGCTGCTCGTCACCGCCAGCAAGGACCCGGCGGCGCCAGCGCTGATGCAGACCGCCATCGCCCGCGGCCGCTTCATGGAAATCGTCGGCGCCGACTTCTTCGACCGCAACCAGCTCGACAACCTGTTCATCGTCGGCGCCTTCTCACTGCTCGACGTCATCCTCGGTGCGCGCATGGAAGCGGCGCTCGACCAGATGCATTTGCCCGAAGCGCTGATGGATGGACTGCTGCGCCATAAAGGCATCTATGCACCTTTCCTCGATTTGGCCATTGCCTGCGAATCGGCCGACATCGGCCAACTGCGCGCCCGCGCTGCAGCTATCGGCGTGCCGGTAGCGACGCTGAATCATGCCCAAATCGAAGCGCTGGCCTTTGCCGATTTGCTGCAGTTCAGCTGAGAGCGGGCGAGGTCGCGCACCTTGCCTCGTGCAAGGCGCGCATGAGCGAACACCCCCTGTGTCAGAATAGTTGTCGCCTCGATAGGATGATGAATGGGGGCGATAAGGAGCAGAGATGGCGCGGTATGGAGAAGTATTTCGGCAACGAGTGGTGGCGCGGTTGCTGCCGCCGGAGCGCGCCGAGATAGGCGTGGTTTCGGGAGAGGTTGGGGTTATGCGGTCATTACGGTCGCTGCGCTGGATGGCGGCCGACCTCGCGCAGCTTGCGGTCGGTCTCTTGCATCCGACGGTCGGTCTCGGCACCTGGCACGGCCAGGCTCGCCACGAGTTGCTTGATGTCCTCCCAGCTCATCTCGGCCGGACTCAGGGGCATGGGCATGGCAATCCCCCTCTGAAATCCATTATTACCGTTTCATTATCGCACACCGACGCTTGCCCACCACGCGCTGCGCCCGGGCTCCACGGCGAAAAAGGGCGAGATAATCAGGTGGGTGTCCTTAACGATCTGAACGTTCCCTTAACGATCATGGCCACCACCCCTGAAGATGAAAATCGGCACTGCCGTGGGAGCGACCCCCGGATTCGGGTCCGGGGGCCTCGATGACCGCGCTGGCAGCCCGTTCGACCGCCCAATTGCCGCGCTCGCGCGCGTCCAGCAAGTTTGGCTGCGCCGGGAAAAAATGTTCGCTACCGCGAACGTGCTGTCGCGGGCAAGCCCGCTCCCACGAAATATGCCTTTCGAGTGATTTTCACGCTAACTCTTCCCCTTGCCGGGCGAGTAGACGACTTCTACCTCCAAGTGAGTGCGCCCAGCCGGGCGCACCAAGAAACGGCCGCCTGCGGGCGGCCGTTTTCGTTTCGCCATGAGCCCACTCCGAAGAACGCGTTGTGCTCGTTTCTCTCCCCTCGAGGGGCAAGCCGACCCGTTCGCGGGGCAGCGAACGTTCTTTCCTCGCGCAGCCTGACTCGTTGGCGGCCCCGAAGGGCAACACAGCGGCCCTTCGTTGAGAGGCCACGACGCCGTGCCAGCGGGACTGACTTTCATACCTGGCCCGCCCGCCCAGCCGAACACGATGCGCGACGGACGATGAAATCGTGATGGCTTTTCTCGGCTGAGTGCATAAAATCCTCCTGCCTGAGACGTGGAGGACGAGGGTCGTCGGTCGCACCAATGACGATCAGGCAGGCCTGGGTTCGGGTCGCCCCGAACCGCCATCAATCTCTAACTGCGTCAGGAGTGATCATGGATAAACGATATCGGCTGCTGCCCCAAATCAAGGTAGCCTCGACACCCTGCTTCGTCATGGAAGTCATCGATCTGGAAACGGTCACCGCCGATTCGCCAGCGTTGATGGCGATGACCGATCTTTCGGTGCAGCCGACGGCGACCATCGGTCCGCGCGTCCCGCTCGAGCTGGCGAATGTGGCGATGATCCAGCATGGCGTGCGCCTGCTGGTCGTCACCTCCGAGGTCGAGCACAACCGCATCGTCGGCCTGATCACTTCGACCGATCTGCTGGGCGAAAAGCCGATCCAAGTCGCTCAGCAGAAGGGCGTCAAACGCAGCGACCTGGTCGTTTCCGATGTCATGGTTCCGGTCGAGGAAATCGATATCTTGCCCTTCGAGGAAGTGCGCAAGGCCTCAGTCGGCGACATCGTTGCGACACTGAAGGCAGCACATCGCGCCCATGCGCTGGTGGTCACCGATGGCACGAGCGGCCAGCAGCTGCTGGGCGGCATTTTCTCGGCCTCCCAGATCGCCCGCCAGCTCGGCCTGACCATCCAGACCCATGATCTGGCGCGTATCTTCGCCGAAATCGATGCGGTGATTGCTGGCGTCTGACGCACGACCCTGGCTCGCGGATCGGGGCAGAAGAATGACCGCTCCCTGTCTGCCGGCGGGCAAAACGCTCCCCCTGCCTTCCGGGTTCTTTCCGTCAAATCCAGGCAGTTCAGAGTGCGCTGGCGTTCAGGGCCGGCACGGCGCGACGCCGCGATGCGCCCGCGCAGCAATTTATTCAGCGTTTCCGGTCACTGTTCAGGCAGCGCCCAAAAGGGCATCTGCATGGAAAGACTGTCCGACCTTGCTGGCCTGACGCCTGCCGAGAAAGACGAACTCATCCATGCGCTGTGGGGTCGTGGCGTTGCGCAAGGAGGTTGCGGAGTCGAAGGCGGAGGATGCCGCTCTGCGGGGGCAATGGGCGAAGAACAGCCGCGAGCATCCCGTCCTCGGCCGAGGGGTTGAAGAAGACGAAATCGCTGCGCAAGAAGGGAAGCCATCCGCCTGGCGGTCAGCCGGGGCACAAGGGTTCGACGTTGAAACGCAGCGCACAACCGGATCATGTGGTGGATCATCCGCTGCCCTAGGTATGCGATGCCTGCGGCGCAGTGCTTGCCGACGAGGTCGCCACCGAAGCGCGGCAGGTTTTCGAACTGCCCCCGTGGCCATCGAAGTGGCCGAGCACCGGATTCATCAGCGGCGCTGTGCCTGCGGCAAGCTGCACCGCAGCGAGTTTCCTGCCGAAGTGACTGCCCCGGTCCAGTATGGCCCCCGCGTCAAGGCCCAACTTCACGACGTAGCATCCTCAGCATCGACCTGAACGGTTACCGTTTCCGCAGTAATGCCGCCTCAGATCGGACACATCCCGCTCGGCCTTGTAGATCATCGCCCGTAGGGCCATCAGGCATCCGTCCGCGCGCGCTGCCAGAGGATATCGGAGTGCCCCGAGGCGCGGTTGGCGACGCGCGCCAGGATGAAGAGCAGGTCGGATAGGCGGTTCAGATAGCGCCGCACCGCCTCGCTGACCGGCTCGGCATGATGCAGCGCGACGACGCTGCGCTCGGCGCGCCGGCAGACTGTGCGCGCCAGATGCAGCAGGCTCGCCGCCCGGCCGCCGCCGGGCAGGATGAATTCCTTCAACGGCGGTAGATCGGCATTCGCCGTTCGTGCCCAGGCTTCGAGCCGCGCCGCGGGCGCGGCGGCAAAATGGTCGGAACCCGGCAAGCACAGTTCGCTGCCGAGTTCGAACAGGTCGTGTTGGATGGCCGTGAGCCAGGCGCGCATCGCCGGCGGCAGATCCTCGGCAAGCACGACGCCGAGCAGTGAATTCAGCTCATCGACCTCGCCCAGAGCCTGGATGCGGGGCGCATCCTTGGCCAGGCGCGAGCCATCGGCCAATCCGGTCGAGCCGTCGTCGCCCGAGCGGGTGATGATTTTCGACAGACGATGGCCCATCGCTTTCTCCGCTGTAAAAAGGCGGCGATTATCGTCGAAAATGCCCCTTTTTCGCTGCGAAAGCGATGGATACCGTGATGAAGGAAAAAGTCGAACTGCCGGTGGCCGGCATGCATTGCGCCGCCTGCGCGCTGCGTCTCGAAAAGACGCTCAATGCGTTGCCCGGCGTCAGCGCGCAGGTCAATTTCGCCAGCGAGAAGGCCTACATCGACTTCGACGGCGGGCAAACACCGGTGACACAGCTGGTCGCCCGCATCGAGCAGATCGGCTTTCGCGTTCCGCCGGCGACGCTCGAACTGGCCATCGGCGGCATGCGCTACGCCGCCTGCGCAGCGCGTCTGGAAAAAGCGTTGAACGCCTTGCCCGGCGTCAGCGCCGTGGTCAATTTCGCCAGCGAGAAGGCGCATCTGCGCTACACACCGGGCCTGAGCGACGAGGAAACGGTCATCGCCGCTGTGCGCGCTGCCGGTTTCAGCGCCAGCCGTGTCGGTATCGACGGTTACGCGCGGGAAAAAGCGCGCAAAGAGGAGGAGATGCGCGCCGAGCGGCGCCGCTTCGCCGTCGCCGCCGTGCTGACTTTGCCGTTGCTGGCACAGATGCCCTTCATGTTCGTCGCCGGCCACGAAGCGGGCTTGCCGGCCTGGGTGCAATGGCTGCTTGCTACGCCGGTACAGTGGTGGATCGGTTGGCGCTTCTACAAGGGCGGCTGGCAGGCCCTGAAGGCCGGCAGCGGCAACATGGACGTGCTGGTCGCCCTCGGTACCGGCGTTGCCTGGGGCTACAGCACGCTGGTCGCCTTCGCCGGCCTGCCGGGGCATGTCTATTTCGAGGCCTCGGCGACGGTCATCACCCTCGTGCTGCTCGGCAAGATCCTCGAAGCGCACGCCAAGCTGAAAACTTCGGCGGCCATCGAAAGCCTGTTGGCGCTGACTCCGCCGACAGCGCGCCTCGAGCGCGACGGCGAACTGGTCGAGGTAGCGGCGACGACGCTGTTGCCGGGTGATGTCTTCGTCGTGCGCGCCGGTGAGGCGGTGCCAGTCGATGGCGAAGTGCTGGCTGGCGAGTCGCACGTCGTCGAGGCGATGCTCACCGGTGAGAGCCAGCCGGTGGCCAAGCGCGTCGGTGATACGATCTACGCTGGGACGGTCAACGGCGAAGGGCTGTTGCGCTGCCGCGCCACCGGCGTCGGCTCGCAGACGCTGCTGGCCGGCATCGTCCGATTGATCGAGCAAGCCCAGCGATCGAAGGCGCCGGTGCAGCGGCTCGCCGACCGCGTCGCCGCCGTCTTCGTGCCGGTGGTGGTGGCGATCGCCGTCGCTACCTTTGTGCTCTGGTGGCTGATCGGCGGCGAGCTGGCCCCGGCGCTGATCAATGCCGTCGCGGTGCTGGTCATCGCCTGTCCCTGCGCCCTCGGCTTGGCGACGCCGACGGCGATCATGGTCGGCACCGGCCAGGGCGCGCGCGCCGGTATCCTCTTCCGCAACGCCGAGGCGCTCGAACGGGCGGAAAAAATCCGCGTGTTGGCCGTCGACAAAACCGGAACCCTGACCCTGGGACAAGCTGCCGTCGACGTCATCATTCCCGTCGCTGGCACGACGGCTGACGAACTGCTGCGCCTCGCCGCCAGCCTGGAGCAGGCCTCGACTCATCCGCTCGCCACTGCGATCGTCGCGCGCGCGCGTGAAGCCGGAGCGAGACTCAGTCCGCCGGCGGAAGTCGCGACGCACGCCGGGCTGGGCATCGCCGGCCGTATCGAAGGTCGGCAACTGCTGGTCGGATCGCCGGCCTGGCTGGCCGGGCAGGGCGTCGAGGTGCCGGAGGCCACCGCGCTGCAGGCCACCGGCTGCAGCGTCGTCGCAGTGGCGGCCGATGGACGGGCGTTCGGCCTGATTGGCCTCCGCGACCCGCTGCGACCCCAGAGTCGCGCGGCTATCGCGCAACTGGCGGCGCTTGCGATCGACGTGGTGATGCTGAGTGGCGACCATCGCGCTACGGTCGCAGCCATTGCCGCCGAGGCTGGCATCGCGCGCTACGAAGCGGGCATCCTGCCGGCCGAAAAAGCTCAGGCCGTGGCACGGCTCAAGGCCGAGGGCCACCTCGTCGGCATGCTCGGCGACGGCATCAACGACGCCCCGGCGCTGGCTGCCGCCTACGTCTCGTTCGCCATGGGCGGCGGCAGCCACATCGCTCTCGAAACCGCCGATGTCACGCTGATACGCGACGATCCACGCGCCGTCATCGACGCCATCGATTTGTCGCGCGCGACACTGGCCAAGATCCGCCAAAACCTGTTCTGGGCCTTCTTTTACAACCTGCTCGGCATTCCAGCCGCCGCCTTCGGTTTATTGAATCCAGTGATCGCAGGCGCGGCGATGGCGATGAGCTCGGTATCGGTGGTGACAAACTCGCTGCTGCTGCGTCGCTGGCAGCCCGGATCAGGCCGGCGCGGCGACGATGGGGTATGACTGCCTGAATACGGTCGTGTAGCGGATCGGAAAGTCAGCCCGGTCAGCACGGCGCGCAGGCGGCGCAATCGTGCGCCGTGCACGCATTGCATGCGACGCCCGACGCGCCCGAGCTGATCGCCGACCGCATGGAGATCGAGACCACGCCAGCCTGGCGCGAGATCATGGATGGCATCCGGCGCATCGTCGAGCAGGCCGAGAGTCTGGAGCAGCTCCGCGATGCGCTGCTCGCCGTCTACGGCCATCTGCTCACCGAGCGGCTCACCGAGGTGATGGCGATGGGCTTTGCGGCGTCGGAGCTGGCCGGACGGTTCGATGTAACGGAGGAGTCGGGGCATGGATGAGGCTGACCTCGCTCAGCAGATGATCGAGCGCGAGGAAGCGCTGATGAGGCGCGCAAGACGATTGCCCGCTTTGCCCTATAGCGGTCAGTGCTATTGGTGCGGCGAGGACGTGGCCGCGCCGCGCCGCTGGTGCGATGCCGAGTGCCGCGATCACTGGGAGCGCGCTCGTGCCCGTCGCGCCTGAGCTTGCCGCTTCTCAGACCCTCGATCAGCTCTTCCAGAACCCCTTTCCCATAGGTGGCCTCGACAGGTGCGGGCAGGAGCCAGCCGCTGGCGCGCCCAGCGCCGCGACCGGGACGGGCGCTAGCGCAGGACGCCAAGCCTCGGCGGAGCGGCGCGAGCAGTGCCGCGCCGCGAGACACATTGCGTTCAGCTGCCGCTGCTCCAGGAATCCTTCAGCGTCACGGCACGGTTGAATACCGGCGCGCCGGGCTGGCTGTCTTTACCGTCGGCGACGAAATAGCCGTGGCGTTCGAACTGAAAACGCGCTTCGGGCGATGCCGCGGCGAGAGCTGGCTCGACGTAGGCGCTAACGACCCGCTTCGAGGTCGGGTTCAGGTCGGCGATGAAGTCGCGACCGCCGGCGCCCGGCTCGGGCACCGCGAACAGCCGGTCGTAAAGGCGCACCTCGGCGGCACAGGCATGGCGTGCCGACAGCCAGTGGATGTTGCCCTTGACCTTGTAGGCATCGGCGCCGGGCGTGCCGGACTTCGAGTCGACGAAATAATTGCAATGCACGGCGATGACCTTGCCCGCCTCGTCCTTGTCGCAACCGGTGCATTCGATGACGAAGCCGTAACGCAGGCGCACCGTGTTGCCGGGGAAGAGGCGGAAATAGCCCTTCGGCGGCGTCTCGGTGAAATCTTCGTGTTCAATCCACAGTTCGCGTGTGAAAGGCAGCGGTCGCTTGCCCCACTCGGGCTTTTGCGGATGATTTGGCGCCTCGCACAGCTCTTCGCCATCGACTGGATAATTGTCGACGATCAGTTTGAGTGGGTCGAGCACCGCGATGCGCCGTTCGGCCGTTTCGTTGAGCACATCGCGTTGGCACTGCTCGAAGACGCTCATGTCAATCAGCGCATCGGCCTTGCTGACGCCGATCATCTCGGCAAAGCGGCGGAAGCCTTCCGCCGTGTAACCGCGCCGCCGCGCGCCGACCAGCGTCGGCAACCGCGGGTCGTCCCAGCCCTCGACATGGCCATCTTCGACCAACTGGATCAGCTTGCGCTTCGAGAGCACGACATAGGTCAGATTCAGGCGGGCGAACTCGATCTGCTGCGGCAGAGGCCGGGCGAGCAGACCGCCTTCGGCGAGCCGTTCGAGCAGCCAGTCATAGAACGGACGCTGGTCCTCGAACTCCAGCGTGCAGATCGAATGGGTGATGTTTTCCAGCGCATCCTCGATCGGATGGGCGTAGGTGTACATCGGGTAGATGCACCAGGCATCGCCGGTGTTATGGTGCGTGGCGTGCTTGATGCGGTAGATGGCCGGATCGCGCAGATTGATGTTGCCGGAGGCCATGTCGATCTTCGCCCGCAGCACATGGGCGCCATCGGCGAACTCGCCGGCGCGCATGCGGCGGAAGAGGTCGAGGTTCTCGGCAACGCTGCGGTTGCGGTAAGGGCTGTCCTTGCCCGGCTCGGTCAGCGTGCCACGGTTGGCACGCATTTGCTCGGCGCTCTGCGAGTCGACATAGGCATGACCCGCCTCGATCAGATATTCGGCGGCGCGATACATGAAGTCGAAATAATCCGAGGCGTAGTAAAGGTTGTTTTCGTCGCCGTCATCCCAGCTGAAGCCTAACCAGCGTACGGCATCGACGATGGCGTCGACGTATTCCTGTTCCTCCTTTTCTGGATTGGTGTCGTCGAAACGCAGATGGCAGCGCCCGCCATAGTCGCGAGCCAAGCCAAAGTTCAGACAGATCGATTTGGCATGACCGAAGTGCAGATAACCGTTGGGTTCGGGCGGGAAGCGCGTGCGGATGCGTGCCGTATCGGGTGGACCGGCCAACTGCTGTTCCGCTGGTCCCGGCCGGCCGTTCCAGCGTCGTACAGCGTATTTGCCGCTCGCCAGGTCGGTTTCGATGATGTTGCGGATGAAATTCGATGGGCGCTTTTCTTCCTGCTTCTCTTCCATGGTTTGCGCTGCGGCTGCGGAAAGGGGACGATTCTAAGGAAACGCTGAATAAATTGCTGCGCGGGCGCTAGGGCGGCGTTGCGCGCGGCTCGCTTCCGCGCCCAACGTGTCGTGATGGGCGCCGCGGCGCAGCATCGTTCGCTTCGCGCGCGACCACTACGGCATGGCGTGCAGCACCGGCCTGGTTTCTGGCTCAGCCTGCCTGCGACAACATGTCGCGCTGTGCGGTCCTCGGCGTTCCCTAGAATCCGCGCCCATCGTCGATTCACCGGAGTGTTTCATGTCCTGCACACGTCTGACCGTTGCTGCCGCCATCGCGGCGCTGCCTTTCGCTGCCACGGCAGCCGATGCGACATTCTCGCCCGTCGTCATTACCGGCGACCGGGACGAAGCGTATGCCGTCGAAGCCTCCCGTCTGCGCACCCTGCGGCCGGCCACCAGCGACACGGCCAGTTTGTTGCGCGATGTGCCCGGTGTCAGCCTCTATGGCGCCGGCGGCGTCTCCAGTCTGCCGGCAATCCACGGTCTGGCCGACGAGCGCGTGCGCATCCGCATCGATGGCATGGACCTGTATGCCGCCTGCCCGAATCACATGAATCCGCCGCTGTCCTATCTCGATCCGACCGCCGTCGAGGTGCTGAAGGTCTACGCCGGCATCGCGCCGGTCAGCGTCGGCGGTGACTCGATCGCCGGCACGATCATTGCCGAGACGCGCTCGCCGCAGTTCGCCGCGCCCGGCCAGGGCAGCCTTTTCGCCGGTGAGGTCGGTACCTTCTACCGCAGCAATGGCGATGCTCACGGCGCCAATCTGGCGCTGACTTACGCGACCGAGGCGTTCAATGTCTCCTATACCGGCGCGATGGCGCAAGCGGATGATTACAAGGCAGGCGGCGAGTTCAAAAACTACGATTTCACCGGGCGTCTTGGCCATACGCTGGCACGCGACGTCGTCGGCTCGACGGCTTACGAGACGCGCAACCACACGCTCGGCTTCGCCCTCAAGGGCGGCCCGCATCGGGTCGAAGCCCGGCTCGGCTATCAGGACCTGCCCGTTCAGCTCTATCCGAACCAGCGCATGGACATGCTGGACAACGAGCAAAAGCGCGTGAATCTGCGTTATCGCGGCCGCTTCGACTGGGGCTCGCTCGAAGCGCGCGCCTGGCACGAAACGGTCGATCATTTCATGGATTTCGGCGCCGACAAGCGTTACTGGTACGGCATGGCTTCCGGCGGCGGCACGGCCGTGGATGGCAAGCCCTGCGCGCCGGTACCGTCGCCGAACTGCGCCGCCGGCATGCCGATGTACACGGCGAGCAAGACCGATGGCGCCAGCGTCCGGGCCGATTGGGCGATGAGCGCACAGGACTTGCTGCGGCTGGGGCTGGAATTGCACCGCTATCGGCTCGACGACTGGTGGCCGCCTTCCGGCGGCGGCATGTTCCCCGGCACGTTCTGGAACATCCGCGCTGGTGAGCGCGAGCGCACGGCGCTGTTCGCCGAATGGGAAGGGCAGCTGGGCAGCCAATGGACGACGCTTCTTGGTGCGCGCGTCGAGCAGGTGCGCCTGAACGCTGGCGAGGTCCACGGCTACAACCCGGCCGGTGGCGGCAATCAGGGGCGCGATGCAGCACTGTTCAATGCCGGCGAACGCGCGCGTCGCGACGAAAACCTCGACCTGACCGCGCTCGCCCGTTACCGCCACGACGCCACTCTCGACATCGAGTTCGGTTGGGCGCGCAAGGTGCGTTCGCCGAGCCTCTATGAGGCCTACCCCTGGTCGACCTGGCAGATGGCGGCGCTGATGAACAACTTCGTCGGCGACGGCAATGGCTATGTCGGCAACCCGGCGCTGAAGCCGGAAAAGGCGCACACGCTGTCGGCCAGCTTCGACTGGCATGCTGCCGACCGGGGATGGCAGTTCAGGGTGATGCCCTATTACACGCGCGTCAGCGATTTCATCGATGCCGTGCAGTGGAACGCGACCACCAACGCGCCGCAGCAGCCTCTGCTGAAAGATCGCTTTACCGTCCTGCGTTATGCCAATCAGTCGGCGCGCCTGTATGGCCTCGACTTCTCCGGCCGCATGCCGCTGGCGCGCACGGCTGTCGGCGATTTCGGCTTCAAGGGCGTTCTCGACGTCACTCGGGGCAAAAACCTCAGCACGGGTGACAATCTTTACAACATCATGCCGCTCAATGGCCGGCTGACGCTGACCCACAAGCTCGGCGGCTGGGACAATGCCATTGAACTGGTGCTGGTCAAGGCCAAGGACAGGGTGTCCAGCATGCGCAACGAGCTGCGCACGCCCGGCTATGGCCTCGTCCATCTACGCGCCAGCTACGGCTGGAAGCAGGTACGGGTCGATTTCGGCATCGAGAACCTGTTCGACAAGCATTATTACCTGCCGCTCGGCGGCGCCTATACCGGCCAAGGCACGACGATGACCAATCCGCCGCTGCCGAACTACCCGCAATGGGGCACGCCGGTGCCGGGCATGGGACGGTCGTTCTACGTCGGCCTGAACATGAAGTTCTGATTGGGGACGGCGCGGGCATGGAACGCTTTGCCATCCTGAGCGCCGTCCTAGTGCTGCACCTCGCCGTTCTCGTCGCGCTGTGGGCCAAGGGCATGCCGCCAACGCCGGCGGCGCAGCCGCTGGTCTATGTCGATCTGCTCGCTGCGCTGCCGCAACCATCCGCGTCGGCGGCGGTACCGCCGCCGGGCGCGCCGCGAACGGATGCGCCGCCGCGCAGCATCGGCAAAGCAGTCGTCACCACCAAAACCGGCTGCGAGACAGCACACGCTGCCGCGTTGCCCAGCGTTGCGGACAGTGCGGTGTCGACGGTCGAGCCACCGGCGACGGCTGCAGTCGATTCGGAGACAACCGCTGCGCCTACAGCGGCGCTTGCTGCGCCCGCCGCGCCGGCAGCGACCGCACTGCCGCCCGCGGTGTTGCTGGGTGGCGAACTGGCCGTTTCCTGTCCACTTCGTCCTCCGCCCGTCTATCCACCGCTTTCGCGCCGGCTGGGCGAGGAAGGGGCGGTGGTGTTGCGCGTCGAACTCGATGAGCAGGGGACGGTGAGCCGGGCGGCGATCGTCACCGGCAGTGGCTCCCCGCGTCTGGACGAGGCGGCGCTCGCGGCGGTGCAATCCTGGCGCTGTCAGCCAGCCTGGCAGGATGGTCGGCCAGTACCGGCCATTGCCCTGCAACCTTTCCAGTTCGTCCTGCGCGGAAGTTGATCCGATGACTGCCGCTGCGGCCGCGAGTCCCGGCTTGGCTCACTTCCTCGCCCAGGTCGATACCGTCGGCTCGATCGTGCTGGCCGTGCTGCTCATCATGTCGCTGACCAGCTGGTATTTCATCGTCTCCCGCACGCTAGCCAATTGGCGGGCGGCACGGCGCGCCGATGACTTCGTGCGCCGCTTTTGGCAGGCGCGCTCGCTCGACGAGGTGGCCATGTCGCTGCATTCCAGCGCCGACCATGCTTTTGCCCGACTCGTGCGCGAGGCGCTCGCCGTGCGCGGCGACGGTCGGGCGGAGCATCTGGCCGCTGCCGGCGGTTTGGCCGAAGTGCTGACCCGCACGCTGAACAACGCCGTGGACCGCGAGGCCGCGGCTGCGGAACACGGTCTGACCGTGCTGGCTTCGGCCGGTTCGGTCGCGCCCTATGTCGGCCTGTTCGGCACCGTCTGGGGCATTTACTCGGCGCTGGTGGCGATCGGCATGAGCGGGCAGGGGACGCTGGATCGCGTCGCCGGACCGGTGGGCGAGGCGCTGCTCATGACCGCGTTCGGGCTCGTCGTCGCCATTCCGGCCGTGCTGGCTTACAACGCCTTCAACCGCTGGAACCGCATCTGGCTCGCTCGGCTGGAAGCCTTCGCCCATGACCTGTATGTGCTACTCATGGTGCAGCATGGCCAAGGCTGACGTTCGCCGCCGCCATCACGGTGCGCCGCTGGCCGACATCAACGTCGTGCCGCTGGTCGATGTCATGCTGGTGCTGCTGGTGATCTTCATCGTCACCGCGCCGCTGCTCACCCACGTGCTGAAGATCGATCTGCCGCAAGCCTCCTCCAACGCCAATACGGGCGGCGCCGTGTTCATCGAACTGACTATCGCCGGCGATGGCCGTCTGTTCTGGAACGGCGAGCCGGTGGCTTGGGAGGCGCTGCCGCAGCGCTTCGCCGCCGCATCCTCCGGTCAGCCGCAGCCGGAGCTGCACCTGCACGCCGATCGCCACACGCCTTATGAGCAGGTGGCGCAAGTCATGGCCGTCGCCGCCAAGGCCGGCCTGCGCCGCATCGGTTTCATCAGCGCGCCCGATGGGCGCTGAGCGCGGACGGAGAGAGGCCCGGTGCCGGGTCGCCTCAACGTGCCGGCGCGAGGCGCAGCAGCGCGCCCTGCGCGGCGTCGGTGAGCAGGTAGATCAGACCGTCCGGGCCGATGCGTACATCGCGGATGCGCCCGATCTGGCGGGTGAATAATCGCTCCTCATGCACGATGCGCTCTCCGTCGAGCTCGAGGCGCACCAGCGTCTGCCCAGCGAGCGCGCCGACGAAGAGGTTGCCTTGCCAGGCAGGGAACGGACGGCCGGCGTAAAACGCCATGCCGGAGGGGGCGATCGACGGTTTCCAGTAATAAAGTGGCGAACGCATGCCGGCCTTGGCCGTGCCTATGCCGATCGGCGCGGCGCTGCCGTAATGCACGCCATGCGTGATCACCGGCCAGCCATAATTGGCGCCGGCGACGAGGATGTTGATCTCATCGCCACCCTGTGGCCCATGTTCGTGCGTCCACAGCGCACCGCTGCGCGGCTCGATGGCCGCGCCCTGCACATTGCGGTGGCCAGAGCTAAAGATTTCCGGCCGCGCGCCGGATGAGCGCAGGAAGGGGTTGTCAGCCGGAATGCGGCCATCGTCGTGCAGGCGGATGACCTTGCCGGCGGCATCATCGAGCCGTTGTGCGCGCTGTCTCTCGCCCAGATCCGGATCATCGCCGCGGTCGCCGAGCGTCAGATAGAGAAAACCGGCGCGATCGAAGACGATGCGCGCGCCGAAATGCACGCGCTCTTTGCTCTTCGGCTGCATGCGGTAGAGCACCTCGACATCGGTCAGGCGCGGCGCGCTGCGCGGACCGATGAGCCGGCCGCGCGCCAGCTCGGTGCCATGCAGGCCGTTGGCCTCGGCGTTGTAGGCCCAGTAGATCCAACCGTTGCGCGCATGATCCGGATGCAGCGCGACATCGAGCAGCCCACCTTGGCCATGCTCGGCGACTTGCGGCAGACCGGCGACCGGATTGGGCAGCATGCGCCCGCCATCGACCAGACGCAGCGTGCCGCGCCGCTCGCTGATCAACAACCGGCCATCGGGCAGGAAGGCGAGGCTCCACGGGTGATGCAGGCCCTGGATCAAGGTCTCGACGCGCACCGTATGGCGTTCGGTCCGGATGATGCGCGCTTCATCGGCTTGTGCCCGGCTCACCGCGGGCGAGATGAGCAGCGCCAACGCAACGGTGGACAGTGCCGAGACGGTGAACGACGCCGTCCCGATGCGGCTGACTTTCACTCCCACCCCGTGCATGAGGTGCTACGCCTCCGTTCGGCAGGCCATGCTCACCACAGCTTCCACCACGGTTCGCTCGTTTTCTTGCCGCCGCGGAAATAGGCGCTGTCCGGGAAGTTGGCGCGCAGCACGCGCTCGGCATCGTCGCGCAGGTCTGTCATGTCTAGGGCATCATAGGCGCGCGCGAGGATGAACAGTGCCTCTTCGACCGCCGGCGCCTGGGCGTAGGTCTTGATCACCGTTTGGGCGCGGTTGGCGGCGGCGATGTAGGCGCCGCGTTTCATGTAGTAACGCGCGACATGCACTTCATGTGCCGCCAGCGCATTGACGAGATATTTCATGCGCTCGGTGGCATCGGCGGCATAGCGGCTTTCCGGATAGCGCTGCACCAATTCCCTGAAGGCGTCGAAGGATTCGCGCGCCGCACGCGGATCGCGTTCGCTCGGGTCCTGCTGCGCGATGTTGCCGAGCAGGCCGAGATCCTCGTTGAAATTCACCAGCCCTTTCAGGTAATAGGCGTAATCGACATGCGGATGATTGGGGTGCAGACGGATGAAGCGGTCGGCGGCGGCGATGGCCGAGGCGCGCTCGCCCTGCTTGTAATAGGCATAGGCCACTTCGAGTTGCGCCTGTTGGGCATAGCGGCCATAGGGATAGCGCGCTTCGAGTTTTTCGAAATAGCGGATCGCCTTGTCCCAGGCGCCATCGCCCATTGCTTCCTTGGCCTCGGAATACAGTTTAGATGCCGACCAGCCCGCGGTCTCGTCGGCCTGCTCGCTGAAAATGCCGCAGCCGCCAAGAAGGAGCAGCGTGAAGAGGATGGCTAAACTACGCATATGGATCACCTGCCGGATGATGAAGAGCAAGGCAGCGATGGACGGGCCGGTTGCCTGCTTGCAGCGAAATTTACCGATTATAGGGGCGAACGGAGGGACGTCGTCGGGCGCGCTTGCGATCGCCCGACGGCTCAACTGCAGGGCATATTGCCGCCGTCCTGTGCCGGTCTGCGGCTCGATGCGGCGCTCGCCCGCCTGTTTACCACTCACTCGCGTTCGCGGCTGGCGCGTTGGCTGGCCGCGGGCCGGGTTTGGGTCGATGGTGCACCAGCCGGCGATGGCCGGCGCAAAGTGGCCGGCGGCGAGCGGATCGAGATCGAGCCGGACGATGGGGTGCGTACGCCGAATGATCAGGCCGAGGCCATCCCGTTGTCCATCGTTTATGAAGACGAGAGCCTGATCGTCATCGACAAGCCGGCCGGTCTCGTCGTCCATCCCGGCAACGGCCACGAAGGCGGCACGCTGATGAACGCGCTCGTGCACCACGCGCCCGAGCTTGTGCGTCTCGAACGCGCCGGCATCGTCCATCGCCTGGACAAGGATACGACCGGCTTGCTGGTCGTCGCGCGCACGGCCGAAGCACAGACGGCGCTCAGCCGCCAGCTCGCCGCGCGCAGCGTCACGCGCCTGTATCGGGCGCTGGTCCACGGCGCGATCGCCCAGGGCGGCCTGATCGATGCGCCGCTCGGTCGCCATCCGGTGCAGCGCACGAAGATCGCCATCGTGCGCGGCGGCCGCGAGGCGCGCACGCATTACCGGCCGCTCGAGCATTTCAACGCCGCGACGCTGCTCGAATGCAAGCTCGATACCGGGCGCACGCACCAGATCCGCGTCCATCTGGCCTCGATCGGCCATCCGCTCGTCGGCGATGCGACCTATGGCCGGCGGCAGGCGGCCGATGTGCTTTTGGCGGCATTTCCGCGTCAGGCTTTACATGCCTGCACGCTGAGCCTGATCCATCCGGCAAGGGGCACACCGATGAGCTGGCAATCGCCTTTGCCGGCCGACTTTTCCGCCCTGCTGGCAGTGCTGCGCGATGATCGACTTTCTTGAAGCCGACTGGCCGGCGCCGGCGAACGTACGCACGCTGCTCACCACGCGCGCCGGCGGCGTCAGCGTTGGCCCCTACGCCCGCCTGAATCTCGCCGACCACGTTGGCGATGATCAGGCGGCGGTGGCGACCAACCGCGCCCGGCTGCGCGCCGTGCTGCCTGCCGAACCGCTGTGGCTAGAGCAGGTGCATGGCACGCGCGTGCTGTGCGCCGACGATGCGCGAGAGGATGACCGGCGGGCAGATGCCAGCGTGACTCGCCAAGCCGGGCGCGTTCTTGCCATCCTCACTGCCGATTGCTTGCCGGTGCTGTTCTGTGACCGGGCGGGCAGCGTGGTCGCCGCCGCCCATGCCGGCTGGCGCGGACTCGCCGCCGGCGTGCTCAAGGCGACGGTCGAGGCGATGGCATGCCCCCCCGACGAACTGCTCGCTTTCTTGGGGCCGGCCATCGCCGGCGATGCTTATCAAGTTGGCGAGGAAGTGCGCGCCGCCTTTCTCGCCGCCGACCTGGCGGCTGCTGCGGCCTTCAGCGCCGATGGCGCCGGCCACTGGCGCTGCGATCTGTATGCCTTGGCCCGTCTGCGCCTGGCCCGCATCGGCCTGACCGAGGTTCATGGCGGCCGTTATTGCACCTTCAGCGACGCGGAGCACTTCTTTTCCTATCGCCGCACCAGCCGCTGCGGCCGTCAGGCCAGCCTGATCTGGCTCGACGATACGAGGCCCTGAAAGTCAGTCGCGTCGGCACGGCGTCGTCGGCCGCGGCCGTATTCACTCTTTCAGCCGCGTCACGCGCACGACCTGCTGAATACGGCGCAGATCGCGCATGATGCGCGCCAGATGCAGGCGGTTCTCCACCTGGATGGTGAAATAAAGCGTCGAGTGGATACCCTGTTCGCTGTCCATCGCCACGTTGTCGATGTTCGATTCGGCGTTGGCGATGGCGGCGGCCACCTTGGCCAATACGCCGGGCTGGTTGTCGACCGTGACACCGATGCGCACCTCGAACAGCCGGCCTGGATCGGGGTGCCACTCGACATCGATCCAGCGGTCCGGATCGTGACGGCGGGCCTTGCGGATCACCGGGCAATCATGGGTGTGCACGATCAACCCCTGCCCTTTGCGGATCGAGCCGATGATCGGATCGCCGGGAATGGGCCGGCAGCAGCGCGCGAACTGCACCGCCGTCCCTTCGGTCCCCCGCACGATCACCGATCCATGTCCCTGCCCTTCACTGGTCAGGCCAGCGGCGTGCAGCAGCAGGCGGCGGGCGACGACCGCGGCCAGACGCTTGCCCAGGCCGATGTCGGCGTGGATTTCGTCGCGGCTGCGCGCGCCGGCATCGCGCAGCAGCCGGTCCCAGGCCACGGGTGTCAGGTCGTCGAAGTTCTGGCCGATCTCGTTCAGCGCCTGGCGCAGCAGTCGTTCGCCGAGTGCGGTCGATTGTTCCTGCTGGCGCGTTTTGAGGAAATGGCGGATCTGGGCGCGTGCCTTGCCGGTGCGCACATGCTCGAGCCACGCAGGATTCGGATTGGCGGTCGGTGCAGTGATGATCTCCACCTGATCGCCGGTGCGTAGTTCGGTGCGCAACGGCATCGGTTCGAAATTGATGCGGCAGGCGACACAGGCGTTGCCGATGTCGGAATGGATGGCGTAGGCGAAGTCGATTGCCGAGGAACCGCGGGGAAGGACGAGGATCTTGCCCTGCGGCGTGAACACATAGACCTCGCCCGGGTAAAGATCGACCTTGACGCTTTCCATGAATTCGGTCGGATCTTTGGCCGTCGATTGCAATTCGACCAGCGATTGCAGCCAGCGGTGGGTCGTCTTCTGCAGCTCGCGCAGTGCCGTGTCGTCTTTGTACAACCAGTGCGCCGCGACGCCGGTTTCGGCGATGTGGTTCATTTCTTGGGTACGGATCTGCGTCTCGATCGGCGTGCCATAGGGACCGAGTAGCGTCGTGTGCAGCGACTGATAGCCATTGGCCTTGGGAATGGCAACGTAATCCTTGAATGTTCCCGGTATCGGCTTGTAGAGCGAATGCAGCGCGCCGAGCGCCAGATAGCATGTCGGAACATCTTTGACGATGATGCGAAAACCGTAGATGTCGAGCACCTGCGAGAAGGTTTTGCGCTTTTCCTTCATCTTCTGATAGATGCCGTACAGGTGCTTCTCGCGGCCGGTGACCTCGGCTTCGATGTTGCATTCCGGCAGCCGGCGGCGGATGGCCTCGAGGATTTTGCCGACGACTTCGCGCCGGTTGCCGCGCGTTGCCTTGACGGCCTTGGACAGCACCCGGTAACGCATCGGATGCAGGTGACGGAACGAAAGCTCCTGCAGTTCGCGGTAGAGCGTGTTCAGCCCGAGGCGGTTGGCGATCGGGGCATAGATGTCTAGCGTTTCCCGGGCAATGCGCTTGCGTTTGTCCGGCCGCACCGCATCGAGGGTGCGCATGTTGTGCAGCCGGTCGGCGAGCTTGATCAGAATGACGCGCACATCGCGCGTCATGGCCAGAAGCATCTTGCGGTAGTTTTCGGCCTGCGCGACTTCGACGGGCTGGTTCTCGATACGATCGAGTTTCGAGACGCCATCGACCAGTTCGGCGGCGCCGTGGCCGAAGCGGCTGGCGATTTCTTCCTTGGTGATGACGGTATCTTCCATCACGTCGTGCAGCAGGGCAGCGACCAGCGCCTGGGCATCGAGCCGCCAGCCGGCCAGGCTTTCGGCAACGGCCAGCGGATGGGAGATGTAAGGTTCGCCGCTGATGCGGTACTGACCGAGGTGGGCCTGGGCGGAGAAGTGATAGGCCTCGCCGATCTTGCTCACTTCCTCCGGCGGCAGATAGGTGGCCACCAAGGCCAGGAAATGGTCGAGATCTTCCGCCAAGTCGACCGGCGGATGCATGTCCTGCGGGATGATCGCCGGTTCGTCGGGCTGACGACCAGCGGTCGGCGGCAAGGCATCGGGGAGGACGACGGTCATGATCGCGGTTCGTCCCCGGTGGCGCAGGTCAGGCCTGGCCGCGATTGAGGATTTCCAGCCCGACCTTGCCGGCAGCGATCTCGCGTAGCGCCGTGACGGTGGGTTTGTCGCGCTCGGCGTCGACCATTGGTGTGCTGCCCATCGCGATCATCCGCGCGCGCTTGGCGGAGACCAGGGTCAATTCGAAACGATTGTTGATTTTTTTCAGGCAGTCTTCGACGGTTATACGAGCCATGATGGTTTCTCTCCAGGGAATGAAATGGAAGCGATCCGTGCGGCGTTTCGTCTCACCGAGCCCGGTGCCGCGGATTCCGGTCGTCGGCCGAAAAGGAGTATGGCCGCAGGCCCGTCGGCTTAGACCGTGCCCGCGGCGCAGCCTGGATCAGCGGCCGAGAAAGGCAAAAAGTTCGGCATGCCGCAGCTGCTGGCGGACGCGCTGCAGACGCGAGGCGCGCACGATGGCGAGCAGATCGAGCAAGGCGACTTCCAGTTCATCGTTGATGATGACGTAATCGAATTCCTCGACATGGCGCATCTCGTCCAGCGCTGCGGCGAGGCGCCGGGCGACGACGTCCTCGGCATCGGTGCCGCGACCGCGCAGTCGGCGTTCCAGTTCGGCCATCGAGGGCGGGAGGATGAAGATGCTGATCGCTTGCGGGAAGGTGGCACGCACCTGTGCCGCTCCTTGCCAGTCGATTTCGAGCAGCACCTCATCGCCGGCGGCGAGCCGTTCGTCGAGCCAGCGCTGCGAGGTACCATAGAAATTACCATGCACTTCGGCCCATTCGACGAAGTCACCGGCGGCGCGCATGGCGGTGAAGCGGTCCATGTCGATGAAGTGATATTCGCGGCCATCGACCTCACCCGCACGCGGGGCGCGGGTGGTGAAGGAGATGGAAGGGTGGATTGCCGCATCCCTCTGCATCAGCAGCTTGACCAAAGTGGTCTTGCCGGCGCCTGAGGGGGCGGAAACGACGAACAGCGAGCCCGCGGACATCGGGAACTCCATGTGGGATGGTGGGTGAAAGGCAGGCCTAGGCTTTGCCGAGCCAGGCATCGACGATCGGCCTTCCCCAGAATAGCGCGATCATGCCGGCTGCGGCGAGATAAGGGCCGAAGGGGATAGGCACGTTGCGTCCGTGGCGTGCCGCGACGATGAGCGCGATACCGACCACGGCGCCGACGACCGATGATAGCAGGATCACCAGCGGCAGCATCTGCCAGCCCAGCCAGGCACCGATGGCGGCCAGCAGCTTGAAATCGCCGAACCCCATGCCTTCCTTGCCGGTGACGAGCCGGAACAGCCAATAGACCGACCACAGCGACAGATAGCCGGCCATTGCGCCGATGACGGCACTGGTGAGGTCGGTATATAGGCCAAAGAGGTTGGCCAGCAGGCCAGCCCAGAGCAAAGGCAGCGTCAGATCGTCAGGCAGCAGTTGCGTGTCGGCATCGATGAAAGTCAGCGCCACCAGCACGGCGCAGAACAGCATCGCGCCGCCGGCCGCCCAGCCGGGGCCGAACTCGATCGCCGCGAACAGGAACAGGCCGCCGGTGATCGCCTCGATCAGCGGATAGCGCACGCTGATGCGCGCGTTACAGCTGCGGCAGCGGCCACCGAGGAGCAACCAGCCGAAGACCGGTATGTTGTCGCGCGCTGCGATCTGGGCACCGCACTGCGGACAGTGCGAACGCGGCCGGACCAACGAGTAGGGCTCCTGTGCCGCGGGCGTTTCGCCGCGCAACTCGGCGCATTGCGCTTCCCAGTCGCGCTGTATCATCTGCGGCAGGCGGTGGATGACGACGTTGAGGAAGCTGCCGACCATCAGGCCGAGCAGGGCGGCAAGCGCAGCGAAAATCACCGGATCGCCGAGAGCGGTCAGGTTCACGCCGCCTCCCGTGCGCTGACCCTGCCAGCGCAGGTCCCGTTCACTCGCGGACGCATCAGACCACCTGGCCGAGCTTGAAGATCGGCAGATACATCGCGACGATGATGCCGCCGATCACCGTACCGAGCACGACCATGATCAGCGGCTCCATCAGGCTCGAGAGCGCATCGACCGCATCGTCCACTTCCTGCTCGTAGAAATCGGCCACCTTGCCCAGCATGCTGTCGAGCTGGCCTGATTCTTCGCCGATGGCCACCATCTGTACGACCATGCTCGGGAAAAGTTCCGAGTTCTGCATCGCCACGGTCAGGCTGATGCCGGTGGCCACCTCGCTCTGAATCTGTTTCGTGCCAACTTTGTAGACGTAGTTGCCAGCGGCGCCGCCCACCGAATCGAGCGCCTCGACGAGTGGCACGCCAGCGGCGAACATCGTCGACAGCGTGCGCGTCCAGCGGGCGATGGTCGCCTTTCGGATCAGGTCGCCGAACACCGGCAGGCGCAAGAACAGACGATCCATGAAGATCTGCATCGCCTTCGATCGTTTCCAGAACCAGAAAAAGGCATACAACCCGCCACCGATTGCGCCGAAAATGATGTACCAGTATTCGACGAAATAGTCCGAAATCGCCATCACCACCAGCGTCGGTCCAGGTAGATCGGCGCCGAAGCTGGTGAAGGTCTTCTTGAACTGCGGCACGACGAAGATCATGATCACCGCCGTGACGATGAAGGCGACGACCAGCACCGCGATCGGGTAGAACAGCGCGCTCTTGATCTTCGACTTGATGGCAAGGATTTTTTCCTTGTAGGTCGCCAGCCGGTCGAGCAGCTGTTCGAGAATGCCAGCCTGCTCACCCGCCTGCACGAGGTTGCAATAGAGCTGGTCGAAATAGAGCGGAAACTTGCGAAACGCCTGGTTCAGCGACGCGCCGGTCTCGATGTCGGTGCGAATGTCCATCAGCAGTTTGCCGACCGCCGGGTTCGCCGCCCCCTTGCCGACGATGTCGAAGGCCTGCAGGAGCGGCACGCCCGCCTTCATCATCGTCGCCAGCTGGCGGGTAAACAGCGAGATGTCCTTGTCGGTCACCTTGCCGCCGCCTTTGAACGAGACCTTCTTGACCGTGATCGGCAATAGCCCCTGCCGGCGCAGCGTCGTATTGACCACCGTCTCGGAAGCGGCGCGCATTTCGCCGCGCTGGATCTTGCCCGACTTGTCCTTCGCTTCCCAGGAGAACATCACCTCCTTGGCCGCGCCGCTCTTTACCGTCGTTGCTGCCGCCACCATACACTCCATTCATTCGTTGGTCGTAGCCAGCACCTCGTCCAGCGAGGTGATGCCTTGCCGGACCTTTAGCAGGCCCGATTGCCGCAAGTCGTTGACCCCCTCGATGCGTGCCTGTTCGGCGATGTCGAGCGCTGTACCATTCGCCATGATAATGCGCTGGATCGCTTCGCTGACCGGCATGACCTGATAAATGCCCACCCGGCCCTTGTAGCCGCTGCCCTTGCAGCGCTCGCAGCCTCCCGGACCAAAGAGCTGCCAGCGGCCATCGAGGTCGTCTTCCTTGAAGCCAGCATTGAGCAGCGTCTCCGGCGGCACTTCGATCGGTCGCTTGCAGTGGCACAGGCGCCGGGCAAGGCGTTGGGCGGTGATCAGGATGACACTGGAGGCGATGTTGAAGGTCGGCACGCCCATGTTCATCAGCCGGGTCAGCGTCTGTGGTGCGTCGTTGGTGTGCAGCGTCGACAGCACCAAGTGGCCGGTCTGTGCTGCCTTGATCGCGATTTCCGCCGTCTCGAGATCGCGGATCTCACCGACCATGATGATATCCGGATCCTGGCGCAGAAACGATTTCAATGCCGCGGCGAACGTCAGGCCGGCTCGATCGTCGACATTGACCTGGTTGATGCCTGGAAGATTGATTTCCGCCGGGTCTTCGGCCGTCGAGATATTGATTCCCGGCTGATTGAGGATGTTCAGGCAGGTATAGAGCGAGACGGTCTTGCCCGAGCCGGTCGGTCCGGTGACCAGCACCATGCCGTAGGGGCGGTTGATGGCATGCAGCAGCGCATCCTTCTGCTCCGGCTCGTAGCCGAGTGCATCGATACCCAGCGTCGCCGACGTCGGATCGAGGATGCGCAACACGATCTTCTCGCCATGCAGCGTCGGCAGGGTACTGACGCGAAAGTCGATGGCGCGGTTTTTCGACAGCACCAGCTTCATGCGCCCATCTTGCGGGATGCGTTTTTCGGCGATGTTCAGACGCGAGATGACCTTGATGCGCGAAGCGATTTTTTCCTTGATGACCAGCGGCGGCTGCGCGACCTCGCGCAGCACGCCATCGACGCGGAAACGGATGCGGTAGAACTTTTCGTAGGGCTCGAAATGGATGTCCGAGGCGCCCTCGTTGATCGCATCGTGCAGCACCTTCTGGATGAACTTGACTACCGGCGCATCGTCGACCTCGGCGGCCGTCGTGTCGTTGCTCGCCTCGGCCGGACTCTCCTCCTCGAACAGGACGTCGATGTCCTCGCCGACCAGGCCTCGCAAGGACTGTTCGGGCGTTTCGACGAGCTTGGCGACCAAGGTGGCCAGTTTGTCGGCCTCGACCACGACCGGGTCGACGGCCAGACCGGTCTGGAAGCGGATTTCGTCAAGGGCGCGCAGATTGGTCGGGTCGGCGAGGGCCACCGCCAGGCGGTTGCCGCGCCGCAGCAGCGCCACGACCTGCTGGTTTTGCATGACGCGTTTGTCGATGGCATCGCGCAGCAGATGCCCTTCACCAAAGGCATCCAGATCCAGCAGCGGATAGCCGAAGGTCTCGGCGGCAAAGGTGGCCAATTCGCGCGCACTCATGCGCCGGGATGCGATCAGCTGCTGGACGAAGCCACCGGAGGAAGCGCCCTTGGCGGCGATCTCTTCCGCCTCGGCTTCCTTGAGGCGCCCCTGCTGCACCATCGCACGAGCGAGTCCGTTCAGGCTGGTCTGGAGTGCTGCGGCCATTGCTCATCCGTTGCCCGCTATGCTATTGCCGGGAAATGTCTGCCGCCCATTGTAATGGGCAACCGCTGGGGCGAAGCGCTGATAATAGCGGTTTTGCCTGCCCTCAAACTCTCTTCGGCCCCGCCGGCGCCGGCCTATCCAAGCGCGGCCAGGCGGGAGCGTTATATCATTGCGGACGGTACAGGCGCACGACTTTGACCCGGCGGTCCTCGGTCTGCACGATTTCCAGCGTCACCTTGCCGATGCGCACGCTCACCCCCGGCGCGGGAATGTCCTGCAGCGTCTCGAGGATCAGGCCGTTGAGCGTCTTCGGACCATCGAGCGGCAGATCAAGGCCGAGCAGGCGATTGACTTCGCGCAGGCTGTGGCCGCCGTCGAGCAGGGCCGTGCCGTCTTTCTGCCAGCGGAAGTTGGCGCTGGCGCCCGGCATGCTGGTGGTGAACTTGCCGACGATTTCCTCGACGATGTCCTCGAGGGTCACCAGGCCCATCAGTTCGCCATATTCATCGACCACCAGGCCAATGCGCTGGCGATTTTCGCGGAAAAAGCGCAGCTGGGCGTAGATGGGCGTCGTTGCCGGAACGAAATAGGGCTCACTGAGCGAGGACCGTATCTCTTCCAGCCCCAGCGGCGCTTCCAGAGCATGCGCCAGCAGACGCCGTTGATGCAGGATGCCGATGATTTCATTTGGTTCCCCTTCGTAAACGGGGAGGCGGGTATGGAAACTGGTTGCGAGCTGGCCGATCAGCTCGTCGATGGGTCGTGAGAGATCGATGGCTTCGATCTCGCCGCGTGGAACCATGACGTCCTCGACGGTCACCTTTTCCAGGTCGAAGAGATTGATGACGATGGAACGGTGTTCCGCCGGCAGCAGGTGGCTGGCGTCGGCGACGATGGAGCGCAGTTCCTCGGTCGTCAGCTGCGGGCCGCCGATCGCCGTATTGGCGCGCAGCAGACGGAGCAGCGCGGCAGCGAAAAGGTTGACGAACCAAACGATGGGCCAGGCGGCGCGCAACAGCGGCCAGAGCAGAAAGGCCAGCACCGGCGCCACACGATCGGCATGGGTGGCGGCGACGATTTTCGGCGTGATCTCCGAACAGACCAGGATGAGAAAGGTGACCAGCACCGTGCCGGCGCCGAGCGCCCATTTCTCTTCACCGAAGAGCTCGATGGCGATGACGCTGACCAAGGTCGCGGCGGCGGCATTGACCAGGTTGTTGCCGAGCAGGATCACGCCGAGCAAACGATCGGTACGCTCGAGCAGGGCCAAGGCCAGACGCGGGCCGTGCTGGCCTTGCGCTGCCCGATGGCGCAAACGATAGCGGTTGGCCGCCATCATGCTCGTTTCGCTCATCGAGAAAAAAGCCGAGGCGACGAGCAGCAGAATGAGCGCGATCGACAGCGCGGAAAGCGGGATGTCGTCCAAACGGCAGCTGGGAATCTATGCGATGCGGCGAGTATCTCGGTCGGGACGCAGACTGTCAAGCCGGTCGGCCAAGCAGGACCTCGAGCACGAATCGGCTGCCGACATAGGCGAGCAGCAAAGCGACGAAACCGGCCAGTGTGAAACGCAGTGCCGTCCGTCCGCGCCAGCCGCGCAGGTGGCGGCCGGCGATCAAAAAGGCGAAGACGAGCCAGGAGGCCAGAGCAAAGAGGGTTTTGTGATCGAAACGCCAGGCCTTGCCGAACAGCGTTTCGGCGAAAAGGAAGCCGCTGGCCAGAGTCAGCGTCAGCAGCACGAAGGCGATGTGGATGATGCGGAAGAGCAGTGCCTCCATGGTCAAAAGCGGTGGCAGGCTGGCGAAGAAGGGGGTTAGGCGGCCACGGTGCAGCTGCTTCTCGGCCACGGCCATCAAGGTGGCGTGCAGCGCGGCCAGCGCGAACAGGCTGTAGGCCAGCATGGCGAGCAGAAAGTGACCGCGAAAGATCGGTGAGTCGGCATTGAGCAACAGCTGCTGGCTTGGCCAGAAGAGCGGCAACAGCACGCTCAGCGCAGCGAGCGGCAAGCCGAGGATCAACAGCCCCTCCATGCGGGCATAATGGCTCTCGACCCAGTACAGTCCGATGGCTAGCCACATGATCGACGACAGCGCCAGCGAGAAGCCGAAGCGCATCGGCGTCGCCTCGCCGCCGAAAATACCATTGGTCAGTGTGGCGCCATGCAGCAGCAGGCTCGCGAACAACCAGACCCGCTCGGTGTTGCTCAAGCCGATGACCGGTTCGGCGAGCGCCGGGCCGCGCCAGCGGCTGCGCCAGATGTGCCAGGTGAGGCCACCATAAAGGGCGACGGTCAGGATATGCAGTAGAATCGGATCCATAGGGGAAACGCTGAATGAATGGCTGCGCGGGTGCATCGCGGCGTTGCGCGATGCTCGCTTCCTCACCTATCTACTTGATATGTCTCGGTCGCTGCGCGCCGCGCGCCTCCTCTGCTTCCTCCCGCTCGCGGGCTTTCTTCAGCGTTTCCATAGCGGGAGTCTACCCGAAGTCTCCTGCTGACAATCCAACCTCGAAGTCCTTTTTCGCTGCCGGGGCGCTCGTCCTCCGTATGTAGCCTCGTCCCGTCGCCTCGCTACGGATCCCCCGCCTCCCGTCTCTTGCCGGATAAACCATGCTCGACAACCTCACCCAAAGACTCGCGCGTGTCGTCAAGACGCTGCGTGGCGAAGCCCGTCTGACCGAAGAAAACATCGCCGAGATGCTGCGCGAAGTGCGCATGGCGCTGCTCGAGGCCGATGTCGCGCTGCCGGTGGTCAAGGACTTCGTCGCTCGCGTCAAGGAAAGAGCTCTCGGCCAGGAGGTAATCGGCTCGCTGACGCCGGGGCAGGCGCTGGTCGGCGTCGTGCACCGCGAACTCACCGAGCTGATGGGTGGGGCGGCGGCAGGCATCGATTTGCGCTGCCGGCCACCGGCGGTGATCCTGATGGCCGGACTCCAAGGCTCGGGTAAGACGACGAGCACGGCCAAGCTTGGCAAGTGGCTGAAGGAACGCCAGAAAAAGAAGGTTCTGGCGGTCTCCTGTGACGTTTACCGCCCGGCAGCCATCGAGCAGCTGAAGACCGTCTGCGCCCAGGCCGGCATCGATTTTTTCCCATCGCGCGCCGAGCAGAAACCAGCCGAGATCGCCGCGGCGGCGCTCGATCATGCTCGCCGTCATTTCCATGACGTGCTGTTCGTCGATACCGCAGGCCGAATGGGCATCGACGAGGCGATGATGAACGAGATCACGGCGCTGCACGCGCTGCTGCAGCCGATCGAGACACTATTCGTCGTCGACGCGATGCTCGGCCAGGACGCGGTGAATACCGCGCGCGCTTTCAACGAGGCACTACCGCTCACCGGTGTCATCCTGACCAAGCTTGACGGCGATGCCCGCGGCGGCGCGGCGCTGTCCGTACGTCATGTCACCGGCAAGCCGATCAAGTTTGCCGGCGTCGGCGAGAAGCTCGGCGGACTGGAGGAATTCCACCCCGAGCGCATGGCCAGCCGCATTCTGGGCATGGGCGACATTCTCGGTCTGGTCGAGGAGGCGCAGCGCAGCGTCGATCAGCAAAAGGCGCAGGATTTCGTGCGCAAGATGAAGTCGGGCAAGGGCTTCGATCTGGCCGACTTTCGCGAGCAGATCGAGCAGATGCGCGCGATGGGCGGTGTCGCGGCTCTGCTCGCCAAGCTGCCGGCCCAGTTCGGCGCACTGGCGCAGCAGACCGACGGTGCGATGCAGGAGAAAGCCATCCGTCGCATCGTCGGCATCATCGATTCGATGACGCCGCAGGAACGCGCCAAGCCTGAAATTCTCAAGGCTTCGCGCAAGCGGCGCATCGCGGCCGGCGCTGGCGTGACGGTGCAGGAAGTCAATCGTCTGCTCAACCAGTTCGAGCAGACGCAGAAAGTCATGAAACAGTTCTCGAAGGGCGGGCTGGCGAAGATGATGCGCGGCATGAAGGGCCTGATCCCCGGCATGCGACCCTGAGTTTCCACGACATCCCTGGTGCAGACGCCGCACTCCTCGAAGGCCGGTAGCACGCGGGCGGCGCGTCGCTCCCGGGTATGGCCGGCGACTTCAGCGAAAGTCAGCCCTGCCGGCACGGCGTCCAAACCGTCGCCGACGGGATTTTTCGTCCGGAACTTCCCGCTCAGTACTTCTCGACTTCCTGCCACATCGCCGGGACGAAGCGGACGACACGGTTGCGGCCGGAGTGCTTGGCCTCATAGAGCGCTACATCGGCGAACTTGACGACCTGCCAGAACGTATCGGCATCGCTCGGGAAATGGGCAACGCCGATCGAGATGGTTTTTTGCAGCACGGCATTGGGCAGCGCGATCTTCGTGTTGGCTACTTCGCCACGGATCTTTTCGGCCACCTGCACGGCCGGGTCGGCCTCACTGTCGATTAGGATGATCAGGAACTCCTCGCCGCCATAGCGGACGATGAGGTCGGAGCTGCGCACATTGCGCACGACGATCTCGGCCAGTGCTTTGAGCGCCTTGTCGCCAGCTTCGTGGCCGTGCGTGTCATTGACCTGCTTGAAATAGTCGAAATCGAGCATCAGCACGGCAAAGCCGCTGCGCCGGCGCTCGACGGTGGCGATCAGCGTTTCGACATATTCTTCGAGGAAGCGGCGGTTATACAGACCGGTCAAGCCGTCCCGCAGTGCGCTTTCACGCAGTGAGTCCATCAGCCGCTTCGCCTCCAGCACGGGGGCGGTTTCGCGCAGATAGACGGCCAGGAAAGGTATCAGCAGGCGGGTCAGGCTCGCTTCTTCGCGACCGACCACCACCTGCAAGATGCAACCGGTGGTGCCAGAGAGCACGATGGGCAGGCAGATATGCGCATCGCCCTCATCGGTCGAACGGAACATCGTGCAGATGCCCGGCATGGTCGTGCTGTCGATCATGTGGCCCGTTCGCTTGGCGCGACAGCCATCGGCATCGGTGAGGATCTGCGAGTCACAGTAATGGCAGGGGCTATCCATCTGGCAGTCGACGATTACGGGCACCATGCGGTTCTTGCTGGCCGAAACCTCATAGACCGAGAAGCGGGTGAAATTGAAGCGATCGCGCAGCACCGTGCCTAGGCGCTGGTAGATTTCGCCCTTGGTGCGGTCCTCCTCGATCGCCTGCTTGAATTTGGCTGCTTCGACCAGTGCCTCGACCATCTCGGTGGTGGCGGCAAGCTGGTTGCCGCCACAGTTGCGCTGCTGACCCATCAGTTCGGCCACCCGCTCCTGGATCGTGCCGACCTCGCGTTCGAGGAAGGTCATCAGCTGATTGACGTGCAGGGCGATCTCGCCGACCTCGTCGTCGCTGACATGGCCGATGCGCCTATGGAAATCGCCGTTCGCCGCACGTGCCGTCACTTCGCGCACCGCCACTGCCGTCGCCGACACGGGATGGATGAGGCGTCTGAGCCAAAGCAGCGACAAAGCCGCTGCGATCATGACAGCGACCATGACGTAAAACACCGCCAAGACCGCTTGGTTGCGCACCTCGGCGAGCGAGATTTCTATGGTCACCGCACCGAGCGCCGCGCCCGCGTCGACGTTATGGCACTGCCGGCAGTTGGGCGTGCCAATGTCAGTGGCGACATAGGGGACCAGCGCGCGATAGAGCAAATCGCCGTCGCGTTCGAAGACCGAGAACGCAGCCTTCGCCGTGGCGACGACCTCGGCTTCGTCAGGTGACTTGATCTGCTCCATGGGCAGACCCTGACCGAACTGGGCGATGACCGCCGGTCCGCGCACGACGTGCAGCGAGGTGACGCCGGGGGTGTTGCGCAGCCGTTCGAGGAACTCCTGGCGCTTGTCGATCGTGCCATTGATCATCGCTTCGGTCAGGCCGATCTTCACCGCCTCGGCGACCGAACTGGTATGGCGTTCGGCCATGTAAAGCGAGAAACGCCGGAACGACCAGGCGGACAAGGCTGTGACCACCGTGACGAGCAGCGACATGATGATCGCAAAGAAGAGCAGGGTCTTCGTGTTCAGACGCACCGGCATCGATCCTTTGTGTCGCACTACTACTAAGCTGGGCGAGCCCAGTTTACGCCGAAATTGCCACGGCGCTGGGAGTTCGGCGGCCAAGGGAAACGCAAAAAAATTGTTGCGCGGGCGCACCGCGGCGTTCGCTCCCTCGCCTATCCATTGATAGGCTGTGGTCGCTCCGCGCCGCGCGCCTTGTGCTGTGTATCCCGCTCACGGCTTTCTTCAGCGTTTACCAAGCCGAATTTTCTTCCGCGGCGCCGAGGCCAACCTTCCAACCGCCGTATCCCCGCCGGACAAGGCCAGGGCTAGTACGGCATCGCCAAAAAATCGCCTCGAACCGTCATCTTCGTGTCTGGAGCCAGTCGATACAATGCCATCGTAGGCCGCCGGAAATTGTAACAAATGGGTTGCCGTTGACTCATCCGACATGGCGAACGGTCGCGAGCGTTCGCCGCTTTACGGTCAAAGTCAGTCCCGATGGCACGCCGTTACAAGGGCATGTGTTTGGCGTGGAACGACGCATGGGCCGGTATTGCCGGTGTGCCATCGCCCCGAGACCTGAAACGGCTATGCGTCGTGGGGTGAGGCGATGAGCGCCGTACTTTTTCCGTTGCATTGCCCACATCGCCATTCGCTCGGCGTTTGAAAACCTGGGCGGTCCTTCGTTTTTTCGCCATCATGCATTCTTACCTGTTCGCCCTCCTGTCGCTGCTCACGGTTGCGGTCGGTCTGGTCTCGTTGGCTCGGCATTTGCGCATGCCGTCGATGCTGGCCTATCTGATCGTCGGCCTGCTGCTCGGTCCGCATGGCGTCGGGCTGCTCGCCGAGAGTCACGAGGTCGAAACCTTTGCCGAATTCGGCGTCGTTTTCCTGATGTTTTCGATCGGCCTCGAGTTCAGCCTGCAACACCTGAAAGCGATGCGCCGGCTGGTCTTTGGCCTCGGTAGCGCGCAGATGCTGCTTACCGCCGTTGCTACCGGTTTGGTCACCTGGTTGGGCTACGAGCAGGGCTGGCGTGCCGGTCTGGCCGTCGGGCTGGCGGTGGCGATGTCGTCGACGGCCATCGTCGCCAAGATGCTCTCGGAACGTTTCGAACTGCACTCGCGTTCCGGCCGTCAGACGATGGGCGTGCTGCTCTTCCAGGATCTCGCTGTCGTTCCCTGTTTGATCCTGCTGCCGGCGCTGGCTCAGCCGGGTGGCGATCTTGGCCGGGCCTTGCTGATCGCGTTCCTGCAGGCGGCGCTGATGCTTTCGGTGCTGATCTGGGTCGGCCAGAAGCTGATGAAGCGGCTGTTCGACGCCGTCGCCGCCCGGCGTTCGGAGGAACTCTTCGTGCTGGCAACGCTGTGGATCGTCATTGGTCTGTCCTACGCTACCGGCGCCGCCGGTTTGTCACTGGCGCTGGGGGCCTTCGTCGGCGGCATGCTAATTTCCGAGACGGTCTATCGCCATCAGGTCGAGGCCGACATTCGGCCCTTCCGCGACATCCTGCTTGGTTTCTTCTTCGTCACCATCGGCATGATGCTCGACATCGGCTTCATGCTCGCCAACCTCGACCGACTGGTTCTGGCCGTACTAATGCTGGTCGCGGGCAAGGGTCTAATCGTGCTGCTGCTGACACTGGCGATGCGCAATCCGCTCGATCTGGCGTTGCGCACGGCCGCCCAGCTCGCTCAGGCGGGCGAGTTCGGTCTCGTGCTCATCGGTCTGGCCTATGACCAGAAACTGATCGCCAAAGAGGTGTTTCAGGTCACGCTCGCCGCGATGCTGGTATCGATGTTCCTCGCTCCCTTGCTAATCGAGCGAGCGGCACGGTTTTCGGGGCAAATGGCGCGCGGCGGCTGGGCCCACAAGGCCAAGGCCATCCACGACGTCGCAGTGGCCAGCTTCGGCCTCGAAGGCCACGTCATCCTTTGTGGCTACGGCCGTACCGGCCAGCGCATCGGTGAATTCCTCGCTGCGGAAAACATTCCTTTTCTGGCCATCGATCTCGATCCAGCCCAGGTCAAACGTTCCGCTCCGGTCGGCGGCCGTATTGCCTTTGGCAGCGCCGACCGCTATGAGGTGTTGCAGGCCGCCGGACTGGCGCGCGCCCGGGCAGTAGTCATCGCCTATCCCGACGTACATTCGGCCGAACGCGTGCTGCGCCAGGTACGGGCGGTGCGCAGCGATTTGCCGGTCATCGTCCGCACCGCCGACGACAGCGACATGGAGCGCCTGAAGCGCGCCGGTGCGACCGAAGTGATCCCGGAAGTACTCGAAGGCAGCCTGATGATCGCCGCCGAAACACTGGCGCAGCTCGGCGTGCCGATCGAGCAAGCGATCGCGCGCGTGCGGGCGGTGCGTGTTCAGCGTTATGCCTCGCTGCGTGAGTTCTATAGTCGCGCAGCAGCGACGCCGAAGGGAGATGAAGAGGCGGGTAACCGATCGCCCCCCCGGGGGTGAACCTTTCGTTTTTGTCGAAGTCTCAATCAGCACACGGCTGCTTTTTTCGAAGTGTGCCGTTTCGTAACATGCAGTGTGGCATCATGGCTTGTGCATGGAATTTCCGGCCTGCCATGCCCGACCGTCCATTTTTACTAGGAGGAAGCAATCATGATGAACGATCGTGTCCTGCAACCCGTCGAAACCGGCCGGCAGGAATCGGTGCTGGCCAGCAATCGCGTGTTGCGCAATACCTATGCGCTGCTGGCGATGACCCTGCTGTTCTCGGCGGCCGTTGCCGGCGGGGCGATGGCACTCGAGCTGCCGCACCCTGGCCTGATCCTGACGCTGATCGGCTACTTCGGTTTGCTTTATCTCGTTTACCGCCTGAAGGATTCCGGCCAGGGCGTGCTGGCCGTCTTCGCGCTCACCGGCTTCATGGGCTATACGCTCGGGCCGATCATCAGTCACTACCTGTCGCTGCCCAACGGCGGGCAGATCGTCATGGTAGCGTTGGGGAGCACGGGACTGGCCTTCGTCGGCCTTTCGGCCTATGCGTTGACGACGAAGCGCGACCTGACCGGTATGGGCAGCTTCCTGTTCGTCGGCATGCTGGTTGCGTTCGTGATGGGCCTGGTGGCCGTGCTGTTCTCGATGCCGGCATTGTCGCTGGCCGTGGCCGGCATGTTCGCGTTGCTCTCCTGCGGCCTGATCCTTTACGAGACCAACAACATCGTGCGCGGCGGCGAGACCAATTACATCATGGCTACCGTCAGCCTGTTCGTCTCGCTCTACAACCTCTTCCTCAGCCTGCTGCAGCTGCTTGGGCTGGGTGGATCGGATTGAGGTAGAGCCGCCCCGTCAGTCCTTTTTCGCGGAGGGAAGAACTTGTGATCGCTGCACTCACGTATTACGGGGTGCTTCGAAAGAGTGGTGCGCACGCTGCGCGAGCTGCCCAAGACGGGGCCCGGCGGAGGCGCTGCGCGGGGAAAAGCGTGATCGTTGCGCCCACGGCTTGCGGAGTGCTTCGCGTTGACGATGCACTGACGCCGTGTTTTCACGCCAGGCTGGCCGTTCCGGCCGTCGCTCGCGATTGCGGCGGACGGCCGAAAACGGTAGCCTACGAGTTGCATCAGCGACGGCTCGCTTCCGGAAGGCATCGCCCCACACGGCGATGATCCTCCGGCCTCTCAGTCTGTCGTCGTGCCACATTTCATTCAGGGAGAAAGCCATGAGCGAAACGGTCAACAATCAAGCCGGTAACAGCGATGTGACGCGTGAGAAGCTGGTCGCCGATTTCAAAGCCGTGATCAGCGATGCTGAAGAACTACTGCGTGCCACGGCCGGTCAGGCTGGTGAAAAGGCGGCAGAATTGCGCAGCCGTCTGCAGGAGCGTCTGGCGAAGGCCAAGGATAGTCTGGCCGATGCCCAGGTGCTGGTGGCCGATCGTGCCAAGCAGGTCGGTCGTGCGGCCGATGACTATGTGCACGACAATCCCTGGCGCTCGATCGGCATTGCTGCCGGCATCGGCATCATCGTCGGTCTGCTCATTGGCCGTCGCTGACGACGCAAAGGCTGGTTTTCGGACGGGAGCGATCACCGAATCGCGACTGGAAACCAGCCGTTGGATCGTTCCACTCAATTTTCGTCCTTGCGCGGGGGGCTGTTGCCCGCCTTTTCCATGTCCGCAAACGAACCACCTGGTCTGCTGGCCGCCCTGTGGGGTGCGCTGGGTGGGGCCGTCGCACTGATTGAAAACCGTCTGTCGCTGCTGGCTGTCGAGCTGCGTGAGGTCAAGCTGCGTCTGCTGGCGCTGCTGCTCGCCAGTTTGGGGGCGTTGATCCTGCTGCTGGCGGGGACCGTTTTTCTTGCTATCTTCTTCACCGTGCTGTTCTGGGATAGTCATCGCCTGCTCGTCCTCGGCATTTTTGCCGCACTCTTTCTCGCCGGTGGTTTTCTCGCTCTCATCGCCGTGCGGCGCCTGTTGGCCAAAAGCGGCCGCATGTTCAGTGACACGCTGGCCGAACTGGCTGCCGACCGTGCCGCTTTTGCGGCGGCGATGCGTGGTGAGAGCGAGACTGCTTCCGATGCGGCTGGAAAACCGGATCGACGGCGATGATGGAAGAGCGCCTGCTGGCTCTGGCGCTGGAAAAAGAGCGCCTGCGGCTGCAAAGCGCCGCTTTGCGCGCCGAACTGGGCCGCAACGTCAGCGCCCTCGGGCCGCTCTTCGTCGCCGGTGAGCGTGTGCGTGCCGGCGCCCTTTGGCTACGCCGTCATCCGGAGACTGGCGTCGGCGTAGTGCTCCTGCTCACCCTGCTCAAACCGGCCTTCGTCTGGCGCTGGGCACGACGTGGTGTGCTGGTCTGGCTAAGCTGGCGAAAACTGGCCCGCTGGGCCGCCGCTGGCAAAGGCCGGTAGTGCGCTCTTACACTGCGGTGCAGCCCGAACGAGGAAGCTGGCGGCAGGCGTTGCTGGCGGCACAAAAACGCGAGCGCGATCACCTCATCGGTGAATTTTCCAAGGTGCGCGGCCTGATGCCGCTGCTCATGAAACGGCGCAATGGTGGCCACTGGCAGCGCGGTGAACGCCAGCAGCTCGTCGAGCAGCTGCGCGCGCTGGTACATGTATCGCCTTATCTGATCGTGCTCACCTTGCCCGGATCGGTGCTGTTGCTGCCGCTGTTGGCCTGGTGGCTGGATCGTCGCCGGCAGCGGCGACGGCCTGATGTCGCACCAGAGCCCGACGCTTGAGCTTGGCCGGAAAAACGCGGCGGCGGGCTCTCCTTTCGCAAGCCGTGTCATGTGCCGAGGATCGGTGACTTCATCTGTTCTGTGTCGTGCCAAAATGTCCGGGGAAACGCTGAAACTCATTCCACGTTTCCTTGGTGCGACGGAAGTCAAGGGGCCTTCTTGAACGAGCCGATGCAACCGATCAGGTTCTTCGAACGGGTGGCCATCGGAGCGGGGCAAAGCACGAATGCAGCACGCGCCGCGGTCTCGGTCGCGTCGCCACCACGCCTGTTCGCGCCTTGCTCAGCTGCGAGCGGGGGGCGCTCTGAATTGTCCCGTTTGCCGCCGACTGCCACATCAATGGCAACGACGATATGTTATAAGACGATCCGAAGAGTTCGCCGCAGTGACCCGAACGACGCATGGCCGGAAGCTTCGGTCGTTGCAACACCGGCGTTACCGGTCACGCGTCGTTGCACGCTATCGCCCCAGCGACCACGCTGACCCGAAGAGTGAGGAGGAAGACCATGTCCAGATCCAAGAAAACCGCTACGGCCAAAACGACGACCGAAGCCAACACGCGCAAGACGACGCGTAGCAGTACGGCGCGGAAGACCTCTGCCGAAAGCCAGGAAGCCGCCATGTCCGCAGTCGAGGCGATTGCGCCGCAGGTCAGTGCGATCCCCGTCCCGCCGACGGATGTGGTGCCTGAGCCTGAATCTTTCGCTACCGAATCCGATTCGGCCAAGCCGGTAGCCAAAAAAACGGCGGCCCGGCCACGTTCCGGCACCAAGGCAGTCGAGACGGTCAAACCGGCGGTGTCGCCGGAACAGCGCCGTCACTACATCGAAGTCGCCGCCTACTACATCGCCGAAAGACGTGGTTTCACCGAGGGTGATCCGCTGGCCGACTGGGCCGAGGCTGAAAGAGAGATCGACGACCTGCTCCGGCGCGGTTCGCTCCCCTGATCGCTGCGAGCAGTTCCGGCGCCACCGTACAGCGAAATGGAGCGGCGCTGTGCCGCCGGATCTGACCTGCAGCGTCGCGTCGGCGCCTGTCGTCGTTTTCTATCACCTCACATCCGGCACTAACGTCGCTGCAGCCGGAGTAGGAGTCAGGCATGGAACCACAAGATTTACCCCCTAGCGAACCCTCCGTCGGCGTCGGACGTTTCGTCAGTCATCTGACGCGCTCGAGCTACGCCATCGTCCTAGCTGGTGGTCGAGGAAGCCGGTTGATGCAGCTTACCGACTGGCGCGCCAAGCCGGCAGTCCCGTTTGGCGGCAAGTTTCGCATTATCGACTTCACGCTTTCGAACTGTGTCAATTCGGGTATTCGCCGCATCAGCGTCGCGACGCAGTACAAGGCACAGAGCCTGATCCACCATCTGCAGCGCGGCTGGAGTTTCCTTGATGGCCGTTTTGGCGAGTTCATCGAGCTGATGCCGGCGCAGCAACAGATCAACGAGGACTGGTATCGCGGTACCGCCGATGCGGTGTATCAGAACCTCGATGTCATCCGTCGGCACAAGCCGCGTTACGTCGTCGTGCTGTCCGGCGACCACATTTACAAAATGGACTATGGCCGCATGCTGGCGCAGCACGTGCAAAACCAAGCCGATCTGACCGTCGCCTGCATCGACGTGCCGCTCGAGGAGGCTCATGCCTTCGGTGTCATCCATGTCGATGAGTCGCAACGGGTGAAGAGCTTCATCGAGAAACCCAAGGATCCGCCCGCCATGCCTGGTCGTCCGGATCGCGCCCTGTGCAGCATGGGGATCTACGTCTTCAATGCCGGTTTCCTGTTCGAGCAGCTGTGTCGCGATCATGACGATCCGAAATCCTCGCATGATTTCGGTAAGGACGTCATTCCGCATTGTGTCGAACGCTACCGTGTTTTTGCCCACAACTTCGCCGACAGCTGTGTCGGCCGGCGCGAAAACGAAGCGCCTTACTGGCGCGATGTCGGGACCGTCGACGCTTATTGGGAGGCGAACCTGGAGCTGACCAAAGTCACGCCAGAACTGAATTTGTACGACGAGGACTGGCCGATCTGGACCCATCAGGAGCAGTTGCCGCCGGCCAAATTCATCTTCGACGAGAATGACCGGCGCGGCATGGCCGTCGATTCGATGGTCTCGGGCGGCAACATCATCAGCGGCGCATTGGTGCGCCGATCCTTGCTTTTTTCGCGCGTGCGTGTGCACAGCCGAGCGACGGTCGAGGATTCGGTCATCCTGCCGCAGGCCGACATCGGCGAGAGCGCCCATTTGAGGCGCGTCGTCGTCGACCGTCACTGTCGCATCCCGGCAGGCATGAAGATCGGCTTCGATCCGGTCGAAGATGCCAAGCGCTTCCATGTCACTGCCAAGGGCGTCACGCTGGTTACTCCCGAGATGCTCGGCCAGACCATCCATTTCATCCGCTGATCCGCTGCCGATGAGCGAAGCACTCGATCTGGTCTTTCTCTGGCACATGCATCAGCCGGACTATCGCGACCATACCGGCGGCGATATCCAGTTGCCATGGACCTACCTGCATGCGCTGAAGGATTACACGGACATGGCGGCGCATCTCGAACGCCACCCGGGCATTCGCTGTGTCGTCAATTTCGTGCCGGTTCTGCTCGACCAGATCGAGGATTATTGCCGCCAGTTCGACAGCGGACGCTTTCGCGACCCGCTGCTGCGCTTGCTGGCCACGCCTACGCTGGACGATCTTCCACTCAGCGATCGCCGTTTGCTGCTCAATGCCTGTTTCCGTAGCCATCACGATACGATGCTGACGCCGTTCCCGCGTTATCAGCGCTTGTACGGTCTGTACCGGCAGCTGGCGCGTGAAGGCGATGCGGCCTTGGCCTATCTTTCCGGCGCCTATTACGCCGACCTCGTCACCTGGTATCACCTTTCCTGGACCGGAGAAACCGAGCGCCGCAGCCAGCCGCTGCTCGCCGAACTGATGAGCAAAGGCGAGGGCTATACCTTCGGCGAGCGTCGCGCCTTGCTCGAGCTGATCGGTCAGACCCTGCAAAGACTGCTGCCGCGCTGGCGGGCGTTGCAGCAGCGTGGTCAGGTCGAGTTGTCCGCCACCCCCGACACCCATCCGCTGGCGCCGTTGCTGCTCGACTTCGCCTGCGCGCGCGAGACGCTGCCTGAGGCACCGCTGCCTTTTGCGCAAACCTATCCGGGCGGTCGCTCGCGTCTTGACGCCCACATTGCGGCGGCGCTCGCTAGCCATGCCGAACGTTTCGGTGCGCCACCGGCCGGCATGTGGCCGGCCGAGGGCGCCATCTCGACGGCCGTCGTGCATCAGTTCGGCCAGCATGGCTGCCGCTGGATCGCCAGCGGCGAGGGCGTGCTGCGCAACAGCCTCGCCGCGGCTGGAATTGACGGCACGCGCGCTGCGTACCGCCCGTGGCGGCTGGCCAATTCCACTGAACCGGTGATCTTCTTCCGTGACGAACGGCTCTCCGACCTGATTGGCTTCGAGTATTCGAAGTGGCATGGCCGCGATGCCGCCGGTCATTTCATCCATGAACTGGAGGCGATCCGCGCCGCCACGCCCGCGGACGAGACAGCGATCGTCGCCGTCATCCTCGATGGTGAAAACGCCTGGGAGCACTATCCCTACAACGGCTACTATTTTTTCGACGACCTATACAATCTGCTCGAAAACCATCCTTTCATCCGCACGACCACCTTCGATGCCTTGCTGGCGAACGATCCGCCTTGTGGGACTCTGCCCACCGTCGTTGCCGGCAGCTGGGTCTATGGCACGCTGTCGACCTGGATTGGCGATGCCGAGAAGAATCGCGCTTGGGAACTGCTCTGTGCGGCGAAGCAAAGTTACGACCTGGTCGTCGGCAGCGGCCGCTTGAGTCCCGCCGAAGTCGCCGCGGCCGAACGGCAGCTGGCCATCTGCGAAAGTTCGGACTGGTTTTGGTGGTTCGGCGATTACAACCCGTCGATTACGGTGACCAGTTTCGACCACCTGTTTCGGCGCAACCTGGCCAATCTCTATCGTCTGCTCAAATTGCATCCTCCGCCACAACTCGATGCGCCGATTTCAGCCGGCTCGAACAGCGCCTTGGGCGGGACGATGCGACGCGCCACCGAAAATCCCTGATTTGGCTCGATCAAATGTCCGCCGACCTGAGTCTGCTCCCGCCCTCCAGCCGCCGTGCCGGCTAGGCTGACTCTGGTCGTCCCACCTCAACTCCGCGCCTTTCCTGAACCATGGCCCTTCAACTATTGTTCGGCGTCCATGCCCATCAACCGGTGGGCAATTTCGACCACGTCATCGAGGATGCCCACCGGCGCTGTTACCGTCCTTTTCTGCAGGTGATGGCCGATTACCCGGAATTCCGCTTCGCCGTGCATTTTTCTGGCTGGCTGCTCGACGAGCTCGAAAGGCGCTGGCCGGAGGACATGGCCTTGCTCGCCACGATGACCCGGCGCGGTCAGGTCGAGTGGTTCGGCTCTGGCGATTGCGAGCCGGTGCTGGCGGCCATTCCACACCGCGACCGGGTCAGTCAGATCGTCACCCTCTCGGACAAGATCGAACGCCGCTATGGCGTGCGTCCACAAGGGGCCTGGCTGACCGAGCGTGTCTGGGAATCGGCGGTCGTGCCGTCGCTGGCCGACTGTGGCATCCGCTATGTCGCGGTCGATGACTACCACTTCCTCTGTACCGGCAAGCCGGCCGCCGCGCTCGATGGTTTTTTCAGCACCGAGGAAGATGGCCGGTGGCTCGATCTTTTCCCGATCTCGGAACAGGCGCGCTACCGCCTGCCCTTCTCGCCGGCGCATGAAGTCGTCGCCTGGCTCGAGGAGCAGGCCCGTCAGGGCCAGAAGGCGAGCGTTTATTTCGACGATATCGAGAAATTCGGCATCTGGCCCGAAACGCATGCCTGGGTCTATGGTCAGGGCTGGCTGCGTCAGTTCATCGAGGGCGTACTCGCCTCACCGCACATCGAAACGACGACCTATGCCGATTTTCATGCCCGCTACCGCACGCGCGGCATCGTTTATCTGCCGACCACTTCGTACAGCGAGATGAATGAGTGGACGCTGCCGGCCGCCGCGGCGCGCCGCTATGCTCGTCTGATCCAGCGCGCCAAGGCCGAGGGGCAGCTCGATGAGCACAAGCCGTTCCTGCGCGGCGGCATCTGGCGCAATTTTTTCTCGCGCTATGCGGAAGCGAACTGGCTGCACAAGCGCATGCTTGCGGCTTCGGATCGCCTCGCCGCCTTGCCGGCGAAGAAACGCAATGCCCAGATGCAGGAATGGCTGCACCGCGCCCAAGCCAACGATGCCTACTGGCACGGCCTGTTCGGCGGTCTTTATCTGCCGCATCTGCGCCGTGCCGTGTGGCATAACCTGCTGTGCCTCGAAGCGGCACTGCAGAAGATCGACGCCCAGGCCGCCCCCTGGCAAATGTGGCTGAACGCACCGCCTCAAAAAGGCGGCGCCAAGAACGAAACCTTCGATGCCGACCTCGACGGTCACGATGAACGCTTCCTGCGCTCGAAGGAATTGCTGGCTGTCGTGCGGCTCGACGGCGACGGCGCCCTGATCGAACTGTCGTCCCTGTCGCTGGCGCACAACTTCGGCGATACCCTCAGGCGATATGAGGAGGCCTATCACGACAGGCTCCACCTCGGCGAAAGTCAGTCCTGTGCGCACGGCGGCATCGCCTCGGCGCACGAGCGCATCGCCTTCCGTCACGAAATCCATCCCGGCGATGCCGACCCAGACCCGCGCCCACGTTCGAGCTTCATCGACAGCTGGATCGATGCCGACGGCAAGGAGCATTTCCTGAACGATTACGCGCTGCAGGACGAGATCTTTCGCTGCCCCTGCGCGGAAGGCGCCATCGAGAAGCGCTATGTCGTCGAAGGCAACGTCCTGACCGTCGGCTTGCGCACCCTCGCCAGCGGCGGCCGGCTGCAGACGCGCCTGAACCTGGCCATGCCCAGCTGCGACGGTCCGGCCGGTCGTTATGTGCTCGCTGACGGCTCGATTGCTGGTGGCTTCGGCGAACCACTGTCGCTGACCGACGCGACGAAGCTGACGCTGGAGGATGCCGTGCTCGGCGGCGCCATCGCGCTGACCGCCAGCCAACCCGTGCATATGGAAGCCCGCGCCCATCTGACCGTCTCGCAGTCGGAGGCCGGTTTCGAGAAGATCATGCAGGCGGTCGAGTTGACGCTGAGCTGGCCGGCCATGCACGGCCAGGAGACGATCGTTACCGTCGAATGCCGCCGCGACAAACGTTGACGCCGTGCCGATCCCGGCCGTTCCGGTCGATGCAACGCCGACGGTAGGTCACTGCGTTTAGCCAATCCACCATTGCTCCGACGAATACGAGGTTCCCATGGCCGGAACGCGCTATCTGCTTGAAATCAATCCGCATCTTCCGCCGCGCCTGGCGCGGCTAGAAGAGCTGGCCAACAATCTGTGGTATAGCTGGGATCGACCGACGCGTACGCTGTTCGCCCGCCTGTCGCTACGCCTGTGGGATGCGGTGGGCCACAGTCCCAAGGCGTTTTTGAAGCGCGTCGACCAGCGCCGGCTGGAAGAGGCGGCGGAGGACCCGGTCTTTCTCGGCGCCTACGCCCGTGTGCTATCGGCCTACGACACCTACCACAATGCGCCGGCGCGCGAGCATGGCCCGCGGATGCCGGAAGGCGAGTTGATCGCCTACTTATGCGCCGAATTCGGTTTTCACGAGAGTCTGCCGATTTATTCGGGCGGCTTGGGCATCCTGGCTGGCGACCATTGCAAGACTGCCTCCGATCTCAACCTGCCCTTCGTCGGCATCGGCCTGCTTTATCGTCAGGGCTATTTCCTGCAGACCATCGATGCTGGTGGCAACCAGCACGCCCTCTACACCGATGCCGATTTCGACGATCTGCCGGTCAATCCGGTGCTGGGCGAGGACGGTGGCGAGCTGTTCATCGACGTGCCGTTACCGGGACGCAAGGTACGCGTCAAGGTCTGGCAGGCGCGCATCGGCCATGTCACGCTCTACCTGCTCGACACGGATTTGCTCGAAAACGATGCCCATGACCGGGACATCGCGCATCAGCTCTACGGCGGCGATCGCAACACCCGCCTGGAACAGGAAATCATCCTCGGCGTCGGCGGTGTGCGTGCGCTGGCCGCGCTTGGGCTGCAGCCGACGGTCTGGCATATCAACGAAGGCCATGCCGCCTTTCTGATCATCGAGCGCATGCGCCAGATGATGCGTGCCGGTCTGCCGTTGGCCGCCGCTCTCGAAGCCGTCGCCTGCAATACGGTATTCACCACCCACACCCCTGTGCCGGCCGGCCACGATCATTTCGGCGAAGACATGGTGCGCGCCTGTTTCGAAGAGTTTTGCCGCGAGACGACGGGCTGCGATGTCGCCGAACTGATCGCTTTGGGCCGCACGCCGCACGATGCCGATTTCAACATGACCGCGCTGGCCGTGCGCGGCTCGCGTTTCCAAAACGGTGTCTCGCGCATCCACGGCGAAGTCTCGGCGCGTGTCTGTGCCCACCTGTGGCCGCAGATCGAACCGGGCGAGAACCCGATGGACTATGTCACCAACGGTGTGCATGCTCCGACCTTCCTCTCCGATCTTTGGCATGAAACCTTCGACCGCATTCTTGGGCCAGGCTGGAGCCAGCGCCTGACCGATGCCCATTGCTGGGAGGCCATCCACCAGATCCCGGACCACGTTTTCTGGAGCGTGCGCCAGACGATCAAGTCACAGATGCTGCACCTGCTGCGCCACCGCATCACCGAGCAGCATGCGCGCAATCAGGATTCGCAGGCGCACATCGATCGCCTGCTGCGCTACGCCGATCCGGAAAATCCGAACATCCTCACCATCGGCTTCGCACGCCGCTTCGCCACCTACAAACGCGCCACGCTACTGTTCTCGAACCTCGACTGGCTGCGGCAGCTCGTCTGCAACAACGAACGGCCGGTGCAATTCATCTTCGCCGGCAAGGCGCATCCGGCCGATCAACCGGGGCAGGACCTCATTCGGCGCATCGCCGAAGTGGCCGCCATGCCGGAATTCGAAGGCCGCATCCTGCTCGTCGAAGGTTATGACCTGCGTCTGGCCCGTCGCCTGGTGGCCGGGGTCGATGTCTGGCTGAACAATCCAGTCTATCCGCTCGAAGCCTCCGGCACTTCGGGCATGAAGGCGGCCATCAATGGCTCGATCAACCTTTCGGTGCTCGATGGCTGGTGGGGTGAGGGCTACATCGAAACGCCAGGGCAGGAAAATGGCTGGGGGATCAAACCGGTATCGACTTCGGGTGTGCTCGATGATGCGCGGCGCGATGCCGAGGAAGCGCGCGCGCTCTACGAGATTCTGCAGGACAAGGTGATCCCGACTTACTATGCGCGCGGGCCGATGGGCTACTCGCCGGCTTGGGTGAGTATGGCCAAGCGCTCGATCGCCACGATCATGCCGCGCTTCAATTCGGCGCGCATGGTCGGCGAATACGTCACCAAGTTCTATCAGCCCGCAGCGCGCCAGTGGCGGCGGTTCTCGGCCAATGACTTTGCCGCCGCGCGCAAGCTGGCGCAGTGGAAGACCAAGGTGCGCGCGGCCTGGCCACGGGTGGCGATGCGCCGCATCGACGACGGTAAGCGGCGCATCGCCTTCGGCGACAGCCTGCGCTTCGAAGTCGCCGTGCGTCTCGCCGGCCTGGAGCCGGGCGATGTCACCGTCGAACTGCTTTGGGGCCGGCCGAATAGCAGCGGTAGCGCCGCCAACGTCCGCCCACCGCGCTCGTACCGCCTGGAATACCGTGGCCCGGTCGGTAACGACGAAAGTCTTTATGCACTTGAGCTGAGGCCCGAAGTGTGCGGCAAGATCGAGTACCGCATGCGTGCCTATCCCTATCACGAACTCCTGACCCACAAGTTCGAGATGGGCATGATGCTGTGGCTGTGACGTGCATCCGCTTCGCCATGAAACGCTGGGACGCGGAAGACGATTTCTTGTCCATCCCGTTACGCCAGTGACTAAAATCTTCGATCCTGATTCCTAGGAGTCGATGTGAGCGCTCCCATTCTTGCCGCACCCGTCTGGCCCCAGCTGCAGGAACTCGCCCGCCTGATCGGGGCACGACCGCTGCGCGATCTCTTTCGCGACGATGCGCAGCGATTCGACCGCCTGGCGTTGTGTTGGCAGGACTGGCTGCTTGACCTGTCGAAGCAGCGCCTGACCGAAGAGGCGTTGACGGCCCTGCGCGCGCTCTGGTCGGCCGTCGCTGGCCCGGCCTGGATCGAACGCATGTTCTCCGGCGAGGCGATCAACCATACTGAGAAGCGCGCCGTGCTGCACATCGCGCTGCGCTACTCTGGTGCGTCACCGATCCGGGTCGATGGCGAGGATGTCATGCCGCGGGTGCGCGCCGTGCTCGAGCAGATGCAGGGCTTCTGCGCCCGCATCCACGGCCGTCAATGGCGTGGCGCGACCGGCGAACCGATCACCGACATCGTCAATATCGGCATCGGCGGCTCCGACCTCGGTCCGCGGATGGCTACCCAGGCGCTCGCTGCCTATCGACACACCGGCATTGCCGTGCATTATGTCGCCAACCTCGACGGCGCCGATCTGGCCAGCGTGCTGGCGAAAGTCAGCCCGCAGAACACGCTGTTCATCGTCGCCAGCAAGACCTTCACGACGCAGGAGACGATGCAGAACGCCCACAGCGCACGCTCCTGGCTGGTGCATGCCCTCGGCGAAGCGGCCATTCGCTATCACTTCGTCGCCGTTTCGACCAATCTCGAAAAAGTCGCCGCCTTCGGCATCGACCCGCAAAACGCCTTCGCTTTCTGGGACTGGGTCGGCGGGCGTTACTCGCTGTGGTCGGCGATCGGCCTGCCGCTGGCGCTGGCTATCGGCTTCGAGCGTTTCCGCGACTTCCTCGCCGGCGGCGAGGAGATGGATGTGCATTTCCGCACTGCGCCGGTCGAGGAAAACCTGCCGCTGACGCTGGCGCTGGTCGATACCTGGAACGTCAATCTGCTCGGCGCCGTGACGCGCGCCATCCTGCCTTACTCGCAATCGCTCGGTCTGTTGCCGCGTTACCTGCAGCAACTGGACATGGAGTCGAACGGCAAGCAGGTTGGACGCGACGGTCAGCCGCTGGGCCTCGACAGCACCCCCATCCTCTGGGGTGAGCCGGGCACCAATGGTCAGCATGCCTTCTATCAGCTGCTGCATCAAGGCGGCCGTCTCGTGCCCTGCGAATTCATCGCCTGTGCGCGCGCCGACTTTCCTTTGCCCGGCCATCATGAAAAGCTGCTTGCCAATTGCTTTGCCCAAGGTGAAGCGCTGATGCGCGGCAAGACGCACGCCGAGGCATTGGCCGAACTGCTGGCCAGCGGCATGAATGCCGACGAAGCGGCCTCGCTGGCCCCCTACAAAGTCTTCCCGGGCAATCAACCGGTGACGACGCTGTTGCTGCCGGAATTATCGCCACGCACGCTCGGCCAGCTTATCGCGTTGTGGGAGCATCGCGTCTTTGCGCAAGGCGTGCTCTGGGGGCTCAATTCCTTCGATCAGTGGGGTGTCGAATATGGCAAGCAACTCGCTTCACGCCTGTTGCCGGTCGTCGAAGGAGCGGCCACGGTCGAAGGGCTCGATGCCTCGACCGCCGGCCTGATCAAACACGTGGTCCGGTTGCGGCGGGCGGAAAATCCATCCGGACCATCCTCCGTCGCGAGCAACAGGGTGTCTGTGTTTACGGCGTCATGAACATCCTGTTCGTCACCTCGGAAATCACCCCCTGGGTCAAGACCGGCGGGCTGGGCGATGTCTCTGCCGCGCTGCCCATGGCGCTGCGCGCCATCGATCTCGACGTGCGCGTCATGGTGCCACGTTATCCGGCGCTGGCTGAAGCCTTCCCGCACGCACGCGAAATCGCCCGCCTGCGTGAGCTGGGTGGCATGCTTCCGGCTGTAACCCTGTTCGAAGCCACCTCCGGCGACGGCCTGCCGCTCTATCTGGTCGATTGTCCGGACTATTTCCTGCGCCAGGGCAACCCTTATCTCGGCCCCGAGGGCCTGGACTGGCTGGACAATCACCTGCGCTTCGGCCTGCTGTCGCGCGTCGCCGCCTGGTGCTGTGGCGATGATGCGCCGCTCGACATCGCCTTCGATGTCCTACATTGCAACGACTGGCAAACCGCGCTGGCGCCAGCTTTCCTGCATTATGGCGGTGAACGACGGACGGCGAGGTTGATGACCATCCACAACCTGTCCTTTCAGGGACTCTTCGGTCGCCACGCGCTCGCCGAACTCGGTCTGCCCGCCCATGCCTGGCAGATGAATGGCGTCGAGTTCTATGGCCATCTGTCGTTCATGAAGGCCGGAGTGCAATTTGCTGACGTCATCACCACGGTTAGCCCGACCTACGCGCGCGAAATCCTGACTCCCGCCCTGGGTTACGGCCTCGATGGCCTGTTGCGCCATCGCGCCAACGATGTGCATGGCATCCTCAATGGCATCGACGGGGACTGGAATCCGGCCAGCGACCCGCATTTGGTCGCGGCCTACGACAGCGATCATCTCGAAGTCAAGGCGATCAACCGTAAGGCGTTGCGCATCGAAATGGGCCTGACCGCCGGCGAAATCCAGCCGCTTTTTGCCATCGTCAGCCGTCTGACCGAACAAAAAGGCATCGATCTCGTTTTGGCCATCGCCGAAACCCTGCTCGCGCTGCCGGCGCAGTTGGTGGTACTGGGCAGTGGCGCGCGCAGTTTCGAAAACGCTTTCCGTCATCTGGCCGAACGTCACCCGGGGCAGGTGGCCGTGCGCATCGGCTTCGACGAAGCGCTGGCGCACCGCATCGAGGCCGGGGCAGACATCTTTCTCATGCCCTCGCGCTTCGAGCCCTGCGGCCTCAACCAGATGTACAGCCTGTGTTACGGTACTCCGCCGGTCGTGCGCGCCACCGGCGGTCTTGCCGACACGGTGCGCGATGAAGAAAACGGCTTCGTCTTCGAGGAAGCCAGTGCCCAGGCGCTGCTCGCCGCCGTACACCGCGCCTGCACCGCCTGGCACGATGGCGCGCGCTGGCGTCAGATCCAGCTCGCCGGAATGAACGCCGATTATGGCTGGCCGGCGCCGGCACGCCGCTATGCCGAACTCTACCGTCAGATCGCCGACCGGCGCCGCAGCTGAACGATGGATGGCGAGTTGGTAATCGTCGCTGCGCTGGCGCGCAATGGCGTGATCGGCCGCGACGGCCGCCTACCTTGGTATTTGCCCGACGATCTGCGCCACTTCAAGGCGTTGACGATGGGACATGCGCTGATCATGGGCCGCAAGACCTTCGCCTCTCTGCCCGGCTTGTTGCCCGGTCGGCCGCACATCGTGCTCAGCCGCAACGCCGATTTTTCCGCGCCCGGAGCCGCAGTGGTCCACACCTTGGCCGACGCCTTGATGCTCGCTACCCGCATGGCTGTGGGTCCAGCCTTCGTCATCGGCGGTGGTGAGCTCTATGCCGCGGCCCTGCCGTTGGCCGACCGTCTGGAACTGACCGAGATCGACGCCGACTTCGCCGGCGACACCCGCTTCCCCGTCTTCGAGCGCAGAGACTGGCGGGAAGTGGCGCGCGAGCAACGAGTCGCAGCCGACGGCATCGCTTACGCCTTCGTCCGCTACGAGCGCGCCACGGCGGAAGCCTGCCCCCACAAGCTCGAAGCGAAAGTCAGCCCGGCCGGCACGGCGTCGACTACGCCGCCCTGAGGCCGCCGCTCAACTTTCCTCCGGATCCTCGCCCAGTCGCACGCGGCCGGTGATTGGACTGACCTGCAAGCGCAGCGGTCGAGCGAGCCCGGGTGCCGTGACGCGCACATCGAGCCCACAGCCGGAACCATCGGGCATGAAGACGCAAGGCAGGACGGCCAGCGGGCTGTTTGTCCGCGCCGTGAGACTGTGGTCGGCGGGAAATTCGTAGAGCACATTGTAGTCGCCATCGATCAGTATGCCTGCGTCGAGTTGCAACAGGCTGCGCTGCATGCGCCGTTCGAGAATCGCCCGGTCGCGCAACTGCGCCAGTCGGGCGACGAAAGCTTCGCTGGGCGAAGGCGGCGGCCGCTTGGCCACCGCCCAACCGACATGCGGTGCGACGACCGCCACCGACACCGCAATCACGACCAGCACGACGAGCAATTCGACGAGGGAGAAGCCGGCGGCCACCGCAAGTGGAAGGCGCGAGCGCCGGGCAAAAAACGACGGGGCTTTGACCAAGGCGGTCAGCACCGGCCAGGCGTCGTTGGGGCCGCCAGGCAAAAGGAAACGCTGAATAAATTGCGGCGCGGGCGCATCGCGGCGTTGCGCGGTGCTCGCTCCCTCGCCTATCCTACTGATAGGCTGCGGTCGCTGCTTGATACGCGCCTCCTGCTTCCTCCCGCTCGCGGTTTTCTGCAGCGTTTCCCAAAGGCGACCGGAGCCGGCGATCAGAGCAGGTCCGGGTTGATCACGGCACGCAGCACGGTCTGCGTTTCGCCTTGGCGCGTGCGGTTCGAGAACCACCAGATCGCTCCTTTTTTGATCGTCCAGTTGGCTTCCTGGCCGGCGAGCAGCAAGGCGGCGAGATTGCCGAGCGAAGGTTGATGACCAACGAGCAATACGGCGTCGCTTTGCTCGGGCCAGCCGGCGGCGGCTAGCAGTTCGGCCGGGTCGGCACCGACACCGATGCGGGGTTCGAGTTCGAAGGGAAGGGCGAGCGCATGTGCCGTCTGTTGCGTCCGCTCGGCAGGACTGACCAGGATGCGCAGCCGCGCCGGCAAACGCGGCGCCAACCATTTCGCCATCGAGCGAGCCTGTTTTTCACCACGCTGGGTCAGGCGCCGCTTGCCGTCGGGAAGTCCGGCCGCCGCATCCTCGGCTTCGGCATGGCGCCAGAGAATCAGATCCATGATGCGCTCCGCTGGGTCGAATGGGGCCAACATGCTAGAGCCGATGCGTTACCTGGCCATGACAGGGCAGTGCGGCGTGGGGCATGACCGTCAGGGCTGATGTGTCGCGCGTAGGCGCGGCAAGGGCAGTTCTCGCAGCGAGGCCAGTGCCTCCGGCACGCGGGCAAGCAATTCCTGTTCTCGCGCTTCATGATTGGCGATGATCGCTTGCGCCGCCGCGCTCAGGCGCTCGTCGCTGCCGGCGCATTCACTGAGCAGGCGGTTGGCATTGACCAGGTCGTTGATCTGGCCGAACACATCCTGCAAGCCGGCCAGCGCGGCGACCGTGCGCTCGACCGATTTGCGCGCCGCCAGCGGTGCGAAGAATTCCAGCGCATAGCGCAGACGCTTGATGGCGATGCGTAACGTATGTAGCGATACCGGATCGTCGCTGCGGGCGCGCTGCGCCAGCTTCAGCACTTTGCGTCGCAGGCGTTGTAGACGTTCGTGGGCAAAGGAGCGCAAGGTCGGCAAGCCTGATGACGGCTCGGGCGATGTGCTGAACAGCAGATGAAACCGCCCCAAAAAGAGCAGTTGGTCCCGACCGAAAGCGGGTGATCCGAGCAGCTCGGCGACCCGCTGGCGGGCTTCATGGCGGCGTTCGGTAAGCACCCCGATCAATTCCGCCAGTTGCGGATCGTCAGGGTGTGCGGCGAGCACCGGCTCGGCGATTTCGACCAACAGGACATCGAGATCACGTGCCTGGCCGAGAACGGCCATGTGGGCGCGCAACGCCGGCAGGATTTCATCGGTAAAACCTGCCGGCAGCACGGGCTGGAACAGGCGCAATGCGGCGCGCAGCCGCCGCGCGGCCACGCGCATCTGGTGGATGTATTCCGGATCATCGCTGACCATCGCGCCGATACGGTTGTCCTGCAGATGCTCCAGACAGGAAAGGGCGATGCGTTGCAAAGCCTTGAGCGGTCCGACGGTCGCATCGAGTTCCACCTGACGCGCCCGCGCTGGTGCCGGCAGTACGCTCTTGTAAAGAGAATAACCTCGCTCGGCCTTGGACTGGCGCACGGGCACGAGTGGCTGATGCATGGCCAGTGTTCGAGCCAGCGAGAAGAGCTCATCGATGTTGCCCTCGATCAGCTCGATTTCGACCTCCGAAATGCTTTCGCGCCGCCCGGCGGCGACGATCCAGCCCTTGTCGAGCATGACCGCTAGCCGGGCATTCGTCGTCTCCACCCGCCAGAGGGTGCGCTGGAAGTTGGTTTCGAATACGGGCAGCAGGCGCTCGCGGATGCGTTTTTTGCCCAGCCAGTCGGCGACGGCGGCATCGTCGATTGGCGAAAAATCGAAATGGCCGTGATAGGGCGTTTCCCATTCCGGACGGAAGGACAGGCCGGCGCGCGTTTCGCTGGCACACTTCACCGTCTGCAGCCAGCGCTCACCCTCGCGCCGCAGACGCAGGGCGATTCCCCGTTCGCGCAAGGCCAGATCCGGCGTGTCGTAATAGATGTTGAACAGCTTGACCGACTGCCGGTCGGCCGCGTTCCTCAGCAGTGGCTGGCGCCCGAAAGCTGCGTGCGCCGATTTCGGCAAAGCCAGCTTGAGTTCGATTTCGTGGGCCATGGTAGCGTCGATTATGAATCATTTGCGCCGTGCCGTGGGACCCGAGCCAGGCTGCGATCGAGATGGGGAATCTGATACGTCTTCGCCTCCCGGCGAATGAACGCGGCTTCGATCGCAGCCACGGCAGCACTCGAAGCGGTAGATCGGCCAGGCTCGTCCCGCAGCCAGCATTTCCTCGTCCGATTCGCCCTAGCCAAACCAGATCTCGGTGCCGGAGAGGGCGCGCACATCTTCATGGCGCCAGACTTCGATGTTCAGCCATTCGCCGGGCAGCATTCCGGAACGTTGTTCGGGTAACGGCCAGATGAGCCGTTGCCATTGTCCAGAACGATCGAAGAGGTAGAAAACGTCCTGGTATCGTGGCAGCGCTGCCGCCTCGGTCGCCACCGGCTCAACGACCTTTTTCGCCACGTAGTAGCGCAGCTCCTTGGCTCCGTCCAACGGCATCACCTCGGTCGTCGGCTTCATCGATATGTTAAACGGATTGTTGGCCGGGGGCCCGATGTGTGAAGAGCGAAGTTGGCTAGCGGTCAAGTCGAGCCGATTTTTTCTTCACCGTGATCGAAAAATCGGCGCTTGCCCTTTCGGCGTGCGCGGTGACGGTCACGGTCGTATCTTGATATCGCCGGCGGTCGTCGTCGACAGGCTCCAGCAGACCGGGATCGCGCGCCTCGTGCCGTCGCTGTAACCCGTCGTCGCGCAGATCGGCAGTTGGCTGCCGGACTGGACTTCTCGGCTGGCAGCGGCCAAAGTCAGCCGTGTCAGCACGGCGGGGACGGCGGTAAGGGTCATTTTGGCGTCGCTGACCGTCACGCCCGCTTCGGTGTCCGGCGTCGATGGTGACCTCACTGTCGCGAATCACTCGACCAGCGCTTAGGCGGCCGTATGAAGCGACCGAGGCCAGCTGACCATCGGAACTGCGCCACAGGGCGCGTACGACGGCATTGCTGTCATCGCTGTAATGGACCGTCGCTCGCGGTCATCGGCGCCGTGGCGAGCCTCTGCAGGCGATCGGGCGCCGTGATCCGTAGCGACTTTGGTTCGCGCAGATTGCGGTACATCGCTGTCACTTCGAGCGACTGGAGCATGTGAACCACGATGCACTCCTCTCCGCTGGCCTCCCGTGTCGCATGGCAACCGTTCCAGCGATCGAAACGTGCTTAGCCGACGATGAGCGGTGCAGTGAACCGAACCGCGCTACGCTCGGCAAGCCGAAGGGTTAATCGGCCGTACCACCATGTTCGGTCGAACTGTCGATGACGACCGTCGATGCCCCGCTGGCGCGTATGTTAAGGAGTCCAGTGCGCGGCGATACTGGGCGATGACCGTGCGCGCATCATTTATGCGCAGCGTGCAGGTCGTCGCGTCGCCCTGAGGTGGCATCGCAGCCTTGCCAGGCGACGAAGCGGGCCGTGCCGCTGGCGGCGATCAGCGGGGCGATGAGCACGACTTGACTGTCGAACGCCAGGTTTTGGCGATAGTCGGTCGTGCCCGCATGGCCGGTGCTGCTGGCGATGGTTACTGCCGTCGCCCCCGAGGAGCGGACGACGAGTTCGGCATCGCGGCGTACATAGTTAGCGTGAAAATCACTCGAAAGACATATTTCGTGGGAGCGGGCTTGCCCGCGACATCGTGGGAGCGGGCTTGCCCGCGATTGGGCGGTCGAACCGGTTGCGCGCCCTGAAATCGCGGCCAAGCATGCCCCGGACCCGGACCCGGGAGCCGCTCCCACGGCAGTGCCGATTTTCATCTTCCAGGGGTGGTGGCAACCACCATGATCGTTCGTTAGCGTAGTGGGGGGGGTCAAGGAGCACAGGTAAAAACGGTGGGAAGGTTTCCCTCTCCACCGTCCGATTCTGCTCCGTGATGGCGACGGTCAATCAGGACCGCGCGCCCATCGGCCATCAAAAACGATAGCCGATACTGGCCATCCACAAGTCGTTCTTGCTGTTGGCGCGGCCCTTCTCGGTCGTGTACGAGATGTTGGCGGTCAGCGCCTTCTGGGCAAAGAAATTCACGCCGATCGAAGCGGTATAGGCATCGCGGTCGGTGCTGACGCTGACGCCTTGCATGGTCGGCGCGGTCAGGTCATGCACGGCCGCGACGCTGACATAAGGCATGACGCCATTCATCCAGTAGCCTACTTGCACACCGAGGCGCAGTTGTTCGACACGGTTTTTCGTCCCGGCCGTGGTCACCGCGGCCGAGTCGGTGAATTGCTTCAGTTTCTCCTGGGCGTTGATGTAGCTAAGCTTGCCGCTGACCTGCAGATCGTTGAACCACCAGTTGCCATTCAGGTTGGCGGCGGCGAAATTGCGCGTGAAACCCTGATTGCCGGTCACCGAGCCGTTATAACGTACATCGGCATCGCCGTCGGCATAACCGAGCGAGGCATCGACGCTCAATACGTCGCTGATCTGGTAACTGACATAGGGGGCCACCATCGTGGCTTTGCTGGTCAGTCCTCCATTATTGAAGCGCGTGTCGAGTTTGGTGCGGTCGCGGCCGAGCGAGAGACCGACGACGAGTTCTTTGCTCAACGAATAATCAATACCGCCGATGGCATTGGTGACATCGCCGTCGTAACGCGTGGTGGCAAAGGAATTGCCAATGTCGCTGCTTGATGCGTTGAGCCAGACGTTCCACGGGCTGGGCTGATTACCCGCGGCCATGCCGGCCTGTCCCAATGCCACACGCTTCGGCCCGCTGGAGAGCCGGGTATTGCTGATCGACGCGAGCACGTTGCTGATGATCAAGGCTTGCTGGATCGAGGTGGCCCGCTGCACTTGCGCGCTGACCAGCGGTGCGACGGCACTCGAAGTCAGCGCGCCGCCGACGCCGGCAATGTTCAAGCCGAGGTAGGTGATGTAGTAGGAAAGCGACTTTTCGAAGCAGGCATGATCGCCGAACAAGACGTTGCCCGATGGCTCGACGAAGGTCGTTGGGCCGCATTCGGCCGAGTTGATCAGCCCCGACATCGCATTGACGAAATTGACGACGTTTTCTTGCGGCAGCGATTGCAGATAGCCCAGGGTCGTCGTCGTACGCGGCACACCGTCGGAATAGAACAGACCGAAGGGCGTCGACGGGCCGTAAGTGCTGCCGAGCCCGGACAGGAAGCGGTTCCAGTCATCGACGGTGTAAGTCGTCGTGGCCTGCGTTACGCCGGCGGCGGAAAGAAGGGCGAGTGCGGTGGCGATTTTACCCAGTTTCATTTTTTCTCCAAAGTGAGATGGGTGATTCTCTCAAGAAAACGGGCCACCCGGAGTTTTGCTGCCCTTTGCGCATCCGGTCGTCTTGCCCCTCGGGGGCAGAATGAGCGCAGCGAGTTCTTCGGGGTGGGCTCATACAAAAAAGAAGCCT
>Ga0209207_1000119_pt1 | contig 62398 bp, 47 predicted proteins | sample SaghotsprinmetaG_FD_184140 | JGI IMG/M metagenome (GOLD analysis project Ga0209207, IMG submission 184140) | Hot spring microbial communities from South Africa to study Microbial Dark Matter (Phase II) - Sagole hot spring metaG (SPAdes) (version 3) | ecosystem: Environmental > Aquatic > Thermal... | reverse complement strand
TGGCGCGGCCCGCGTTGGGGGCGGGTAGGTTGCTTGAGGCGTGCGGTGACGTACGTCCTAGAGGAATGATTGTCGCTCTGGCAACAGAGAACAGAACCCGGCTTAACGGCTGGCTCACACCTCATTTAGCAGGCAGCAGGTAAATTATCTGCTGCTTGGATTTAATAAAAAAACCGGCATCTTTGGATGCCGGTTTTTTTATGCCCTGCAAACTGGGCCGGTTCTGAACTAGCAGGAACAACTTGTTGTCTGAACCTGCCGATTTTAGCTGTTAAAACAGGGTATTAGTCTGTTTTGCCTTGCAGGCGGTACTGCCTGCGATAACACCAGATAGCGGCCAGGCTCAGCACACTAAAGCCCATACTGCCACCACCTTCATTTGTGTTGGCACCACCGCCGGAAGAACCACCGCTAGATTTTTTATCTGACACTGTGGGGTTGGTGCCAGCCTGAAATTCCTGCAACGCGGTAAAACCATCCTGATCTTTATCCGATGTGGCATCAGCAGCATCCAGCGGGTTTAAGCTGTATTGCACTTCATAACCGTCAGGCATGCCGTCGCCGTCAGTATCGGCCAAGGTTGGGTTGGTTTTATATTTAAATTCATTAAGGTTGCTCAGGCTGTCCAGATCCAAATCTGTGTTGGCATCCGCTAAATCCAGTGGGTTTAAGCGGTACTTCACTTCATAACCATCGTCCATGCCATCCTTGTCGGTGTCGGCAGATTTTGGGTTGGTGCGCAGTTTAAACTCCTCAAGGTTGCTCAGGCTGTCCTGATCCACATCTGTGTTGGCATCCGCTATATCCAATGGGTTTAAGCTGTACTTCACTTCATAACCATCGGTCATAGTGTCGCCGTCGGTATCGGCTTTGGCAGGCTGCGTTTTGTGAATAAATTCTTGCAGATTGCTCAGTTCATCCTGATCCGGATCCAGCTGTGCATCGCTATTGTCCAGAGGGTTCAGCCCGTGTTGATGCTCAAATCCATCATGGATGCCATCCTGGTCTGAGTCTGCCCGATCCGGGAATGTTGTGAGTTTTAATTCCTGTAAATTGGTTAATCCGTCATTATCCAGATCGCTTTCACGATCATCTTTATATAAATCAAGTCGGTAGCGCAGCTCGTCGATGTCATCCATGCCATCATTGTCATCGTCGTTGTCCTGAAAATCAGCAATGCCATCTTGGTCGTGATCAAGCCTGAGTGCTGCTTCCGGGGTCGGGCCTACGATAGCTGCGTTGTGAAACACCGATTCCAGGCTATTGCCATTTTGGTGTGTGGCTATATATCTCACCGACGCCAGTGCAGGGCTGTCCGGCAGCTCAAATTCACCACGGTAAACCGGCAGTGAGTTTGCATCTGGAGTGCTGAGCTGCATGGTCAGTGGCCGCCAGGTACCGTGAAAATAAATCTCGGCACTGACTGTATCGACGTTATAGTCATTCAGTTCGAAAAAGCCTTTGCCCTGGCTGATTTGTTGTGTGGGTTGCTGGTTAGATCCTATCCGCACCTGGTGTATCGATAAATCGTTATAGCGGTTGGCGGCCAAGGTTGTCAGTCGGCTAAATGAAGGGGTTGCCTGGTTCAGCAGCGCAGTGGTGTATTTGAGTTCAACATCATAGCGTGTGCAGTTCTTGTCAAAAGTAAAGGATGCTGCGCTCGACCGTTTTACTTCACCTGCATTTTGGTCGCAGCGAAGCAGCGCCGAGTATTCAGCCGGATATTGGGGGGTAGACTGGTGAATAATGCGGTTGCCATAAATATCCCAATACTGGCCAGCGCGAACCTCAAAGCTGGCACCATTGACAAGAGCCCAATAATTTGTCCAATGTGGCATCAGGGTCAGAGACTGCAGCCCCGCCGGGTTGTTATTGTAGTTTTTCATTTCCCCAAAAGATAAGCCGTACTGATTGTATGAAGAGGTCTGGGACGCTCCTTTGTCGCCATAAAAACGCCAGTTATCGCTATAAACAGAATTCATATAATCGTTGGCTGTCAGGGAAATGGAAAATTGACCTACGCCGTAATAAGGCTTAAAGGATGGTGCTGTGCCATAAATGCTTACTTTTGCTGATTGATTTGCTGCTATTTCAGCAATCCGATAACCAAGACCTACGGTGCCGTCCCTGTCTTCAGGCATAAGGTCATTGTCTTTTAAACTACGCAAAATTCGGTAACTGAAGGCAATATATTGGGTAAAGTCGGCTGCTGCTATTTGCGTCACCAGGCGGTTTTGTGTGGTGGCGTCTAACTGGATTTCTGTATTGTTATTTGTTTCGCTAAAACGTTGTGTCCAGCTGTAAATCTGAACGTCGTCAGCCGCGGCGCGTTTGTCTTGCCAAAAAGCGGTCATGGCGAGTTGGAATTTATCCGGAATGGGGGAAATAAACAGGGATTGTGGTCCAGTCAGCGTTGGCCCAGGCGCATTACCCCAGCTCGTTTCACCAAGCGCACCATACATCTTCAGAAAATATACCGGTTTTGATTGATGCCTGATTTCCATCGCATGTAAGCCCCCCTTCAAAGCATCGAGCGGAACCGCATTGCCTTCCCTGTCTTTCACCGATGTCAGATTAATTTGATAGCTGGCCAGTGCGGGATCGATCAGCAGCGTTTGTGGTTGGTTAATCAGCTGCTGTTCCTGCAGCACAATACGTGTTTCACCGCCGATAACAAATCTGGCAATCACATCATAACTACCGGCGACCATACGAAGCACAGTATTGCCCCAGGCACTGTTGTTATAAACTTTTTTACCTTTTTCGTTGTAGATCTGCAGCTGCTCAATAAAGTGGGGGCTGCTGATTTTGACCGGATGGTAAGCCAAAAAAGCCATTGGCAAACGATAGGTTATTTGTTCACTGCGGATACTGAGTGACAGATCTTCAAGCACAGTGCCATTGGCAGGTTGTTGATAAATAGATGTATTTACAGTCAGTTGCAGCTGAATTTCCAGACGGGCACCACCGGCAATAGTGACAGTGCCTGACGGGGTCATGGTTAAACTGACCCCTGCAGGTAACTCAGGTTGTTCCAGTGTGACTGTGTTGCTGCTGGCCGAGGTATTTTGTACAACCAAGGTTTTTTGCTGTTGCCACAAGGACTGATTGGTATCGAGTTTGCCAAAAGAAATGGATTGTGGGCTCAGAGTCAGGTTGGCGCTGGCTGCGGCCAACACATCTAAACGTCCGCTGCCTTGCAGCAGGATACTTTGCTGTAAATCTTTGCTGCTATTAACCAGCAGTGATTTAATTGCATCCGGTGTGCGGTTGTTATCTTGTTGTTTTAATAAAGCTGCTGCGCCTGCTACATGAGGTGCTGCCATGGATGTACCGCTTTTCTCCTCAAACAAACCATTGGGCATGGTTGAATTGATATAGCTACCAGGGGCGGCTAAATCAGGTTTCAGTACCAGGTCGCGATCTCCAGGGCCTCTGGAGCTAAAATCGGCGATGTTGTCATCAAAATCACTGGCGGCCACGGTAATAGCCAGTTCGGCATTACCCGGAGTGCCCAGTGCATCGTAGGCTTCACCATCGTTGCCGGCGGCAACCACCACAACTATGCCCGCTTTACTGGCATTATTGGCGGCTATGGTTAAAGGGTCGTCCGAACTGCCTGGCCCACCTAAACTTAGGTTGACGATATCCAGCGCATCTTTGGTCAGTGGGTTTTGGTCCGGATCGGCCGAACGTTCTAAAGCCTGAATCACATAGCTGGTTGGGCAATAATAGTCACAAACCTGATACGCATATAAAGTGGCCTCAGGCGCCACCCCTTTTACAGTGCCATGACCGGCAATAATGCCGGCTACATGAGTACCATGGCCGTCAGTGTCGATGGGGTCAGCGTCGTTATTGTAAAAATCATAACCGCCGGCCACTTTGCAGTCCTCACCAAAACAACCGCCTAAATCCGGGTGGCTGTAGTCGATACCGGTATCCAAAACACCTACTCTGACACCCTTGCCGGAGAGTGTGGTGCTGTTGTTATCTTTCAGTGCCCAGGCTTTGTCAGCCTGGATCAGTGGAATAGATCTGTTGCGGTATAACTTCAGTTCACGGTCGGCATGTACTTTTTTAACCTGAGGCAAAGCGGCAATTTTGCTTATATCAGCCGGATTGGCCGACACTATCATGCTATTGAGCAGCAGGCTGGTGCTGGCATGCACGTCGCTTATCAGCTGGTCCTGCAACAGCTGCTGTGACAGTTGTTGTTGTTCAGCCTTCAGCTGATTTTCGGCCTGCAGCAATAAAGGAGCAGCTATTTGTTGCATGCCGGATAAGTTGTTGTGCTGTTGTAAGCGTGGTAATACGGCTTTACCTTGCAATTCAATAATATATTTTTGCGTGCCATTCGCTGCAGCGTGGACCAGTTCACGTTGAAGACTGCCATCTGGCCGCTGGATCAGCCGATAGCTGTTGTGATCCTGGTTGCTGAGATCTGCTGAGCCTGGCAGCGTGCCGGCTGTGGCCGATGTGATAGCCAAACTGATGCTGAACGATAAATAACGAAATAACACCTGATGCTCCTTGCGTGGGTGAGTGCCCTGTTGTGCTTGGAATGGAATAAGCAAAAAACAGTCGATGCTAACTGACCAAATCAAATTGGTAAATCAGTTAAGTAACAAAATTTTTACTCAATACTTGCTTTTATCCTCCATGTACCCCCTTAAGAACTTTTTGCGTACTGAAACCTGGGTGGCAGGGCGCACAAGCCGTTGTTTTTATGACGTTGTTATGGACTTGTTTAAACGCTGTTTTTTTGCGCAAAAAAGTTGCCCAGCCGCGATATTTTCCACTGTGCAGATGTACCTTTGTTGCAGACTGTGCTGTTATTAGGGCTCATCTTATGGTGATTCTTGTTTTGCCCATCCTGAGGCATAAAATCTATGTTACTGAAAGCTCACTTATTTTTGCTGATGTTTTGTTCTGCAATCTGCAGCGCTGCTGAGCTTTCCATGTTATGGCTGGCTGACAACGATCTGCAGGCCGGCAACACACATAAAAAGCTGGCCGTGGATGTCAATGGCTCGACCTTGCAGGTGCTGCGTCAGGGCTTGCCCGAGCTTGCAGTGAAAACCCTGGTGGTGAATACACCCAGAGCCATGGCGTTGTTAAAGTCAGAGCCCAATGCCTGCGCCGGCAATAAAATTGTATCTGCCGACAGGTTGCAGCACGCAGTGGCCAGTCAGTTACCTCAGGTAGTTTTTCCGGGGTTCAGGCTTTTTGCCTTAAAAGACTCAGCCACTGCCCGCCTGCTGACCGAGCTGAAAAACGCAGAAGGTAAAGTGAGCGTTCAGCAGCTGCTTGAGCAAAATCAAAGCGCGCGGTTTGCCATTGTAGGTGGGCGTAATTACGGTGCGGCTTTGGATGCGCTGATGCGCGATCCGCAGTATCAGCAGCGTTTTTGGCAACGCCATGCCAGCGATCTGGCCGGCGGTGTCATTCAGATGTTGCAAAGTGGCCGTGTTGAACTGTTGATTGAATATCCGAATGTGGTGCAGCACAACATACTTAATCAACCCAAAAAGCAACATGGCACAGCAGAACTTATCAGCCTGCCGCTGGTGGAGTCGCCGGAAGTGTTATTGGGCCATATTTTATGTGCCAAAACGCCGAAGGGACAACAACTGCTGGCGGTACTGGAGCAGCAACTGGCGCTGGCAAGCCAAACCGAAGCTTATTTACAGGCGCATTTGCAGTGGTTTGATCCATCCTCCCATGCTGAAGTCAGGCGGCTTTATAACCAGGTGTACGGCACCCATTTTTAAGTTGCACTGACTGTTGGTTTGGCGATTTTTCCGGCCGTTACTCTCCGCGTAAAAATGCCTCTTTACGATAAAACGCCCGGCGCGGGCGACCAATCCCCGTTGGTCACAATTGGTTGCAATTTATCTTCCGCTTGTCCCAACCTTTTCTGGGAATTCAACGACAACTGCATATACTCCGGCCATTCGCTTTCTGGAATACCTTAGTAATGAACCTGACCCGCGCCAGTTGTAAAAATCCGGCTGCCACTGTGGTGGTGGTTATTTTGATCCTGTTATTTGGTTTGTTGGCTATGGCAAAACTGCCGGTACAGTTGCTGCCTGATTTAGACCGGCCACAAATTTTTATCAACAATGGCTGGCGGGCGGCTGCACCGCAGGAAATGGAAGCCACCATTATTGAGCCGCAGGAAAACACCTTACGCAATGTGCCTGGTGTGGTAGAAATTCAGAGTAATGTTGGCCCTGGTTTTGGCTCTATTGCTCTGACCTTTGAAGTGGGGCAGGACATGCAGCGCGCTATGCTGGATGTGATCAACGCGCTGAATCAGGCGCCGCCAAGGCCCAGAGAAGCGGCAGAGCCGGTGATTAACGTGGGCAGCGGCCGCGGTAATGTGGCTTCTATTCTGATCAAACAAATGGCGCCCGATGCACCTGATGATTTCAGTCCTTATTTAAAGTTGATCCGCGATAACGTTGGGCCCAGATTGCGGGCTATTTCCGGTGTGTCCAACGTGCAACTGGCGTCTGACTTGCCCAAAGAGCTGCATATCACTTTTGACCCTTACAAAATGGCCGCCCTTGGTATCAGCATTGAACAAATTCAGCAAAGTATTAACCGTAGCAGCAATGTGTCAGGTGGTTTTGCTGAAGTAGGGCGTCGCCAGTACACAGTGCGTTTTGAAGGTCAGTTTGATGCACAAAGTTACGGCCAGATGATTATCTCTTACAACCAGGGCCGGCCTGTGTATCTTTCAGAAATTGCCCAGGTGGAAGTGGGCTACCCTGAAGTGCCGGGTTTTACCAAAAGAAACGGTTTACCTGCTTATTACCTGACGCTGGAACGTGGTGACAACTCCAATACTGTGGCAATTCTGGATGAAGTGAATAAAGCCATTACCGAGCTGAACCGCGACGTATTGGCAGCCAAAGGGCTGGAAATGGAGCTCAGTTTTGACGCTTCGGTGCATATCCGCCGCGCTATTGCGCTGGTGAACTCGAATTTATGGTTGGGTGTGGCGCTGAGTTTATTGATCCTGTTTGCGTTTTTACGCGGGGTTAAAGCCACCTTGTTAATAGGCCTCAGCATTCCGGTGTGTTTGCTGGTGGCTTTTATTATGCTGCAGGCCTTTGGCCGCAGTTTAAATGTGGTGTCGCTGGCAGGCCTGGCTTTTGCTGTGGGCATGGTGTTGGATGCAGCCATCATAGTGCAGGAAAACATAGTGCGGTTGCAGCAACAGGGCATGGGGCTGCTGCAGGCGATTAAAAAAGGCACTGCTCAGGTTAAAGGTGCTTTATTTGCCTCCACTGTCACCACAGTGGCGATTTTCCTGCCTGTGCTCTTTATGCAAGGGGTGGAAGGCCAGCTGTTTTATGATTTAGCTTTAACGCTGGCGGTTGCGGTTTGTGCTTCGATGTTGGTGGCGCTGACAGTGATCCCGGTGACCTCTATGTTGTGGTTTAAACAGCTGGATGCCAAAGCTGACCCTTTATTGCCAGTATGGCACTGGCTCAGCGATAAAGTCAGTGCTTGCACCGGTTCAATAAAAAAAGCACTGGGCTGGACCCTGCTGCTGGTGCCGGGCAGTTTATTGCTGATTTACCTGCTGCTTCCCAAAGCCGACTTTTTACCTCAGGCCAATTCCGACGGCATTTTTACTGGTTTTACCCTGCCGCCTGGGGGCAATATCAAAGTGCTGGAACAGGAAATTGGCCAGCTGTTGGTGCAAAGGTTAAAACCTTATTACCAGGATAAAAAATATCCGGCCATTAAAGGCTACAACATGTCGATGTTTCCGGCTTTTAACGTGTTGTTTATCTACCCGGAAGACCCCCGTGCTGTTGACGATATGCTGACCTTATTGCGCACCGAAATTTTAAAAGACTTGCCCGATACCACGTCGTTTAGCTTCCGGGCGTCCTTGCTGAACTTCGGTTTTAATTCAGGCCGTGAGTTGTACCTGGATTTCCAGGGCCCTGACAGTGAGCTGCTGATGCAACAGGCTGCTGCCGCTATGGCGCTGGTGCAGGACAAAATTCCGGGCGCCAATGTACAGGCGCAACCTGGGCTGGCACAAAATCAGCCGGAACTGAAAATTTTGCCCGACGAAATGAATATTGCCAAAGCTGGCGTTGACCGTTTTACCGTGGCTAATGCAGTGCGCGCCATGACAGACGGTATTTATGTCGGCGAGCAATTTGACGGCAACGAACGCATGGACATTATTCTGCGTGCTATTCCCTGGACTAGCCCTGAGCAATTGCAGGCAATGCCGCTTTACACCAGCCAGGCCGGGGTGCAAACCATAGGCCAGCTCACCAGTTTGCAACGCACAGTGGGACCAACCAATTTGCTCCGGGTGAACGGGCTTCGTACTGTCAGTTTACAAATCAGCCCGCCGGCGGACATGGCGCTGTCTGATGTGATGGCAATTTTGCAGCGGGACATAGTGCTGCCACTGCGCCAGCAACTGGGTGATGATTTAACCATCGGCTTTCGTGGCAGTGCCGACCGGCTGCAGGCTGCTATCAGCACTATGGCGCTGAATTTTGCCATTGCTGTGTTTATCCTGTTTTTGCTGATGGCCGCTTTATTTAAATCAGTCAAAGCCAGTTTGCTGGTGGTACTGACCATGCCTATGTCGTTATTAGGCGGGGTGGTTGCACTGAAGCTGTTGAATGTATTTACCTTTCAGGCGCTGGACTTACTGACCATGATAGGTTTTATCATTCTGCTGGGGTTAGTGGTGAACAACGCTATTTTGCTGGTTGAGCAATACCGCGACAGCCTGGTTGCAGGCTTAAGCCCGGCACAAGCCATTCGTGAAGCGGTGCAGGTGCGGGCCAGACCTATTTATATGAGTACCCTGACCAGTATTTTTGGCATGTTGCCGCTGATGCTGGTGCCTGGTGTCGGCAGTGAAATTTATCGCGGCCTTGCCACTGTGATAGTCGGCGGTATGACCTTCAGTGCCATCTTTACCTTAATTCTGATGCCTGCGCTGCTGTATTTAAGCAGCTGGCAGCGCAATACAACCCCAATTGCTGAAACAGGAGCGATGCAACATGTTTGTGAATAACCGGACCTTGTCCAACAGCAAAACGCGGCCACAACACTTTCAAAGCAACTGGCATGTTGCACTTTTTGGCCTGGTATGGCTGGCAGCTGGGTTTGCCGGTGCGCTGCAGGCAAATGAAACTGCGGTGAAAGTGGTCAGTGTGGCGCCGGTGCAAAGCCAGATGATCAGTCCACAAATGATGGTGTCGGGTCAGGTTTATAGCCGTTATCAGTCCAATTTAAGTGCCGGCGTTGACGGCCGGCTGGAATGGATTGCTGAAGCAGGGCAACAGGTGGCACAAGGTGATGTGCTGGCCAAACTGGATCCAACCCCCTTAACGCTGCGCAAAAACGAGCTGCAGGCGCAGTTAAAAAGATCACAAATTAATGCGGCCAGACTGGATAAAGAGCTGGCGCGGTTAAAAACTCTGGTGGCCAAACAGCTGATTTCACAAACCCAGCTGGATCAGGTACAGGCAGACCGTGATTTAGCCCTGGCCGATGTGGAGCTGAACCGCGCTTCACTGGCGCAGGTGCAGGATCAGCTCAGCCGTGCTGTGGTCACTGCACCTTTTGCCGGCGTCGTCAGTCAGCGTCATCATCAAAAAGGGGAAGAAGTCAGCCGCAGCGAAACCTTATTGCAGCTGGTGAGCCTGACCGATCTGGAAGTGCGGTTATTTGCGCCATTAGCTTATGCCGCTTTTATTCAGCCGGGCCAGCAGTTGCAGGTGTATCAGCAGCAAGGCCAGACACAGCTACAGTTAAGCTCAGTGATCCCGGTGTCTGATGTACGTTCACAAACTTTTGAAGCCAGGCTGACGGTGACAGCGACCGACGCCAACAGATTTTCGGTGGGCCAGCTGGTGAGTGTAGCCTTACCAACGGCCAGTGCCAGCTTAAGCACTGTGGTGCATCGCGACGCTTTAGTGCTTGGTAAACAACAACATGCGGTATTTTTGGTGCAACAACACAAAGAGGGTGGTCCACAGGTCAAACGTTTGACGGTGGAGCTGGGTCAAGGGCAAGGTGAATGGTTACAGGTGAAAGCCGAAGTCAAACCCGGTGATCAGTTGGTGATCCGCGGCGCCGACACACTCAAAGACGGTGATAAAGTTCGGGTGTTAAGCGAAGCCGAATTTGCACTGGCAAAAAGTAAATCAACTGCTGACACTGTGGCTTTATAACAAAGCCACAGTCAATGCCGGTTAAAGTTGTGGTTGTGTGAGTGGGGTCAGATCCGTGATGGAGCCGGCTGTTGTTTGTGACGGGCTAAAGGCCAGTTGCAAGGCCGATTCTGCCTGCACACAACAACTCAAAATTTCATGGCTGGCCACAGCAAATTCGGGTGCCAGTACGGTTTTACACTGACCCGACTTTAAAGTGAGCCGGCACTGGCCACAGGAGCCGCCACGGCAGTCATAAGGCACTGGCACACCGGCGCCAAGCAGTGCATCCAGCACAGAAGGATAACCAAGGCTTTGTACACTAAAACCGGCCAGGTCAATCTGATGATTGTCCGTACTTTGTGCTGCTTTAAAAAACTCGTAATAACAATGCTTTACTCCGGCTGCCTGCAGCTGCTGCAACAGTTCTGTCACCATCTGCGCCTTGGCACAGAGATAAAATTCCGAGTTTGTTGTTGTATGCGCCAGCAACAAAGCGGCATCAATACGCCCGCGCCTGCCCTGCCATTGTGCGCTGGCCTGACTTAACACCGGCACAAACTTCAGTGCCGGCAAACGGCGTAGCATAGGCCACAGAGCTAAGTCTGCTTCTGTTCTGGCTTGCAGCCACAACTGCACAGGCCGGCGCTGGCGCAGTAGCTGCCATAACATCGCCAACAAAGGTGTTATGCCAATACCACCGGCCACCAACACCACAGGGCGCTGTGAGCCAGGCCAAAGCCAGGCTTTTAGGCTGCTGAACAAGGTTTGGCGTAGGATAAACTGGCCTTTGGGGTAACTGCATAGCAGCCTGTCACCAACATGAAGATCTGACCACAAGGCCTGACTTAACCGGCCCAGGGGTTCTGCTTTCACCGCCAACTGATAATAACGCCGCTGGCTGCAGTCGCTTGTGATGGAATAAGCCCGGCTTAGTTTGTTGCCTGCTAAATCCAAAGCTTGCAGCAACAAATGTTGACCGGCTTTGGCAGTTGGCAGCAGCTTTCCTTCTGGGTGACGCAACCAGATTTTGACAATATTGCCCTGACGTCTGAGCCGGTATACCTGCAACGGCTGGCGATATTGCGCTCGTTTCTGCTTTTGCCGACTGAGCAAAGAGCGCAGCAGGCTGTAACTTAAATAGCAGCTTAAAAAGGCAATACACAGATATAACGGCAGTTGCGCAGGCATAAGGATCCCCAAAAAACACCGGGTTATTTTATCGGATAGCGGCAATATTGCAATTGAGAATTGTTATCACTTGTTGGTGTGAGTACTTACTCACGCTGTATTTGGCAATTTTATTGATTATTGCCGGATGGCTTTGGGAATATCGCATAATGCTGTAGTCGCAGATCAGTGCTGTAGTCACAGGTCTCAGCTGTTCCTGATGATTGGCAGCAACACTGTGTTGATTTTGCCAAGCCCTGCGCTACAGCTTAGAGCTTGTGGATCTTTTCAGCTGGCAAAATTCGGATCTACAGTGTGGCGTAAGCACAAGCCAGCCTGATGCCTCACCTGGCAACTCCAATATAACCTTATTGATTTATCTGAATTTATTGATCCGGACTTGATCGTCGAATGGCATAAACCGCGCTCTGCATAACCTGACATTCAGCTTGGCCGCACCCGCTCAGCTTGTCTGCTGATAACTGCAACACCGCAATTTTGCCCTGGTGCTTTCACAGGGGATTGGCTGTTTTGCTGCTGCTATTGGCCAGATCCAACAGCTGTTTTTTTGCAGCGAATTGCCACTGTGATCAAGTTGGTTACGCGAGACTTTTTTCAGGCTGATCGCCAATCTGCACCACTTTTTCCCACTTTTTTTGTCAGTTCAGCGCCAAGCCGCGTCGTTATTGGATCTTTATCGATCACTGAAGTGGGGTTTTACCTTGACAATGCCGAATTCTGCGCCATAAACTGTATCATTGTGGAGATTAGTGGGTAATTGTGGATCTTTTCAGGATCTAATTACAACAAAGTGGGATCAACATGTTTCGTGGATCATTTGCTCTGAGCCTGGATGACAAAGGCCGGTTGACGCTGCCAACGCGTTACCGCGATAGCCTTTTGTCTGAAAATGGCGGTGCGCTGATCTGCACTATCGATCACAAAGATCCCTGCCTGCTGCTGTACCCGCTGTCTGAGTGGGAAGAAATTGAAGAAAAGCTGAAAAAGCTGTCGAGCTTTAATCCACAGGAACAACGTCTGAAAAGGTTGTTATTGGGTCATGCCACTGACTGTGACATGGACAAAAACGGCCGCATTTTATTACCCGCCACCTTGCGTGAACACGCCCATTTAACCAAAAGCCTGCGTTTAGTGGGCCAGCTGAATAAATTTGAAATTTGGGATGAAGAAACCTGGCACCGCCGGGTGGCCGAAGATATGGCAGTTGAGCAGGAAATGGCAATTGCCGGTGATGCTGAGCTGTCAGAACGATTACAGGATTTGTCATTGTGAGCAATCAGCAAGCCCATATTTCCGTCTTGCTGCACGAAGCAATTGACGGTCTGAATATTCAAGCCGATGGCATCTATCTGGATGGCACTTTTGGCAGGGGAGGGCACAGCAGTGTCATCCTGAGCAAACTATCAGATAAAGGCCGGTTGTATGCGATTGACCGCGACCCACAAGCTATTGCTGCAGCTCAAAAATTTGCTGATGACGGCCGTTTTCATATCAGTCATACCGCTTTTTCTGAACTGGCCACTGTAGCAGAGCAACAGGGCATCAGCGGTCAGGTCGACGGTATTCTGCTGGATTTAGGCGTGTCTTCACCGCAGCTCGATGATGCTGATCGTGGTTTTAGTTTTATGCGTGACGGTCCGCTTGATATGCGGATGGATCCAACCAGCGGTATTTCCGCCGCTGACTGGCTGGCCAAAGCCGATGTGGAAGACATTACTTTTGTGCTGCGTGAGTACGGCGAAGAAAAGTTCGCCTGGAAAATCGCCAACGCTATTGTAAACAGCCGTGACACTCAGCCGTTAAAGCGCACCAGTGAGCTGGCTGCGTTAATTGCCGCCACAGCGCCAAAAAGTTTTAAAGAGAAAAAACACCCGGCGACGCGCAGTTTTCAGGCGATTCGCATTTATATCAACAGCGAGCTGGAGCAGGTAAAAACTGCACTGGATGCTGCGCTGGCGGTATTAAAACCGGGTGGACGGCTGGCGGTGATCAGCTTCCATTCGCTGGAAGACAGGTTAGTGAAACAATTTATGCGTCAGCACAGCAAACCGGCCCCTGTGCCTAAAGGTTTACCTCTGACGGAAGATCAGCTGCGTCAGCATTTGCCGCTGAAACTGATCGGCAAAGCCATTATGCCTTCAGATGCTGAGTTGGCCGCTAATCCAAGAGCACGCAGTGCCGTGCTGCGTATTGCGGAGAAACAGGCCAAATGAGCAGCATCAAATTAAACAAACTGATAGTGCAGGATATTGCCAACCACAAACTGGTGCTGGTGATGCTGGTGCTTTGTATTGGGTCGGCGCTGGCTGTAGTGGAATTTACCCACTTAAACCGGCAGCTCACCATTAATCAGGACAAGTTATTTCAACAACGTGATGCGCTGGAAATGGAATGGCGCAATTTATTGGTAGAACAGCGGGCTTTGTCTGAACACAGCCGGGTTGAAGAGCTGGCACAACAGCAGCTCCAGATGGTTCGACCATTGGGTCAGCAGGATATAGTGGTAAACGAACCATGAGCAGAACAGTAAAACAAGCCAAAAACCGCAAACACCCGACAGTGATCAGCTGGCGTTTTGCTTTTGTGGTGTTGTCATTGTCAGCGGTATTTTTTGGTCTGGTGGCCCGTGCTGCTTATTTGCAGGTGATTGATCCCGACATGCTGGTAGAGCAGGGGGATCGCCGCTCGTTAAGGGTGAAGTCGGACGAAGTGCTGCGTGGCATGATTTTAGATCGCAACGGTGAAGAACTGGCGGTCAGTGTGCCTGTTGAATCTGTGTATGCCGACTCAAAAGTAATTATTCAGGCCAATGCGAAAAATGACAGCCGCCGCTGGCACGCTTTAGCGGAAATGCTGCAGTTAAAACCGGAAGAGCTGACACAGAAGATCGCCACAGATCCGAAAAAACGTTATGTCTATCTGCAGCGTCACGCCAGTCCAGCCACTGTCGATTACATTCGCAAGTTAAAAATCCCGGGTATTTATTTTAAACAGGAATCACGGCGTTATTACCCGTCCGGTGAAGTGGCAGCCCATATCCTTGGTTTTACCAACGTGGACGACCACGGTGTGGAAGGTGTAGAGCGCCAGTTTGACCAACTGCTCAAAGGCACTGCTGGCCGTAAAGTGATTCGTAAAGACGCCAAAGGCCGAGAAATTGAAGTGCTGGAGCAAACAGACGCCACTGCGTCACGCAATTTGCAGCTCAGTATCGACCAGCGTATTCAGGCGGTCGCTTACCGTGAGCTGAAAAAAGCGGTGCTGACTTTTGGTGCCACATCAGGCTCAGTGGTGGTGGTGGATGTCCACACAGGCGAAGTGCTGGCCATGGTGAACAGCCCTTCTTACAACCCGAATAACAAAAAAGGCACGGCCATTCACAAGTTCCGTAACCGTGCTATTACCGACACTTTTGAACCAGGTTCGACAGTCAAACCTTTACCTGTGCTGGCGGCGCTGGAAAACGGCACTGCAGATTTGAATACCATTATCCCAACAGGTTATGGCCCTATTATGGTCGGCGGTGGCCGGGTGCAGGACGTGACAGGCAATGGCGACCTGGATTTAAAAGGCATTATCCGCCGTTCCAGTAACATTGGTGTGACCCGTCTGGCGCTGAATATGCCACACGAAGACTTATTAAAAATGTATTACAACATGGGCTTAGGTGAGGACACAGGTTTAGGTTTGCTGGGTGAAAGTGCCGGTCAGCTGCGCGAACGCGCCCGCTGGTCTGAGCATGAAAGAGCCACTTTATCTTTTGGTTATGGTCTGTCTGTCACCGCAGTGCAGCTGGCACGGATTTATGCCGCCATCGGCAACGGTGGTGTAGTACGTCCTTTAACCATTTTAAAAACCGACAATCCACCACCGGGTGAGCGGGTGATTGCTGAACACAACGCCGACGCTATGGTGGAGATGTTAGAAGCAGTGACCGAAAAACGCGGTACTGCTACCCGCGCCAAGGTGCCTGGTTACCGGGTAGGTGGTAAAACAGGTACGGCGAAGAAGGCCATTGCCGGCGGTTATGGTGATGACTATATCGGTTCATTTGCCGGTATAGGCCCGATTTCCCAACCCAGACTGGCTTGTGTGGTGATTATTAACGAACCCAGCGGGGATTATTATGGCGGTGGTGAGGTGGCGGCACCTGTCTTTAGTGCCGTGATGGGAGCAGCAATGCAGCTGCTCAACTTGCCGCCAGATGGCAATGACAGTCGCATCACTAAAGTGGCCGGAGGTCCAGATGCAGGTTAACCGGCTCGAACAATGGTTATCTCCCTTTAAAGCGACTGTCGAAGGACAGTCGCTTTGTGCGTTAGAAAACAGGCCAGAAATTGCGGCGTCTGCCAGCCTCTGTGTCAGCAGCCAGCAGGTAAAAGCCGGTGATGTGTTTCTGGCGATTGCAGGTGTGTCCGGTCATGGCAACAGGTTTATCGAAACTGCGTTGTTACAAGGCGCAGCGCTGGTACTGACCGATGTGTTGCTGCCGGAGCAGGCACAGTTACAGCAGGATGTGCGGGTGTTGTTATGGCCGGATTTGTTGGCGCAGTTGCCGGCAGTGGTCAGCGCTTTTTATCAGCACAGCGCGGAAAAACTTGAGCTGGTGGGTATCACAGGCACCAATGGTAAATCCAGCACCGCTATTTTTGTCAATCAGTTAAGCCGACTGTTGGGTGAAAAAGCCGCAGTCATTGGCACCTTAGGTTATGGTGAATTTCCGGCCTTTACGCCTTTGCAAAACACCACACCACATCTGGTTGATTTACATCGTATTTTTAACGGTTTTGTTGAGTCTGGCTGCAAAGTGGCGGCGATGGAAGTATCGTCGCATGCCTTAGTGCAGCAGCGGGTGGCCGGGCTCAAATTTGCGGTGGCTGTGTACACCAACTTAAGCCGGGATCATCTGGATTATCACGGCACTATGCAGGACTATTTTGCTGCCAAAGCGCTGCTGTTTACGCCAGAGCTTGCCAAAGCAGCCGTGATTAATGTCAGTGACGACTATGGCAAACAACTGGTAGCACAAACAGCTTTGCCCGCTCTGGTGTACGGCAGGCTGGCTGACTGCGCAGGTTTTACCCGTTATCTGGCTTATGATGCTCTGCAGGCCGATGGTCATGGTTTTCGCTGCACTTTGCACAGTCATCTGGGGCAATATCAGCTGCATATTCCGCTCTTGGCGGAATTTAACGTACAAAATGTGCTGGCCGCTATGGGCGCGCTGGTGCTTTTGGGTCATGCCTTGCCTGATATCATCGATGCTGTAGCCAGATTATTGCCGGTGCCAGGCCGGATGGAGCAGTGGCAGTTCCCGCAAGAGGTGACGTTGGTGGTGGATTACGCTCACACCCCGGATGCGCTGCAACAGAGTTTAGTGGCGCTGCGCCAGCAATGCCGTGGCCATTTATGGTGTGTGTTTGGTTGTGGTGGTGACAGAGATAAAGGCAAACGACCTTTAATGGGACAAATCGCCGAACAATACGCAGATCATGTTATCATTACCGCCGACAATCCCCGCACTGAAGCTGTGTTAGATATCTGCAATGATATTGCCGCCGGTATGGTGACCGGTGCCAACTGCCAAATTGAAACTGACCGAGAATCTGCCATTAAACTGGCACTGATTGAAGCTCATCAAGGCGATATGATCCTGGTGGCTGGCAAAGGCCATGAGGCTTACCAGATCATTGGCACTGTGGTGCGGGATTACGACGAACGTAAATTTATCAGTAGTTTATTGGCGGAGATGTGCCGATGATCAGCTTAACAATGTCTGAAATTGCCAGCGCCACGCAGGGGCGTCTGGTCGGTGCTGATATCAGCATCAAACAGGTCAGTACCGACAGCCGCAATATCAGTGCGGGTGATTTATTTATTGCACTCAAAGGCCCGAATTTTGATGGCCATCAGTTTATCAGCGACGTAGTGCAACAAGGCGCAGTGGCCGTGGTGGTGGAACAAGCCCAGACCGGTTGCACCGTGCCACAACTGGTGGTGGCAGATACCAAACTGGCACTGGGTGCGCTTGGTGCTCTGGTAAAAGCAAAATTGTCTTTAAAATCAGTGGCTGTTACTGGCAGTGTTGGCAAAACCACAGTCAAAGAAATGATGGCGGCTATTTTGTCGCGTATTGGCAATGTTTTGGCCACAGCCGGCAATTTTAATAATGAAATTGGTGTGCCTTTAACGCTGCTGCGGTTAGAACCTCAGCATAACTATGCCGTGATGGAGCTGGGTGCCAATCATCTGGGTGAAATTGCTTACACCACCTCTTTGGTCAAACCCGATGTGGCCTTGATCACTAATGTTGGTGCTGCCCATTTGGAAGGTTTTGGTGATTTATTTGGGGTGGCCCGCGCCAAAGGTGAAATTTACACCGGTTTAAGCGAACAGGGCCTGGCCATAGTGCCGCTGGACAGTGAATTCCACAGTTATTGGTTACAGCGCTTAACTCATCTGCGGGTACAGACCTTTAGTGCAGAGCAAGTGGCTGATTTTTACGCCGAAAATATAGTGCTCGACAGCAATGGTTGTGCCGGTTTTACCATGCATACGCCCAATGGCCAGTGTTTTATTCAGCTGGTGTTGCCTGGCCGTCACAATGTGGCCAATGCACTGGCTGCTGCTGCAGCCACCCTGGGTTTAGGTGCCAGTCTGACCGACGTACAGCTGGGTTTGGCTGCGATGAAGCCGGTAAAAGGCCGGATTAATGTAAATCAGCCGCGCCCGGGTCTGCGTATTATCGACGACACCTACAACGCCAATTCAGAGTCGGTGAAAGCCGCCACAGATTTATTGGCTTCTTATGCCGGTACCCGCATTTTAGTGTTGGGTGATATGGGAGAGCTTGGCCCTGATGCCCGTTTGTACCATGAAGAAGTAGGCGCTTATGCCAAACAGGCCGGCATTAATCACTTATTTACGCTGGGTGTGCTGTCACAAAACGCCAGTGAATTATTCCATGCCCAGGGTGCACATTTCAGCTCGCGTTCACAGCTGGTGGCTAAACTGGCGCCGTTTTTAACTGGCGCAGCGGAAGTGTCCATTCTGGTGAAAGGCTCGCGCAGTGCCCGGATGGAGTTGGTTGTGCAGGACTTGCTAGAAAGATGTCAGCAGGAGACAGACGCATGTTAGTGTGGTTAGCCGAATTTCTTACCCAATATGTGAATGCATTTAACGTATTCAGTTATCTGACATTCCGCTCCATTTTGGGCGTGTTAACCGCCTTATTGCTGAGCCTGTACTTTGGCCCCAAGCTGATTGCTGCTTTGCAAAAACTGCAGATTGGTCAGACAGTGCGTGATGATGGCCCACAAAGCCATTTTTCTAAAAAAGGCACGCCAACTATGGGTGGTTTGCTGATTTTAGGCTCTATTGCTATCAGCACTTTGCTCTGGGCGGATTTATCCAATAAATACGTTTGGGTGGTGCTGTTTGTGCTGGTCAGCTACGGCTGGATAGGTTTTATTGATGATTACCGCAAAGTGATCCGTAAAGACCCCAAAGGCCTGATCGCCCGCTGGAAATATTTCTGGCAATCGGTATTTGCCATTGCCACTGCTTTTTTCCTGTATGCAACTGCGGAAAGACCCGCAGAAACCAGTCTGGTAGTGCCTTTTATCAAAGATGTACTGCCACAGCTGGGCCTGTTCTTTTTAATCACCACTTATTTTGTCATGGTGGGTTTTAGTAATGCGGTGAACCTGACGGACGGCCTGGACGGCCTTGCCATAGTGCCCACCATTATGGTGGCCATGGCCTTTGCCATCATTGCTTATGTCAGTGGCAACGTGGTGTTTGCCAACTATCTGCATATTCCACATTTGCCGCTCACTTCGGAGCTGGTGGTGGTGTGCGCCAGCATTATTGGGGCAGGTTTAGGGTTCCTCTGGTTTAACACTTATCCGGCTCAGGTGTTTATGGGCGATGTAGGTTCTTTAGCCCTGGGGGCCATTTTGGGTGTGATTGCCGTGCTGGTGCGCCAGGAAATAGTACTGATCATCATGGGCGGTATTTTTGTTATTGAAACCATGTCGGTGATTTTGCAGGTGGGCTCTTACAAACTGCGTGGCCAGCGTATTTTCCGCATGGCGCCTATTCACCACCATTATGAACTCAAAGGCTGGCCTGAGCCGCGGGTGATAGTCCGGTTCTGGATCCTGTCGATTATTTTTGTGTTGATTGGTCTTGCGACCTTAAAACTGCGTTAAGCGGGTGATGTGAATGAATAAATTGTTTCAGGGCAAAAAAGTGGCAGTACTGGGACTGGGCGTTTCTGGCCTGGCCACTGTGCGCTTTTTGCTGAAACAAGGGGTAAAACCCACGCTGATGGATACCAGACTTAAAGTGGGTGGTTTAGAGACCATAACGCCGGAAAAAGTGGACGGTATTTATCTCGGCGAATTAGACGCCAACCGGTTGGCCCAAATGGATGTGATTCTGGTTAGCCCTGGCCTTGACACCAACCAACCAGCCATTCGTTTTGCCCAAAAGCAAGGGACACAGCTGATAGGCGACGTGGAGCTGTTTGCACTGTATCTGAATGCACAGCCGAAGCCACCTGCAGTGGTCGCCATTACCGGTTCCAACGGTAAATCGACTGTCACCACCTTAGTGGCCCATATGCTCAGCTGCAGCGGTCTCAAAGCCATAGCGGCCGGCAATATTGGGCTTGCTGTGCTGGATGCACTGCAGGAAAATGAGGTGCAGGTGTATGTGCTGGAACTGTCGAGTTTTCAGCTGGACACTACCTATAGCCTGAAGCTTAAAGCCGCCTGCAATTTAAATGTCACTGAAGATCATTTAGACCGCCACGGCACTATGGCCGCTTATGCCGCAGCCAAACAACGCATTTTTCAGCATGCAGAGCTGGCGGTATACAACGCCGATGATAGCCTGACCAAACCTGCGCAGCAGGTGCCGGCAGCAACCGCCATCAGCCTTGATGGTATGGATTATGGGGTGGTGCAACATCAGGGAGAGAGCTGGTTGCAGGTGGCTGGTGCACCTTTATTAAAATTAACTGAGATGTCTTTGGTTGGCCGGCATAACCAGTTTAATGCCTTGTCGGCTGCGGCTGTGGCGCTGGCCGCAGGTGCCAGCCGTGAAGGTTTAGTGCAGGCACTGAAAACCTATCAGGCGCTGCCACATCGCTGTGCCCTGGTGGCTAACCATCACGGTGTGCGCTTTATCAATGACTCCAAAGCCACCAATGTGGGTGCAACCCTGGCTGCTATTGCCGGTTTACGTGCTGAAGTTTCCGGCAAACTGATTCTTATTGCCGGTGGGGATGGCAAAGGTGCGGATTTTACTGAGTTAGCTGCGGTGCTGCAGCAACAGGTTGATCTGGTCATCACCCTGGGTAAAGATGGCCCCGCCATTGCTGCTTTGGTGCCTGGCGCTGTGCAGGTGGCGGATTTAACCGCCGCAGTCAAATATGCCGCATCTAAGGCGACAGCTGGCGATCTGGTGTTGTTATCGCCAGCCTGTGCCAGTCTGGATATGTTCAAAAATTATGAAGAGCGTGGCCGCTTGTTTAGCGAAGCCGTGCAGAAGGTGCTGGTATGAAACAGCTGGCACTGAACTGGATGGATAAAGCCACAGATGATCTGGTGAGCTGGTGGCAGGCCGAAGATGGTGCCAGCTACGACAGATTTTTCTTTACGCTGATGATTCTGTTGTTGTGTGTTGGTTTTGTCATGGTCACCAGCGCTTCAGTCCCTGTGGCCGAACGTTTGTTTGATAACCCGATGCATTACAGCATCCGGCATTTAATCTACGTGATGATAGGTTTATGTCTGGCGTATGTGGTGCTGAATGTGCCTATTGCTTGGTGGCATAACACCAACTTATTGCTGCTGGTGTTTGGTTTGCTCGGTTTATTGGCGGTATTGGCAGTAGGTCGTAATGTCAACGGCAGTACCCGCTGGTTGTATCTTGGGCCTATAGGTATTCAGACGGCTGAGCCTGCCAAGTTATTCTTTTTTGTCTATTTATCCAGCTATCTGGTGCGCCGTCACGATGAAGTGCGGGAAAACTTAAAAGGCTTTTTAAAACCCCTGATCATTCTGTTTGTGTTTGCGGTGCTCTTGCTGATGCAGCCTGACTTAGGCACAGTGATCGTGATGTTTGGCACCGCTGTGGTGCTGCTGTTTCTGGCCGGTGCCAAGTTATGGCAATTTTTTGGCCTGATTTTAACCGGTTTAATGTCCATTGCTGTGCTGATTGTGTACAGCGAATATCGTTGGCGTCGGGTGACTTCTTTCCTCGACCCCTGGGCCGATCCTTTTGGCAGTGGCTATCAGTTAACCCAATCTTTAATGGCGTTTGGCCGTGGCGGCTGGACAGGCCAGGGTCTGGGTAACTCTGTGCAAAAACTGGAATATCTGCCCGAAGCCCATACCGACTTTATTCTGGCGGTCATTGCTGAAGAAGCAGGTTTATTGGGTGTACTGGCGGTGATGAGCCTACTGTTTTTACTGTTAGTGCGCGCCCTATGGATAGGCAAAAGAGCTTTACAAAAAGGCTTAAGTTTTCATGGTTTCCTGGCTTATGCGCTGGCGGTGTGGATTGGCTGTCAGACTTTTGTCAATGTTGGTGTCGCCACCGGCATGTTGCCGACCAAAGGTTTAACTTTGCCTTTTGTCAGCTCAGGCGGTAGTAGCCTCATTATGATGTTGATAGCAGCCGCCATTATTTTGCGCATTGATTTTGAAGTGCGTCTCAAAGGCAAACACGCCATTGCCGGAGGTCCGCATGATTAATACGATGCCGACAGCATTGATTATGGCCGGTGGCACAGGTGGCCATATCTTCCCGGCCCAGGCAGTGGCAAAACAGCTACAGGCGCAAGGCTGGAGCATTCACTGGTTAGGTACTGCTGATCGGATGGAAGCCAGGCTGGTGCCTTCTTTTGGTTATCCGTTCCATGCCATTGAAGTAGCCGGCCTTCGTGGCAAAAACTGGCGCACTTTGTTCAAAGCGCCGCTGATGTTATGGCGTTCCATCCGTCAGGCCAACCAAGTGATTAAACAAGTCAAACCTCAGCTGGTGCTCGGTTTTGGCGGTTATGCCAGTGGCCCTGGCGGCCTGGCGGCAAAACTGCAGGGCATTCCACTGTTGATCCACGAACAAAATGCTGTCGCCGGTACCACTAACAAGTTGCTGGCCAAATTCGCTAACGCAGTGCTGGTGGCCTTTCCCAGTGCATTTCGTGGTCAGAAAAATCGCTATGTGTTGGGAAATCCGGTACGGAAAGAGCTGATTGCAGTAAAAACTGAGAATAATTTCAGTAAAGGCTTAAATATTTTGATCGTCGGTGGTAGTTTAGGCGCTAAAGCGCTGAATGATATTTTACCGGCGCAGCTGAAGCAGGTCGCGGCTTCTGGGCCTGTTCAGGTTCGGCATCAGACAGGCCAGGCAATGTTAACAGAGGTGCAACAAGCCTACGCTGACGCACCTGAAAATTTAAGCGCACAAGTAACTGCTTTTATTGACAATATGGCTGATGCCTATCGTTGGGCCGACTTAGTGATTTGCCGGGCCGGCGCTTTAACTGTCAGTGAAGTTGCTTGTGCCGGTGTGGCAGCTGTATTTGTACCGCTGCCTTCAGCTATTGATGACCATCAGACGGCAAATGCCAATTGGCTGGTGGAGCAAGGGGCGGCATTGTTATGGCCGCAACGTGATTTAAACAATAAAAATTTAGTGTCGCTGCTGCAAAGCTGGCAAAAAGATAAAACGCCGCTTGCGCACATGGCACATCAGGCACGAACTTGTGCCATCGACGATGCGGCTGAACAAGTCGTTGCAGTTTGTCGACTCGTGATAGGTATGAAATAACATGAATACAATAACCAGGCCCCAGGAAAAAATTGCCATGCGCCGTGTTGAGCGCATCCACTTTGTTGGCATAGGTGGGGCTGGCATGGGCGGCATCGCCGAAGTGCTGCTCAACGAAGGTTACAAAGTCTCTGGCTCAGATTTAGGCCCAAATGCGGTGGTTGACCGTTTAACCTCTTTGGGGGCCGAAATTTGTTTTGGCCATGCCGCTGAAAACATCAAAGGTGCTTCAGTGGTGGTGGTGTCCAGTGCCATCAAAGCCGAAAACCCCGAAGTCGCTGCAGCGCTTGAACAACGTATTCCGGTGGTGCGCCGTGCCCAGATGTTGGCTGAGTTGATGCGGTTTCGCCATGGTATTGCCATTGCCGGCACGCACGGCAAAACCACCACCACCAGCCTGGTGGCTTCTATTTTTGCCGAAGCCAAAGCAGATCCAACTTTTGTCATTGGCGGTCTACTCAATTCTGCCGGCACCAATGCCCGCTTGGGTTCAGGCCGTTATTTAATTGCTGAAGCCGACGAAAGTGACGCTTCTTTCCTGCATTTACAGCCGATGGCCGCCATTATCACCAATATCGAACCTGATCATATGGAAACTTATCAGGGCGATTTTGAAAAGATGAAAGCCACTTACCTCGAATTCTGTCACAACCTGCCGTTTTATGGTGTTGCCGTGGTTTGTATTGACGACCCTGTGGTGCGTGAACTTATTCCTGCTATTGGCCGCACTGTGCTGACCTATGGTTTTAGTGATGACGCTGACTACCGTGTCAGCGATTTCAGCCAATCCGGTACCCAAAGCCGTTTTAACATTACCGACCCTGCCGGCAACAGCAGAGCTGTAACACTGAACCTGGCCGGACGGCATAATGCGCTCAACGCCACTGCTGCTTTTGCCATAGCAACAGACGAAGGGGTGGACGAAGCTGCGGTATTGGCCGCTTTTGCCAAATTTGAAGGTATAGGCCGGCGTTTTCAGCAATATGGTGAATTTGACACCGGCCGCGGCAAGGTATTGCTGGTGGATGATTATGGTCATCACCCAACCGAAGTGGCGGCCACAGTGGCGGCCGTTCGCAGTGCCTGGCCAAGCCGCCGTCTGGTGATGGCATATCAGCCGCACCGTTATACCCGCACCCGCGACTTATACGAAGATTTTGCCCGGGTGTTGTCCACAGTCGACACCCTGCTGCTGCTGGAAGTGTACAGCGCAGGTGAAGCCCCTATTACAGGCGCCGATAGCCGCAGTTTATGCCGCAGCATCAGAGCCCGTGGTCAGCTGGATCCGATTTATGTGGCGCAGCCTGGCGACTTAGCCGAAGCTCTGGCCGATGTGCTGCAGGACGGTGATGTGTTGTTAACCCAGGGCGCAGGCAACATAGGTGCTTTGGCAAAACAACTGGCAGCGCAGCAGCTGCAAATCAGCCAGCTGAAGGCTGGGACTTTGCATGAACATTAACCAAAAACATTAAGGCAGGCGGACTCTGATGACAGTTATTCGCAGCAAACAAAAAACACCTTACACCCCGGCTTTTGTCGGTGGTGTGTTGTTTTTTTTGCTGTCGCTGGCATTGGTATGCTGGTTTGCCACTCGTGTTGTGGTCTGGGTGCAGGACCAGCAAAATGCACCAATCCGGCAAGTGAAGTTGTATGGTGACTTTGGCCATATCCAACCAAAACAATTGCATGGCAAGTTACAGCAGCAGTTTGTCGGGAATTTTTTTAAAGTGAACGTTGATCAGGTGCAGCAGTTCCTGCAGCAACAACCCTGGGTGTATCAGGTGGCCGTGCGCAAACAATGGCCTGGCACTTTGGTGGTTGTAGTGACGGAGCACAGCCCGGTGGCAGTGTGGAATAACGACTATCTGCTGAATAAAAAAGGCGAGGTTTTTAAAGCGCCTATTGAGCAGCTGAACGCCAAACTGCCGCATCTGGCCGGCCCTAAGGGCAGCGAGCAGGATGCCCTGACCATGTTCGGTAATGTGCAGAGTTTATTAAAACTGCATCAGTTTGAAGCCAGTAAGTTAGCTGTTTCCGAGCGTTTTGCCTGGGAATTACAACTGAGTAATGGCATCGCGTTAAAACTGGGGCGGGAAGATACATTAAAACGGGTACAACGTTTTATCGATTTGTACCCTGCAATCAGTAAACATAAAACCGAAGCAATTGAACAGGTTGACTTACGGTATGACACAGGATTGGCGGTACGTTTTGCACCGCCGGCAGTACAACCAGAAAAGAGAAAAGCATGACCAAGTCGTTGGATCGGGAACTGATCGTTGGTTTAGATATAGGCACTTCGCAGATCAAAGCCCTGGTGGGTGAGATCACTGCGGACGATCAGCTGAGTATTGTGGGTGTGGGGACTCATATTGCCCGGGGTATGGATAAAGGTGGTGTCAACGACTTAAACCTGGTGGTGCAGGCAGTACAGCGTGCTATTGATGAAGCTGAGCTGATGGCTGATTGCCGGGTGTCTTCAGTGTATTTAGGCATTACCGGCAAACATATCCGTTGCCAGAACGAAAGCGGTATGGTGCCGATTAACGACACTGAAGTGACAGCAGAAGATGTGGCGAATGTGATTCACGCTGCCAAATCAGTGCCTATTTCGGCCGAACGCCGGTTATTACACGTGCTGCCACAGGAATTTTCGGTGGATATGCAGGAAGGCATTAAAAGCCCGATTGGCATGTCGGGTGTGCGGATGGAAGCCAAGGCCCATATCATCACCTGCGCCAATGATATGGCAAAAAACATTGAAAAATGTGTTGAGCGCTGTGGTTTACAGGTTGATCAGCTGATATTCAGTTCCTTAGCGTCAAGCTACGCCGTGCTGACGGAAGATGAAAAAGAGCTGGGTGTTTGTGTGGTGGATATGGGTGGCGGCACCATCGATATTTCTATTTACACCAACGGCGCCTTACGCCACACAGCTGTGATCCCGGTGGCTGGTAATCAGGTCACCAGTGATATTGCCAAAATTTTCCGTACCCCTATTGGCCATGCTGAAGACATCAAAATTCAGTACGCCTGTGCCCTGCGCAGTATGGTGGGTAAAGAAGAAAGTATTGAAGTGCCCAGTGTTGGTGGTCGCCCGGCGCGCAGTATGTCGCGTCATACCCTGGCCGAAGTGGTGGAGCCACGTTATCAGGAATTATTTGAACTGGTGCTGGAAGAAGTGCGCGCCAGTGGTCTGGAAGAGCAAATCGCCGCTGGTGTGGTGTTAACAGGTGGTACCGCCAAAATGGAAGGTGCCATTGAGTTTGCCGAAGACATTTTCCAGATGCCGGTTCGGTTGGGTTATCCAACCAAAATTAAAGGTTTGGCAGAGTACGTACAGGATCCGGCATACGCCAGTGTGGTCGGATTGTTGTTGTACGGTAAAGATGTGCGCCAGCAGCAGAAAAAAGCAGGCGCAGCACGGGAGTCAGTCGGTGGTTTAGTGCGCAAGATCACCAGCTGGTTTAAAGGCGAATTTTAAGAGAGAACCCAATATTGTTGTGGGACGAACGTCTGCAGTTCACAGCGTCAGTAACACAAGAATGGCGGGATAAGCGTATAAAAACGGAGAGAGAGCTATGTTTGAGTTAATGGAAAACCACAGCGAAGAAGCTGTCATTAAAGTGGTTGGTGTTGGCGGCGGCGGCGGTAACGCTGTTGAATATATGGTTGCCAACAATATTGAAGGTGTTGAATTTATCGCGGCCAATACGGATGCCCAGGCCCTGCGGAACTCTTCTGCCAACATCACATTGCAGTTAGGTGCCAATGTCACCAAAGGTTTAGGCGCGGGCGCTAACCCTGACGTCGGCCGTCGTTCTGCCGAAGAAGACCGTGACACCATCAAAAAAACCATTATGGGTGCTGATATGGTGTTTATCGCTGCCGGTATGGGTGGTGGTACTGGTACAGGCGCGGCGCCTATCGTGGCGCAGGTTGCCAAAGAACTGGGTATTCTGACTGTTGCCGTAGTGACTAAACCTTTCCCCTTTGAAGGCAAAAAACGCTCAAACTACGCTGATGAAGGTATTAACGAGCTGTCAAAACATGTTGACTCGCTGATCACAATTCCAAACGACAAATTATTAAAAGTACTGGGCAAAGGCACCAGCCTGCTGGACGCTTTTAAAGCGGCCAACAATGTATTGTTGGGTGCTGTTCAGGGTATTGCTGAACTCATTACCCGCCCGGGTTTGATCAACGTTGACTTCGCAGACGTCCGTACTGTGATGTCAGAAATGGGCACTGCCATGATGGGCACAGGCCGCGCTTCTGGCCCGGATCGTGCTGAAGAAGCTGCTGAACAGGCTATTTCCAGCCCGCTGCTGGAAGATATCGACCTGTCAGGTGCTAAGGGTATTCTGGTGAATATCACAGCAGGCCTGGATTTAACCATTGAAGAGTTTGAAATTGTTGGTAATGCGGTGAAAGCCTTTGCCTCAGAAAACGCCACTGTGGTGGTAGGTGCGGTCATTGACCCTGATATGTCTGACGAACTGCGGGTGACTGTAGTTGCCACAGGTATTGGTGCTGAGCGTAAACCAGATATCAGCCTGGTCCATGGCCATCACCGTGCAGCCGAGCCGGTACGTGCGCAGTACAACAACCATTCAGGCAGCGTTTATGGTAACGCCGGCACTGTGTATGGCAGCGCAGGTAATGCGGCCCGTGAAATGCGCGAAGCTATGCCAGTTGCAGCTGCAGTAGAAAGTGCGCAACACAAGCCGCAGGCCGATAACAAAGCCAATATCGACATTTTTGATATCCCGGCTTTCCTGCGTAAACAGGCTGACTAAAGTCAGTCTGCAGCACAGGGCGGATAAACGCACAGCATTGGCAATGTTGTTAACATATGCTATGCTTCGCCGCCGTTTGGGTTTGTTCAAATTTTGAACAGGACGAAAAGTGATGATTAAACAACGTACTATCAATAAAACTGTCAGCTCTATCGGAGTTGGTCTGCACAAGGGCGAGAAGGTTACGCTTACTCTCCGGCCTGCGCCTGACAACACAGGTATTGTGTTTCGTCGTGTCGACCTCGACCCTATAGTTGACTTCAAAGTAGCACCTGAACTGGTTGGTGATACTGTGATGTGTACCTGCTTGATTAACCCAAACGGTGTGCGGTTATCCACCACTGAACATTTAATGGCTGCCATTGCCGGTTTAGGCATTGATAACCTGATCGTTGAAGTGGATGCTGCCGAAATTCCAATTATGGACGGCAGTGCAAATCCTTTTGTGTATCTGCTGTTAGAAGCAGGTGTTGCAGAGCAAAAACTGGCGAAAAAATTTATCCGCATTAAAAAAGCAGTGCGGGTGGAAGATGGTGATAAATGGGCTGAGTTTAAGCCACACCATGGTTTCCGTATTGATTTTGCCATCGACTTTGATCACCCGGTGATTTCTGAAACCAAACAACGGATGAAACTGGATTTCTCTGCTGCTGGTTTTATTAAAGATATCAGCCGCGCCCGTACCTTTGGTTTCCTGCAGGATATTGAATATCTGCGCGCCAATAACCTGGCGTTAGGCGGCAGTTTTGACAACGCCGTCGTGCTGGACGAATTCCGGGTGTTAAACCAGGATGGTCTGCGTTATGACGACGAATTTATTAAACACAAAATCCTGGACGCCATCGGCGATTTATATATGGCCGGTTACAGCATTCTGGGTGAGTTTAAATCTTATAAAACCGGCCATGCGCTGAATAACCAGCTGCTTTGTGCCGTACTGGCCGACCAGGAAAACTGGGAATTTGTCACCTTCGACAAACCGGCACAGTTGCCTATTTCTTATCTGGCGCCGCAGCTGGCTTAAGCCGCTGCTGGCTCAAAAAAAACCTCACGGGTTGCCCTGTGAGGTTTTTTTTTGCTTGTGATTTACTGCACCGGAAAAACGCAAGGCTTATTTTTTGCCAGCAAGTTCTGCCAGGCGGCGTAATCTTTTGGCCAGTTCAGGGTCGGCATTTTCTGCAGCGGCCAACAAATAAGCACCGGCTTGTTCTGAGATTTGCCGGTTGGCCGGGGCTTCTGTGCTGTTTTGGCCTGTTTGATAACGAATATCGCTGTTTGGGCTGATTTCGATATCCAGACCTGCTAAATCAGGCAAGATTTTTTGCCTGAAATTGTCTAGAATAGCGCCTCTTTGCATCTTGATCCGCGTTGCCCAGGCCGCTGATGTGCACAAAATCTGCACTCTGCCTTGCTCAATGCGGCTAACCTTGCAGAAAAACGGTTTTTCCAGTTGCAGGATTTGGATTAATTCGGTATTAAGTTGACGCACTAATTCCGTCTGCGAAGACGTTTGCAGCAGCCTGTTCTGTTGCAGCAGCGTCGCGACGTCGACAGGTTTGCGTGAATAGCGGGCCATAACAAACAAGAACCAGAAACTGAGGTCCCATGAGTCTACCAGTTTTTTACCGCGAGCAGTATCGCGCCCTAAACTTTGGTGCCACACCAAAGCAGTGGGCCGTGACCGCGGTATTATTGTTTTTTATTGCCGCAGGTGTAGGCGCTGCGGCAGGCCGCTTATGGGCGGATGCCGCTGCACAGCTGCCGGTTGCTGACGCTGAACCTAAGGTAGATGCCGCTGAAGTTGCGCAGATCCGTCAGCGAGCTGAACATCAAATTGCGGCTCTCACCGCAAAAGTAGCGTCATTGCAGGCACAGGTTAACCGGCTGAATATGGTGGGTGAGCGTTTAATTGATGCTGCCAATCTGTCGATGGATGAATTTAACCTGCATCAGGCACCGCCTATGGGCGGACCTTCACAGGCCGGTGTTCAGCTGAGTCTGGATGACTTAAATCAGGTGCTGTTGCAGCTGACCTCACTTGAGCAAAATCTGCAAACTGAACAAACCCGTTTTGCCTTACTTGAATCTCTGGATCTGAATCACAATATCGGTATGAACAGTCAGTTATCTGGCCGGCCGGTACAAAAAGGTTATCTCTCTTCCGCTTATGGCGTGCGCAGTGACCCTTTTAGTGGTGAGCCCGCTCTGCACCGTGGCGTTGATTTTGCCGGCACCGAAGGTGATCCGGTGGTGGCTACCGCAGGGGGTATTGTCACCTGGGCCGGCGAACGTTTTGGTTATGGGCTGATGGTGGAAATCGAACATGCCGATGGTTATCGCAGCAGGTATGGTCATGCCAAAGCAATTCAGGCCGAGATTGGCCAGCTGGTCAGTAAAGGTCAGCAAATTGCCACTATCGGCAACACAGGCCGTTCAACAGGCCCGCACGTACATTACGAAATATTAAAAGATGGTCAGCAAATAGACCCGATGTTGTTTGTGAACCGTCGGACAAAAATTTTCAATGGCTCTGCCAGGACTGCACACCAGTCTCAACAATAAAAGTGGTATTTGGACAATGTTTGGAAAACTCTTTACCAGATTATTTGGTAGTCGCAACGATCGTTACCTGAAAAAACTCGCTAAAACGGTCGACGAAATCAACGGCATGGAAAGCCAGTTTGCAGCCTTGTCTGATGAGCAGTTGCAGGCAAAAACTGCAGAATTTAAACAACGTTATGCTGATGGTGCCAGCCTAGACGATTTGTTGCCTGAAGCCTTTGCCACTGTGCGTGAAGCCAGTAAAAGGGTATTTGGCATGCGTCATTTTGACGTGCAGCTGATTGGCGGTATGGTGCTGCATCAGGGCAAAATTTCTGAAATGCGCACAGGTGAAGGTAAAACCCTGACCGCAACTTTGCCGGCTTACCTGAACGCCTTAAGCGGCGGTGCTGTGCATGTCATTACCGTTAACGATTACCTGGCCAAACGTGACGCCGCGACCAACGAGCCGCTGTTCCGCTTTTTAGGCTTGACTGTGGGTGTCAACGTGCCTGGCATGCAACACCCGGAAAAGCAGCAGGCTTACGCTGCTGATATTACCTACGGTACCAACAACGAATTTGGTTTTGATTACCTGCGCGACAATATGGCCTTTAGCATGGCCGACCGGGTGCAGCGCGATTTAGCTTACGCCATTATCGACGAAGTGGACTCGATTTTGATCGATGAAGCTCGTACCCCGCTGATTATCTCTGGTCAGGCCGAAGACAGCTCAGAGCTGTACCGCCAGATCAATACTGTAGTTCCAATGCTGGAAAAACAGGAAAAAGAAGATGAAGAAGGTCAGATGGGTGATGGTCACTTCACCATCGATGAAAAAGCCAAACAGATTTATTTAACTGAGCGTGGCCAGATCCGCGTGGAAGAAATTCTGTTGGAGCGGGGGTTAATGCAGCAAGGCGAATCGCTGTTCTCTGCCAGCAATATCACTTTGTTGCACCATGTGTATGCCGCTTTGCGCGCCCACAATTTGTTCAAAAAAGATGTGGATTATGTGATTAAAGACGGTCAGATCGTGATTGTTGATGAACACACTGGCCGCACTATGGAAGGCCGTCGCTGGTCTGAAGGCTTGCACCAGGCTATTGAAGCCAAAGAAGGTGTGCGTATTCAGAACGAAAACCAGACGCTGGCATCTATCACTTTCCAGAACTACTTCCGTCTGTACGAAAAACTGGCTGGTATGACAGGTACTGCCGACACTGAAGCTTTTGAATTCCAGCAAATTTATGGTCTGGAAACTATTGTGGTGCCAACCAACAAGCCGATGGTGCGCAAAGATATGCCGGATCTGGTGTATCTGACTGCTGAAGAAAAGTATCAGGCCATTATTAAAGATATTGAAGCCACCCGTCAGGCACAACGCCCTGTGCTGGTCGGTACCGCTTCTATTGAAAGCTCAGAATATTTGTCGTCGTTATTACACAAAGCAAAAATCCCGCATCAGGTGTTAAACGCCAAGTTCCACGCCAATGAAGCGCAGATTATTGCCGAAGCCGGTCGTCCTGGCACTGTCACCATTGCCACTAACATGGCAGGCCGGGGTACTGACATTGTGCTCGGTGGTAACTGGCATTCTGAAGTGGCCAAGCTGGAAAACCCGACTCAGGCGCAAATTGATGAAATTAAAGCGCAGTGGCAACAGCGTCATGACGCTGTGATTGCAGCCGGTGGTTTACATATTATTGGTACTGAACGTCACGAATCACGCCGTATCGACAACCAGTTGCGTGGTCGCGCCGGTCGTCAGGGTGATGCGGGTTCCAGCCGTTTTTATCTGGCACTGGATGATGCGTTAATGCGTATTTTTGCCTCAGACCGTATGGCCGGTATGATGCGCAAATTGGGCATGGAAGCTGGTGAAGCTATTGAACACCCGCTGGTCAGCCGCGCTATTGAAAACGCGCAGCGTAAAGTGGAAGCGCGCAACTTTGATATCCGTAAGCAGTTGCTGGAATTTGACGACGTGGCCAACGACCAGCGTAAAGTGGTTTATGAGCAGCGCAACGAATTGCTGGCCACAGATGATATTACTGAAACTATTGCCGCTATCCGCACAGACGTGGTGCAGTCGGTGATGGACCAGTACATTCCGCCCCAGTCGCTGGACGAAATGTGGGATATCCCGGGCCTGGAAGCACGGTTACGTTCAGACTTTGCTATTGATGTACCAGTGGCAAAATGGCTGGCCGAAGACAACAAACTGTTTGAAGAAAAACTGAAAGAACGTATCCACGACGTGGTAGAAAAAGCCTACGAGCTGAAAGAGCAAATGGTGGGTGCACCAGTGTTACGTCAGTTTGAAAAAGCCGTGATGCTGCAAAGTCTGGATACGCACTGGAAAGAACATTTAGCGGCGATGGATCACCTGCGTCAGGGCATTAACCTGCGTGGTTATGCGCAGAAGAACCCAAAACAGGAATATAAGCGCGAAGCTTTTGAACTGTTCTCCAACATGCTGGATCAGCTGAAACTGGACGTGGTTGGTGTGTTAAGCCGTGTGCAGATCCGCGCCCCTGAAGATGTGGAAGCGGTAGAAGAGCAGCGCCGTAAAGCCGATGCCGTAGCCATGAAGTTTGAACATGAAGAAGCCGAGCATGTAGGCGGGGAAGTGCCGGCTAATCCGGGCGCTCCTGTGTTTCGCGACGGTGAAAAAATAGGCCGTAACGATGTGTGCCCTTGTGGTTCAGGCAAAAAATATAAACAGTGCCATGGCAAGTTAAGCTAAGCCGGCACCGCCGATAAAAAGCAGAGCTCGCTCTGCTTTTTTTATGCATGAAAAAGCTGCTCAGGTAAACAACTCGGGCAGGCAAACCGGATAACAAGGAGGACGGCAAGTGTCGACAACCAAAGTAGTGCATGTGGCCGTTGGCGTGATAAAGCGCGGCGACTTTATTTTTATCAGCAAAAGGCCGGATCAATTGCATCAGGGCGGGCGCTGGGAGTTTCCGGGTGGCAAAGTAGAGGCGGGTGAAACTGTGTTGCAGGCACTGCAACGCGAGCTGCTGGAAGAAGTGAACCTGACAGTGCATAACGCCAGTGCCATGTTACAGCTGCAATATGCTTATCCGGAAAAAACCGTGTTGCTGGATGTCTGGCTGGTGGAAGATTTCAGCGGTGAAGGCGAAGGGCTGGAAGGCCAGCAAACGGCCTGGGTACATCAGCTTGAACTGGGTCATTATCAGTTTCCTGATGCCAATCAGCCCATTCTGGCCGCTGTACAACAACTGTTTCAGCCTTAAGCTGCTATTGATCCCGGTATTGGCTCTGGTACCAGACCAGAGCCGGTGTTGTTTTATTGAAAAAACTTATTGTCCTGCTGCATCAGCTCATCTTCCAGCGCCATCAGATCAGCATCGCCTATGCCTGCTTCTATCGGCTGTTTATCGGCAATACGACGGCTTTCGCTGGCCCATTCGCCTAAATCAATCAAACGGCAGCGCTCACTGCAAAAAGGTCTGAATGGTGATTGTGGACCCCAGCTGACCTGGGTCTGGCAAGTTGGGCATTGTACTTTGAGCTCTGACATCACAATTCCTGCGCGCTATTTATAAAAGCCGCATTATACACGCAACCAGAATATGAAGCGAAAATAGCAGCCTGAGGAGAGCGCCAAAAACAACGCTAACAGCAGGCAAGTTCAAACGGGATATTTTTATCTGAAGTGGCGCGGCCCTGAGTGTCGCAAAGCTGCATAAAACGAATGGCGTAACGGTATTTATTGCCGCTGATGGTTGGGTAACAACAATACTCCAGCGGGTATTTTAATCTGAGCAGTTCGTATTGTTCGGTATTGCTCTGGTAATAACCATTCTCCGCAACCACAGGCTGAAACTTACCGCGCTCGCGGATAAAGGTCAGCACAAAACTGATGGCTCTTTCCACCAGCTGCAATTGGGCTATCCATTCCTGTGCCGATTTTTGCCGGATGTCCAACGGTTGGGTGTACCAGAACTGCAACTGAGGTAAATCAAAATAGCAGGTGCCGCCCGGGATAAAAAAGCGCTGGCGCAGCGGACCTAAAAATTTATCTTCTTTGAGTACATTGGCAAATTTGGCGCCACGGATCAGTTCACTTTGCAGGCGCACCGCCTGTTGCAACATCGACTCCAGACTGTCATCGGACACTGATGGATGACGCGACCAGCTTACCAGCGCACTTTCACAACGTTCGACGTCTTTGATTAGATCCGGGCGGATATCGTTGCGATCCAACACTTCAATCAGCGCAAACAACGAGGTAAAAAAGCCCAGTTGCTGAGATTCGTTGGCCAGAGCCAGCTGGAGATTTACCTGATTAAATAAATATTCGACCCGCAGATAGGTTCTGACTTTTTCGTTGAGTGGATGTTCGTAGATAAGTTCTGCCATGCCCGAGGTGCGCCCCAAAAAAAGCCAGCGGGTTGCTGTTGCACCCGTCAGTTAACATAACCTTAAGTTCGCGATTTGGCTAGTTTTTCTGCTGCCATGGCCGAATATATTTGATGCAGTGTTGCAACTCTTTGGGGCAGAGTATCAGGTGACAGATTGTTGTCCAGCACCTGGGTTGCAGATGCAAGGCGCTGTTCACGCGAACATTGGGACGCCATAATGGCTGCCACCTGAGCTGTGTCAACCTGATCGCGCTTCGCGGTGCGGCTTAACTGATGCTCTGCACTGACGTCCACCACCAGCAGCTGATCAACCAGAGTTTGCAGTTTATTTTCAATTAACAGCGGCGCCACCAGCATCACATACAGTGAACTGGCGTCAGAGAGTTGTTGCAGTAGTTGCTGCCGGATGAGCGGATGTAACAGCTGATTTAACCAGTGTTTTTCCGCTTCATTGCTGAAAATACGTTCCCGTAATAATGCGCGGTTCAGACTGCCATCACTGAGTAAAATAGCTTCACCAAAATGGGCGGCTATTTGTGTTAAAGCCGGGCTGCCCGGTGCGACCACTGCTCTGGCCACTAGATCAGCATCCACCAGCTGAATGCCCAGTTTGGCAAATTCATTGGCGACAGTGGTTTTGCCACTGCCGATACCGCCTGTGAGCCCAACAATAAATTTGCTCATAGCATTTTAGGGCTGGATCAACGACAAATAAGCTTCGGTGATTTGTTCACCCCAGAGCATGGCAATCCAACCGGCGGCAGCTATGTAAGGGCCAAATGGAATAGCATTATTTTTATCTTTGCCCTGAACAGCCAGATAGATAGAACCCACCACAGCGCCCACCAGGGATGATAACAAGATAATCAGTGGCAGTTGTTGCCAACCGAGCAAAGCACCAAATACAGCCAGCAATTTAAAATCACCATAACCCATGCCTTCTTTGCCGGTCAGCAATTTAAACAGCCAATACACCGACCAGAGCGCCAGATAACCCAAGGCTGCGCCGGTAATAGCCGCAGTGGCGTCTGTTTTGCTAAAGCCAGCCACAGCGGCTACTAGCACCAGCCATAACAGGGGCAGGGTGATTTGATCGGGCAATAACATTTTATCGATATCAATAAAAGTCAGTGCCAACAGCGCCCAGGTCACCCCTAAATACAAAAGGCCAGTGGCGGTTGCACCCATTTGCCAGGCGACTACAGCGGAGACTATCGCAGTGCCAAGCTCCAGTAGCGGATATCGCAAGCTGACAGGCGCTTTGCAATAACGGCATTTGCCTTTGAGCAGCAGATAACTGAGCAGTGGAATATTATCCAGCGCCGACAGCTGATGCTGACAATGTGGACAAGCAGAGCGGGGCACTGCCAGATTAAATACCGGTGTTTTCGATTCTGATTCGTTTGATGACAGCTCGGGCGAAAAATATTCCTGATATTCTTCTTTCCAGCTGCGTTCCATCATCAGCGGTAAGCGGTAGACCACCACATTTAAAAAACTGCCAACACAAAGGCTGAACAAAAACACCACAGCGGTAAAAACATAAGGCGACTGCTGCAAATACAACAATGCTTCTGCACCAGACAACATCATTTGATCACCGAACCCAGTTGGAAAATTGGTAGATACATAGCGACAATCAAACCACCGATAATCACACCCAGTACCGCCATAATCATTGGCTCAAGTAGCGCAGTTAAACCGTCTACCGCATCGTCCACTTCCTGTTCATAAATATTGGCAACCCGGGCCAGCATATCGTCTAAAGAGCCCGATTCTTCACCAATAGACACCATCTGAATCACCATTTCCGGGAATCTGTTGGTGGTTTTCATTGAGCTGAACATCTGGCCACCGGCGGAAACATCGGCTCTGACTTCCATAATGGCATTTTTATAAATCTCGTTGCCGGCAGCACCTGCTGCGGATTCCAGCGCTTCAATCAGCGGCACACCGGCCGCAAAAGTGGTGGATAAAGTCCGGGCATAACGGGCCACAGCCGCTTTATTAATAATCATGCCCATCACCGGCAGTTTCAGTGCCATGGCATCAGCTGCGGTTTTAAACTGCAGATTGTTGTTATACGCCTTCTTAAATAAAAACAACGAAATAATAATGGCCGCTAATACCACCCACCAATAACTTTGCATCCACTCGGAAATACCCATCACAAAGAGGGTAAAACCTGGCAGTTCAGCGCCAAAACCAGCAAAAATTTCGGCAAAAGATGGCACCACAAAAATCAGCAAAATAGAGGTTACTATCAGTGCAACTACTGTCACTGCGATAGGGTAAAACATCGCTTTTTTAATTTTGGATTTAAGGGCTTCTGCTTTTTCTTTATAGGTGGCAACCCGGTCAAAAATGCGGTCAAGGGCACCGGACTGTTCGCCTGATTTGACTAGGTCACAATACAATTCATCAAAATATTTTGGATGTTCGCGCAGCACTTCAGATAGCGGAATACCACTTTGCACTTTCACCGACACTTTTTGCATTAAATCACGCAAAGATTTTTTATCTGCACCACTGCTAATCAAATCAATAGATTGCACCAGCGGCACACCAGCGGCCAGCATGGTGGCAATCTGACGGGTCAGTACTGCGACATCAGCCGGAGTCACTTTGGCATCGGCACTGAATAAACTTTTGCGTTTTTTATTAACAATGGATGGTGTAATGCCCTGTTGGCGTAATAAGGCTTTTGCTTCGTTAATAGAGTTCGCGCGAATTTCGCCTTCGGCTTTTTTGCCGCGGCGGTTTACCCCTTTCCAGGCAAAGTTATCCTGCTCTTTTATTTTTGGTTGTGGAGCCATTTTTTATCCTTGTACCGGCAATCACCTGCTGGCCATTAGTAAATTCAAACCTTCACTTTTTGTGTTTAGGTAAATAGTCAATTTAAGCGTTTGTCACCCGGTTAATTTCGGTCAGACTGGTTAAACCGGCAGCAGCTTTCAGTAAACCTGATTGTCGTAAATTATTAATGCCTTCAAGCTGGGCTTGTTTGGCAATTTCCAGTGAATTGCCGCCATGCATAATTTTTTCGGCAATAGCAGGCGAAATCGGCATCACTTCATAAATACCGACCCGGCCTTTATAACCGCCGGTGCAATATTCACAGCCGACAGGTTTGCATAATTTAATACTGGGTAATTGCTCTTTGGTAAAACCCTGACGTAATAACTCTTCTTCAGGTAATACCTCAGGTGCTTTGCAGTGGTTGCATAACCGTCGTGCCAGACGCTGTGCAATAATCAGGCTGACGGAACTGGCCACGTTATAAGCCGGAACACCCATATTCAATAAACGGGTTAAGGTTTCAGGGGCTGAGTTGGTGTGCAAAGTACTCATTACCAAGTGGCCGGTTTGGGCCGCTTTAATAGCAATTTCGGCGGTTTCCAGATCCCGTATTTCACCCACCATGATCACATCAGGGTCTTGCCGTAAAAAAGATTTCAGCGCCATCGGGAAGGTTAAACCGGCTTTAGGGTTGACCTGCACCTGGTTAATGCCGGGCAAGTTAATTTCCACTGGATCTTCCGCTGTGGAAATATTGGTTTCTTCAGTATTTAAAATATTCAGGCCGGTATAAAGCGAGACTGTTTTACCGCTCCCTGTTGGGCCAGTCACCAGAATCATGCCTTGCGGCTGTTCAAGTGCCGACAGATAAAGTTTTTTCTGGTTTTCTTCATAACCCAGAATATCAATACCCAGCATGGCGCTGTCTGAGTCCAGGATCCGCATGACGATTTTTTCGCCCCACAAAGTGGGCAGGCTGCTGACCCGAAAATCGATAGACTTTTTCTGTGACAGTTTAAGTTTAATCCGGCCGTCCTGTGGAACCCGTTTTTCCGCGATATCCAGCCGTGACATCACTTTTAAGCGCGCAGATAAACGGCTGGACAGTGCCACCGGCGGTGAGGCCACTTCATGCAAAATACCGTCAATGCGAAAACGGATACGATAACTTTTTTCGTAAGGTTCAAAGTGCAAATCTGACGCCCCTTTTCGAATGGCATCATGCAGCATCTTGTTAATAAAGGTAATGATCGGGCCGTCTTCAGCTTCATTGGTGCTGTCGTCTTCATCCGCATCGGCCAGACCAAGTTCACTTAAATCCCAATCTGTATTGGAAAAACTGTCGCTGGCTTTTTGGTCAAATACCCGGTCAATCAGTTTGTGCAGTTTGTCAAACTCAACCACCACCACTTCAACACGAAGGCCGGTACTGAATTCAAAATCCTCTACCGGTTGCATATCGGTTGGGTCTACTACAGCCAAAAATAAACTGCGGCCCCGTTTAAAAATGGGCAGCACATGGTGCTTACGGATCAGTTTTTCATTACGTTCCTGCTCTGGCACATAGTCCAGATCGTAATAATCCAAATCCAGCACACTGTGCATAGTAAAACCACCGGCTGCAGTGGCCAGCGCTGCCGGGCTAATCAGTTTTTCACCAATCAAAAAGTCGGCTGCGGTTTGATACTGATGGTTTTTTTCGGCAGCAAGTTTGGTGCAATGGCCCGCATCAATCAGGCCGGATTGGCCCAAACGGCGAAGAAGAATTGATTGCAGGTTAAAAGCCATAACGACAATACATCCATCTGTCAGATAATAATAAGAAAATTAGCATTTTGATTATGACAGCGGGAAACAGGAATTCAACTGTTAAATGTGGCGTTATCGGGCGTTCATGAATGAATTTTGAGAAGTTTTGTCTGTTGTTAGCACCAATAAAAAAGGGCCTTGCGGCCCTTTTACTCAAACTTCAGACTTAGACGCCTGGGCAAGTCTTAGGAGCGTATTTGTTCTCAGCGTCAGTTGTACAGGTCCAAACGCCTGTACCAGCATCGCGATTCCAAGTGATGATTTTGCCATTAACTTGAGTCGGAGCATTACGCAGAGTGCAAGTGATGGTGCTTGCAGTTGTACCGATGGTGCAGTTACCGGTAGTAGCTGCTAAGCCGATATCTGTTGGACCAGCAACAGCACCGCCGTTGTTGATAATGTTTTCAAAAGCTGTTTTACCAGCAGAAATTTCTGACAGGCCGGCTGTTACTTTTGAGCTTGCCTGGTAGCTTGAGTAAGCAGGCAGTGCTACTGCAGCGAGGATACCGATGATCGCTACAACGATCATTAATTCAATTAAGGTAAAACCTTGGTTACGTTTCATAGTACTTCTCCATTAGTAATTAATTTAACCCAGGGGGTTGATTTCTATTCTGGACATTTTTGTGCGTTACGCAAGAAAAAAATGCATATTTGTAAATATTTATTTTTTTGTAGTTCAACCTAATGAATTATAAGGTTATTTTTTAATGTTTTTTGGAGTGGGCACCTAGGTGCTAAGCAAATTGGTTTGATCTTTGCGTATAAAGCAATATTTGTGCCTCTGTTAGATAACGTTATGTTTTCTAATGCTATTTGCGGGGCGTTCCTAATTTGATTACTTTGTGTGACGGCGAGACCTCATCTGCATTTGGTTACAAATAAAGCAAATAAGTTGTTAACAGGAGTTGAATGCTGAATTTAAACAGCTTTTTTGTGTTTGGGCCGCTGATTTCAGCCCTTGTATGACGAGGGGCTGAAAATTTGTGTCCGGGTACAAGCTGCTAGCCGGCCAAACGGAAGCCGGCATCTGAGGTAACAATTATAGGCTGCGTAATCTCATTGATAAATCAATAGATTGTACGTTTTTGGTCAGGGCGCCGCTGGAAATATAATCAACCCCTGTTGCACCCAGCGCTTTTAACGCTTCGCTGGTGATATTACCGGATACTTCCAGTTTGGCTTTACCCTGATTGATGGCCACGGCTTGCTGAATATCGGCAATATGAAAGTTGTCGAGCATAATAATGTCTGCACCGGCCGCTAACGCCTGTTCCAGCTCAGTTAAATCCTCTACTTCTACTTCTACCGCCTTGCCAGGGAAGTTCTGCCGGGCGGTTTGTACTGCATTGGCGATAGAGCCTGCGGCAGCGATATGGTTTTCTTTAATCAAAAACGCATCATATAAGCCAATACGGTGGTTTTTGCCGCCGCCACAGGTGACTGCGTATTTTTGTGCCAGGCGTAAACCCGGCAGGGTTTTACGGGTGTCGAGTAACCGGGTTTTGCTGTTACCTAATAAAGCCACATATTTGGCGGTGGTGGTGGCGGTGCCGCTTAAGGTTTGCAGAAAATTAAGTGCAGTGCGTTCGCCTGTTAATAACACCCGTGCCGGGCCACTGATTTCACAAAGCAGCGTATTGGCTGCTACTGTGTCACCGTCTTTAACAAACCACTGGATCACCACTTGGTCCGACAATTGCTGAAATACTTCTTCTACCCAGTCCACACCACAAATCACACAATCTTCGCGGGTAATAATAGTGGCGGTGGCTTGTTGTTCTGCCGGGATCAGCGATGCGGTAATATCACCTTGTGCCAGCGGTAAATAACCTAAATCTTCGGCCAGCGCATGACTGACACCACGGCGAATTTCCTGCACCAGCCTTTCGTGATGGCTGATGTCTGCTGTTGCTTGAGTTGATTGCATAAGTCAGTTTCTTTGTTTCAGTTGCAGTTGATTGGCCTGTTGCGCGAATTCTAAATGTTTTAACGCACTCATTCCTAGCAAAATCTCTGTGCCACCCCGGGTGGTGGTGAGGTTAGGCACTATGCTGGCCGGCAAATCAGTCAGCAGAATATCGCCAAGTTTCAGGCTGTTGATGTGACTTTGGTAAGCTGTGGTAACGCCATTGGCTGTGTTCACCTGATAAGGCTGGCCCTGTGGCATGCCCGTGCGTTTTGCCACTTCAGGGGACACTGCGACCACAGTGGCGCCAGTGTCGAGCAAAAACACCACATCCACCCCATTGAGCTGTAAGGTGCCGACATAATGGCCGCTTTGGTTACGGGTCAGAGTGACTTCGGCCTGGCCTTGTGCGTTGACCACAGATTGCACTTGCTGATTGGGGTTTAGCTTGTGGGCAATAGCCTCATCAAATAACAGGTAAATGACGGCCAGTACTAACAACCAGGCAATCAGGGCAAAACCTTTGCCGAGTTTGGCTGTGGGATCAGATGCTTGCATTGTATTCTTTTCGCGCTGACAATAGTTCAACAGCATAAACAGCGTGATCAACAATTGCAAAAGCCTTTATCAGCGCATACCGCCGCGCCGGTGCATACAATAACAAACTCTGAACTGCCAGCGCTGGTGCAGCGCCCCTGCAGTCATTTTGATGACAGGCCTGATGAAAATGACATCAGTTTATTGGTGATCCACAATATCAGCCTGCCACCCCGCCAGTTTAATACCCCTTATATTGACGACTTTTTTGGTGGCCGGCTGGATTGTTCGGCACATCCTTATTTTGCCCAATTGCAAGGTGTGCGGGTGTCAGCGCATTGTGTCATTTATCGGGATGGGCGTATCTGGCAATATGTGCCTTTTGCCAAAAGGGCCTGGCATGCCGGTGTCAGTCAGTTTCTTGGGCGGGAAAAATGTAATGACTTTTCTATTGGTATTGAACTGGAAGGCTGTGACGACGAAGCCTACACCACAGCGCAATATCAGGCGCTGACCGAACTTTGCTGGTATTTATTACAACAATACCCCAAGCTGCGTCCAACCCGTATTGTGGGTCACAGCGATATTGCGCCGGGACGCAAAACCGATCCCGGTCAGGCCTTTGACTGGCAAGTTTTTTTTCAGAAATTGGATGAGATGCAGCAACAAAGCTGCAAAAAGGAGAACCCGAAGTGACTTTGCTTAGTATGTTAATAGCTTTAATTGTGGAGCGCCTGGCCGTGCGCAGTCCGCAGTGGCAACTGGTTAGTTATGTACGGCCTTATTTAACTTATGCCAATAAAACACCTTTTTCTGCCTTCACCCAGCCACAGATTGGTTTATGGCTTTGGTGTTTGTTGCCTGCGCTGGCTGTAACGCTGCTGGTGCAACTGGTGGATTTTTGGCTATTCAGTTTGCTGGTCAATACCCTGGTGCTGCTGCTTTGTATGGGCTGCTGGCATTACCGTCAGTTGTACAAACAATATCTGAATGCTTCGGCAAGAGACGATCAGCAGGCGGCTTTTTTAACCATGCAGCAGCTGGAAACAGACGCAGGGATCAGTCAGTTGCAGTTGAGTTATGGCCAGCGCCTGGTGTGGCTGAACTTTAAATATTATGCCGCTGTGTTGTTCTGGTTTGCCATTCTTGGGGCTTTTGGTGCTCTTACTTATGCCATTTTGCGTTTGTTAAGCGAACCTGCCACTTATATCAAGGCAGCAGAAAGCAACAGCACGGCTGAGGAAATAACAAAGCCGCAGCAACAAGCGGCAGAACAGGTTGCCGATGCTGATTTTGCCCCTAATACCAACAGCACTGAAGATAAAGCGGTAGAGCAGTATGAAGCTGTTGATTCAGCAGCCAATACCGCAGCTGAAGCACAAACCGGCGCACAGCAGGATCTGCAGCAGCTAAAAGACCGTGCTGAGCAGCTCAGTCAAAGCATAGCCCTGCAACAAAGGTTAACTGCAGTAGCAAGCGACCTCAGCCACTGGGCGGACTGGTTACCGGCCCGGTTGTTTGGTCTTGGTTTTGCGCTGGTTGGACACTTTTCCCGTGCTTCCGCCATATTACTCAGTTACCTCGGTGACAGCAGCACCCCGGCAGGGCAAGTGTTGACCGATATTGCCAAAGCGGCCGAACCTTTGCCGGAGGAGCTGATAAACTGCAGCACTGAGAGTTGCTCCTTAGTGCAGCTTGCTAAACGTAATATTTTGTTTTTCCTTGCTTTAGTGGCCATTCTTACCCTGAGTGGTGCCTTGTCTTAATTTAATCAGCCTGCAGCCTTTGCTGCAGGCTGATCTCTTCACACTTGGCGACAGTGCGGCCTGCACACCGCAATTAACGCTGCTCTGAAATGGTCTGACCAATTCTGTTTTCTGGCTAATTCCCGGCTTTTTTAGAGTTTCAACTCTAGTTATTTGACCGCAAAGGCCAGCATAACTAGTAGGTTGAATTTACTTCAACTACGCTTTCTGTTACCTTATGGCCTGCATATGTAAATTGGTCTTACCAATTTACAATAAACACAAAAAAAGACCACGATAAGCACAGGCAATTCACAAAAAACGCTGTTGATAGCCCGTTTTTGCTGTGAAGCCGCTTATCGTCAGGGAAATGGATGAACACACTGAAAATCAAACCGGCCAAATTGTCAGATCGGATCGTTGAGCAGCTGGAGCATATGCTGCTTGAAGGTACTTTTACGCCCGGGCAAAAGTTACCCACTGAGCGTGAACTGGCCGAGCAGTTTGATGTATCCCGCCCCAGTCTGCGTGAAGCTTTGCAAAAAATGGAAGCCAAAGGTCTGGTCAGCCGTAAGCAGGGTGGTGGTACTTATGTCTGTGACAATCTGGTGGGTGGCCTGACTGACCCGTTATTTGAGCTGATTGGACGCCATCCCGAGTCACAGTTTGATTTACTGGAATTTCGTCACGCTTTAGAAGGTATTTGTGCTTATTACGCCGCATTGCGGGGCACCAGTGCCGATTTTGCCCAAATTAAACAAAGATATGATGAAATTTGTGCCGCGCAGCAACAGCAGGATTTAGACGCTGAAGCCAGGGCTGTCGGCAGTTTGTATTTAGCAGTCGCAGCAGCATCCCATAATGTGGTGTTGCTGCATCTGGTACGCGGCTTAACGCCGCTGGTGGAGCAGAATATCAAGCTGAACCTTGAGATTCTGCGGCAAAAAGACGGCATAGTGAGCCAGCTGAATTCACATCGGCAACGGTTAATGGAAGCGGTGATCAATGGTGAGCCGGAGCAAGCCCGGCAAGCCAGCAACAGCCATCTGGCCTTTATTGAAGAGGCTTTGCTGGAAGCCGACCGGGAACGCTCACGCCTTGCACGCTCGTTGCGCCGTTCACAAACGAACTAAAACGCAACGGTTTAACTTTTAATAAAACAGGGGTGGCCAAGGCAACTCCGGAATATAGGAAACATTGATATGTCTGAAGTCAGTAAGGTGGACATCGACGCGCTGGAAACCCAGGAATGGCTGGAAGCGCTTGAATCTGTCGTTCGCACTGAAGGTGTGGAGCGTGCTCAGTTTCTGTTAGAGCAGGTGCTGGAGCAAGCGCGCCTGGAAGGTGTGGACATGCCAACAGGCATAACCACCAACTATATCAATACCATTCCGCCGCAGCAGGAACCGGCTTATCCGGGTGATGTGAATCTGGAAAAACGCATCCGCTCAGTGATCCGCTGGAACGCTATTATGATAGTGCTGCGCGCCTCGAAAAAAGAGCTGGAGCTGGGCGGCCATATGGCGTCTTACCAGTCGTCAGCTGCTTTTTATGAAACCTGTTTTAACCACTTTTTCCGCGCGCCAAATGAAAGAGACGGTGGCGATTTAGTCTATTACCAGGGTCATATTTCCCCTGGTATTTACGCCCGTGCTTTTGTTGAAGGCCGTTTAACTGCAGATCAGCTAGACAACTTCCGTCAGGAAGTGGGTGGTGAAGGTTTATCCTCTTACCCGCATCCAAAACTGATGCCGGAGTTCTGGCAGTTCCCGACTGTTTCAATGGGTTTAGGCCCAATCACTTCTATTTATCAGGCACGGTTTTTAAAATATTTAAACGGCCGTGGCTTAAAAGACACTTCGCAACAACGGGTGTATGCCTTTTTAGGTGACGGTGAGATGGACGAGCCGGAAAGCCGTGGTTCCTTGTCCTTTGCCGCCCGGGAAAAACTGGACAACCTGTGTTTCCTGGTGAACTGTAACCTGCAGCGTCTTGATGGCCCTGTGATGGGGAACGGCAAAATTATTCAGGAACTGGAAGGTTTGTTCCGTGGTGCCGGCTGGAACGTGATTAAAGTGGTGTGGGGCAGTGGTTGGGACAAACTGCTGGCCAAAGACACCACAGGCAAGCTGTTACAGTTGATGAACGAAACTGTGGACGGTGACTACCAGACGTACAAAGCCAAAGATGGCGCTTATGTGCGTCAGCACTTCTTCGGCCGTTACCCGGAAACCGCAGCACTGGTTGCTGATATGACCGACGAAGAAATTTTTGCACTCAAACGTGGTGGCCATGAACCTTCAAAACTTTATGCTGCTTTTAAAGCTGCACAAGAGTGTAAAGGCCGCCCAACGGTTATTCTGGCCAAAACCATCAAAGGTTATGGTATGGGTGAAGCCGCTGAAGGCAAAAACATTGCCCACCAGGTGAAAAAAATGGACATGACCCATGTGCTGCAAATCCGCAAGCGCCTGAGTCTGGAAGACTACATCAGTGAAGAAGATGTGCAGTCTCTGCCTTATATCCAGCTGCCGGAAGGTTCACCTGAGCACAAATACCTGCATGACCGTCGTGCTGCATTAAACGGTTACACGCCTGTGCGTTTACCAAACTTCACCAAGCCACTGACCTTACCAGAGTTACCGGCTTTTGAAGGCTTGCTGGAAGAGCAAAAACGTGAAATTTCTACCACTATGGCTTTTGTGCGTGGCTTAAATATTCTGCTGAAAGACGCTCATATCGGTCAGCAAATTGTGCCAATTATTGCCGACGAAGCCCGTACCTTTGGTATGGAAGGTTTGTTCCGTCAGATTGGAATTTATAACCCGCATGGCCAGACCTACACGCCGGAAGACCGCGCTATTGTTTCTTATTACAAAGAAGAAACTTCAGGTCAGGTATTGCAGGAAGGCATTAACGAACTGGGTGCTATGGCGTCCTGGGTTGCTGCTGCTACGTCTTACAGCACCAACGATCTGCCGATGATCCCGTTCTACATCTACTATTCGATGTTTGGTTTCCAACGGGTGGGTGATATGGCCTGGCTGGCCGGTGACCAGCAAGCCCGTGGTTTCCTGTTAGGCGCAACCGCCGGCCGTACCACCTTAAACGGCGAAGGTTTACAACACGAAGATGGCCACAGCCATATTCTGGCCGGCACAGTGCCAAACTGTATTTCGTATGATCCTACCTATGCCTATGAATTAGCTGTGATTATGCAGGACGGTATCCGTCGTATGTATGGTCCGGCCCAGGAAAATATCTACTACTACATCACAGTGATGAACGAAAACTACCATCACCCGGCCATGCCAGTGGGGGCGGAAGAAGGCATTCGCCGTGGTATTTATAAATTGGAAAGCTTGTCTGGTAACAAGGCCAAGGTACAGCTGTTAGGCTCAGGCACTATTCTGAATGAAGTGCGCCGTGCTGCCGAAATCCTCAGTGAAGAATATGGCATTGCTTCTGATGTGTTCTCTGTGACTTCCTTTAACGAGTTGGCGCGTGATGGCCAAACCTGTGAACGTCACAATATGCTGCACCCGAATGAAGCAGAAAAAGTGCCGTTTATTGCGCAGGTACTGGGTAAAGCGCCGGTGATTGCCGCAACAGACTACATCAAAAACTACGCCGAACAGGTGCGCGCTTTTGTGCCGGCAGTTTCTTACAAAGTGCTGGGTACCGATGGTTTTGGTCGTTCTGACAGCCGCGAAAACCTGCGTCGTCACTTCGAAGTAAATGCCGGTTACATAGTTCTGGCATCACTGCGTGAACTGGCGAAACAAGGTGAAATTGACAAGCAGCTGGTGAGCGACGCCATAGTGCGTTTTGGCATCGACACCAACAAGCCGAACCCACTGTTCGCCTAAGAGGATTTGTAATGAGCATTGAAATTTTTGTACCAGATATTGGTGCCGATGAAGTTGAAGTGACAGAAGTGCTGGTGAAAGCCGGCGACAATGTGGCTGTTGACCAATCATTATTAAGTGTTGAAGGCGACAAAGCGGCGATGGAGGTTCCAGCACCTCAGGCCGGAGTGGTAAAAGAAGTGCGGGTCAAAGCCGGAGATAAAGTAAAAACCGGTTCGCTGATTATGGTATTTGAAGGTGCTGCAGCTGCAGCTCCTGCGCCTGTAGCAACGCCGGTTGCAGCAGCTGCACCAGCAGCGCCAGTTGCCACTGCGGCACCTGCTGCTGCCACTTTACAGGAAGTGAAAGTGCCGGATATCGGTGGCGACGCTGTGGAAGTTACTGAAATTATGGTGAAAGTGGGTGATGTGGTGAAAGCCGAACAGTCACTGCTCAACGTAGAAGGTGACAAAGCCGCCATGGAGGTACCAGCACCATTTGCCGGTACTGTGGCCGAAATTAAAGTCAAAGTGGGCGACAAAGTCTCCACTGGCTCTTTAGTGTTTGTGTTCTCTACTGGCGCTGCTGCGCCGGTAGCTACACCAGCACCAGCGCAAGCTGCCTCTGCTTCTGTCGCCGCAGCGCCTGCTCCGGCACCAGCTGTAGTTTCACCAGCCCCTTCTGTGGCTTCTGCAGCCAGCACAGGTTTTGTCGAAAATCAGGCTTATGCCCACGCATCGCCAGTGGTACGCCGCTTAGCGCGTGAGTTCGGCGTTGATTTATCCAAAGTGACTGGCACGGCGCGTAAAGGCCGGGTGCAGCGTGAAGACGTGCAAAATTATGTGAAAAACATTATTGCGCAGGTCACTTCAGGCAAAGGTCAGGTGACCGGCAGTGGCAACAGTGTTGGTTTTGATTTAATTCCATGGCCAAAAGTAGATTTCAGTAAATTTGGCGCTGTGGAAGAAAAACCACTGTCGCGTATTCAAAAACTGTCAGGCAGCAATCTGCACCGTAACTGGGTGCGTATTCCGCATGTCACCCAGTTTGATGAAGCCGATATCACAGGTTTGGAAGAATTCCGCAAAGAGCAGAACGCGCTTGCGGAGAAGAAAAAACTTGGCGTCAAATACACACCGCTGGTGTTTATTATGAAAGCGGCAGCCAAAGCGCTGGAAGAATTCCCAACCTTTAACAGCTCACTTTCTGAAGACGGCGCAAGCCTCATTCTGAAAAAATACGTGCACTTAGGCATCGCAGTCGACACACCAAATGGCTTAGTAGTGCCTGTGGTGCGCGACGTAAACAAAAAAGGCATTATTGAACTGTCGCGTGAATTGCAGGACATTTCGGCCAAAGCCCGCGAAGGCAAACTGACTGCTGCCGACATGCAGGGCGGTTGTTTTACCATTTCCAGCCTCGGTGGCATTGGTGGTACTGCCTTTACGCCTATCGTCAACGCGCCGGAAGTGGCCATTCTGGGGGTGTCTAAATCTGACATCAAACCAAAATGGAACGGCAAAGAGTTTGAACCAAGGCTAATGGTGCCGTTGTCAGTGTCTTACGATCACCGGGTGATTGACGGTGCGCTGGCGGCGCGTTTTACCGCAACGCTGGCCTCTTATCTGGCCGATATCCGCCAGATCATTATGTAAATGACGCAGGTTAGCGCAGATAAAAGGGCGCTAACCTGCAAATCTTGGTTACAGAGCGGCGGCACTGATGTTAAAATTCCGCCACTTTTTTCGCCTGACAGCCGTACCCTACATTTGGCTGTTGGAAAATCGCCCCGATAATCAAAGGTAATACGATGAGCAACGAAATCAAAACACAAGTAGTGGTACTGGGCGCTGGCCCTGGTGGTTATTCTGCAGCCTTCCGCGCCGCTGACTTAGGTCTGGAAGTGACTTTAGTTGAAGCACGCAGCACACTTGGTGGTGTTTGTTTAAACGTCGGTTGTATCCCTTCAAAAGCTTTATTACATGTGGCCAAAGTCATTGACGATGCCCGTGAAATGGCTTCACACGGTGTCACTTTTGGTGCACCACAAATTGATTTAGACAAAATCCGCGCCTGGAAAGACAAAGTGGTGGGTCAGCTGACCAACGGTCTGGCCGGCATGTCAAAAATGCGTAAAGTCAAAGTAGTGACTGGTTACGGTAAATTCACTGGCCCAAATACCCTGGTCGCCGGCGATACTACTATCACTTTTGAACACGCTATTATCGCCGCAGGTTCTGAGCCGGTTGCACTGCCATTTATTCCAAAAGATGACCCACGTGTCATCGATTCTACCGGCGCTTTAGAGCTGAAAGACATTCCTGGTGAAATGCTGGTATTAGGTGGTGGTATCATCGGTCTGGAAATGGGTACTGTGTACCGTGCGCTGGGCTCAAAAGTATCTGTGGTTGAGTTTGCTGATCAGCTGGTTCCGGCTGCTGATGCGGATTTAGTGAAGGTTTACACTAAATACAACAAAGACAACTTCAACATCATGCTGTCAACCAAAGTCACTGCTGTTGAAGCCAAAGCTGACGGTTTATATGTGACTTTTGAAGGCAAAAACGCACCGGCTTCTCCGGTTCGTTACGACAAAATTTTAGTGGCTGTAGGTCGTCGTCCAAACGGCGCCCTGTTAGATGCTGCTAAAGCTGGTGTCAACGTAGACGAGCGTGGTTTTATTAATGTTGATAAACAACTGCGTACCAACGTTGGCCACATTTATGCCATCGGTGACGTGATTGGTCAGCCAATGCTGGCGCACAAAGCAGTCCACGAAGGCCATGTGGCGGCTGAAGTGATTTCTGGCCTGAAGCATTTCTTCGACCCACGTTGCATTCCTTCAGTGGCTTACACAGATCCAGAAATGGCCTGGGTAGGCATCACTGAAAAAGAAGCCAAAGAAAAAGGTATTGCTGTTGATACTGCCACTTTCCCATGGGCAGCTTCTGGCCGTGCCATCGCTTCAGCCCGCACTGAAGGTTTCACTAAGTTAATTTTCGACAAAGAAACGCACCGTATTCTGGGTGGCGCTATTGTGGGTATCAACGCCGGTGAAATGCTGGGTGAAATTTGTTTAGCGGTTGAAATGGGTGCAGATGCTGAAGACATCGCGCTGACTATTCATGCTCACCCAACACTGAACGAATCTATTGGTTTAGCTGCTGAGATTTACGAAGGTTCAATCACTGACCTGCCAAACCCAAAAGCAAAAAAGAAATAATTTTCTGATTTTGCTTTAAAAACAAAGGCCGCATTGCGGCCTTTGTTGTTTTTGGCTGCCGGACTGATTTTGGCGTTTTGAGCAGATGCAGCAAAGTTGTCGCATTCTGTTACAACTTGTGTAAAGACTTCATTGTGTAGTTGCTAATGAAGCTTTAGTATATTTCCCGAGATTGTATTCCCGTCCCTCCAATCAGGAAAAACACCAATGAAAAAAATTACCCTGCTGGCGGCCAGTGTCGCGCTGGCACTTGGTTTAGTGGCTTGTGACAAAGCCCCACAAGCACCGGCCACAACTGCCGCACCAGAAGTAACAGCTGCAGAGCCTGCAAAAACTCTAGTCTCTGGCGTTGAAACTGAAAACTTCGACCCAGCCGTAAAACACACCGAAAACTTCTTTTACAGTGTGAATGGCACCTGGCTTGCCAAAACTGAAATTCCTGCTGATAAGTCTAACTATGGTGCTTTCACCAAGTTATACGACGACTCTCAACTGGCGATGCGCACTATCATTGAAGCCGCAGCTGCCAAAACTGACAAAGTAGCCGGTTCTGACGAGCAAAAACTGGGTGACTTTTACAACAGCTACATGAACGAAGCTGCCATTGAAGCTCTGGGTGCCAAGCCTATTGAAGCCGATTTAGCTAAAATTGCTGCGGTAAAAGATTTAACTGAACTTGCAACCTTAATGGGTGAGCTGCAGTTGATTGGTACTTCGTTGCCATTTGGCTGGTATGTCAACAACGACGCTAAAAACTCAACTCAGTATGCAGTGTATTTAGGTCAGTCAGGCCTGGGTTTACCGGATCGTGACTACTACTTTAAAGACGAAGAAAAATTCAAAACCATTCGTGCTGCTTATGTGAGTTATATCAAAGATATGCTGACGCAGGCTGGTGTTGCCGATGCGGAGAAAGCGGCTGAACGAGTGATGGCGCTGGAAAGCAAAATTGCGGAAAAACACTGGAGCCGTGTTGAAAACCGCGATGCTGACAAAACTTATAACAAGTTTGCCAAAGCAGATTTAGTCAAAACTTTAGGTGATTTCCCATGGGATGCTTACGCTAAAGCGGTGAAACTGGATGGCGCCAGCGAACTGATTGTGTCGCAGCCAAGCTACTTTGAGGCCTTTGGCAAAATTTATAAAGAAACCGACCTGCAAAGCTGGAAAGATTATTTATCTATCCGCTTAGTATCTGAATATTCAGGCAAATTAAGCAAAAACTTTGTCGATCGTCAGTTCGATTTTTACGGCAAAACTTTATCTGGCACCACTGAACAACAACCTCGCTGGAAAAAAGCCGTCAACGCTTCTGATGAAGTGTTAGGTGAAGTGGTGGGTAAACTCTATGTAGCAGAACACTTTAAACCAGAAGCCAAAGCGCGGATGGAAGTGCTGGTACAGAACCTGATTAAAGCTTACCACCAGAGCATTGATACACTGGAATGGATGACGCCGGAAACGAAAAAAGCGGCGCATGAAAAGCTGAATAAATTTACACCAAAAATCGGTTACCCGGACAAGTGGAAAGATTATTCTAACCTGAGCATTAAGGCTGACGATCTGGTGGGCAACTACAAAGCGGCTGCCCAGTTTGCTTATCAGGAAATGCTGAACAAACTGGGCAAGCCCATTGACCGTTCAGAATGGTTTATGACACCACAAACGGTAAATGCGTATTACAACCCGGTAAACAATGAAATTGTGTTCCCTGCAGCTATTTTGCAACCTCCGTTTTTTAATCTGGAAGCCGACGATGCGGTGAACTACGGTGGTATCGGTGCTGTGATTGGTCACGAACTGGGCCATGGTTTTGATGATCAGGGCGCGAAGTTTGACGGTGACGGTAACCTGCGTAACTGGTGGACAGACGCTGACAAAACTGAGTTTGAAAAACGCGGCAAACAGTTGGTTGAGCAGTACAACCAATATTCACCACTGGAAGGCATGCACGTGAACGGCGAGCTGACCTTAGGGGAAAACATTGGTGACTTAGGCGGTTTAACTGTCGCGTTAAAAGCTTATAAACTGTCGCTGGAAGGCAAAGAAGCGCCTGTGATCGACGGTTTTACCGGCGAACAACGTTTCTTCTTAAGCTGGTCTCAGGTATGGCGTCGTAAAGGCCGGGAAGAATACCTGCGCAACATGCTGTTGACCGATCCACATTCGCCAAGCGAATACCGTGTCATTGGTATTGTGTCCAACATTCCTGAGTTTTATACCGCTTTTGACGTGAAAGAAGGCGACAAAATGTATATTGCACCGGAAAAACGCGTGAAAATCTGGTAATCCGGTGTTGCTGCAGGGGTCTGCAGTAGCAACCATCTGATAAAAGGCCGCTTTGCGGCCTTTTTGCTATTTGTTCCTGGTGCAAAACAGCGGACGAATTTATATTCTCAAGCGCTGTTTAAAACGCTATCATCATTCACCAGACTTATACCCACTATAAGCCCAGCTGCTTATACTTGCATGTCAATTCAGGCATTTTTTTCTTATAATCCAGCCTGTTTAGATTCGACTGAAAACCGCTGTAATACAGGTTGCAGTGGACCAACCAGAGGACATTACTGTGCTTCAACAATACCGTGAACATGTGGCCGAACGCGCCGCTCAGGGCATTCCTCCACTGCCATTAAATGCAGAGCAAGTGGCATCATTAACCGAATTATTAAAAAATCCACCAAAAGGCGAAGAAGCTTTTCTGGTTGATTTGTTAGAAAACCGTATCCCACCAGGGGTTGACGAAGCTGCTTATGTGAAAGCAGGCTTTTTAACTGCCATTGCTAAAGGCGAGGCGGTGAGCCCACTGGTGACGCCTGAGCGTGCGACTGAACTGTTAGGCACCATGTTTGGTGGTTACAACATCCAGCCGATGATTGACCTGCTGGATAATCCAAAATTAGGTGCTTTAGCAGCCAAAGGTTTGTCTCACACGCTGTTGATGTTTGATTCTTTCCATGACGTCAAAGAAAAAGCCGACGCTGGTAATGCGCACGCCAAAGCTGTAATGCAAAGCTGGGCTGACGCTGAATGGTTCACCAGCAAGCCTGCTATCCCTGAAAAAATCACAGTCACTGTATTTAAAGTTACAGGCGAAACCAACACTGACGATTTATCGCCAGCACCAGATGCCTGGTCACGTCCTGACATTCCTCTGCACGCTTTAGCTATGCTGAAAAACGTGCGTGATGGTATTGAGCCGGATGCTCCAGGTTCTAAAGGCCCGGTGAAACAAATTGAAGCGCTGATCGCCAAAGGTTTCCCACTGGCTTATGTGGGTGATGTGGTTGGTACTGGTTCAAGCCGTAAATCAGCCACTAACTCAGTGTTGTGGTTTATGGGTGAAGATATGCCATTTGTACCAAACAAACGCACCGGTGGTGTTTGTTTAGGTGGCAAAATCGCGCCAATTTTCTTCAACACCATGGAAGACTCAGGTTCATTACCTATCGAATTAGATGTGTCTAAGATGAACATGGGTGATGTGATCGACATTTTCCCACATCAGGGTGTGGTAAAACGCCATGGCACTGAGGAAGTGATTTCTACTTTTGAACTGCGCTCTAACGTATTGCTGGATGAAGTGCGTGCCGGCGGTCGTATTCCCCTGATCATCGGTCGTGGTTTAACGGACAAAGCCCGTGAAGCTATGGGTCTTTCGCATTCAACCGTATTCCAGCGTCCTGCTGTGACTGAAGTCAGCAACAAAGGCTTCACTTTAGCTCAGAAGTTGGTGGGTAAAGCTTGTGGCGTCAAGGGTATTCGCCCAGGCCAATACTGTGAACCAAAAATGACCACAGTAGGTTCACAAGACACCACAGGACCTATGACCCGTGATGAATTAAAAGACTTAGCCTGTTTAGGTTTTTCTGCGGATTTAGTGATGCAGTCTTTCTGTCACACTGCCGCTTATCCAAAACCGGTTGACGTGAACACCCACCACACACTGCCAGACTTTATTATGAACCGCGGTGGTATTTCGCTGCGTCCGGGTGATGGTGTAATCCACAGCTGGTTAAACCGTATGTTGTTACCAGACACTGTAGGTACTGGTGGTGACTCACATACGCGTTTCCCACTGGGTATTTCTTTCCCGGCAGGTTCTGGTTTAGTGGCTTTTGCTGCCGCAACAGGTGTGATGCCGCTGGATATGCCAGAGTCCGTGCTGGTGCGCTTTAAAGGTGAAATGCAGCCTGGTATCACACTGCGTGACTTAGTGCATGCCATTCCTTATTACGCCATCAAGCAAGGTTTGCTGACGGTGGAGAAAAAAGGCAAAGTTAATATCTTCTCTGGCCGCGTGCTGGAAATCGAAGGTCTGGAGCAGTTAACTGCTGAGCAAGCCTTTGAATTGTCAGATGCTTCTGCTGAGCGCTCAGCAGCAGGTTGTACTATCACTTTATCTGAAGCTTCAGTGCGCGAGTACCTGGAGTCGAACATTGTGATGCTCAAGTGGATGATCGCTGAAGGTTACGGTGATGTTCGCACCATCGAGCGCCGTATCAATGCCATGGAAGCCTGGCTTGCCAATCCAAAACTGGAACGTGCTGATGCCGATGCTGAATATGCAGCTGTGATTGAAATTGATCTGGCCGATATTAAAGAGCCAATTCTGTGTGCGCCAAATGATCCGGACGACGCACGTTTATTATCACAAGTTGCAGGCGACAAGATCGACGAAGTCTTTATCGGCTCCTGTATGACCAACATCGGCCACTTCCGCGCTGCCGGTAAGCTGCTCGACAAGTTCAAAGGCCAGATCCCAACCCGTCTGTGGATTGCACCACCGACCAAGATGGATAAAGATCAGCTGACCGAAGAAGGTTATTACGGTATTTATGGTCGTGTGGGCGCCCGTATTGAGATCCCGGGTTGTTCACTCTGTATGGGTAACCAGGCTCGTGTAGGCGACAACACCACAGTGGTTTCTACCTCTACCCGTAACTTCCCGAACCGTTTAGGTCAGGGCGCGAACGTGTATCTGGCTTCTGCTGAATTAGCTGCTGTTGCATCTATTATTGGCCGTCTGCCAACAGTGCCTGAATATCTGGAATATGCAAAACAGATTGAAACCACTGCGGCTGACACATACCGTTATCTGAACTTCCATCAGATGCCACAATATACCAAAGTGGCTTCAAATGTGATTGTGCAGCAAGCTGTATAACAGCGGTTGAGTTGTACAACAGAGGCCCGCTTTGCGGGCCTCTTTGTTTTTGGCGTTGGCGGTCGTGCTCAAAACAGAGGTGTAACTGTGGAATTTGACTTTATTTATCTGCCCGACAGCAGGCGTTATTTGCTGAAGCTGCCGATGGAGCAGCATGCGCTGCAGCGGTTTTTGCTGGATGAATTTGAGCGGACTGCGCAGGCTTATCAGCCATTGTTGGAACAATTAAAAAACGTTGGTCCCTACACTGAATATCAGTTTGAAGGGCGCGAATACATTTTAAGAATAGAGCGGCAGGAAGTGTTGGTGTATCACCATAGTGTGGGGCAGTTTGACGAGCCTGATGCTGAACTGGAAGCCGAGCTCACCACAGACGATGCCAGCTTAATGGCTGAATGTGGCCTGGAAGATTTCATTCATTTACTCAGTGAATGGCAAAAGTTTTTACCCAAAAAATAAACGCCAACCATTTTATCGACTGCACTTTGGCAGGGAAATGACGCACCGACTTGGTGCGTTTTTTTTGTGCATGCATTTGCTATTTAGTTTAACTATATGAATTAAAACAAATAAAAAACATGGCACAAGGTTTTCTTATCCTTATTGCAACTGCAACAAGAGCTGGTCTGGTTTGCGCCCGGCCCAACCAACAAGGATAACTGTTATGAAACTGGTATGTGCCATTATCAAGCCATTTAAGCTTGACGATGTCCGTGAAGCCATCGCGGACATTGGAATTGAAGGTCTGACGGTCACTGAAGTCAAAGGCTTTGGCCGGCAAAAAGGCCACACCGAATTGTATCGTGGAGCTGAATATCAGGTGGATTTCCTGCCTAAAGTGAAGCTCGAAATTGCCACCCTGGATGAGAATGTTGACCGCTTATTACAAGCCATTCAAACCGCGGCACACACTGGCCGCATCGGCGACGGCAAAATTTTTGTTTACGATCTGGAGCAGGTGATCCGGATCCGCACTGGTGAAATGGACTCAGAAGCCATCTAGGAGTAGCTCATGCAAGAACAAATTTATCATTTACAGTTTGCGATCGACACTTTTTACTTTTTAGTTTGTGGCGCTTTGGTGATGTGGATGGCGGCTGGTTTTGCCATGCTGGAATCCGGTTTGGTGCGGGCGAAGAACACCACTGAAATTCTGACCAAAAATTTTGCACTTTATGCCATTGCCTGCCTGATGTATCTGGTATGTGGTTATCAGTTTATGTACGGCGGTGGTTTTTTCTTAACCGGCATTGAAGCTATGGATGTCGATGCGACTCTGGCAGGTTTTGCCGAACGTGAAAATGGCTTTACCGGTAAAGCTATTTACTCCAAAGCATCCGACTTTTTCTTTCAGGTGGTCTTTGTCGCAACAGCCATGTCTATTGTGTCTGGCGCTGTGGCCGAACGGATGAAACTCTGGGCGTTTTTTGCTTTTGCAGTGGTGATGTGTGGTTTTATCTACCCAATAGAAGGCTCCTGGACCTGGGGCGGTCAGTCGGTATTTGGTTTGTACACTCTTGCTGACCATGGTTTTTCCGATTTTGCTGGCTCAGGTATTGTGCATTTAGCCGGTGCCGCAGCTGCGCTCGCCGGGGTGTTACTGCTTGGCGCTCGTAAAGGCAAATACGGCAAAGACGGCAAAGCGCACGCATTCCCCGGATGTAATATGCCAATGGCTACTTTAGGTACCTTAATTCTGTGGATGGGCTGGTTCGGTTTTAATGGCGGCTCTATGTTAAAGCTGGCAGATATTGGCAATGCGCATGGCGTTGCTATGGTGTTTGTAAACACCAACGCTGCCGCCGTTGGTGGTGCGCTGGCATCTTTAGTTGTTGCGATGTTGTTGTTCCGTAAAGCAGATTTAACCATGGTGCTGAACGGTGCTTTGGCTGGTCTGGTGGCGATTACAGCAGAACCTTCAACACCAACACCACTACAGGCCACCATTTTTGGTGCTGTGGCTGGGGTAATTGTCGTGGCAGCTATTGTTGCGCTGGATAAACTGAAAATTGACGACCCTGTAGGTGCTATTTCTGTGCATGGTGTTGTCGGTTTATTTGGTTTGTTGATTGTGCCTCTGACCAAAGATTCAGCTTCTTTCAGTGGCCAGTTGCTGGGTGCCGCCACCATCTTTGTCTGGGTTTTTGTCACCAGTCTGGTGGTTTGGTATGTACTGAAGCTGACCATGGGGATCCGTGTCAGTGAGCAAGAAGAATATGATGGTGTCGACCGTTCAGAGTGTGGCATTGAAGCTTATCCTGAATTTGTTTCATCATCCAAGTAAGCAGTCTGGCAGGTTCGGTGGGGGCCTGCCGGAAGCGGTTTGCAAAGTGTGTAGCCTGATATTGCAGCACACTTCGCAAACGAACCCGACCCACTAAGTCGTCTATCCTTGTCCTTTGTCTTTATCAGACAACCCCGTAGGTTTTTTTACTTACGGGGTTTTTTCATGCACTGGCTGTTTTTCGCCTGATTTTTGTGTGCTGAGTTAATGTAGCAGTTCATTTCTTAGTCGAATAGCCGAAAAACAACAGCTGAAAATATTTCATGCATCGGCCATCATCTATCTGCCAGATGAAGCACGACAAAGTTTGCTGAGTGGTTTGCCAACTAAATTTCTGCAGTAACAGCACAGTAAAAAGCATCATCAGAGTGAGAAATAAAGAGGCGTAAAAAGGAAGGCCGCACTATAAAGTGCGGCCACCATAAGACTTTTTTCAATATCCGTATTGCAGCCCTCTCGGGCTTTTTCATCCCTGACTCCTTGCGGAGTTCAAACGCGCTGTGAAGGTTTTAACATCCATGCTACGTAAAACACTGCCATCGCAGCGTATTACCTCAGCTCATCCTGAGCGTCCACTGTCCTTATTAAAATCATCCTGATTTTAAAGCTCATCCTGAGCGTCCACTGTCCTTATTAAAATCATCCTGATTTTAAAGCTCATCCTGAGCGTCCACTGTCCTTATTAAAATCATCCTGATTTTAAAGCTCATCCTGAGCGTCCACTGTCCTTATTAAAATCATCCTGATTTTAAAGCTCATCCTGAGCGTCCACTGTCCTTATTAAAATCATCCTGATTTTAAAGCTCATCCTGAGCCGTCCGCTGTCCTTATTAAAATCATCCTGATTTTAAAGCTCGTCCTGAGCCGTCCGCTGTCCTTATTAAAATCATCCTGATTTTAAAGCTCATCCTGAGCTGTCCTACTCCCTGCTGCGGCGGTCCTCGTCGCAGAGCTCTTCCTGAACTTCCTGAATCCTTTTACTTCCCTAACCTGATGCTTATCCTTGCACCGGCTGATATCCGTCATGTCCAGTGAGCATAGTATGATGGAAAAAGGCGGTGAGATGAGGCTTGTAGGAAAACAGCGTAGACTGAAATAAGATTGCAATATCGAACATTTTCAATAAAGTGATTTGATATCAGTGCCTTATGCTGTTGTGTTATTTATTTGTTGCAGATTAAATCTGTGATTGCTTACTTATATGTGAGATATATCTCACAACAACAGGGCGTAATTGTCAGCAAAATGCCAAATGATGGTAATTTTCAAAGCGAGCTATTATCCTGTCCACCTTTCTGTAGATAGTCTTTTCGGAGCCACCCCTGACATGGCGCGCGAACAGTTTGGTATTTGTGCTGAAGCAAACTTACATGGATTTGTTTTTCTTATCAATGCATTGGATGGTCACCACGCGCAGCTTCGGCTGCAGTTGGCCAGAGTGCCAGCTCTGGTACAACATTTGTCAGATCAATTTTCCGAGTCTAATTTATCGGCAGTCATTGCAGTTGGAGCCGGATATTGGGATTCGCTTTATCCTGCCGTACGACCCCAGAATCTCCACTCTTTTCCGCCATTGGTGGTCGATGATTTGGAGATGCCAGCCTCACCTTTTGATCTGTTATTACAAATCCGCTCCGATCGTTATGATGTTTTGCATCTGGCTGCGCAACAGTGTTTTCAGTTACTGCAACCCTATGTCGAAATTCAGGAGCAAATTCATGCCTTCAGATATATGGATGGCCGTGATTTAACCGGATTTATTGATGAACCCAGAGCACCAAAAGGGCGCAGAAAGCGTGAATTTGCTTTAGTTTCTGCAGGAGCAGATCCAGTATTTGCCGGGGGTAGCTATTTACATTTCCAGCGTTATCGCCTCGATCTACATCGTTGGCAACAGCTGACGCAAAGTCAGCAGGAAATGATTATGGGTTATAAAAAAATGGACGGCACTCTTATCCCTAGCGCCCAATTAAGTGCGCAGAGCCATGCGGTCTGTGCCTCTTTACAATCTGAATTTAATCAGCAACTGCCGTTGTTGTTTCAGAATATGCCATATGGGCAGTTGAAGGTTCAGGGCATGCTTACACTGGGTTTTTCTGCTGACGGCACCAGCTACCTGAAATGGTTGAAACAACGGATGGGCCAAAGCGGCCTACAGAATTATGATCTGTTACTGGATTATATTCAGTCTGACTGCGGAGCCGCTTTTTTTGCGCCTTCCATCAGTTTTATGGAGCAGGAAGCCGGTTTATAAACCGGCCATCGGGTAGTCAACTGAGTTAAACTGCTTAAAATAAAGCTGTGACATTAGCCAACGTCTGATTGATATTTTTCACGCTGGTCGGCGCTATAAATATCGTGTCATCGCCAGCAATAGTGCCAAGCACGCCCTCTGCTTTCCCAACCGAGTCCAGTAATCTGGCGATCAGTTGAGCCGCGCCTGGGCTAGTGCGGATAATAATCATCACATCGTTATGTTCGATATCAAGCACCAGCTGACGTAACGGGCTTTTGGTGGTTGGCACCCCAAGCTCTGGAGGCAAACAATACACCATTTCCTGTCTAGCATTGCGTGTTCGCACTGCACCATATCGGCTTAACATTCTCGACACTTTGGACTGACTGACATTGTCAAAGCCTTCAGCTTTTAATGCTTCAACAATGTCACTTTGCGAGCCAAAACGCTCTTCTTTTAACAGAGATTTAAAGGCTGAAATCAGTGCTTCTTGTTTAGATTGTTTGGTCATGATGATTCTTTCTTAGCAAATTTACCGGCCAGTTTGAGCAAAGTTACCACAGCTGAGCAACGAAGGCAGTAAAATCGATGCAGTTACGCTAAAATGGCTAGACTTTTGGAGAATATCTAACCACTGAAAACCGTGTTGTAATGCGTGTTTTAATTGCACGTTATGCACAGAAGTCATTTGTAATTTGCCCATGATTTCAGTATTGTTGGGCGCGTTTTTTAACAGAACCGTAAATTGGGAGAATAGCATGAAAGTTGCCGTATTAGGTGCTGCTGGTGGTATCGGTCAGGCCTTATCTTTATTACTGAAGTTAAACCTGCCAGCCGGTACGGATTTAGCGTTATATGACCTGGCTCCGGTCACTCCTGGCGTCGCGGTAGATTTAAGCCATATCCCTACAGCTGTAAAAGTGACAGGCCATGGTAAAGAAGATTTGAATGCTGCATTAGCAGGCGCTGATATCGTGATGATCCCGGCCGGTATGCCACGTAAACCTGGTATGGATCGCTCAGATTTATTCAATATCAACGCTGGTGTGGTTAAAACTCTGGCTGAAGCTATTGTGCAGCAGTGTCCAAAAGCGCTGGTTGGTATTATTACCAATCCGGTAAATACAACAGTTGCTATCGCCGCTGAAGTTTTCAAAAAAGCCGGTACATACGATGCACGACGTCTGTTTGGTGTAACCACACTGGACGTGATCCGCGCCGAAACTTTTGTGGGTGAATTAAAAGGCAAAAACCCAGCCAACGTGATCGTGCCGGTAATCGGTGGCCACAGCGGCACTACTATTCTGCCGTTGCTGTCTCAGGTTGAAGGTGTGAGCTTCACTGATGAAGAAATTTCTTCATTAACCTACCGTATCCAGAATGCTGGTACTGAAGTGGTTGAAGCCAAAGCCGGTGGCGGTTCAGCAACTTTATCTATGGGTCAGGCTGCAGCCCGTTTCTGCGTGTCTTTAGTCAAAGGCCTGCAAGGTGAAGCTGTCACTGAATACGCTTATGTTGAAGGCAACGGCGAACACGCCCGCTTCTTCGCTCAGCCTGTTACTTTAGGTAAAAATGGCGTTGAAGCCTTGCTGCCAATTGGCACCTTAAGTGCTTATGAGCAAAAAGCGATGAACGATATGCTGCCAACATTAAAAGCAGATATCACTTTAGGCGAAGAGTTTGTTAACAAAGCTTAATGCCTGATAGATATAAAAAAGCCAGCTGATGCTGGCTTCAGACTGCTGACAAAGGCCTGGACTCAAATCCCGGCCTTTGATCTAATAAGCGTCAGTTCAATCAGGAGCTGACACCGATGCTCAAAGACATTTCCCCACCACAACATCAGTTAGAAATGGTGACG
>Ga0209207_1000118_pt1 | contig 62698 bp, 66 predicted proteins | sample SaghotsprinmetaG_FD_184140 | JGI IMG/M metagenome (GOLD analysis project Ga0209207, IMG submission 184140) | Hot spring microbial communities from South Africa to study Microbial Dark Matter (Phase II) - Sagole hot spring metaG (SPAdes) (version 3) | ecosystem: Environmental > Aquatic > Thermal... | reverse complement strand
CGAATCTGATGTGGGGCGCCGCCGGCGCCAATGCCGGCAAGGGACTAGCGGCTACGCATGGATCACGGCACGCAATACACTGCCGACGACTTCCTGAAGCAAATCGCGTTCTGGGGCATCGGCAGGAGTTTCGCCTTTGTGGCCGAGCCCCAGACCAACGACGTGATCGAGCGCTTCAACCGGACGCTGAAGGAGCAGGCCATCCATGGCCGCCTCTTTCGCAACCTCGAAGAAGTCAAGCGGGCCGTGACCGAGTTTCAGGGATCGTTACAATCGGCACTGGCGGCTGGAGAAACGGGGCTTCATGTCACCCCTCGAAGCCCGGCACCCTTATGCCATCCGGAAGGCCGCATGAGCGGCGAATCGGTGTCCAAAAATTGAGGGCAGTACACTGCGTTAGCAGGCCGTGGAAAAACTACTGCGGTGGGCCATCTGCGGCGTTGCGCGGTGCTCGCTCCCTCGCCGATCCATATGTCCCGGTCGCTGCGCTCGGTGCGCCTTTCATTGGGCCATCCTCGCTACGTTTTTCAACGGCTTGTCAGACGTTAAACAGGAAATTCATCACATCGCCATCGCGCACGACATAGTCCTTGCCCTCGGCGCGCATTTTCCCGGCCTCCCTGGCGCCCGCTTCGCCTTTACAGGCGATGAAGTCCTCGTAGGAAATCGTCTGGGCGCGGATGAAGCCGCGCTCGAAATCGGAGTGAATGACGCCGGCGGCCTGCGGCGCGGTGTCGCCCCGATGAATGGTCCAGGCGCGCACTTCCTTGACGCCGGCGGTGAAATAGGTCTGCAAGCCCAGCAGATGATAGGCCGCACGGATCAGGCGGTTCAGGCCGGGTTCCGTCATGCCCATGTCGGCGAGGAAGACCTGCTTGTCCTCGTCGGACAGGTCGGCGATTTCGGCCTCGATGGCAGCGCAGATGGCAACGACATCGGCTTTCTCCGCCGCTGCATGCTGGCGCACCGCGTCGAGGTGGGGGTTGTCATCGAAGCCGCCTTCCTGGACATTGGCGACATAGAGCACCGGTTTGGCGGTGATGAGGAAGAATGGACGCAAGTTGGCCCACTCTTCCCGGCTCAGGTCAAGGGCGCGCACCGGGCGCGCCTGATCGAGCTGGGCGCGGCATTTTTCCAGCACATCGACCAGCAGCCTGGCTTCCTTGTCGCCGCCCGCTTTCGCCTGCTTGCTGTAGCGTGCCAGCGCCTTGTCGACGGTGGCCAGATCGGCCAGCGCCAATTCGGTGTCGATGACCTCGATGTCGCGCAGCGGATCAACGCTGCCGGCGACATGCACGATATTGTCGTCGGCGAAGCAGCGCACGACGTGGATGATGGCGTCGGTTTCGCGGATGTTGGCGAGGAACTGGTTGCCAAGCCCTTCGCCTTTACTGGCGCCAGCGACGAGACCGGCGATATCGACGAATTCGACGATGGCCGGAACGACTCTCTGCGGTTTGACGATTTCGGCCAGTCGCGCCAGACGCGGATCAGGCACTTCGACGATGCCGACATTGGGCTCGATCGTGCAGAACGGATAGTTCTCCGCCTGGATGCCGGCGCGAGTGAGCGCATTGAACAGGGTCGATTTACCCACATTGGGCAGACCGACGATGCCGCATTTGAGACTCATGGCAAGGACTCGCTGATGCTGGCTGACCGGCAGGAACGAGCTCCCTGCCGGTTACCGGGGTTGAAAGTCAGCCGCGTGGGCACGGCGAAGGCGTCACCGCAGGCGGCTTGCTGCGCCGGTTGATCTGCTGCGTCGCGGCATTGAAATCGGCTTGCGCCAGCAGCGGCCAGGCCGCCAGCGCGCGTTCGATGGCCGCTTCGATCAACGGTGCTTCCTCGCGTCGCGGCGGCGCGAGGACATAATCGACGACTTCGCTGCGCTCTCCCGGATGGCCGATGCCCAGACGCAGTCGCCAGTAATCCTGGCTGCCGAGATGGGCGCTGATGTCTTTCAGGCCGTTGTGGCCACCCAGCCCGCCGCCAAACTTCAGCCGCGCCTCGCCGGGCGGAATATCGAGTTCGTCATGGACGACCAGCACTTCGTCGGCGGCGAGGCGGTAGAATTGCGTCAGCGCGCGCACCGCATTGCCGGAGCGGTTCATGAACGTACCCGGCATCAGCAGCCATAGCCCGGAAGAGGGGCAACGGGCGACCCAACCGTGAAAGCGCGCCTCGCGCGCAAAGGTCACGCCGAGCCGTCCGGCCAGCCGCTCGCAGAACCAGAAACCGGCGTTGTGCCGCGTGGCGGCATATTCGTCGCCAGGATTGCCCAGGCCGACGATCAGGCGGAGCGGAGGCGGGGCGGCCATGGCCAGGATCGGAACCGGTCAGTTGGGGCCTGCGGCGGTGAGCGCTCCGCGGCGAGCGCTGCCGCCGCATCGCCTCAAGCCGCTTCTTCCTCGCTGGCCGCGCCGCCGCCGCGCACGACGATGGTCGCCACCACTGGGTCGCCTTCGCCGTGATGCACGAGTTCGACGCCGGACGGCAGTACCAGCTGGGAGGCGTGGATCGAGTGTCCTCCCTGCAGATCCTTCAGATCGACCTCGATGAATTCGGGCAGATCCTTCGGCAAGCACTTGACATCGATTTCGGTCATGACGTGCTGCACCATGCCGCCTTGCAGTTTGACGCCCGGTGCGATTTCGGCATTGATGAAATGCAGCGGTACCTTCTGGTGGATGATATGGCAGTCATCGATGCGCTGGAAATCGAGATGCAGCACGATGGGCTTGACCGGATGGCGCTGCACGTCACGCAGCAGGCACATCAGTTTTTCGCCCTCGAGGTTCATGGTCAGCACCGAAGAATAGAAGGCTTCCTTGCGCAGGTGCTGGAAGATTTCGTTGTGGTTCAGTTCGATCGCCTGCGGCGGGGCTCCGCCGCCATAGACGATGGCCGGCACGTTGCCGGCGCGGCGCAGGCGGCGGCTCGCTCCGGTGCCCTGCGTAGTGCGCTTCCTGGCGTTGATTTCGAATTGCATGATGACTCCTGAAAAGATATTCCTGCCCGCGACCAGGCAGGAGATGGATGAAAGCGTAAAGAACTACTCGGTAAACAGCGACGAGACCGAATCCTCGTTGCTGATGCGCTGGATGGTCTCGGCGAGCAGGCTGGCGATCGAGACGACGCGGATGCGTGGGCATTGACGGGCATCCTCGCGCAGCGGGATGGTGTCGGTGACCACCAGCTCGTCGATCATCGAGTCGTTGATGCGCGCCACGGCCGAGCCGGAGAGCACCGGATGGATGCAGTAGGCGAGCACCTTGCTTGCGCCGTGGTCTTTGAGCGCCTGAGCCGCCTTGCACAGCGTGCCGGCGGTATCGACTATGTCGTCCATGATGACGCAGGTGCGTCCTTCGACTTCGCCGATGATGTTCATCACTTCGGCGACGTTGGCCTTCGGTCGGCGCTTGTCGATGATCGCCAGATCCGACTCCATGCGCTTGGCGATGGCGCGCGCGCGCACCACGCCACCGACATCGGGCGAGACGACGATCAGGTCCGGGTGACGCTGCTGCCACAGGTCGCCGAGCAGGATGGGCGAGGCGTAGATGTTATCCACCGGGATGTCGAAAAAGCCCTGGATCTGGTCGGCGTGCAGATCGACGGTCAGCACGCGCTGCACACCGACGGCTTGCAGCATGTTGGCGACGACCTTGGCGGCGATCGGCACGCGCGCCGAGCGCGAGCGCCGATCCTGGCGCGCATAGCCGAAGTAGGGGATGGCGGCGGTGATGCGCCCGGCCGAGGCGCGCTTGAGCGCATCGGCGAGCAGCATCAGTTCCATCAGGTTGTCGTTGGTCGGCGCGCAGGTCGGCTGCAGGACGAAGACATCGTGGCCACGCACGTGCTCGAGAATCTCGACGTTGATCTCGCCATCGGAGAAGCGGCCGATGGTGGCGCGCCCGAGCTTGAGGTTCAAGCGGCGCGCGACATCGGCCGCCAGTTTGGGGTTGGCGTTGCCGGTAAACACCATCAGACTGTCGAAAGCCATCGTCGCTCTCAAGAAAACGAAGGGCCGCCCCGAGTTCTGCTGCCCTTCGGGCATCCGACGAGTTTGGCTGCGCCGGAAAACAGCCGTCGCTGCCGCAAACGGGTCGTCTTGCCCCAGGGACAGAACAAGCGCAGCGCGTTCTACGGGGTGGGCGCTCTTACCGCAAAAGCTGCGGCGCAAATTCGCTCCGTCCGGCCCGAGGCAGGGCGGACGCCGTCGAACTCACGGGCAGCGAAAAGCTGCGGATTATAGGATTTTCGACTCGATTCGGGGGAAAGGCCTGCGGACCAAGCCGCCGTGCCGGCGGGACTGACTTTCGCGCACCGCGATAACCCGCGCGCGACGGCTTTTCGCGGCGCCGTTCCGCTCCGTGGCACGGCGCGCCCCAGAGGCAGTCTTCGGCCTACAGATTGCAGAACGTCAGTTCGAAGGGCAGATCGATCTCGGCCTGCTTCGGTCGCATGTTGGTGTCGGCGGTCAGGAAGCGGATGTTCAGCGCATACTTGTTGGCGCCGATTTCGGGAATGTAGGGATCGCTGCAACGCACGCGCAGCCGGACCAGTTGTACGTTGCGGCCGGAGAGCATCATCTGGTAATTACCGCGCAGCGCCACCTGCACTTCGGGACGCCCGGAGGCGCGCAACAGCCGCAGCACGATGGCAATGCCCTCGCGGATCGGCAGCAACGGTTGCAGCCAGCTGGCGAGATCGCGCTGGCGCTGGCTGGTGTCGCGATGCAGCCAGTAGTGATAGGTCGGCAGATCGAACTCGCAGACACCGCCGGGTATCGCGGCGCGGTTCTTGATCGCCATCAGCCACTCGTTGTCGCGCAGATACTGACCGATCTTGCCCTGCATCGCCAGCAGCGCCGCCGAGGCCTGCTCGATCTCGTAGAGGGCGCCGGAGAGCGCCTGCTCGGAAATGTCCGGGTTGTTGCGGAAAGAGAGCAGGATCTGCCGCTGACGCTCGAGTTCCTGCACGAGATCGAACTTGAGATCGGTGCGACTGGTCACCTCCTGGATCTCGAACAGCGTGATCAGCGCGACATGATGATCGCGCGCGCTGCCGGCCTGGCCGAAATGGCCGATCTTGTCGAACAAATCCTCAAGGCGCAGCAAGGTGCGCACACGCTCGCCAAGAGGATGTTCGTAGGTAATCACGCCGTCGCCCGGTCCATTCTCAGTCAGGATTCTCACCCAATCGACGCCAAACGACAACCGCCGTGCGCGGAATCAAGGCAGTTCGCGGTAAGTCCGGTGCAGCCTGTCCACCGCCAAAGTCAGCCCGACCAGCGCGCCGTCGTTGTCGATGATGTCGTCGGCGATGGCCTGCCGTGCGGCGCGGCAGGCCTGCGCGGCGATGATCGCCTCGACTTCGGCGCGCGTCAGTCCCGAACGCGCCATCGTGCGCGCAATCTGAGTCTCGACCGCACAATCGACCAGCAGTACACGCTGCATGCCATAACGCTGGCGGCCGCCGGTTTCGACCAGCAACGGCACGACGAGCAGCACATAGGGTGCGCCGCCGGCGAGCGCCGCCTGACACTCTCGCTGCGCTTCGGCGGCGATCAGCGGATGCAGGAGCGCTTCGAGCCGGGCGCGTTCTCGCGCATCGGCGAAGACCAGCTGGCGCAGCGCCGGGCGATCGAGCGCGCCCCCGGCGGTGATGAATCGGGCACCGAAAGTTTGCGCGATGGCCGGCAGTGCACCGCCACCGGCGCTGGTCAGGTGATGGGCAATCGCATCGGTATCGACCACCGCCGCGCCGCGCTCGGCGAACAGCGCGGCGACGGTGCTTTTGCCGCTGCCGATCCCGCCGGTGAGGCCGACGATGGTCGCGCTCATGGCGTCGCCGGCCGGCATTCCTCGGTCGTGGCTTGGCCACCACCGATCGCGGCGAGTCGCTGCTGCACCGAGTCTTCCGGCCCCTGCACGGTGAGCACGAACTTGTCGGAAGCGCGTTCGCGCGGCTCGACACGCGCCGACTTGACGCCGCGCTTACTCAGAGCGCTCAGGTACTCGTTGGCCGCCGCCTCGCTGCCGAACCAGCCCAGCGATATGACATAGCCCCCCCCCGTGCCCTCCGGCAGCAACTGGAATTCGCTCACCCCCAGCTGCTTCAGTTCGGCGATCTTGCGATCGGCGGCGGCACGGTTCGGCTGGCTGAGCATACGCACCCAGTAGCCCGGATGGCCGGGGGCCGGAGCCGGAGCCGCCGTCGCGCTCAGGCCAGCGTTGCGCAGCTCGGCGGCCCAGCGCTCGGCCTCGGCACGGGCCAGACCGGGCAGTTGCCGGCAGATGGGCGGCGGCTCTTCGCCCGGTGCGGCCAGCGTCAGGCGCTCAGGCTGGATCTGCCGCGCCAGCCGCCCGCTTTCGCGCCCGTCGTTACGAGCTCCGAACATGCCTTCGCCCCAGGCGAAGAAAACGATGTTGGCCAGCAGCAGCAGGAAGAAGACGAGTCGCATCGCTCAGCCGAGCTTGGGCAGGTGGGTCAGCGACTCTTCGACCGCCGCGCGCGGATAGTCATAATCCTCCAGTTCGCCGGCGAAATAGCGATCGTAGGACGCCATGTCGAAGTGGCCGTGGCCGGAGAGATTGAAGAACAGCGTCTTTGGCTCGCCGCTTTGTTTGCACCGCAGCGCCTGATCGAGACAGGCACGAATGGCGTGGCAGGACTCGGGAGCAGGGATGATGCCCTCGGCGCGGGCGAAGGTCACGCCGGCTTCGAACGTGGCCAGTTGCGGCACGGCGACGGCTTCGACGATGCCCTCATGCACGAGCTGCGAGACGAGCGGCGAATCGCCGTGGTAACGCAGCCCGCCGGCATGGATGCCCGGCGGCGTGAAATCGTGACCGAGCGTATACATCTTCATCAGCGGCGTGTAGCCGCTGGCATCGCCGTAATCGTAGGTGTAGAGGCCGCGGGTGAGCGTCGGGCAGGACGTCGGCTCGACCGCCACCAGACGCACCTTCCTGCCCGCCGCCTTGTCGGCGAGGAAGGGAAAAGCGACGCCGGCGAAGTTCGAGCCGCCACCGCAGCAGCCGAACACGACATCGGGGTAATCGCCGACCTTGGCGAACTGCTTTTTCGCCTCCAGGCCGATCACCGTCTGGTGCAGGCAGACGTGGTTGAGCACCGAACCGAGGGCGTAATTGGTGTCGCTGCGCGCGGCGGCTTCCTCGACCGCCTCGGAAATGGCGATGCCGAGCGAGCCGGGGCTGTCGGGATCCCTGGCCAAAACGGCGCGGCCGGCGGCGGTCATGTCGGTCGGACTGGCGAAGACTTCCGCTCCCCAGGTCTGCATCATCGAGCGGCGGAAAGGCTTTTGCTGGTAGCTGACCTTGACCATGTAGACGCGCACTTCGAGGCCGAACATCTGGCCGGCGAAAGCGATCGACGAGCCCCACTGGCCGGCGCCGGTCTCGGTGGTCAGGCGTTTGATGCCCGCCTGCTGGTTGTACCAGGCCTGCGGCACCGAGGTATTGACCTTGTGCGAGCCGGCCGGCGAGACGCCCTCGTATTTGTAGTAGATGCGCGCCGGCGTGCCGAGCGCCTGTTCGAGCCGCCGAGCGCGGAAAAGCGGCGACGGACGCCACAAGCGGTAGATTTCGCGCACTGCTTCCGGGATCGCGATCCAGCGCTCGCTGCTCATCTCCTGTTCGAGCAGCGCCGGTGGAAAGATGGCCAGCATGCGTTCCGGCCCGACAGGCTGGCCATCCGGCCCCAACGGCGGCGCGGGCGGACTGGGCAGATCGGCAATGACGTTGTACCAGTGGGTCGGGATGTCGGCTTCTTCGAGCAGAATCTTGGTGGTCATGTGGGCTCCCTCGGCAAAGGGGAAAGGCTAGCAATGCCGGGCCGCCGCTGGCAAGCCCCCCGGCTTTGGGGGGCGGATCGCGACGCCGTGCCGGGCGATCCGACTTTGGCGAGACACGGGTCCGGCATCGAGGGTGCGCCGTGGGCCGCAGCCGCGCGTAGCGGCCGGGCAGGGGCGAAACCGGCGTCATTCGGCCTCGGTGCGCGGCTCGCGCTGCATCAACCGCTCGACGGCCGCTGGCGCATCGAGGCGGCCATCGAGCAGGTCGGCGACGGTGAAGGTGATGGGCATGTCCACCCTCAGCGCACGGGCCCGCTGCGCGACCTCGTGCGTCGTCGGCACGCCTTCGGCGACATGGCCAAGCCGGGCCCGGATGTCCTCCAGCCGCTCGCCGGAGGCCAGCGCCAGACCGACGCGCCGGTTGCGCGACAGATCGCCGGTACAGGTGAGCACCAGATCGCCCAGACCAGCCAGGCCCATGAAGGTGGCGCGCTGCGCGCCGAGGGCGATGCCGAAACGGGTGATCTCGGCCAAACCGCGGGTGAGCAAAGCGGCGCGCGCATTCAGTCCCAGCCCGAGGCCGTCGCAGACGCCGCAGGCGATGGCCAGCACGTTCTTCACCGCGCCGCCGACCTCGGCGCCGACGATATCGGTATTGGCATAGAGGCGCAGGCGCGGACCGTTGAGGCGGTGCACCCAGTGCGACGCGAAGCTGGCGTCGCGCGCAGCGAGGACGATGGCTGCCGGCAGGCCGCGCGCCACTTCGTCGGCAAAGCTCGGCCCGGTCAACGCGCCGCAGCGGGCATGCGGTGCCACCTGGTGCGCCACCTGGTGCGGCAGCAAGCCACTGCCGGCTTCGAGGCCCTTGCAGGCCCACAGCAGCGGCAAGTCCGGCTGAAGGCGGGCGATGCTGGCCAGCGTCGCGCGCAAACCCGCCATCGGCGTGGCGACGATGGCCAGATCGGCCCCGGCGAGCGCCACCGTCAGATCGTTCTCCACCCGGATGCAGGACGGCAACGGGCATCCGGGGAGGAAACGCTCATTGCGCCGCGTAGCGGCCAGCGTTCGGGCATGGCCCGCGTCGCGACTCCACAGGCGGACCGCGCATCGGTCGGCGAAGGCGATGGCGAGCGCGGTGCCCCAGGCGCCGGCGCCGAGCAGCGCAATCTCCATCCCGCCGCGCCCGTTACAGCCCCCAGACCTGGGCGACGCGCACGAAGCCGGCCTGACCGTCGCGATGGCGCACCTTGACCCAGCCGGGTGCGGCCGGCTCGATCAATTCGAGCACGACATCCTTTTCGGCCTCGAAGACCAATACGGCATTGTCCTCGCTGGCGGCGCGGACCTGGGCGCGCTCGCTACGCACCAGCACATTGCGCTGGCGGGCCAAGGACCGCTTTTCGATCCAGGCCAGATCGCCACGCATGTCGCGCACCTTGATCCACTGATCGAGGACAACGACGGCCTCGACCGGCGTACCGGGACGCACGATCCACAGCGGTTGTGCTTTCTGCGACGGCGCGTCGTAGAGCACGGCGGGCTCGGCCACCGTCATGAACTCGAGCGCCGCCGCCGTCCCCACCCAGGCCACAGTCAGCCCGGCGAGCACGGCGCGCGGCACTCGCTTACTGAATGGGAATCTCATGGGGACCGGCAGCCTGCTGCTGCTCCATGCGCCGCTGCATGTACAGCGCCTCGAAATTGACCGGTGACAGCATCAGCTGCGGGAAGCCGGCGCGCGCCACCGCGTCGGACACCGTTTCGCGCGCGAATGGGAAGATGATGTTCGGGCAGGCGACGGCGAGGATGGGCTCGAGATCCTCTTCCGGCACGTTCTGGATGACGAAGATGCCGGCCTGCGCCACTTCGACGAGAAAATGCGTTTTCTCGCCGATCTTTGCCGAGACGGTCACCGTCAGCACGACATCGTAGATACCCTCGCCGACCTGGGTGGAAGAATTCTGCAGCGACACGTCGATGGTCGGCGATTCTCGCTCCAGAAAGCACTGCGGCGAGTTGGGAACCTCCAGTGACAGGTCCTTGACGTAGATTTTCTCGATACTGAACACGGCTTGCGCGGCTTCACTCATGACATTTTTCCGGGTGGGATGAAAGGGAGGATCGGGGCGATTGTAACCGCGCGCCCCGGCAGGATAGGCCAGAACGTCTGGCGATGCCTGACCGGGTTTTCAGGCGGCGAGCAGCGTATCGAGCTTGCCCTGGCGATCGAGTTCGATCAGGTCGTCGCAGCCGCCGACATGCGTCTCGCCGATGAAGATTTGTGGCACGGTGCGCCGACCGGTGCGGGCGATCATCTCGCTTTGCCGTTCCGGGGCCAAGTCGATGCGGATCTCATCGATCACATCCTGAGCGAACCCCTTGCGCGCCAGCAGCGCCTTGGCGCGCAGGCAGTATGGACAGGTTGCGGTGGTATACATCTCGATCTTCGGCATCGCCGTCTCCTTGGCCGGGTTTGAAAAGCACGCCCGCAATGGCTTATTTGGTGGTCAGCGGCAGGCTGGCATCGGCCCAGGCGCGCACGCCGCCACTCAGGTTATAGACTTTGGCAAAACCGGCCTGGCGCAACTTTTGGCAGGCCTGCGCCGAGCGGTTGCCGCTTTGGCAGACGACGACGATGGGCCGGCTCTTGAATTTCTCCAGTTCGTCGATACGCTGATCGAACTGACCGAGGGCGATGTGGCGCGATTGCGGAATATGGCCAGCAGACCACTCCTGGCTTTCACGCACGTCGACCACCACCGCATCCTCGCGATTGAGCAGCAGCGTCGCCTGCGACGGCGTGACGCTCGGCCCGCCATCGCGCAGGAAAGACAGCAGAAGCATGAAACCACTGACCGCAGCCAGCGTCACCCAGACGATGTTTTGCTGCACGAACTCCATTAGGGCTCCTCTTTCGTCGGACGCAGTGGGACGCCGCAGAACACCTCGCGCATCATGACGATGAGCTGCAAGGTGCGCTGATCGGCAACGCGGTAGAAGACGCGGTTGGCATCCTTGCGCGTTTGTAGCACACCCTTGTCGCGCAGAATGGCCAGATGCTGCGAAATATTGCTCTGCGAAGTGCCGACGGCGTCGACGATCTGCTGCACGCAGACCTCCTGATCGCCGATGACGCAGAGGATATTCAGGCGCAACGGGTGCGAAATGGCTTTCAGCGCACGGGCGGCGGTTTCGATGTGTTCGCGCTTGTCGATCAGCTCCGCGAAGGCGGGGGTCATGAGCAGGCTTCCATGCGAAGGTCGGTTATTCCGAATATTATAGAAATACTGTATTTGAGCCGCGCACCATCGGGCGGCGCTATCATACGTCGCCTTGTGCTCGCCTTTGTAGCCTCGTGCTCGCCTTTCCCGGCGCGCACTTCCCGTCCATCCCGCCGTTTGGCCGTTTGATTTACATTCATCCTACATCCCGCTGCCGGACGACGACCCAAGCAGGCCGTCGCCGCGTGTTCGACAGGTTCGCGCCATGTACAAGATCGTTCTGCTTCGCCACGGCGAATCCACTTGGAACCAGGAAAACCGCTTCACGGGCTGGACCGACGTCGGTCTGACCGAAAAGGGGCTGGCCGAGGCGGTAGCCGCCGGCCGTCTGCTCAAGGAGCAGGGCTATGATTTCGACATCGCCTACACCTCGGTGCTCAAACGGGCGATCAAGACCCTGTGGATCGTGCTCGAGGAGATGGACCGCATGTGGTTACCCATTGAGCATTCCTGGCGGCTCAATGAACGCCATTACGGTGCGCTGCAGGGGCTGAACAAGGCCGAGACGGCGGCGCAATATGGCGAAACCCAGGTCAAGCTCTGGCGCCGCTCCTACGACGTGCCGCCACCGGCGCTGGAGGATGGCGATGCGCGGCTGACGCTCGACGACCCGCGTTATGTATCGCTGGCACCGGGTGAATTTCCGCGCGCCGAATGCCTGAAGGACACCGTAGCGCGTTTCCTGCCCTACTGGCATGGAACGATCGCCCCGGCGGTGCGTGCTGGCAAGCGCGTCATCATTGCCGCGCATGGCAACAGTCTGCGTGCGCTGATCAAATATCTCGACGACGTTTCCGACGAAGATATCGTCGGTCTCAATGTGCCGACCGGTCAGCCGCTCGTCTATGAACTGGATGCCGAACTCAAGCCGTTGCGCCATTACTACCTCGGCGATGCGGAGGCGATCCGTGCGGCGATGGAGGCCGTGGCCAATCAGGGCAAGGCGCGCTGACGCAACGCTGAAGGAAACGCCGAAGAAAGCCGCGAGCGGGATGCAGCGCAAGGCGCGCGGCGCACAGCGACCGAGACATATCAACAGGATAGGCAGAAGAGCGAGCACCGCGCTCCGCTGCGCCGTAGCCGCGCAGCCATTCCCCGGTGTTTTCCGCGCTCCGGCGGCCGGACGACCGGTGCTGACGGTGCTCGGCTTCTTCGCGCTTCTGCTCGCCATCGGCACGACCGGAGCGACCGGCGACCGCGGGCGCGAGCTGCGTGAGCAGCAGGGGCAGATCCAAGGCCGCATCGAATCGCTGCGCCGCGACCTGAAGGAAAGCGAGCGCTCCCATGCCGACCTGCGCGAAGAATTGCGTCGGACCGAGGCGGCGATCGCCGAAGTTTCGGCGCGGCTGCATCAGGCGGCGCTGGCCCGGCAGGCGGTGCGCAGGGAGCTATCCGAACTCGAGCGACAGCGCCGCGAACTCGATCAGTCGGCGCAAGGCCAGCAGGAGCAGCTGGCCCGCCTTCTGCGCCGTCACCTGTGGCATGGCGAGTCGGATGCGTTGAAACAGCTCGTCGCCGGCGTCGATCCGCATCACCTCGCGCGCGATCTGCATTATCTGAAGCAACTAGCCCGGGCCAAGGCCGAGCTGATTGGCGATCTCAAACGCATGGCGCAGGAAAAGCGCCGCCTGGCCGAGCAGGAGCGCGAGCGGCATGCCCGCCTGGCCGAGATCGAACACGAGGAACAAGCCGAGCGCAGCGCATTACAGCAGAAGCAGCGCGAGCGTCAGGCGATGCTGGACCGTCTCGCCGTCCGCATCCGCGAGCAAAAACGCGAGATCGACACCCTGCGCCGCAATGAACAGCGGCTCGCCGCGCTGATCGAGACGCTGGCACGGCGCAAGCCCCCCGCAGCAAAACCGGTGCCGGCTGCCGGTCCGAAACCTGCACGCCCCGCCGCCGCGCCCACCACGGCCAGTCCCCTGCCGGCCGAGCCCGTCGCCGCGAGCGGCGCCTTCGCCGCGCTCAAAGGCAAGCTCGTGCTGCCGGTCAAAGGCGAAATCAGCGCCCGCTTCGGCATGGCGCGATCGGAAGGCGGACCGTCGTGGAAAGGCATCTTCATCCGCGTCGCCGCCGGCAGCGAGGTGCATGCCGTCGCCAACGGCACGGTCGCCTACGCCGACTACCTGCGCGGCTATGGCAATCTGCTCATCCTCGACCACGGCGACGGCTTCCTGTCGGTCTATGGCAACAACGAAGCGCTGCTGAAACAGGTCGGCGATCGGTTGCGCGCCAACGAGGTCCTGGCCACCGCCGGCAGCGGCGGTAGCGGTCCAGAATCGGGTTTATACTTTGAACTCAGGCATCGTGGCCAGCCCTTCGACCCCCTGCGCTGGGCGCGCCCGCGCTGAGGCCATCCCCGGAGCCCTTCCCCCAGAGTCCTTCCCTATGCGCAGCAAACTGCAACAACTCGGTCTGGTGCTGTTCGGCCTTCTCGTCGGCATCCTGGCGAGCGTGCACTATTCGGCCATCGCCGAACGCGAAGCGCTTTCGCCCTTACCGGTCGAAGAATTGCGCACCTTCGCCGACGTGTTCAATGCCATCAAGCAGGGCTATGTCGAGCCGATCGAGGACAAGAAGCTGATCACCCATGCCATCTCCGGCATGCTGTCCAATCTCGATCCGCACTCGGCCTATCTCGATGCCGATGCGTTCAAAGACCTGCAGGTATCGACGCAGGGCGAGTTCGGCGGGCTAGGCATCGAGGTGGGCATGGAAGATGGCTTCATCAAGGTCGTCTCGCCGATCGAGGATACGCCCGCCTACCGCGCCGGCATCAAGGCCGGCGATCTGATCATCAAGCTCGACGAAACACCGGTCAAGGGCATGACGCTCAACGATGCGGTGAAGAAGATGCGCGGCAAACCGAAGACCTCGATCAAGCTGACCATCGTGCGCAAGGGCGAAAGCAAGCCGCTCGAGTTCGTCATCGTGCGCGACAAGATCAAGGTGCAGAGCGTCAAGTCGAAGATCGTCGAGCCCGGCTATGCCTATCTGCGCGTGACCCAGTTCCAGGAAGAGACCGCTGCCGACGTCGTGCGCCATCTCGACAAACTCGGCAAGAGCGAAAGCGGAGCGCCAGCCGAGCTCAAGGGGTTGGTGCTCGATCTGCGCAACGACCCCGGCGGTCTGCTGCATGGCGCGATCGGTGTCGCCGCCGCCTTCCTGCCACCGAAGAGCGTCGTCGTCACCACCGACGGTCGCACCGAAGATGCGCGGCGCAAATACATCGCCAGCAGCGAAGATTATCTGCGCGGCCAGAAGGAAGACTTCATCAAGAATGTACCGACCTATGCGCGCAGCGTGCCGATGGTCGTGCTGGTCAATGGCGGCTCGGCCTCGGCCTCCGAGATCGTCGCCGGCGCATTGCAGGATCACAAGCGCGCCGTCGTCATGGGCACGCCGACCTTTGGCAAAGGCTCGGTGCAGACCATCCTGCCTTTGCCCAGCGGCGCGGCGATCAAGCTGACCACCGCGCGTTACTACACGCCGAATGGCCGCTCGATCCAGGCCAAGGGCATCGAGCCGGACATCATCGTCGAAGAGACGCCGAACGGCGAGACGCGCGAGCGCGTGCGCGAAGCCGATCTCGCGCGCCATCTCGAAGGCGATGGCCGGGAAGGGAAGCCCGCCAAGCCGGTCAAGCCGCAGGTGCGCAACGGCAAGGGCGGCGAAAAACCAGCCGAGGACGAAGCGACGGGCAAACTGCCGGAACTGGCCTCGAAGAGCGACTATCAGCTGTCGCAGGCGATGAATCTGCTCAAAGCCTGGCAGATCCTGCGCAAATGAAGGAGCCGCTGAATACGCCGACGCTGCGTGAGCGCCTTCTGGCAAAGCACGCTGCCCCTCTTTCCCCTTTTCTCAGGGCAACGATGAAGAAAGCCGCGAGCGGGAGGAAGCATGGGGGGCACGCAGCGCAACGACCGCAGCCTATCGGTCGGATAGGCGAGGGAGTAAGCAGCGCGCAACGTCGTGGTGCGCCCGCGCAGCAATTCAAGCGTTTCCTTGGCCGCAACGCCAGGCCCAATGCCTAGGCGCGTGGGCGATGGACGTCGAGCGAGCACGCCAGCTGCGCGATCATGAAAGAGGCCGCAAGCGGCCATCGGTCTCGCCCTCGATGCCGCCACCGACGCGCAAGCAGCGCGAACTGCGCTTTTGCACGCTGCGCCTGTGGCAGATCGGCGAAGCGCGCGCCTTCCTCGCCCACCTGCCGCGTCTCGTCGTCGGCGAAGGACATCAGGCGAACGCGTTGACCGTCGAGTACGACATCACTGACTACACCCTCGAAAAGCTCGAAAGCTTGCTGCTCGCCTCGGGCTTCCATCTGGAAAACTCGCTCTACTGCAAGCTCGTGCGCGCGCTGGTCCATTTCGCCGAAGCGACGCAGCTCGACAACCTCAACCAGCCCGAACGTCTGCTGAAAAAGTCACATGAAGTCTATATGCGCGCCTGGGAACAACACCCGCATGGTGACCGTGACGAAACGCCGCCCGAGCTGCGCGAGGAAAAGTAAGCCGCTCGAGCGCGCTACGCCGTGCCGGTCAGACTGACTTTGGCCGTACTTAAGGGTCACCTTTTCCATGAATGATGCCGAACTGCTGCGCTATAGCCGCCACATCCTGCTGCCGGAGATCGGCATCGAGGGGCAAGAGTGCCTGCGCGCGGCGCGCGTACTGATCGTCGGGCTCGGCGGGCTGGGCTGTCCGGCGGCGCTCTATCTGGCCGCCGCCGGTGTTGGCACGCTGCTGGTCGCCGATGGCGACCGTGTCGATGAGACCAATCTGCAGCGCCAAATCCTGCACCGGCGGGCAACGGTCGGTCAGAACAAGGCCGACTCGGCGTGCAGCGCGCTGCTGGCCCTGAACCCAAGCTGCCATATCGAGCCCATCCCGGCACGGCTCGAAGGTGCCCGGCTTGCCGAGACCGTCGCGCGCGCCGATCTGGTGCTCGATTGCAGCGACAACTTCGCTACCCGGCACGCGATCAATGCTGCGGCTGTCGCAGCGCGCAAGCCGCTGGTCAGCGGCGCGGCGATCCGTTTCGCCGGTCAGCTGACGGTCTTCGATATGCGGCAGCCGCAAAGCCCGTGCTATCACTGCCTGTTCCCGCAGGGCGAGGAGGTCGAAGAACTGCGCTGCGCGGTGATGGGCGTCTTAGCGCCGCTCACCGGCATCATCGGCTGCGCGCAGGCGGCCGAAGCGCTGAAACTACTCATCGGCTGTGGCGAAAGCCTCGTCGGCCGGCTGTTGCTGCTCGATGGGCTCGCCATGCGCTGGCGCGAAGTGCGCGTGCCGCGCGATGCCGCTTGTCCAGTCTGCGCAAGCAGCAGTACCGCGCCATCGCTCAAAGAAAGTATCCGATCAGCCGGTTGAGAAAGCGCAAGCCCAACGGCGTCGGCTGCAGGCGCGACGCATCCTCACCGAGCAAACCGGCCTGACGGGCGGCGGCGAGCGCGCGGGCGATGCCGGCGAGCGACAGACCGGTGCGCATTTCATATAGGTCCGCCGGCACGCCCTCGGTCAAGCGCAGCGCATTCATCATGAACTCGCCCGGCACATCCTCTTCGGCCACCGGCTGCCAGTTGCGCCGCGTCGGTTGGGCGAGATAGGCGCGCGGCGAACGCGGTCGCGCCTCGCGGCAGCGGCCATCGGGGAGGGTCAGCTTGCTGTGCGCACCCGCGCCGATGCCGAGATAATCGCCAAAGGTCCAGTAATTCAGGTTGTGCCGGCAAGCTTCGCCTGGCCGGGCATAGGCGGAAATCTCGTAATGCGCGTAGCCGGCGGTAGATGTACGCTCATCGATGAGCGCGTGCATCGCCGCAGCCAGCTCCTCGTCCGGCAACGGCGGCGGTGAAGCATGAAAGGCAGTGTGCGGCTCGATGGTCAGTTGATAGGCGCTGATCTGGCCGGGAGCGGCGGCGCAGACGATGGCGAGGTCGCGCTCGAGGCTGGCCAACGTCTGGCCGGGCAGCACGAACATCAGATCGACGTTGACGCGCGGAAAATGCGTCAGCGCCGCGGCGAGCGCCGCCAGCGCCTGCGCGCCATCGTGGATGCGGCCGAGGGCGACAAGCTGCGCCGCGGAAAAACTCTGCACGCCGAGCGATAAGCGATCGACGCCGGCGCTGCGGTAACCAGCAAAGCGCGCCGTCTCGCTCGCGCCCGGATTCGCTTCGAGGGTGATCTCGACATCGTCGGCAAGCGAGAAGCGGCCGGCGATGGCCTCGAGCAAGGTGGCGAGTGTGCCCACCTGCATCAGGCTGGGCGTGCCGCCACCGATGAAAATCGACTCGATGCGGCGACCAGTGATGAGGTCGCGTACCGCATCGAGGTCGGCAAGCAGCGCGGCAAGATAGGTCGCTTCGTCCTCTGCGCCGCTCAGGGTGTGCGAATTGAAATCACAATAGGGGCATTTGCGCCGACACCACGGCCAGTGGATGTAGAGCGATAACGGCGGTAGCAAAGTCAGCCGCATCGAGACGGCGAGAGAGAGGATCGCTCAGCGGCCGAGCACGCGGCCAAGCGCCGCCAGACAAAGCGCGACGTTCGCCGGCCGCGCGCTGTGGCCCATCAGGCCGATGCGCCATACCTGACCGGCAAAGACGCCAAGGCCGGCGCCGATTTCGAGGCCGAATTCATCGAGCAACCGCCGGCGCAATGCCGCTTCATCGACGCCGGCCGGCACGCGCACGGCATTGAGCTGCGGCAGCCGCCAAGGCGGTTCGACGACGAAGTGCAGGCCGAGCGCCTCGAGGCCAGCGGCGAGCTCGGCGTGCAGCGCCGCATGGCGCGCCCAAACGGCCTCTCGTCCTTCCTCGGCGACGATGCGCAGCGCCTCGTGCAGCGCATAGAGCGGATTGACCGGCGCGGTGTGATGATAAGTGCGCTTCGCGCCGCTCCAATAGCCCATGACCAGATCGAGATCCTGAAACCAGCTCACGCAGGGCGTCTTACGCGCCTTGATCTTTTCCACCGCGCGTGGCGAGAAGGTCACCGGCGCCAGCCCCGGCGTGCACGAGAGGCATTTCTGGCTGCCGGCATAGGCGGCATCGATGCCCCAGGCGTCGATGAGCACCGGGATGCCGGCGAGCGAGGTGACGCAATCCATCAGCGTCAGCGCCCCGAAGCGGCGGGCAATGGCAGCCAGCGTCGCGGCATCGGAGCGCGCGCCAGTCGAGGTTTCGGCGTGGACGAAGGCGAGCAGGCGCGCCTCGGGATGGGCGGCGAAGGCGGCTTCGACCTTCTCCGGTGAGACCGGCGCGCCCCAGGCGTCCTCGACGACCACCGCCGTCGCGCCGAGACGGCGCACGACCTCGACCATGCGCTGGCCGAAAACACCATTGACACAGACGATGACCGTCTCGCCTGGCTCGACCAGATTCATCAAACACGCCTCCATGCCGGCTGAACCGGGGCCGGAGACCGGGAAAGTGAGCTCGTTTTCGGTCTGGAAGACATAGCGCAAGAGCGCTTTCAGCTCATCCATCATCGCCACGAAGCCCGGATCGAGATGACCGAGCGTCGGCCGGCCGAGCGCAGCGAGCACGCGCGAAGGCACATCGGAGGGTCCCGGACCCATCAACGTTCGATCTTTGGGCAGAAACGCGGCGAAGGTCGGGGCGGCGAAGGTCGGGGCGGCGAAGGGGGCAGTCATGGTGAGATCCATCCGGGGAAAGGGTGCGATTTTACGGAAACGCTGCCCAAAGCCGCGAACGGGATGAAGTACGAGGCGATTGTTGCGCGCGTGCGGCAAACGCTCGATGAGACAGGCAGGGAAGCAAGCAGCGCGCATTGCCGCCCTCGCGTCCGCGCGGCAGGTGATTCGGAGTGCCCCGGCCATGAACTTTCAAGCACCCCGCCCTGGCCTCGTCGCTTTGCCACCTTTTTCACGGCGTGAAGGGTTAGACTTCACGCCCTTGCCGGCGACCGGCACGAACGAGCATCCCGCCCGCCATGGACACCGCCGCGCTGCTCACAGCGCTGATCCTCGGTCTCGTCGAGGGACTGACCGAATTTTTGCCCATCTCCTCGACCGGCCATCTGATTCTGGTCGGCGATCTGCTGCATTTCAACGACGAACGCGGCAAGCTGTTCGAGATCGTCATCCAGTCCGGCGCGATTCTGGCCGTGTGCTGGGAATATCGCCGCCGGCTGATCGACGTCTTCACCAGCCTGCCGCACGACCGGGTGGCGCAGCGTTTCGCGTTCAACATCGCCATCGCTTTTTTGCCACTGGCCGTGCTCGGGCTGATCTTCGGTGCTCAGATCAAGGCCGCATTGTTCAACCCCATCGTCGTCGCCAGCGCCTTCATCGTCGGCGGTCTGATCATGCTCTGGGCTGAGAGGCGTAGCCACCGCGTGCGCGTGCAAGAGGTCGACGCGTTGCTGGTCAGCGATGCGCTGAAACTCGGCCTAGCCCAGGCCTGCGCACTCATTCCCGGCATCTCGCGTTCGGGCGCGACGATTATCGGCGGCCTGCTTTTCGGCCTGTCACGCAAGGCAGCGACCGAGTTTTCCTTCTTCCTCGCCATTCCGATTCTTCTCGGCGCTGCGGCGTACCAGCTCTACAAGGAGCGCCATCTGCTCATCTGGGACGATCTCGGCCTGTGGCTGGTCGGCTTTTTCGCCGCCTTCGCTTCGGCGCTGGCTTGCGTGCGCTGGCTGCTGCGTTACATCGCCAGCCATGATTTCACACTTTTCGCTTGGTATCGCATCGCCTTCGGCCTCATCGTGCTCGCCACCTGGCAGTGGGGCCTCGTCGATTGGAGTGCGCCTTGAGAAAGCTGCTCTATCTGCACGGCTTCACCAGCGGTCCCACTTCGCGCAAAGCCCGGATGCTCGCCGCACGCCTGGCCGAACGCGGCCTCGCCGATCGCTTGCTTTGCCCGCAGCTGCCGCCTTCACCGGCGGCAGCGATCCGCCTGGCCGAGTCACTGCTCGCCGAAGGCGCAGGCACGCTCATCGGCTCGTCGCTCGGCGGGTTCTATGCCACGTATCTCGCCGCAAAGCACGGACTGCGCGCCGTGCTCGTCAATCCCGCCGTGCTGGCGCAGCTGACTTTGGCCGATTTCGTCGGCCACCACCGACCGCTGTATGGCGGCGAGGAGTTCGACTTCACCTGGACGCATGTCGCCGAACTGTTCGCGCTCGAAGTCGGGCCCCTGACGCGGCCGGAGCATTTCTGGCTGCTCGTCGAGCAGGGCGATGAGCTGCTCGACTGGCGCATCGCCCAGGCGCGCTATGCCGGCTGCCGGCAGACCATCCTGCCCGGCGGTAGCCACGCGTTCGAACAGTGGCCGCAATGGCTCGATGCGATCATCGATTTCGCCCAAACGGACTGAGTTGGCACATCAACGCCTCGCTGCCTCAGCCGCCTGCGGCTCGCTGCCGTTCTCTTCGGCCACGACTTCTTCCCAGCCGGTGATCATCGCCTTCAAGTGCGCCAGCGGCGTATGCCCGGCGGTAGTCAGATAGACATGGACGATGACGAAACTGAGCATCAGAAAGGCCGCCAGCGTGTGGAAGAAGGCCACCCATTCGAGCGATAGCCAGCGATCCCAGCCCCATTCGGTCCAGCGGTCGTAAAAAATGTAGAACCAGCCGGTGAACCAGATCAGAGGACCGATGAACAACATCACGCCGAGATAGGCCAGCCGCTGCAGCGGATTGTGCTTGCGCAGGGTCGTGGCGCGGAACGGATGCGGCGCCTGGGTAAAAATGCCCAGCGCGTAATACTTGATCATCGCATCGACCTTCTTCAGCGTCGGAATGTACTGCTTCCACTCGCCGGTGGTGAAATGCCAGAAAATGGCGAAGATCCACAAACCGACCAGCGTCCAGGCAGCGGTGGTATGGTATTCGACCGCCTTTTTGAAGCCGAAGAAACTGTAGCTGCCATGCACCTCAAAGCCGGTGAGCAGCAAAAAGAGGATTAGCCCGGCCTGCGACCAGTGCCAGAAACGCTCGAAGACCTTGAAGACGTAAATACGCTCGACTTTACCGCTCATGGCGAGAGCCCTCCGTTTGCCTTGGCGCGCTGCGCCAGCCAGATGCGCATGCCGCCGTGGATCGCGACGCCGAGCAGCGAAGCGAAGACCAGCAGCCAGCCGAAGCGGTCGAGCCAGCGATTGGCGTCGCGGCCCGGCATGTAGATGCCTTCGATGTCTTTCAACCGGCCATTCTTGCTGTGGCATTGCGTGCAGGTGAGCGCATCATCCTTCGGCGCCACCATGTGGGTGATCGGCCAGGTCATCTCGGTGGCGACAAAGGAAAACTGGCCGCCAAACGGCCGGCCGGTGGCTTCGGCGCCGGCACGCAGCGCCTCCTCCCATTTGAAGTTCTGCCAGAAGGCCGTGTCGTCCTTGACGCCATAGCCGGTGGCGGTGTGCGGCACGAGCAGCGATTTCGTTTCGAGATCGAAGGGTTGCTTGCCGCGGAACACCTTCACCGGCCAGATGCGCGAGATGCCATCCTCGGCCGAACCGAAATACTCGTTGATCTTCGTTACGCCATCGACATTGACCGGATCGCCGAGCAGCGTGTATTTCACCTTGCCATTGATCCAGCGGTATTCGGGGATGACGTCGGATTCATAGGTGAAATCCCCCTTCTTGCTGTCGTATTTGTCGTGGCCCGTGCTGTCCTTGATGGTGAAGGGCTTGCCGTTCTCGTCCAGCCGGCCAGCGGTGGACCAGTCCCAGCTCATCTTCGTCGGCTTGCCGCCACGCGCAAACTGCGGGATGTGGCAGGTCTGGCAAGCGATTTTCTCGGTATGGCTGTTGAGTTTGGCGGCGATGAGTGTGCCGCCCCGATGCGGCTTTTGATCATGACAGGACTGACAGCTCGCCGGCTGGGCGAGATCCTGCGTCTTGCCGCGCATGAAGGCATGCCCCGTCTCCTTGCCGGTCGGCGTGTAGCGGCTGCCCGGAATCTGATGCGCGCTCGTGGCATGGCAGGTGCCGCAGCTGAAATTCAGCCCTTTGACGTCCATATGCACATCGAGGTAGCGCGGCGGATTCTTCAGCGAGCTGTCCAGATCGCCGTGCTTGACCGCGTCGCCGCCACCGCCATAGAAATGGCAGGCGCCGCAGGTGGCGCGGCTCGTCGGACCGACGCTCTGCGCCGCTTCGGTGAGATCGACGGCCATGATCTTGCGCCCCGACTTGAATGGGAATTCGATCTGCTGATAGGGCGGATGACCGGCCAGTCCCGGCAATTTGCGGTAGGTGCCGGTCGTCTCATGGCAGACCAGGCAATCGACCTTCGACTCGTCGGTGAAATCGAAACTGTCGTTCTTCCAGCCGTAGCCGACATGGCAGGCGGTACAGAATTCGAGGTTCGACGGCACCGCGGTGCAGAAGTTGTTGATGACGTTTTTCTTGCCCAGGCGCTGCTTGTTTTCCGGGTTGAGGAATTCCCAGGTCCAGTGTTTGGTCTTCATCACCTGTTTCGCCGCCTCGGTGTGGCAGGAAAGACAGGCGCGCGTCACTTCCGGACCGTCCTTGAACTCCTTCTGCAGGGTTTCGAACTTGCTGTGGTCGGCAGTGCTGCGTACCGGTGCTTTCTCGGCCATCGCCGCCACGGGCAGGCAGAGCGCCGCCAGCAGGGCGAGCATACGGGTCAGGACAGGCATGATCGTCTCCCGCTCAGCAACCGCTGCCACCGCCACCACTGCCACCACCACCACCTTCGCCACCGGACTTCGGCAGGATGAGCGGCGGTGCCGGCTTGGACGGATCCATGACCAGGAATTTCTTCTGATCCTCGGCCACCTGGCTCATGATGTCGCCGACCAGCGGACCGAACATCTTGCCCATCAGGCCGGCATTCATCGTGCCGATGTAAACCTTGCCGTCGTTCTTCTTGTAGACCGAGATCTTGCAGGGCATCAGGATGGACAAGAAGCGCACGCTGTCTTCGTTGAGGATGGGCTTCGAATACTTCGTGCTGCACGCCTCGACCATCATCACCGGCAGCGCATTGCCGCCATCGGCCTGAATGGCGCGCGTCGGGTTGCGCAGGCCGGAGAGGGCCCAGCCGTTGCCGGTGGCCTCGATATTGTGCTGAATGCGCGCCACGGTCTCTTCGACACCGAAGGGGCTGACCGTCTCGTTGAACATCACCGATCCAGCCATGTTCCAGGCCAGGATGGCCATCATGATCATGCCACCGATGAAAGCGCCAAACACCTTGAGCATCGCATCCCCCGTCGGGAAAGTGAGTGTTGAGCGGCGGATTATGCCTCAGCCGGTCGCAGCCGTGGCAGCGGGTAGCTGGCTGGGGGGCGGGCGAAAGTCAGCTGCCTCGGCACGGCGTACCGCCGTCGAAAAACCTGCGGCCGGGCGCTCATGCGCCGGGCGCGTAACCGCTGGCGCGCGGTCGCGCCGGGTCGCTGCACCATTCGCTCCACGAGCCGGGGTAAAGCTTCGAGCCGTTCAGGCCGGCGATTTCCATGGCCAGGATGTTGTGACAGGCGGTGACGCCCGAGCCGCACATCTGCACGACCTCGGGCGGCGATTTCTCGCCGAGCAGGGCGAGGAATTCGGCGCGCAGTTCGTCGACCGAGCGAAAGTAGATGCCCGGATCGTCGAGATTGTCGTAGTAGAAGCGGTTGACCGCGCCGGGCACATGACCGCCGACCGGGTCGAGGGTTTCGTTCTCGCCGGCATAGCGTTCCGGCGAACGCGCATCGAGCAGCAATACCGTATGCCGGTGGGCGAGCAGCCAGTCGGTATCGACCGTCCACGCTGCCTGACGCAGCGGTGTGAAATCGCCAGGCGCCGGCCGGGGCGTGTCACCGACCAGCGGCAGTTTGGCGCGCTTCCAGCCGGGCAGCCCCCCATCGAGCACCGCGACATGTTCATGGCCCAGCCAGCGCAACAGCCACCACAGCCGGGCGGCAAAGGCATTGCCCTCGTTGTCGTAGGCGACGACCTGGGTATTGCGGCTGACGCCGCAGGCGCGCATGCGGGCGGCAAACGCATCGATGTCCGGCAGCGGATGACGGCCGTTGCGGCCATTGGTCGGTCCGGACAGATCGCGATCGAGATGCAGAAACTGCGCGCCGGGGATGTGGCCTTGGGCATAGGCGCGTGCGCCGTAGTCCAGATCACGCAGATCGTGGCGGCAATCGAACACGCACCAGTGCGGGTCGTTCAGGTGCGAGACCAGCACTTCGGCACCGATCAGCCTCGAAGAAAACATTCATGCCTCCTCGGCGAGCCAAGCCCGGGCTTCATCCGGGTCGGCGCAGACACGCAGATCGGCGCTGGTGAATAACTGCGACAGCCAGGCGCTCCAGGCGATCCACTGGCTGTCGGTGACCACGGCGATACGGCTGAAATCGCCCGGATGCTGGCGCGAGAAGCGGATCTCCTCGATGGCCACATCCCAGGTGAAGTCGAGCATTTCACGCAGATCGAAGAGCAGCGTCACGGGCCCTTCGAAACGGATCTTGTAGAGCACCAGCTCTTCGAATTCCTGGAAGTCGGCCAGGGTGAAATGACCCAGCACGGTGACCGCGACATGGCCGGGCTGGTGATCGATGGCAATCATCGCCACTCCTTGCGGTGGATGAGCGCGCCAGAACGAAAATTGCGCGACGCATTGCGAAAGTCAGCCCCGCCGGCACGGCGCTTCGCCATGCCGGCGGGGCGACGTTGGACTCGACCGGCGGATACGGTTTGCCGGTTGGGAAATGCCGACAAAAGCTGCGAGCGCAAGGACGCAACCCGCGCCCGCAGCCAATCGATGAGACAGGCGAGGCAGCGGGCACTGCGCACGCCGGGAAGCGCCCGCACAGCGATTTTTTCCGCGTTTCCGTTACAGATGGCCAGCCATGATGCGCCGGTAAAACTCGTGGAAGTGCTGCATGCCGTCTTCCATCGGCGACTGATACGGTCCGACCTCGCTGCGGCCCTGTTCGAGCAACGCGCGGCGACCGCGGTCCATGCGCTCGCCGATGTCGTCGTCCTCAATGGCCGTTTCCATGTAGGCTGCCTGTTCGGCCTCGATGAATTCGCGCTCGAACTCGAAGATTTCTTCCGGATAGTAGAACTCGACGACATTGAGCGTGCGATCGACGGCCTGCGGGATCAGGGTCGACACGACCAGCACGTGTGGATACCACTCGACCATGATATTCGGGTAATAGGTCAGCCAGACGGCACCCTGACGCGGTGTTTCGCCGCGCGCGCCACAAAAGTCGCGCACCGCTTTCTGCCAGCGGCCATAGACCGGAGAGCCTTCCTTGAGCAGCGAGGTGATGCCAACCTTCTGCACCGAGTACCACTCGCCGAACTGCCAGGTGAGATCGTCACAGGTGACGAAATTGCCCAGACCGGGATGATAGGGCACGACATGGTAATCCTCGAGATAGACCTCGATGAAGGTTTTCCAGTTGTAATTGCACTGGTGCAGGACGACCTTGTCGAGTTTGTAGCCAGAAAAATCGAACTCGTCGGCCACTTTCATGCCGGCCAGATCGGCATTGGCCGAGCGCGGACCGCGGAAGAGCAGGCCATGCCAGTTTTCCAGTTTCTTTTTCTCCAGATGCAGGCAGGGGTTGGCGGGAAAATGCGGCGCACCGATCAGTGCTCCAGCGCTATCGTAAGTCCAGCGGTGGATCGGGCAGACGATGTTCTGCGCATTGCCGCTGCCCTGCAGCATGATCGCCTGGCGATGCCGGCAGACGTTGGACAGTTCGTAATGGCCGTCGGGTTGATGCGAAATCAGCGTGGCGTGATCGCGCCATTCGGTCGAGCGGTAGTCATACAGATTGGGCGCCATCAACGCGTGACCGGCATAGCCGGGACCGGCATCGAAGATGAGTTTCTTCTCCAGTGCGAAGAGTTGCTCATCGAAATACCATTGCACCGGAAACTGCGACGCGGCTGGCGTCAGGTGTGCGCCGATGGCGATATCAGACATTTCCCAACCTCCATGATGTCAATCAACGCCCGGACTCTTCGGGCGAAAAGACACGGCGGGGATGCCCCCCGTCCGTGTTCGATTGCCTCCCCCGATGCGCCTTTGGCGCCGGGGAGCGCCGAAGGGCTCGGGAGAGATGTCGAAGCCAGAAAACTTTTCCCGGAAGTACCGAATGGCCGGTCAGCGAGAAAAATCCAGCAGCGGATGAATGTCGCAAGGGGGCGAGCCTGCTGGATCGACGGTCCAACCAGCATCGTCGGGAACCGTGCAGTATAGCCAAATTGACCAAGAGTGAGGCAATGGAGTAAGGTGCGCGTTTTTTGTTCCGGATCGGACGATGACCAACGAACCTGCCGAACAGTTGCTGTCGGACGCGACAAAACCGACCACGGCGCCGTCTTCGGACGATTCCCTGCCGCCGAGCTTCGAAGCTGCGCTGACCGAGCTGGAACGGATCGTCCAGACGATGGAGTCCGGCCAGGTGCCGCTGGAAGAAGCTTTGCAATCCTTCGAGCGCGGCAACCGGCTGCTGCGCCATTGCCACGGCCTGCTCGCCGCCGCCGAGCAGCGCCTGCAGGTGCTCGAGGATGGGGGTCTCGCCCCGCTGGTCGTCGCGGCGGAGGACGAGGCGTGAGCCCATTGGCCTTCGACGACTGGCTGACGGCCATCCAGCAGCGCACCGAGCAGGCGCTCGCGGCGCGCCTGCCGCCGCCGACGCTGGTGCCGGCCCGCCTGCACGAAGCGATGCGCTATGCCACCCTCGGCGGCGGCAAACGCATCCGGCCGCTGCTGTGTCACGCCGCCGGCGAAAGCTGCGACGCGCCCGGCGAAGCGCTCGACGCCGCTGCCTGTGCCGTCGAGCTGATCCACGCTTATTCGCTGGTGCACGATGATCTGCCCTGTATGGATGACGACGTGCTGCGGCGTGGCAAACCGACCTGCCACATCGAATTCGACGAGGCCACCGCGCTGCTGGTTGGCGACGCCTTGCAGAGTCTGGCGTTTCAGTGCCTGAGCGAGCCTGGCCTGCTGCCCGACGCGACACGGCAACTGGCCATGGTGCAGCTTCTCGCCACCGCTGCCGGTTCGCGCGGCATGGCCGGCGGACAGGCGCTCGATCTGGCGGCGACCGGCCAACGGTTGGCGGTCGAAGAGCTCGAATTCATGCATGTGCACAAGACCGGCGCATTGATCCGCGCCGCAGTGCTGCTCGGCGCGCACTGCGGCACAGCCGATGAGGCGTTGCTGACCAGCCTCGGCCGCTACGCCAACCGTGTCGGCCTGCTCTTCCAGGTGGTCGACGATCTGCTCGATGCCGAAGCCAGCACCGCGACGCTGGGCAAGACGGCGGGCAAGGATGCGGCGGCCGCCAAAGCAACTTATGTCACGTTGCTCGGCAAAGCGCGTACGCGCGAACTCGTCAGCGAACTGCTCGCCGAAGTCCACGACTCACTCGCTCCACTCGGTGCGAAAGCGCCGCGCCTGCACGAACTGGCGGACTACGTCGCCCACCGCTCCTACTGATGAATGCCCCACTGCTCGATACCGTGAACGATCCGGCCGATCTGCGCCGGCTGCCGCGCGAAGCGCTGCCGCGTCTCGCCGATGAACTGCGCGCCTTTCTCGTCGATTCGGTGGCCCGAACCGGCGGCCATCTGTCGTCGAATCTCGGCACCGTCGAACTGAGCATTGCGCTGCATTACGTCTTCGACACGCCGCACGATCGGCTGGTCTGGGATGTCGGCCATCAGACCTACGCCCACAAGGTGCTCACCGGCCGGCGCGCCGGCATGGAGCGCTTGCGCATGAAGGACGGCATCAGCGGCTTTCCGCGTCGCAGCGAGAGTGAATACGACACCTTCGGCGTCGGCCATTCCTCGACCTCGATTTCCGCCGCCCTGGGCATGGCCGTCGCGGCGCGCGCGCGCGGCGAGGCGCGCCAGGTGGTCGCGATCATCGGCGATGGCGCGATGTCGGCTGGCCAGGCCTTCGAGGCGCTCAACAACGCCGGCGTGATGGATGCCAACCTGCTGGTCATCCTCAACGACAACGACATGTCGATTTCGCCGCCGGTCGGCGCACTGAACAAATACCTCGCCCGTCTGCTCACCGGCCGTGCCTACAACGCCGCCCGCAAAGCGGGTGAGAAGGTATTGTCGGTCGCCCCGCCGCTGCTCGAATTCGCCAAGCGCGCCGAGGAACACGTCAAGGGCATGCTCACGCCCGGCACGCTGTTCGAGGAATTCGGCTTTAAGTATTTCGGCCCAATCGACGGCCACGACCTCGATTCGCTGATTCCGACGCTCGTCAATCTGCGCGCGCTCTCCGGCCCGCGCTTTCTGCACGTCGTCACGCGCAAGGGCCAAGGTTACAAGCTCGCCGAGGCCGACCCGGTGCTTTACCACGGCGTGGCGCGCTTCGACGCGCAAAACGGCATCGCGGCCGGCAAGAGCGGCGGTCGGCCGAGCTATACGCAGATCTTCGGCGACTGGCTCTGTGACATGGCGCGGCAGGACGGGCGGCTGATGGCCATCACGCCGGCCATGGCCGAAGGGTCGGGCATGACTCGTTTCGCACGCGAATTCCCGGCGCGCTTTTTCGATGTCGGCATCGCCGAACAGCACGCGCTGACTTTCGCCGCCGGCCTGGCCTGCGAGGGCATGAAGCCGGTGGTGGCCATTTACTCGACCTTCCTGCAACGCGCCTACGATCAGTGGATCCACGATATCGCGCTGCAGAACCTGCCGGTGATGCTGGCCATCGACCGCGCCGGTCTGGTTGGCGCCGATGGGGCGACGCATCAGGGCGCCTTCGACATCTCTTTCTTACAGTGCATTCCCAATCTGCTCTTTCTCGCCCCCAGCGACGAAGCCGAATGCCGCCGGGCACTCACCGCCGCCTTCCTGCATGATGGGCCGAGCGCGGTGCGTTATCCGCGCGGCTGTGGTCCGGGTGTGCCCGTGCCTGCTGACCTCGAACCCATGCCGATCGGCAAAGGGGAACTGCGCCGCACAGGCCAGAAGGTCGCCATCCTCGCCTTCGGCAACCTGCTGTCCGCAGCCTTGGACGCCGGCGAACGACTCGATGCGACGGTGGCCGACATGCGCTCGATCAAACCGCTCGATACCGCGCTGATCGACGCACTGGCCGCGCAGCATCGCCTGCTGGTGACGGTGGAGGAGAACGCCATCATCGGCGGCATCGGCGGCGAAGTGGCGCGCCATCTGGCCGCGCGGCCCGACTCGCCGCCCGTGCTGCAACTGGGGCTTCCCGACCACTTCATCGACCACGGCGATGCCCAGCTTTGGCTGGCCGAACTCGGGCTCGACGGCGCCGGCATCGCCGCGGCCATCGCGCGACGGCTCGAAATCGGCTATAGTTGAGTAATTTTGTAAAGGAAACACTGAAGAAAGCTGCGAGCGGGAGGAAGCGCGTGGCGCACAGCGACCGAGACATAACAACGGGTTAGGCAAGGGAGCGCGCAACGCCGCCCTAGCGCCCGCGCAGCGATTCATTCAGCGTTTTCCCAACAAAGAAGGGCGTTACCCGACCCCCACTGCAACGCGAGAACATCGACCATGAGCGCAGTCATGCCCGACGTCCAGTCCGCCGTGGACTCCCGCCGTATTCCGATCAACAAGGTGGGGATCAAAGGCATCCGCCACCCGATCCGCGTGCTCGACAAGTCCGGCGGCGTGCAGCACACCATTGCCAGCTTCAACATGTACGTCGGCCTGCCGCACAACTTCAAGGGCACGCACATGTCGCGCTTCGTCGAGATCCTCAATGGCTATGAGGGCGAGATTTCGGTCGAGAACTTCGAGGCCATGCTGCGCCAGATCGTCCACCGTCTGGAGGCCGAGACCGGCCACGTCGAAGTCGGTTTTCCTTACTTCGTCAGCAAGGAAGCGCCGGTATCGAAAGTGCGCAGCCTGATGGATTACGACGTGACTTTCACTGGCGAGATTCTGCCCGGCAACGTCTATCGCCACACGACGCGCGTCGTCGTGCCGGTGACCAGTCTGTGTCCCTGCTCGAAAGAAATTTCCGATCGAGGCGCGCACAACCAGCGCTCGCATATCACGATCACCGCCATCACCAATGACTTCGTCTGGATCGAGGACCTCGTCGCGATGGCCGAAAGCCAGGGCTCCTGCGAGCTTTACGGTCTGCTCAAGCGCACCGACGAAAAATTCGTCACCGAACGCGCCTACGACAACCCGAAGTTCGTCGAAGATCTGGTGCGCGACGTCGCCAGTGTGCTGAACCGCGATGCGCGCATCGACTACTACATCGTCGAATCGGAAAACTTCGAGTCCATCCACAACCATTCGGCTTATGCCCTGATCGAAAGGGACAAACGGCGCTGACGACGCCTGGCACCAGAGCCGGTCGAAGCATCGTCCGCCATTCCCGCCCGCACGCCATCCATGCGGCTACGCCGTGTCCACGGAGCTGACTTTCGGCGACCCCCTAGCCGTAGCCGGCCCGCGCGGCGAGAGCCCGTCCCAGGTGGCGCCGTGGCGTCGTCACGGCGGATCTGTGCGCCATCTTCCGACGTCCGTGAAGCGCCCGCCCGATGGCGGGAAAACGCAGTTTTTGCCGCCATAAGCACGTTCGTTGTGCAACGCAACAAATTTCTCTTGACTCGCGCTTTTCCATCCCTATAATGAGAACCATGATGCACCGCAACATGCGATTGGGTCGGGATGATCCGATGCATCCATGGGTGGTGCACCGAAGCGTCGCCGCGCCCGGTGCGGCAAAGATCCGGGCAGGCTGCTCATCTTTTCTGCTGCATCCGCCAACCCCCGCCGTCGTCGGCAAGACTGAGGAGAACCATCATGTATGCCACCCCCGAACAGCTGGCCAATGCCAGCAAGGCCAATGTCGAAGCCGTTTTGACCCTGGCCAACACCGCCTTTGCCAGCGCCGAACGTCTGGCAGCACTGAATCTGAACACCGCGCGTTCGCTGCTCGAAGACACGGTCAACAACGCCAAGGCGCTGATGGCCGCCAAGGACATGCAGGAGCTGATCAGCCTGCAATCCTCGCTGTCGCAGCCGGCGATGGAAAAAGCCGTCGCCTATGCGCGCAGCCTCTACGAAATCGCCTCGCAGACGCAGGAAGAATTCGGCAAGATCTTCGAAAGCCAGTTCGCCGAATTGAACCGCAACGTAACGACCGTGCTCGACAAGGCGGCCAAGAACGCACCGGCTGGTTCCGACGTCGCCGTCGCAGCGGTCAAGTCGGCGATCGCCGCCGCCAACTCGGCCTATGACACGATGACCAAGGCCGCCAAGCAGGTCGCCGAAATCGCCGAAGCCAATGTCGCGGCGGCCACCAGCGCCACGGTCAAGGCCGTCGGGGCCGCCGCGCCGCGTGCCTCCGCCGCGCGCAAGGCAGCCTGACGTCTTTCATCCCGTCTCCTCCTCCGGCCCCGCTATGGGGCTGGCTTCCCACCCCGGCGCCGCGCGTCGGGGTTTTTTTTGCCTGCCGCGCCGACATCCAACCGCATCGCGTGACAAAATACTTCAAATTGTCGTGATAATCCATTTATTTTTAGTCATTTCTCCCGTTATCACCTAAGCGAGCCGACCTGCGGCGATGTTACAATCCGCTCGCTCGGACCTAGGGGAGCAACGATGCGCGGAAAAAAAGATCGTGCGTGGATGCCTTGGTTGATGGCTCTGGCCATCGCCGCGCTGCCCGTGGCGCAAGACGTCCAGGCGGCACCGGAGAAAAAGGCGGCCGCGAGCAAACAGGTCGCCAACGGCAAGACCGCCAGTAGGAAGGTGGCAAAACCGGCCAACATGGCGGCGAAAAAGGCCGGTACGAGCCGATCGGCACGCAGCAAGGCCGCGAGCGCCACACGGGTTGCCGCCGTAGCGGCGCGCCATGCTGCGCACGCCGGCGCCTCGCTCGAAGAAGCGCAGAATCTGGTGCTGCAGTCGGCCTCGGCGCTGGTGCTCGACCAGTCTTCCGGCCAACTGATGTTCGAGAAGAATGCCGATGCAGTGGTACCGATCGCTTCGCTCACCAAGCTGATGACGGCGATGGTGACGCTCGATGCGCATCTACCCCTCAAGGAGATGCTGACCATCAGCGAAGACGATGTCGATACGCTGAAAGGCACGCGCTCGCGCCTCAAGGTCGGCACGCGCCTCTCCCGTGAAGACATGCTACTGCTGGCGCTGATGTCGTCCGAGAATCGCGCCGCTTCGGCGCTGGCCCGCCATTACCCGGGGGGCCGCGAAGCCTTCATTCAGGCCATGAACCGCAAGGCGCGCAAACTGGGCATGAGCGAGACGCAGTTCGCCGATCCCACCGGGCTGACTTCCGCCAACGTCTCCAGCGCGCGTGATCTGGTGCGCTTGGTCGATGCCGCGCACCGCTATCCGCTGATCCGTGAATTTTCGACCCGCACCGAGTATGAGGTCGAAATCGACGGCCGGCCGCAGCTCTTCCGCAACACCAATGCGCTGGTGCGTTCGCCGCAGTGGGAGATCGGCCTGTCCAAAACCGGTTTCATCAACGAGGCCGGTAAGTGCCTCGTCATGCAGGCCTGGATCGGCGGCAAACCGACGATCATCGTCCTGCTCGACTCCTGGGGCAAGATGACGCGCATCGGCGACGCCAACCGCATCAAGCGCTGGGTCGAGAGCGTTGCCGTCGCTTCGCGTCTGCTCGAAGGCTGATCGCAGCCGCCGGCTTGCTCGGTCCGGCCGGCATCGCGCTTGGGCTGAGCCAATGCCGACGCCGTGCTCGGCTGGCGAGAGCTGCTCATACTTGTCCGCGCCCGCCCGCGGCTCGCCGATCATGCGCCGCCGGCGCTGCTGGCGGCACGCACGCTCGGGCCGCCGACGATGCTGTTCGCCAATGGCTTCACCGCGCCGCCGGCCTCGGCCCATTCAGCGCGGAAAATGGCTCAACGCCAGCTGGCGCAGATCATCATCGGACAAAGGCGCCATGCTCGCCACGGCCCACAAATCGTAATGCGGATGGCTGCGACGACGACTGGCGATGCTGACAAAGCCGTTGGCGCGCAGCGTCGCGATGAGTACCTTTTCGGTAAAGCCGCAACGATGGGCCATGAACAGGTTGCCGCGCATCATGGAGGCGCGATGGCCGTAGAGGATGTCGATCGGTGCGATCGGCCCGGCGGGGCTGACATAGACCGCTTCGGTCAGGCGGCCTTCGGCGACATGAGCGCACACCGACTGCAGATCGGGGCAGGTGACGATGAGGTAACCATCAGCGTTCAAGACACGGGCGAATTCGCGCAAGGCGAACGGCACCTCGTGCGGATACAAATGCTCGAGATTGTGACTGGAAAAAACCGCGTCATAACTGCCATCGGCGATGGCCGACAGATCGGTCATCGAACCGACGATGTCGGGCTCGGCGCTTTCGTCGATGTCGAAACGGACCTCCTGCCAGTCATCGCCGGCAAATACGGGCGTCGTCCTGTCCTTGCGCTTGGCGCCGCAACCGATGTGCAAGAAAGTCTTCATGCGTCGCCTCGGGGCTCGATCTCGCCGCGGGAAGAATGTCACGCCGCGCCGACAGCACTGACTTTCGCCGTCGGCACGGCGGCTTCGATCAGGAGCCGCTCGTCGACGTGGCGCTGCCGCGGGCCGGGAGCTTTTCCTTGATGCGCGCGCTCTTGCCGGAACGGTTGCGCAGGTAATAGAGCTTGGCGCGGCGTACGTCGCCACGGCGCTTGACTTCGATGCTGGCGATGAGCGGCGAATAGGTCTGGAACGTCCGCTCGACGCCCTCGCCAGAGGAAATCTTGCGCACGATGAAGCTGGAATTGAGGCCGCGATTGCGCTTGGCGATGACCACGCCTTCGTAAGCCTGCAGACGCTCGCGGTTGCCTTCCTTGACCTTCACCTGGACGACGACGGTGTCGCCGGGACCGAATTCGGGGATAGTCTTGCCCAGACGGGCGATCTCTTCCTTTTCGAGTTGCTCGATGATGTTCATGTCGTTTTCTCCATGTCTTTTGCACGACCGCAGAGCTCTGCCCGGGAGGGGTGGAGATGCGCTGAAGTGGTTGGCGGCCTTTCGCCGTCGGGCGTCAGCAGATCCGGGCGACGCTGCCGGGTTCGCGCCAGCGCCATTTCCTGGCGCCAGCGGCGGATGTTTTCATGATGACCGGAGAGCAATACCGGCGGCACGGCCATGCCGCGGTAGACCTCCGGCCGTGTGTAATGCGGCCAGTCGAGCAGGCCGTTCCTGAACGACTCCTGTTCGCTCGAAGCGGCGTCGTTGAGCGCGCCAGGCAGCAGGCGCACGCAGGCGTCGATCAAGACCATCGCCGCCAGTTCCCCGCCCGACAGCACGTAATCGCCGAGCGAGAGCTCCTCATCCACCTGGCGCTCGATCAGCCGCTCGTCGATGCCCTCATAGCGCCCGCAGAGCAGGATGGCGCCACTCGTCGCTGCCAACCGTTCCAGCCGCGACTGCTTGAGCGGCACGCCTGAGGGAGAGAGGTAAATCACCGCTGCGCACTCGCCCTCCTTCGGCCGCGCTGCCCGCGCCGCCTCGATCGCCCGATCCAGCGGCTCGGCCAACATCACCATGCCCGGACCGCCGCCGAAGGGGCGATCGTCGACCGTGCGATGCGCGTCCTCGGTGTAATCGCGTGGATTCCAGCAGTATAGCTGCCACAGACCGCGCTCGAAGGCACGGCGTGCTATGCCGAAATCGCGCACCGCGGCAAACATGCCGGGAAACAGCGTCACGACATCGAAGCGCAGCATGCCCATTCACCAATCGCTTTGCCAGTCCACGCGCACGATGCCGGCTGCGCCATCGACCGCGTCGATCACCGACGAGACGAAAGGCAGCAGGCGTTCCCGCTTGCCCTCACGCACCACCAGCACCGCGTTGGCGCCGGTTTCGATCAGCGCCGCGACCCGGCCGAGAGACTGCCCCTGGCGATTGATCACCGCCAGCCCGACGAGATCGGCCCAGTAGTATCGATCCGGGCCGGCATCCGGTAAGGCAGCACGCGGTGCGCCGACATACTGACCCGCCAGTGCCCCGGCGGCCGTGCGATCTTCGATGCCCGCGAAAGCCACCAGCCAACCGTTGCCATGGGCGCGCAGACCACGCAGCGTCCACGCGCTCCAGGCTTCATCATCCGCCTCGTCGTCCGCGGACAGCCACCATTGCGCCATCGACTGCCAAGCCGCCGGATCGTCACCGAAAGGATGCAACCGCAACCAGCCGCGCACCCCATAGGGGGCGGTGAGACGGCCGAGCACGATCATTGCAGCACAGAGACGGGCAGCGGCGAGGACACAACGAAAACCCGGGGGCCGGCCCGCCGGTCAGCGCATGCGATCAGGCCGTTGCCTTAGCGCCTGCAGCACTTTGCTTGACCAGACGGACAGCGGTCGGCGACAGCTGGGCACCCTTCCCGCGCCAGTAGGCGAGGCGCTCGGCATCGATCACCAGCCCTTTCTCATTTTCGGCGGCCACCGGGTTGTAATAGCCGATACGCTCGATGAAACGGCCATCACGACGATGGCGCGAGTCGGTGACGACGATGTTGAAGAAGGGGCGCTGCTTGGCGCCGCCACGGGCAAGACGGATGACGACCATTTTCAGAATCCTGGAAACGGAAAAACGATGGATTATAGCCGTGACGCAGCGAAAAACAAAGGCTACCGTGGCGGAGATCTGGGCGATCGCATGAAGGTCAACGTCGTCACAGTGCATTGATTTGTATAGTTTTTCTTCTTTTTTGGGGGTGATCCATGGAGACAGAAAACCGGTTGAGGATGATCGATGTTTTCGTTGGCCTTCGTGATCCACGCCAAGCGGCGAAGGTAGAACACGATCTGGTCGAACTGCTGGTCGTTGCGGTCTGCGCGGTGTTGGCGGGGGCGAACGATTTCGTGCAGATCGAATGCTGAGCGAAACTGGACTGGTTTCGGCAGTATCTCAAGCTCGAAAACGGGATTCCCTCGCACGACACGTTTGGCCGAATGTTTGCGGCCAGCGATGCCATGGGAGGGCAGCCGAACATCGCCCAGGCGATTCGTGAGCGGGAAGCCGAGTACCTCCTATCGGTCAAGGATAACCAATCGAAGCTGACCGAATCGATGCGAGATTTCCTGACGACGTTTCAATAGGCCCCGAGTGCGCGCCCCTTCGGTTCGATGAAACCATCGAGAAAGATCATGGCCGATTGGAAGTGCGCCGCTGTTATGCCTTCGATCAACTCGAGTGCCTGCATGCCCCGGGGCGCTGACCCGATCTGAAGTCGTTTGCCATCGTCGCCTCCAAGCGGACGATCAAGGGCAAAATCTCATTCTCCTTGCCCCCGTCAAACGCAAGGGCGGCATCAAGACCCGCTGCCTGATCGCCTCAACCTCAGACTCCTATCGCGCTCAACTCCTCGGCTTCGAACGAGATTCATCCGCATATCATGAGGATCACCACGATAGCATTCATGCGATCGCCCTGGGTGGTAAATCTGACGAAGTAGAATTTTGGAAAACGCTGAATAAGTTGCTGCGCGGGCGCATCGCGGCGTTGCGCGGTGCTCGCTTCCTCGCCGATCTACTCGATAGGTCGCGGTCGCTGTGCGCCGCGTGCCTCCTGCTTTCTCCCGCTCGCGGCTTTCTTCAGCGCTTCCTTCACTCTTTGTCTTTTCGTCGCGCCACGCCAGCCATGATTTCAGTCGACCGCATCAGTACCCGTTTTTGTTTCATCCGCCACGGCGAAACCGACTGGAATGTCGAAAAGCGCATCCAGGGTCATCGCGATGTTCCGCTCAACGCCACCGGCCGCGCCCAGGCCGAGGCGACCGCCGCCGGCTTGGCGGCACACCGCTTCGCGGCCATCTATAGCAGCGACCTCGGCCGGGCGCTCGAGACCGCCGCCGCAACCGCCCGCCGCCAGGCCTTGACGGTATGCCCCGAGTCCGGTTTGCGCGAGCGCCATTATGGCCGTCTGCAGGGAATGACGGTGAATGAAATCTCTCGTCATTTCCCGGACGACGCGGTGCGCTATCAAACACGCGATGCGCACTGGACTTTCGGCGATGGCGAGAGTCTGTATCGATTCAACGATCGCATCGTACGTACGATCGAGGCGCTTGCTGCGCGTCACGCCGGCGCCGATGTGCTCTGTGTCGCCCATGGCGGAGTGCTGGACATCGTTTATCGCCATGCCACCGGCCGGCCACTGTCTGCGCCACGCGACTTCAGCGTGCCGAATTGCGCGCTGAACTGGCTGGAAGTCACGCTCGCCGATGGCCGAAGCGAGTGGCGCATCGCCGCTTGGGCGGACCGTCGCCATCTCGATGCGACGCTCGACGAGTCCGAATGAGGCCTACCCTGCCTTTATACTGAACCCGTCCGTCGCGCGAAAGTCGGAATAGGCTGGCCGCGTGCGGCGCAAAACAAACGCCGAACAAATTGCTGCGCAGGCGCCATGCCGCAATGCGCTTGCGCAGCCATCGTTTCAGCGTTTCCTTTACTCTTCGCCGAGCAGGCAATCCGTTTGCGACGGCGACCATTTTTCCCCGGTCTAGCCCGGCTCGATTGACGCGCGGGGCGCGGTAACACTCGGGGCGGCCCTTCGTTTGTTGAGAGGAGAAACCTATGGAACGCAAGACCTATAAACCGCTCACCGCCCGCAAAGCCCCACCGGGCACGACTTACCATCAGCCCAGCACTTTCCAGCTGGTGCGGCTCGATTCGCCGGCGATCTGTGTCATGACCGATCTGACCAAGGTCAGTGCCGCGACGATTACCGCCGAGGCCAGCCTTGCCAAAGCGACGCAGACGATGATCTCGCGTGGCGTGCGGCTGCTGTTCGTCGTCGAGGGCGACGAAGTGATCGGCCTGATCACCGCCCGTGACACCCAGGGCGAAAAGCCGATCAAGCTGGTGCAGGAGCGTGGCCTGAGATTTCCCGATCTGACCGTGCGTGACGTGATGGTGACGCGCGAGCAGATCGACCTGCTCGATGCTGCCGAAGTGCTGCGTGCCGAGGTCGGTCATATCGTCGCCACGCTCGAAGCCTGGGGTCGGCAGCACGCGCTGGTCGGTGAGCGCGATCCGGTGACGGACCAGACGCGCATTCGCGGCATCTTTTCCGCCACGCAGATCGGCCGCCAGCTCGGCGTGCCGGTGCAGACCTTCGAGGTCGCGAAGACCTTCGCCGAAATCAAGCTGGCGCTCGGCGCTTGAGCGAAGACACGGTCGCCAGCCAGCGCGTGCGCTGCGTCGATATCGAACTGTGTTTGCGCTGGCGCTCATCAAGCGCGCAGCACGAAGACCGGTTGTTCGTTGCCGATTATTGTGTCGGCCATGACCGATTGGGAGCCGACGACGCGCTGCTCGCCCTGGCCACCCCGGGCGACTGGCTCGAACTCGCCGTGCCAACAGGGCTGACTTTCGCTGGCGCGGTGGCCATCGATGGCCTCGGCGTCCGTGTTCTGGCGGCGCGTGCCGTCGATGGCATCGATCGGCTGCCCTACGACGCCTTCGATCTGCTCGCCGCCGGTCTGGGCGCACAGGCATTGCCGTTCGCTGCTTTGCCCGTGGCCGCAGCGCCGCTGGCGCGGCGGGATACTTCGCCCGACCCGCTGTTCTATGCCCGGCCACGCCTCGTCGATCACCTCGATGCACTCGCTTTGGGCCAACTCGCAGAGCTGCATGGCCGACTCTTGCCGCCCGAGGGCTCGATCCTCGATCTGATGGCCAGCGTCAATAGCCATCTTCCACCAACGGATGCCTGGATCGTGGTCGGACTCGGCCTGAACCGCGAGGAGCTCACCGCCAATCCCCGCCTCGCCGGTCGCCTAATCGCCGATCTGAATGCCCGCCCTGTGCTGCCTTTGCAGGATGGCTGTTTCGATGCCGCACTGTGCGCGCTGTCGATCGAATACCTGCTCGATCCCGTCGCCGTGCTGCGCGAGCTGGCGCGCGTGCTGCGCCTGGGTGCACCGTGTATCGTCAGCTTCTCCGAACGCGGGTTCCCACCCAAGGTAACCGCCCAGTGGCTGCGACTGCGGCCTTTCGAACGTGTGGCGTTGGTACGGCATTGGTTCGAACGAAGCGGCGCCTTTGGCGACATCGTTACCTTCAGCCAGCGCGGCTGGCCGCGTCCAACCGATGATCGCCATATCGCCTTTACCCGTCAGGCTGACCCGCTCTACGCCGTCTTGGCCCGGCGGCGTTGATGTCGTCGCCGTGCTGAGCGGGCTGTCTTTGGCCGGGCGACGTCCTGATGGCCGGTAGAATCCCGCCATGAATGCCGATTCTTCCCCAAACCCACCACGGCCCACGCTGGCGCTGGCCGTGGTCATCGCCGCCTATGCGCTGTCTTTCTTCCAGCGTTTTGCCCCGGCTGGCATCGCCCAGGATCTGGCGGCCGACTTCGCCACCTCGGCCGCCTCACTCGGTGCGTTGGCCGCGACATATTTCTACGTTTATACGCTCATGCAAGTGCCGACCGGTGTGCTGGCCGACACCCTCGGGCCACGCCGCATCCTCGCTTTCGACGAGCGGCGCTTCGCTACCGGTCGTCGGTCTGGCCATGCTGCTCGGCAACCTCGGCTCGGTGCTGGCCGGCGCACCGCTGTCGGCACTGGCGGCGGCAGTCGGTTGGCGCGGCGTCTTCGTCGGTGTCGGATTCGTCTCACTCGGGTTGGCCCTGTCGTGCTGGCTGCTGGTCCGCGACCGGCACGATGGCGCCATGGTGGGGCGTATCGATCGCACGGCCATCCTCGGCGGTCTGACGCGCGTGCTTGCCAACCGCGCCACTTGGCCGGCGGTAGCGGTCAACTTCGGCCTCGCCGGTAGCTTTTTCGCCTTTGGCGGGCTGTGGGCGACGCCCTATCTCGTCGATGTCCGCGGTTGGTCGCGTGCCGTCGCCTCGACCCCTTTCAACATAGGCGGCCTCCTCGGCGGCGCACTGCTGCAGCCGCTCATCGGCTGGGCCATGGATCAGTCCTGGTCGGGCACGCTCGCCGACGGCGTGCGCCTCTACACGGTCGACGATTACCGCTGGCGCCTGGCTTTGCCCGCTGCTGCGGCCCTCTTCGGTGCGCTCAGCGCCTGGCGTCTGCGCGAAACGCATTGTCACAACATTCACCAGCAGCTACAGCGGCCTCGACCGCAGGAGTCTCAGCGATGAACGAGCAAGGCATCATCTTGTTTGGCCACGGCGCGCGCAACGCCGAATACATCCAGCCCTTTTTACGCATCCAGGCCGAGGTGCGCGTGCGCGCGCCGCAAACCGCGGTCGAGATCGGCTTCCTCGAGCTCACCCAGCCGCCGCTCGAAGCGGCCATCGACAACCTGCTGGCGCAGGGCGTGCATCAGATCCGCATCGTGCCGATCTTCTTTGCCCCGGGCCGCCATGTGCTGAAGGATCTGCCCGAACTGGTCGCCGCGCTCATCGACCGCCACCCGCAGCTCATGATCGACATCGCCCCCTGCGTCGGCGAAGGCGCCGGCGTCATCGCCGCGATGGCCGAACACGCGCTGGGGGAATGCTGAAGCCGCAAGCGGAATGCTGTTAGGAAAGCGCCGAAAGCTGCGCGGGCGCATTGCGGCATTGCGCGCTCCCTCGCCGATCCACCTGATCGGCTACGGTCACTGCGCGCCGCGCGCCCAGCGCCAGCGCACGAATCAGCCGGCGAAAGCGGCAGCGATGCTGTTTTGCATGGCGGCGGCGGCGGCACGCGGATCGGCCGCCTGACGGATGGGGCGACCGACGACGATGTAATCGGCGCCGTTGGCGAAAGCCTGCGCGACATCGACGGTGCGCTTCTGATCGTCCGCCGGCCGGTTGTCGACCGGCCGAATGCCGGGCGTGACGACGAGCAGCTTCTGCCCGAGTTCGCGACGGATGAGCGGCGCTTCGAGGCCGGAGGAAACGATGCCATCGACCCCGCTGGCGAGCGCACGACGGGCGCGCGAGAGCACGAGCGCATCCACATCGCAGCCGAATCCGAGGTCGTCGAGGTCGCCGCGATCGAGGCTGGTTAGCACGGTGACGGCGAGGATCTTCAGCGCGCCCTTGTCCTGAGCCGCCGCTTCCATGATCGCCTGATTGCCATGCACGGTGGCGAAGAAGGCGCCGCGCTCGGCCAGCGCACGCACCGCGGCGCGCACCGTCTCGGGCACGTCGAAGAACTTCAGGTCGACGAAGACCTTGTTGCCGCGCGCTACCAGCCAGTCGAGCAATTCGAAATAGCCGCCGGCCATGAACAGTTCGAGGCCGATCTTGTAAAAGCACACCGTCTCGCCCAGCTGCTCGACCAGGGCGCGCGCCGCATCGGCCTGCGGCAGATCGAGGGCGACGATCAACCGCTCGCGCACCGGGATGGGCTTGTCGGAAAGCAGCCCGATCATCGTTTCTTCTCGCTGGCGCGGTATTGCTCGAACGTCTTCTTCCGCCAGTGATCGCCGACGACATAGCGACCGCGCGCCAGGAATTCGGCGACATCGCGCGCCACGCCGCTGACGCGGTGCGTTTCCTTCCCCTGGGTATCGAGGAACACCAGAGTTGGCGTGGCGACGACACGCAGCTCGCGAGCGTAATTTTTCTCGATCGTCTCGCGACCGGCGGGATCGGTGATCGGCACGCTGCCGTTGACGTCGAGCTGAATGATGACGAAATGGCGGCGGTAGTAGTCCTGCACCTCGCGACGGGAGAAGATCTGCTCCCGCATGCGTTCGCAGAACGGACAGCCTTCGATGTGGAAGACGAGCAGCACGCCTTTCTTGCCGGCCGAAGCCGCGCTGGCCAGCTCGGCAGGCAAATCGCCGAGGAATGCATCGAAGAACTTGTCGGCCGTAGCCAGGGACAGGGTCGGCAGGCACAGGGCGAGCGCGGCGAGCCAGGGGCGAAGCCTGCGCAGGACGAAAGTCATGGGTCGTCTCCCGAAATAGGTCGAGAAATGTGGCGGGTGGCAAGCCCGTGCCAAACCGGGGTCCGTTACGGTTACGCCCTCTGATTCTACTAGACTAGCGGGCGGCAACCCGCCGTGACGCCGTGCCGACGGGGCTGACTTTCGCATCGATGCGCCATTTTTCGAGCGATCATGACCGACAGGGCTTCCCACCCGCTGCCCCCTTTGCTGCAGAGCGCGCTTTCCTGGCTGAACGCACCGGCCGGCAGCGATGCGCTGGCCGAACTGCCGGCCTTGCGCCGTCATCTGGCCGACATCGCCGAGCTTGGTTTGCCGCCGCTGCAGTTGCTCAATGTGCTCGAACTGTTTCATGTCCGTACTGGTCGTATCGAGGCGGTATTGCGGCCGTTGCTGCTCGAGGCGACGGTGCCGCCCGACCGGCGGCTGCGCACCATCGGTCAGGCGCTGATCGAGGCGCACGGCCTTCTGGCCGCCGGCCTGTTGCGCGTCGCACGTGAAGTCGAGCCGGAACAACTACAGCGGCCGAACCGCCAACCGCATCGGGTCTGCACGCTGGCCCTGGACAACCGTCGCCATCAGCTCGAACTGGCCTGTCTGATCGCCACCGTTCAGCCGGCCGACCTGTGGCTCGACGCCCAACGCCTGTACCGGTTGGCTCGCGCCACGCCTCTGGCGGTAGACGGCGAGCAGGCACAGCGCATCTTCAAGGCCATGACGGCCTTTGCCTGTGCCCAACCCCAGTCGGGCACGGCGCGCGAGGCCGATTTCCTCGCCGAATACATCGGCAACTTTGCCTCGGCGGTGCTGATCGGGGATGAGCGGCCGGCAGGCTTTGCCTCGGCGGTGCTGATCGGGGATGAGCGGCCGGCAGGCGATGATGCCTGGTACTGGCTCGAGGAGCTGCGCGATCTGCCGCCGGCGGCGGCCAACCGGCGACCGCCACCCGGTGGCCGCCTACTCTATGTCGATTGCCGGCCATTGGCCCGGCTGGCCGAAGGGCAGCTCGCCGCGTTGGCGACCGGCGAATCGCCGCCGCGTCTGGGTCTGCCGGCGCGCACGGCCGGCAAGGACTACGCCGCGGCGCTGCAGCACGCCGCGGCACACTGGGCACGCCCGCCTCAGCGCGAACATGCGCGGCATGGCAGCCATCGACGGCTGCGTGTCTGTACGCAGATCGGCCTACTGTGGCGGCTGTTGCGCGGCGAAGCCGATCATGCCGCCAGCGAAGCGATCAGCGAGTGGATGATGCGCAACGAAAGTGCCGGCGGTTTCGCGATCATGCACATCGGCGGCCCTCTTGCCGGCGTCTTACCGGGCAGCGCGCTCGGCGTCTGCCCGATCGACGAGACGCGCTGGAGCGTCTGCCTGGTGCGCTGGGCGCGCAGCGACAATCCCGAACATGTCGAACTCGGCCTCGAACGGCTGGCATCCGGCGCACACGGCGTGCGCATCGCGTTCGCCGGCGGCGAACCCGTTCCGGCTTTGCTGCTGCCGCCGATGCCTACCCAGCAGCGACCCGAGACCCTGCTCGTCGCGCGCGGCCAGTATGTTCCCGGCAACTTCACGCTGCTCGATGACCAGGCAGAGCGCCTGCGCATCGCCCCCTGCATCGCCGGCGCGCCGACCGTGCAGACCGCCAGCGTCGAAGTTTTCGCCTTCGTGCGGCAACTCACGCCCGCCGACGCCGTGGCGGCGGCTTCTCCGTAGCCGGGCGCGGCGATGCCGTGGGCGCCGGCAGCACGGCAGGCAGTTCGGCGCTGATCAGCGCGCCGGCGAGGATGACCCCCCAACTGGCATAGAGCCAGGACAGGAAGATCGGGATCGCCGCGAAAGCGCCATAGAGTTCGCGATAGACGGCGAGGCCGGTGACATAGAGGCTGAACAGCTGATGCAGGCCACTGACGCCGGCCGCTGCAAACACGGCACCGACCAGCGCGTGTGATGTCGGCACCGCCTTGTTCGGTAGACCCCAATAGATGAGGCCGAAGAGTAGGCTGAGGAAGATGGGCGGCAACAAATTGAAAAAAGTGCCGGCAAGCCCGTATGCGCCCGCGATGAGGCCAACCCCGGCGAGATAGGTGGTGGCGACGAGCGCCGAACCGAAGACCAGCGGGCCGAGCAGCAGCACCAGCAGATGGATGCCCAGCCGCTGGGCCATTGGCCGCGCGGCGCGCACACGCCAGATGTCGTTGAAGGCATGCTCGATGGTCAGAAGCTGCATCAACGCGGTGACGATCAGGCCGCCGGCGCCAAGCCAGGTCAGCCGGTCGGTGCGTGGCACGACCGAGGCGAGATAAGCGGCGATGGCCGTGCCGGTTCGTTCGGGCAACAGCGTGCTCATCAGGAAGTGTTCGATCGCACCGTGCAATTCGGCGGCAAAGGGCAACCGGCTGATCGAGACATAGGCCAGCGCCACCATCGGCACGAGGCCGAGCAAGGTAGCGAAAGAAAGCGCCGCGGCGGTCTGCGCAAATCGCTCGCGCAGAAAACGGCGTGCAACGCGCGCGCTCAAACGAAACGGCAGCAGCAGCCAGGCGATCATCGCCAGATCTGCTCCAGACACCACGCCAAAGTCAGCCTGGCCAAGACGGCGTTCCGCCCGCGGCGACGGCCGGAAGCCGGCATAATGCCGGCCTGTCGTCCGGAGAAGCCCATGCCTTCGTCGCTCGCCAGCAAGATGAACGCGCTCGCCAGCATCAGCCTCATCGCGCTGATCGCCCTGTGCGTGATCTGGGAACTGTGGCTGGCACCGCTACGGCCAGGCGGATCATGGCTGGTGCTGAAGGTGCTGCCGCTGCTCGTCGCAATGCCCGGCATCCTACGCGGCCGGCGCTATACCCATCAATGGGCATCGATGCTCATCCTGCTCTACCTGATGGAGGGGCTGGTACGGGCGACCAGCGACGCTGGCGCTCCCTGGTTGCCGCTGGCCGAGATCGCGCTGGCCTTGGCCTTCTTCGGTGCGGCGTTGGCCTATGTCCGCCTCAGCCGGATAGGTGCGCCACACTGACCCCGCCGGTGTCGCCGCTACACGGGCTGGTGATCTCGACCGGCGCTTCGCCACAGCAAATCGCCTGTTTCGGAAAATACTTGTCGAGAAGACCACTGGCAAACAGCGCGCGTATGCCTTCCGAACAGTTGTGCAGCCGGACATGGAAATGCTGGTTGCCCACCAGTTCCGAAAGCAGCACCAACGTGCCGACGCCGCTGGAACTGATGCCCGTGACGCCCTGCATGTCGATCAGGATGGTGCGCGCCCCCTCGGCCCAGCGCGCCTTGCACACGAAGAGCAGTTCGCGCGCCGTCTCGAAATCGAATTCGCCGCTCACTGTCATCGTCAACTCACCGTTGGCGCCAAGACGCCCCGCCTGGACTTTCATGAGCGTACCTCCCGTATCGAGAGGGGCAATTTACGCCTTTTCCCTCCTAGGAGCAAGGTTGAATAGCGGGGCGAACGGCCATCACAGCTGGGGATTGATGCGCTCACCGCCCGCCACCAGCTTGTTCAGTGCGTTCAGATAAGCCTTGACCGAAGCGACGATGATGTCGGTGTCGGCGCCCTGACCATTGAACACTTTGCCCTCGCGCGATAGCCGCACGGTGACTTCGCCCTGGGCATCAGTGCCGGTGGTGATGGCATTGACCGAGTAGAGCAGCAATTCGGTACCACTGGTGACGATGCTTTCGATGGCCTTGAAGGCGGCATCCACCGGGCCGCTGCCCGTCGCCTGGGCGCGTTTCTCTTCGCCGCCGATCGAGATCGTCAGTTCGGACAGCGGCGCCTCGCCGGTTTCCGAATGCGAGCGCAGCGCGATGAAGCGGATGTGCTCCTGATCGGGCGGCAAGGGCTCGCCGCCGACGAGAGCGAAGATGTCCTCATCGTAAATCTCGCGTTTTTTGTCGGCCAGATCCTTGAAGCGGGCAAAGGCAGCGTTGAGCGCCTCTTCGTTCGGCAGCACGATGCCGAGTTCGGCGAGCCGTGTCTTGAAAGCATTGCGGCCGGAGAGCTTGCCGAGGGTCAGGCGATTGGTCGTCCAGCCGACATCCTCGGCGCGCATGATTTCATAAGTCTCGCGCGCCTTGAGCACGCCGTCCTGATGGATGCCGGATTCGTGCGCGAAGGCGTTGGCGCCGACGATGGCTTTGTTCGGCTGCACCGGATAGCCGGTGATCTGCGAGACGAGTTTCGATGCCGGCACGATCTGCGTTGTATCGATGCGCGTCTCACAGGCGAAGAGGTCGGCGCGTGTACGCACCGTCATCACCACCTCTTCCATCGCCGCATTGCCGGCGCGCTCGCCCAGACCGTTGATCGTGCACTCGACCTGACGCGCGCCGTTCATCACCGCGGCGAGCGAGTTGGCCACCGCCAGGCCGAGATCGTTGTGACAGTGCGTCGACCAGATGGCCTGATCGCTGTTCGGCACGCGCTCGCGCAAGGTGCGGAAGAGTTCGCCCCAGACCTGCGGCACGTTGTAGCCGACGGTATCCGGGATATTCACGGTCCTCGCCCCGGCGGCGATCACCGCTTCCAGCACCTGGCAAAGAAAGCCGAGCTCGGAACGGCCGCCATCCTCGGGCGAGAACTCGACATCGTCGGTGTATTGCCGCGCCCAGCGCACCGCCTTGACCGCCTGCTCGAGCACCTGCTCGGGCTCCATCCTGAGCTTCATCTTCATGTGGATCGGGCTGGTGGCGATGAAGGTGTGGATACGGCCACGCGGCGCCGGCCGGATCGCCTCGCCGGCGCGGGCGATGTCGTTCTCGTTGGCCCGCGCCAGAGCGCAAACGGTCGATTCGCGAATCGCCTCGGCCACCGCACGCACGGCCTCGAAATCACCTTGCGAAGCGGCCGGAAAACCGGCTTCGATGACATCGACACGCATGCGCTCGAGTTGGCGCGCAATGCGCAGCTTCTCCTCGCGCGCCATCGCTGCGCCAGGGCTCTGTTCGCCATCACGCAAGGTGGTGTCGAAAATGACAAGATGGTCTTTCATGTCGTTCTCCTGCTCGAAAACACACACGCGCCCGGTGTCGCGGAATACCGGGCGAGGAACAACCAGCAAAGGACGGGAAGATGTCGTTCAGCGCGCGGGGCGCAGCAGCGGACGGGCGAGCAGGAAGCCGCCGTGACGCAGATCGAGGCAGGGAGCGCCGCGATCGGGGAAATTGCCGGGGGAATGGAAGTCGAGCTTCATCGTTCTCACTATAGCGACTTTGCGCCCATTGCTCAATGGCGATCGCCAGCTGTTGTAAGCGACAAATAAACTGTCCGGACTTGTAGCACGAGAATTGTCCGGTTTCATAGTTCACTGAGGAGGTGACGATGAGACGGACGGAATTGCTACAGGAGGTCAGGAAGATGCGATTTGAAGAGGCCTATACGGGTTGGCAGGAAGGGCGGCTGCGGCAAGAGGAAGCGGCGCGGCGATTGGGAGTGGGCGAGCGGACGTTTCGGCGCTACATCGAGCGCTATGAAGAGGAGGGGCTGGAGGGGTTGATCGACCGGCGCCTGTCTCAGGTCTCACACCGGCGCGCGCCGGTCGATGAGGTCATGGCGCTGTGTGAGCGCCATGAGCGTTCGGCACTGCCGTGGGAACGCCCCCCGGGTCCGGGGGCCTCGATGACCGCGGTGGCAGCCCGTTCGACCGCCGCCGCGCTCGCGCGCGTCCAGCAAGTTTGGCTGCGCCGGGAAAAAATGTTCGCTACCGCGAACGTGCTGTCGCGGGCAAGCCCGCTCCCACGTATGCCTTTCGAGTGATTTTCACGCTACACCGGACAGTTTGTTGACAACATGGCGATTGCCGGCTGCCGGACGTGCCGCCCGCGTGAGGCGACTTTGCGCCGTCTGCCGGCCGCGGCTGCCGGCAGAGGTCGAACGGCATTACCAGAAATACCGCTCGGCGATGGTCGCCGTCAATTCAGCGTTTCCGTCATCCTTCCGCCGAGCGTGTCGGACAGGCGACATGGGCGCGAACGGTGTTGCCACTGCCGAGATAATCGATGGCATCGAAGCTCATGGTTCGAGCCATCGCAATGCCGCGGCCATTCGGATCGAAGACACGTGCCGGATCGAAGGCCAGAAAACGTTGCCAGTCGAAACCCGGACCCTGGTCGCGGATCGTGAATAAAAATCCCTGGGCGTCGCGCCGCACGCCCACCACCGCCCGTCGGTCCCGATACTCGGGCAGCGCCAAACGACGGGCGACTTCGGCCTCCCAGCGATCCTCGCGCTTCAGGCGCGCCTTGTCCTCATAGCTGATGCCGAGATTGCCATGCTCGATCGCATTGACCATCAGCTCGGTGAGCCCCATCGCCACCGTTTCCGGCTCAGGGCAGAGACTGGCGAGCAGACCCGCAAGCCCGGTGGCCTCCTCGATGGTGCGGAAGTGGAATTCGGCCGAATCGAGCAGGCTGAGCACGGCCAGCTGCCGCTCGATGCGGCGATGGGCATCGGCTTGCACCTCGACGTCGGAAAGCGCGGCGCGGATGATGGCGAGCAGCGCATGCGGGTCGTAAGGCTTGGTCAGGTAGTAGTAGGCCCCCGCCTCGATGCCTTCGCGAATCTGCTCCGGACTGCTGGCAGCAGTCTGCATGATCACCGGAATGAGACGGAAACGCGGATCGGCCTTCACCCGGCGCAGCAGTTCGATGCCATTCATGCCCGGCATCATGCGGTCGAGTACCAGCACATCATAAGGCTCGCTCGCCGCCTCGAGCTTTTCCCAGGCACGCTCGGCATTGGGCGCCAGATCGACCGTCCAGCGCGGGTCGTCGAGATACTCGCGGATGATTTCGAGATTCAGCGGCTCGTCATCGACGGCGAGAATGCGCGCTCGCTTCATCACGGCTCCCGGAGGCAAGGCAGCGTCACCTCGAACAGCGCACCGCCAGCTGGCGAGCGCACAGCGTGGATCGTGCCACGGTGGCTATCGACGATCTCGCGGCAGATGGCCAGCCCCAATCCAGTACCGCCGGCACCGGTGCGCGTGCGACTGCCCTGAAAAAACTTATCGAAGATGCGCTCGAGATCTTCCTCAGCGATGCCCACGCCATCGTCAGCGACCCGCAGCGTCACCGCTGGCACCTGGCGTTCGCGGTCGCTGCTCCGCCGCCCGGCCGGCAGTTCGGCGGCAGCAAACTCGAGGGTGACGTGGCCGCCGGCCGGTGTGAACTTGATCGCGTTCGACAGCAGGTTGCTCACTACCTGCCCCAGTCGCCGCCGGTCGCCGACCACCGTCGCATCGATCTTTGGCGGACAAATGCGCAGGGTCTGCGACTTGCTCTCGACCATGAAATCGAACTGGCGGGCAACCTCGATGCACAAAGCGTGAAGATCGACCCGTACGCAATCCATTTCCGCCTTGCCGGCCTCTAGTCGCGCCAGATCGAGCAGGTCACCGAGCAGCTCGAGCAGCCGATCGCCCGATTCGAGAATGCGCTGAAAATAATCGGCCAGTCGTTCCGGGGGCACATTCGCTGCGCGTTCCTTGCCTAAGCGGGCGAAGGACAGGATGGCATGCATCGGCGTGCGCAATTCGTGCGACATATTGGCCAACACTTCGGAGCGGGTACGGCAGACGGCGGCCACCTCGTCGCGTGCTGCGGCCAGTTCGCGGCTCTGACGATCGGTCAGCTGTTGCAGTTCGTCACGCTGGCGGACGAGCGCGAGCTCCTGCTCGTGCAGCGCCGTAACGTCGTGGCCAACGAGCAGTACCTCGACGGTTTCGCCGTTCTCGATCACCGGCAAAAGACTGCCGAGCAGCGCGATGCGCCGCGGCGGTCGCTCGACGATCCAAGTTCGTGCCGGGGTGGGACGGCCATCGACCCAGGCCGATTCGAGCCATGCACTCAGGACGGCGGCACTGTCGGCAGCGAGCGCCTCGATCAGCCGCTGGCCGACGAGGCCGGTCGATGCATCGGGCGCGAAACAGGTTTCGCCCGCGGCATTACAGGCCAAGATTCGGCCGTCACGCGCCAGCACCAGCGCGATGACGCCTCGCGTCCGATCACCATCGTCCGGCAGATCGAGTAACGCCGCAAAACGGCGCGCCGCCTGCTGCTCGCTGGCCACGGCGGCAGGCTCGACCGCAGACGCACGGCGATCATCGACGAAGCGAGTCAGGAAGGGGAAGGCACACGAAGCCATGGCGCGGACTTTAGCCCATTTCGCCCTGGTCGACGTGTGCAACGCAAAGTCCAAACAGAAGGGGGAAAACGGCGCTGTTCGGCGCCTCGACGGCATCGCGGTAGCCTACTGGACGCCGGCCGCCAGCGCCGTAGCGACGGCGCTGACTTTGGCGTGGGACGACGCATGGCCTATAAGCGCCAACGCTCCATCGAGGCTGGCGTTTCAGCCGCAACGACCGTCGCCGCAACCGGCAGCCGTTTCCGGCACGCCGAGCTTCTTCAGGATGGTATCGAGCGGACAGAACTGCGTGAAGCCACTCTGGAACAGGTTGGCGCCGACGAAGAGCGTGAACCACAGCCAGCTCACCTGCGTCAGATCGACCTGCCCCATGACATGGGCAAGGATGAGCGAGAGCAGGATGAAAAAGCCGGCGACGATACGGACGATGCGGTTGATGGTCATGCGTGAACCTCCTGCATAGGTGGATGGATGCGCCTCTTCATCACGGCGTAGTAGAGCACCGGGATGACGAGCAATGTAAGCAACGTAGAAACGAAGATGCCGAAGATCAGGCTGATGGCCAGGCCGGAGAAGATCGGATCGTCGAGGATGAACAGCGCACCGAGCATGGCCGCCAGTCCAGTGAGGGCGATCGGTTTGGCGCGAATGGCCGCCGAACGCAGCACCGCCTCGGAAAAATCCATGCCGCCGGCGACCTGCTCGTTGACGAAATCGACGAGCAGGATGGAGTTGCGCACGATGATGCCGGCGAGTGCGATCATGCCGATCATCGAGGTGGCGGTGAATTGCGCGCCGAGCAGCGCATGTCCAGGCATGACGCCGATGATGGTCAGCGGGATCGGCGCCATGATGATCAGCGGTACGAGGTAGCTCTTGAACTGGGCGACGACGAGCAGATAGATCAGGATCAAGCCGACCGCGTAGGCGGCGCCCATGTCACGGAAGGTTTCGTAAGTCACCTGCCATTCGCCATCCCATTTCAGCGCATAGCCGGCGTAGTGGTCCGATGGCTGGCGGATGAAATACTCGCCGAGCGTGCCGCCTTCGGGTAACGGCAAATCCTTGAGCTGCTCGCGGATGGTAAACATGCCGTAAAGCGGCGAATCGAGCTTGCCGCCCATGTCGCCGACGACATAGACCACTGGCAGCAGGTCTTTGTGGAAGACCATTTTCTCGCGCAACTGCGAACGCACTTCGACGACTTCCGAGATGCTGATCAGCCGCCCGTCGCGGCCGCGCACCTTCAAGCGCAATAGCTCGTCGAGGCTGGATTGACGTTCGGCCGGCAGCGTAATGCGCACCGGCACTTCGTACTTCGATTCGCCATCATGTACCGGCGTCACATCTTCGCCGGCCAGTCCCAGGCGCACGGTATCGACGATGTCGCGCTGCGCAACGCCGAGCAGCGCCGCCTTGGCCTGATTGACGCGCAGCAGGAATTTTTCGGCATCCTCATCGATCGAGTCATCGACGCCGAGAATCTCGGCCGTGCCTTCGAAGGCGGCGCGTACCCGCTTCGCCACGGCCATCTGGCCGGCGTAGTCCGGACCGTAGATTTCGGCAACAATGGGCGAGAGCACTGGCGGGCCCGGCGGCACCTCGACCACCTTGGCGTTGCCGCCGGCATCACGCGCGATTTGCATCAGCCGTTCGCGCACCTCGACGGCGATCTGATGCGATTGGCGACCGCGCTGCGCCTTATCGACCAAATTGACCTGGATGTCGCCCTGTTCGGGCGAGGAGCGCAGATAGTATTGCCGCACCAGGCCGTTGAAATTGATCGGGCTCGCCGTGCCGGCATAGGTTTGATAATGCTGCACCTCAGGCACCTTGGCTAGCTCTTCGCCCATCGCGCGCAGCACGCGCGCCGTCTCTTCGACCGGTGTGCCGACCGGCATGTCGAGCACGACCTGGAACTCGCTCTTGTTGTCGAATGGCAGCATCTTCAGCACGACGAGCTTGAAGTAGCCGAGCGAGACCGAAGCGAAGATCGCCGCGATGATCGCCAGCCACAGCAGCGTGCGCGCCCGCCGTGCGCCTTGCCCGACGAGAAAGGGAGTCATGATGCGGCGACTGATGCGTTCCAGCGCGCTGCCATCGACTGCTTCGCCGTGAGCGTGGGCGGCATGGGCTGGCTTCATCAGCTTGAGCGCCAGCCACGGCGTGACGACGAAGGCAATGGCCAGTGAAATGAACATGCCCATCGAAGCGTTGATCGGGATCGGGCTCATATATGGCCCCATCAGGCCGCTGACGAAAGCCATCGGCAAAAGCGCGGCGATGACCGTGAAGGTGGCGAGGATGGTCGGGCCGCCGACTTCGTCCACCGCGCCGGGGATGATCTCCCACGGCTTCTTCTCTGGATAGAGGGTGTGCCAGCGGTGGATATTCTCGACCACGACGATGGCATCATCGACCAGAATGCCGATCGAGAAAATGAGCGCGAACAGCGAGACGCGGTTGAGCGTGAATCCCCAGGCCCAAGAAGCGAACAGCGTCGCGGCCAGGGTCAGCGTGACGGCGATGCCGACAATCAGCGCTTCGCGCCAGCCGAGCGTGACCAGCACGAGCAGCACGACGAAGACGGTGGCGAAGACGAGCTTGCCGATCAACTTCTGCGCCTTTTCGGTGGCCGTGGCGCCATAGTTGCGCGTGACGACGTATTCGATGCCTTCGGGGATGACCGTGCCGCGCAGGCTCTCGGCACGGGCGATGACCGCCTCGGCGACGTCGGCAGCGTTGACGCCCGGTTTCTTCGATACCTGCAAGGTCACGGCCGGATACTCGCCGCTTCTGTCACCATGCCAGACGTAGTGCACCGGTTGATCCGGGCCGTCGACGACGTCGGCGACGTCTTCCATGAAAACCGGCCGGCCGCGATGCACGCCGACGACGAGTTTTTTCACATCGGCTGCCGACTCGATGTACGTGCCGGTCTGCACCAGCAGTTCGCGGTTATCATCGACCAGCGTGCCGGCGGGCTGCGAGGCGTTCGATACCTGCAGGGCGGCGCGCAGATCCTGGGCAGTGATGCCGTGCGCCGCCATGCGCTCAGGCGTCATGATCACGCGAATGACATGACCCGGGCCACCGATGACTGAAACGTCGCGGGTGCCGGGAATGCGTTTGAATTCGATTTCGGCAGCGCGCGCCACCTGCTGCGCCTCGTACGCCGATCGTTCTTCATCGACGGCGTAGAAGGTCAGCGTCACGATCGGCACATCGTCGATGCCTTTCGGCTTGATGATCGGCTCGCCGACGCCGAGGTTGGGCGAGAGCCAGTCGCGATGCGAGTTGATCGTGTCGTAAAGCCGCACCAGCGCCTGGATCGGGTCCTCACCGACCTCGTATTGCACTGTGATCACCGCCATGCCCGGCCGTGACACCGAATAGACATGCTCGATGCCAGAGATGCGTGCCAGGACCTGCTCAGCCGGCCGCGCGACCAGGTTTTCGACATCGCGCACCGAGGCGCCGGGGAAGGGGATGAAGACGTTGGCCATCGTCACGTTGATCTGCGGCTCTTCCTCACGCGGTGTGATCAAGGCGGCGAAGATGCCGAGCAGGAGCGCGATCAGCGCGATCAGCGGCGTCAGCGAGCTGCGGAGGAAATACTCCGCGATGCGTCCCGAGATGCCCATGTCAGTTCGCCTTCGTCGCGGCCCGGCGCAGTTCGATGCCGGTCTTCACCGGCTCGAGGCTGATGCGCTCACCGGCGCGCAACCCGGCCAGAATCTCGACTTCGCCGCCGCTTACCGGTTCGCCGAGGCGCACCTGACGCAGGCGTGCCTTGCCCTGATCGTCGAGTACATAGACTGCCGCCACTTCGCCGCGGCGCAGGATGGCTTGCGCCGGCACGGTCAGGCGCGCGCCCTCATCGGCAGCGAAATGCACGCGCGCCGCCATGCCCGGCACGATGCCCTCGGTGCCGACAGGCAGGTAGACGCGCACGGTGAGCGTGTGCGTTTGCACATCGAGGGTCGGTAATACCTCGATGCGCTGCGCATCGATCCAGCGACCGCTCTCCGGAAACTCGATGCGCACCGACTGCTGGCCGAGGATTTGCGCCTTTTTCGATTGTGGCACGCTGGCCACGGCACGCATCGCGCCGGGTTCGAAAATGGTGATCAGTGGCCTTCCCGGCGAAGCGAGCTCACCCAGTTCGACATGGCGCTGGGCAATGATGCCGGAGATCGGTGCCATCACCGTGGCGTGCGACAAGGAGGCGCTCGCGGCACTGGCAGCGGCCTGCGCTGCCTTGAAGTCGGCCTCGGCCTTGTCGAGCACTGAGGCGCTGACGAATTTCTTCGCGAACAGTTCGCGCGTGCGCGCCAGATGCGCTTCGGCCTGGGCAAGCTGCGCCTTCGTCGCAGCGACGTTCTCGCCGGCCTCGCGCGCGTCGATGCGCGCGAGCACTTCACCGGCCTTGACGCGCTGCCCTGGCTCGGCGCGCAGATGGATGATGCGGCCCGAAACCTGGGCGGCGACCGTCGATTGACGCACCGCCTCGATCACCGCTTCGGCCGGGTAGCTAGCGGCGGCACTGCCTAGGCCGACGACATGGCTCGTCGCCACGGGTGAGCTCTGGGCAAAGGCCAAGGGTGCCTGAGCCAGCGGCCAGACGAAAGTCAGCAGCGTCAGGACGGCGATTCGCGATCGATACATGGGCGCTCCTGTTCTTGGCATCGGTTGAACCACTCCGGCATCGTGCACACCGAGTTTATTAGTATATGCTTATGTATCGCCATTTCAAGAGGTGCCGGGCGAACGCTGCATGAACTGCTGCGTCGGCGCCTCGTCGCCTCGACGGCAAGCTCGACTGGAGTGCAGCCGTCTTAGCAGCATGCCGACGAAAAACCGGCACTCCCAGACTATACGCCGCGCCGATCGGGCTGACTTTCGATAGGCGCGGAGCGCCGCGTATCAGCTACTTGTCAAGTCCCGGATGATCATAAGGACGCTCATGGAATAATCCGTGGTCCTTTTCATCCATCTCTTTCATGGCCTGGAAAGGGGGGCGTGCGCCGAGCGCCGGCAGGGGGAGGGGATCGTTGTAGAGCCAGACATAGCGGTCGGTGAACTCCTTGCCATTGGAGCAGCGCCAAAACTTCGCCTGCGGCTCGTTTTCCGTGACGCTGAAGCGACGGGCCAGCCGGGCCACCGGCTCCTGGCTAGTCGCGATCTCGTTTACGGACTCAATCTTTTGCAAGAGGCTCATCCAGATCAGATGCCCTTTTGGGCGCTACCTGAACAGTTACGTAGAACTATAATCGGCGCAATGAGCCGTCAGCGCCCTTGTCGCGAATCCGTCAGTCCCAACGAGGCCGCCGCCTCTGGCAACCCCGCTCATTGGGGCACGGCAGATACCGTGCCCATACCGGCCACTGCGTCGCGCTTTAGCAACCGCCGAGGACATCGCCCGTCCGAAGGCACAGGGGTCTGCAGCGACAAGGCACGGCCAACGCAGTCGGTAGCGAAAGCGGCACGGCACGGCGAAAAAAAAAGCCACTGCAGTGCAGCGGCTTTTCTCTGGTGCCCAGGAGAGGACTCGAACCTCCACGGTTTTACCCGCTAGTACCTGAAACTAGTGCGTCTACCAATTCCGCCACCTGGGCTTCGGTGGGAAGGTGCTCATTTTATCGAAAGCATTAGAGTTGTCAAATTTCCAAAGAAAAAAATCCCGCGACCAGGCTGCCCCAAAGGACCCCGGTGCAGCGACGGAGAAGACGGGCGCAGCACGGCCTGCGCGCGCTGCATCGCTCTCCGCCATCCGCCGCGCCGATCCGATGTTCGAGCGCGAAGCCGCCCAGTACGACTACCCTTTGCCGAGCCGTGAATACATCCTGCAGATATTGACCGAGCAGGGCGTGCCGGTGGCCGCGGAGCGTCTGGCTGCCTTGCTCGACGTGCAGGCGCAGGAAATGACGGATTTTGCCCGTCGTCTTGGGGCGATGGCGCGCGACGGTCAATTGCTGCAGAACCGGCGCGGCGACTGGCTGATTCCGGATAAAGCCGACCTGATCCGCGGCCGCATCGAGGGCCACCCGGACGGTTTCGGCTTCCTGGTGCCGGAAGGGAGCGGTCCCGACCTCTTCCTGCCCGAAAAGGAGATGGCCAAGGTGTTGCACGGCGACACCGCCATCGCCCGTCAGGTCGGTGTAGACCGGCGCGGCCGGCCGGAAGGCAAGATCGTCGAAGTCACCGCCCGCGCCAACCGGCGTGTCGTCGGCCGGGCGCACGAAGAGCATGGCGTGTGGTTCGTCGTCGCCGAGAACCGGCGCATCAGCCAGGACATCCTGCTGGTGCCGCCGGAAAAAAAATCGCTCAAACCCAAGGCCGGTCAGGTAGTCGAGGTCGAAATCGTCGAACAGCCGAGCAAGCATTCGCAGCCCATTGGCCGCGTCGTCGCCATTCTCGGCAACTATGCCGATCCGGGCATGGAAATCGAAATCGCCTTGCGTAAGCACGATCTGCCTTTCGTATGGGAGCGCAAGGTCAAGGATCAGGTGCGCCGCTTGCCGGACGAGGTGCGCAAGTCCGACCGTAAGGGCCGTGAAGACCTCACCGCGCTGCCGCTGGTGACCATCGATGGCGAAACGGCCAAGGATTTCGACGACGCGGTATGGTGCGAGAAGCAGGGCAAGGGCTTTCGCCTGATCGTCGCCATCGCCGACGTGTCGCATTACGTCAAGCCGGATTCGCCCCTCGATCTGGCGGCGCGCGAGCGCGGCAATTCGGTTTATTTTCCGCGCCGGGTCATCCCGATGCTACCCGAGAAGCTCTCCAATGGCCTGTGTTCGCTCAATCCCGAGGTCGATCGATTGGCCATGGTCTGCGACATGGACATCGCCGCTTCCGGCGCGATCAAGCACTACCGCTTCTATCCGGCGGTGATCCGCTCCCATGCCCGGCTGACCTATAGCGAGGTCGCCGCTGCCTTCTACGAGGGCGACGCGGCGACCCAGGCACGTCTGGCACCGCTCATGCCTCGGCTGACGGCCCTCGATGCGCTCTATCGCGTGCTGGCCAAGGCGCGCGCCAAGCGCGGCGCGATCGACTTCGAGACGGTCGAGACGCGCATGATCTTCGATGAACGCGGCAAGATCGCGCGCATCGAGCCTTACGAGCGCAACGATGCCCATCGCATCATCGAAGAGTGCATGCTGGCGGCCAATGTCTGCGCCTCGGAATTCCTGCGCAGCCGTGAGCATCCGGCGCTCTACCGCATCCACGAAGGACCGACGGCCGAACGGCTGGCCAAGTTGCGCGATTTCCTGGGCACCTTCGGCCTCGAACTCTCTGGCGGCGACACGCCGGAAGCCAAGGACTACGCCAAGCTGATCGACAAGATCAAGGGCCGGCCCGACCGGCAGCTGCTGCAGACCGTCATGCTGCGCTCGCTGAAGCAAGCCATCTATAGCCCGGACAATGTCGGCCACTTCGGTCTGGCCTATGAAAGCTATACCCACTTTACCTCGCCGATCCGGCGCTATCCCGATCTGCTCGTCCATCGCGCCATCCGCGCCGCGCTCGCCGGCGAACGCTATACGCTGGGCGACTGGTCGGATATCGGTTTGCACTGCTCGGCCACCGAACGGCGCGCCGACGAGGCGACGCGCGATGTCGAGGCCTGGCTGAAGTGCTATTACATGCAGGATCGCATCGGCGAAACCTTCGCCGGCTCGATCTCTTCGGTGGTACCCTTCGGCATCTTCGTCGCGCTCGACGACGTCTTCGTCGAGGGACTAGTACATGTCTCCGACCTCGGCCAGGACTATTTCCATTTCGACGAAGCGGCGCACGCCATGGTCGGCGAGCGCACCGGTCGCCGCTTCCGGCTCGCCGACCGCATTCGTGTGCAATTGGTCCGCGTCGATCTGGAACAAAACCACATCGATTTCCGTCTGGCCGACGATGCGCCCCTCACCATCGACGGGACGAGCGGCAAGCGTAGGAGCAAGCGATGACTTTCGACTACCCGCGGGCGCCCGGGGCGCTGCGCGAGGCACTGGTGTTGGCCGCCCGCGCCCACGACGAAGCGATGCTGGCCGAGCATTTCCACATCCTGTTGATGGAAGGCGGTCTGAAGCGCGTGCGCGCCATCGTCGATGCCCGGCCGGAACTGCTGGCCGCACTGCTGCCACTGGTCGCCAATCCGGAGGCGAGCATGAACGTGCGCTTGGGCACCAGCGCCATCATCGAAGCCCATGCCGGCACACCGGCGCTCGCCGGGCTCGTCGAGCGCCTGGGCGAACTCTCGGCCCACGAGGATCACCGCGTGCGCGCCGATGCCTGTCATTTCCTCGGCCTGACTGGCAGCGCACGGGCCGCTCCCTTTCTCCAGGCCCGCCGTGAGGATGCCGATGCCGAGGTGCGCGAGATTGCCGCCGAGGCACTGGCCGAACTGCCGGCTAGAGAAGCGGCATGAGCGGCGACACCCGCTTGATCCACGGCTTCCATGCCGTCACCGCCCGTCTGCGCCTCGCGCCTGAAGATGTGTGCGAGATTCTGCTCGCGGCCAGCCGGCAGGATGCGCGCGCGCACAAGCTGCTCGCCGCGGCGCAGGCGGCGGGCGTCAAAGTCAGCCCGACGGAGACGGCGCGTCTCGACGCGCTGGCGCCCGGCGCGCGCCATCAGGGCGTCATCGCGCGCGTCGTGGCGCAAAGCCGGCAAGTGACCCTCGATGACTTGCTCGACAGCCTCGGCGACAGTGAGCCGGCCCTCTTGCTGGTGCTCGATGGCGTCACCGACCCGCACAATCTCGGCGCCTGTCTGCGTGTCGCCGATGCTGCCGGCGCGCAGGCGGTCATCGCCCCGAAGGATCGGGCCTGCGGCTTGAACGCTACGGTAACCAAGGTGGCCAGCGGTGCCGCCGAAACAGTGCCCTATGTCATGGTGACCAATCTGGCGCGCGCGTTGCGGACGATGCAGGAACGCGGTCTGTGGCTGATCGGCGCCGCCGGCGAGGCGGAAAAAGAGCTTTACGACATCGATGCCGCCGGCCCGGTCGCCTGGGTGCTGGGCGCGGAAGGCAGCGGCCTGCGCCGGCTGACGCGCGAAAGCTGTGATCTGTTGGCGCGCATTCCGATGCATGGCACGGTCGAGAGCCTGAATGTCTCGGTCGCCGCGGGCCTGTGCCTGTTCGAAAGCGTGCGCCAGCGGCGAGCGAGCCACGCGCGATGAACGAGCCCCCATTGCAGATCGTCGCGACGATGATGTCGCGCCCGGTGAACTGCGTGCGTCCGGAGACGCCGCTGAGCGAGGCGCTCGAGCGCATGCAACGCGAACGCATCAGCTCGCTGGTGGTCAGCGACGGCGACAAGCCGCTAGGCGTGATCACCGAACGCGGCATCGTGCAACTAATCGGTAGCCCCCGTCTGCCCGCCACCTGCGGCGAAGCGATGTCGCAGCCGGTACGCACGATCGCCGCCAGCGCCGATTACTGCGAGGCCTATCACCTTTTCTCGCTGCACGGCCTGCGTCATCTGCTGGTCGTGGACGACAAGGGCAAGGCGGTCGGCATGCTCACCGAAGGCGACATCATGCGCCATCTGGGCATGGAATATTTCCTCAACTTGCGCGATGTCGGTGCGGCGATGACCCGCGCCGTCGTCACGCTGCCGCCCGGCGCGCCGCTTTCGGAGGCATTGATGGTCATGCAGGCGCGACGCATCAGCTGCGTCGTCGTCAGCGAGGGCGACAAACCGATCGGCATCGTCACCGAGCGCGACATGGTCGCCTTCCCGGCCTGTGGCCGCCACGCCGACGAGGTGCTGCTGCGCGATGCGATGAGCGCGCCGGTACATACCATTGAACCCGGACGTCCGCTCTATGAAGCGGTGCGGGCGATGGAAATGCAGCGTATCCGCCGCCTGGTGGTGGTCGATGCCAATGGCCGTCTGGCCGGTATCCTGACCCGCCACGATGTCATCAAGGGCCTCGAAGGGCGTTACCTGAAGCTGTTGCAATCGGTGGTCGAGACGCAGCGCCGCGAGCTGGCGGCCAGCCGGCGGGCGCTGTCGGCGCGCGCGCTGCCGCAATCGATCGTCGATTCGGCCGAGGAAACACTCATCCTTGCTACCGATCTCGACGGCGAAATCATTTTTTGCAACCCGGCCGCCGAAGGCATCCTCGGCCTGCCGCGCGACAGCCTGCTCGGCCGGCCGCTCGGCGAGCTGCACGAGGCGATGGGCATGGCCGCGCCCGATATCGCCGCGCTGATCGCCCAGGTCGGTGGCGCCAATAGCCATCGCACGCTCGTCCTGCCGCGACGCGGCCGCCACCTCGAAGTCGCCGTCTCGGCGCTGCGTGGCGAAGCGTGCGCCGGCGACGACGGCAGTGATGGGGAGCGACGGGGCCCGTTGCGCGGCCTGCTGCTCGTCGGCCACGACACCACCGACTGGGTTCAGGCACAGCAACTGCTGCGCGAAAGCGAAGAAAAGTTGCGCGCGCTGTTCGATCAGGCCTTCCAGCTCGCTGCACTGCTCGCTCTCGACGGCACCGTGCTCGATGCCAACTACACTGCCTTGCAGATCGTCGGTCTGACGCGCGACCAGATCTTCGGCCGCCCGTTTTGGCTTCTGCCCTGTTGGGCCCACTCGCCGGCCTTACAGGACAGGTTGAGGCAGGCCATCCACGGCGCCGCCCACGGCCACACGTCGCGCTTCGATGCCGTCGCTGCCGCCGGCAGCGCCGCACCGGAGCAAACCCGCCAGCTCGATCTGGCGGTCAAGCCGATGCGCGACGCTCTCGGCCGCACGGTGCGCCTGATCGTCGAAGGGCGCGACATCAGCGATCTGCGCCGTGCCGAGGAGGAGCTGCGCCTGGCGGCCAAGGTCTTCGACGCTAGCCGCGAAGGCATGGTCATCACCGACCCGCACGGCGACATCCTGTCGGTCAATCTCGCCTTCACCGCCATCACCGGCTACCCGCGCGACGAAGTCGTCGGCCGCAACCCGCGCCTGCTCGCCTCCGGCCGCCACGATGCCGGGTTTTACCGCGCGATGTGGCAAAGCCTGAACGAAACCGGTCAGTGGCGCGGCGAGATCTGGAACCGGCGGCGCGATGGCGCCATCTATCCGCAGTGGCTGGAAATCGCCGCCGTGTACGATGCCGACGGCCGCGTGACGCACTACATCGGCCTACTCGCCGACCTGAGCGAGCGCAAAGCCTTCGAGGAACGACTCGAATACCTTGCCTGGCACGACCCGCTCACCGGCCTGCCCAATCGCGCGCTGCTGCGCGATCGACTGGAGCAGGCGGCCGCGCAGGCGCAGCGCCAGGGCGGACAGGTGGCGATGCTGTCCATCGACCTCGACCTGTTCAAGCACATCAACGACACGCTCGGCCATACGGTCGGCGATGCGCTGCTCGTGCGTTGCGGCGAGCGCATTGCAGGCGTGCTGCGCGCCTCGGACACCGTGGCGCGCTTCGCCGCCGACCAGTATTTCGTCGTGCTGCCCGGCGTACAGCAAGCTGGCGCGGTGCAGGTCGCGGCACAGAAGATCCTCGATGCCTTGCGCGAACCGACGACGGTCGACGGCGCGGCGGGCCCGCTGGCCGTCACCGCCAGCATCGGCATCGCCCTCTACCCGATCGACGGCGCCGACTTCGAAACCCTGATTCGCAATGCCGAAGCGGCGATGTACGACGCCAAGCAGGCTGGGCGTGACACGGCACGCTTCTTCGATCCGACAATCAACCGACGCAGCCGCGAACAACTAAAGATGCAGGCCGAACTGCGCCGCGCGCTGGCCGAAGGCGAATTCCTGCTTTACTACCAGCCGCAGGTCGAACTGGCCTCCGGCCGCATCACCGGCCTCGAGGCGCTGCTGCGCTGGCAGGACCCGCAGCGCGGCCTGATCTCCCCGGCCCAGTTCATTCCGCTCGCCGAGGAAAGCGGACTCATCCAGCCGATCGGCGCCTGGGCGCTGCGCACCGCCTGTCGGCAGACGCGCCGCTGGCAACTCGCTGGCCTGCCGCCGCTGACCATGGCCGTCAATCTCTCGGCCGTGCAGTTCCGGCGCGGCGACCTGTTCGCCACCGTCACCGCCGCACTGGAGGAAGCCGGCCTCGACCCGGCTTGGCTCGAACTCGAACTGACCGAATCGACGCTAATGCAGGAAAGCGAGCGCGCATCCAGCCTGATGCGCGAACTGAAGACGCTCGGCCTGCAACTGGCCATCGACGACTTCGGCACCGGCTATTCCAGCCTCGCCTATCTGCGCCGCTTCGCCGTGGACACGCTGAAGATCGACCGCTCCTTCATCGGCGACCTCGAAAGCGACCCGGACGCCGCCGCCATCGTGCGCGCCATCGTCCAGATGGCGCACAGCCTGAAGCTGACCGTCGTCGCCGAGGGCGTCGAAAACGAACGCCAGGCCCACCTGTTGAAACTCGCTCACTGCGACGAACTGCAAGGCTATTTCTTCGCCCGTCCGCTGCCGGTCGACGAGATCGAAACCCTGCTGCGACGCCAGCCCCACGACTGAAGCGCCGTGCCGATAAAGCTGACTTTCGACGCCAGGGGCGAGGACGACAGGGGCGAGCGATGATCCCGCAGGGTCTCGCACTCGACGAACTGATCCATGCCATCGCGCTGGCCGG
>Ga0209207_1000117_pt1 | contig 62782 bp, 60 predicted proteins | sample SaghotsprinmetaG_FD_184140 | JGI IMG/M metagenome (GOLD analysis project Ga0209207, IMG submission 184140) | Hot spring microbial communities from South Africa to study Microbial Dark Matter (Phase II) - Sagole hot spring metaG (SPAdes) (version 3) | ecosystem: Environmental > Aquatic > Thermal... | reverse complement strand
GCTCGAGCCGCCCTTCGGCAAAGCTGAGGCGAATCACCGGATATTTCTTCGCCCAGTCCCACCGCTCGTGGATATACAGCCCCCGGAACAGCGGCTCATTGCCGGCAAAAAGCTCGGCCAAGGTGTCGAGGAACAAACTCTTGCCAAACCGCCGCGGGCGCGAGAGGAAGTAGTAGCTACCTTCCTCGATGAGTTTCAGCGCGAAAGGGGTCTTATCGACGTAGTAGTACTCGTCGCTGCGTATCTTGGCGAAGGTCTGCACGCCGATGGGCAGTTTCTTGCGCATCATGCGGGCATTATGCCGAAAGTCAGCTCCGGCGGGACGGCGTTCAGCGTTTGCGCGCCGTTCCTGCTCCGTCCCGCTCGCGCCGCCAGGCCGTCCAGACGCGTTCGGCGTAGCAGCGATTGAGTTCCGGCGTCCGTGCAGCCATTTTTACAGTGCTTTCCTCATGCGCACAAGCAGCAGACCGTAGCCGGACGCGAATGACTGCGACCCCAGACGGCGGGTAATGAAGTGAGGCACAGCAAATGACCTGTTGCGTGAAGGTTTTTCGCTATGCCTCAGGGTCAGTCCGATCGGCACGCCGTCGGCATCAGCGCGCGGCGCACCTTCTCGACGCTCAGGCCGTCGACACGCAGGCGCTTGGCGCGCGCCGAGTCCTGTGGGTCGGCGTTCAATATGGTCTGGGAAGGATGGCTGGCGTCAGGCCCGCCAGCACGATGAGCACTACCTGCAAAAGCAGGATGGCGACCAGCGGTGTCAGGTCGAGACCACCGATCAGAGGGATGAAGCGCCGCAAAGGTTGCAGCATCGGCCGGGTGAGGACGTCGAGCAGCGAGCGCCAAGGTGAGTAGGGTTGCAGCCAGGAAAGAATGGCGGCGACGATCAGACCGCCGATGAGCAGCCACACCCCGAGACGCAGCGTCTCGATCAGTGCTACGAGCGCCAGCCCCGGCAGCGCGTCCGACGCGCCCATCAGCAGCGCGAGCAGCGCCAGATGGACGAACTGCAGCGCCCAGGCGGGCAGCAGCGCTGCCCAGTCGATGCCGAAGTAACCGGGGATCAGTCGCCGCAGCGGCAGCACGGCCCAATCGGTGAATGCGGCGGCGACGCCGCCGACGGTGTGGCGCATGCCGGCGCGCGTCCATTGCAGCCACAGGCGCAACAGGAAGGCGAGGCCGAGCAGGTCGGCGAGCGTGCCGACGACGAGCGAGACGATCTGCTGAAGCATTCAGGCTGCCCTCACGCCGTCATCGTGCCGAGTTGCTCGGCCAGCTCGCGGCTGCGCTCGGCGGCAGCGGCCACGCCCCGCTGCAGCGCCGCGGCCAGATTGGCTTCGGCGAAGGCGGCGAGCGCTGCTGCCGTCGTGCCGCCCTTCGAAGTGACGCGCTCGCGCAGCGTGGCCAACGATTCCTCGCTCTGCCGGGCGAGCAAGGCCGCGCCGACGAAGGTTTCGATGGCCAGCCGGCGCGCCGTCGCCGCCGCCAGCCCCTCGCGCTCGCCGGCGGCGATGAGGGCTTCGAGCAGATAGAAGACGTAGGCTGGCCCGCTGCCCGATAGCGCGGTGACGGCATCCATCTGCGCCTCGTCCTCGAGCCACACCGTGCCACCGACGGCGGCTAGGACGGTTTCAGCGCGCGTGCGGTCCTTTGCCGCCAGCGCCGGAGCGGCATAGAGCCCGGTGATGCCGGCTCGGATCAGCGCCGGCGTGTTGGGCATCGCCCGCACCAATCGCCCATGCCCGCCCAGCCAGCCAGACAGAGCCTCCAGACGCAGGCCGGCGGCGATGCTGATCACCAGTCGATCGCCGAGGCGGCCGACGAGCGGCTGCACGGCGGCGCGCATCTGCTGCGGCTTGACGGCCAGCACGAGCACGTCGCAGGCGAGCAGCGCCGCATCGACCGTTGCGCAACAACGCAGGCCATAACGCTCGCCCAGCCACGCGCGGCGTGCCTCGACCGGCTCGACGACCTGCAGCGCCGCCAGCGAAAAACCCTGGGCCTGCAGACCGCCGATGATAGCCTCGGCCATGTTGCCGCCGCCAATGAAGCTGATCCTCATGTTCTGTCTCCGAAAATGGCCGTGCCGACGCGCACGATGCTCGCCCCTTCGCAGATGGCCGCTTCCAGATCGTGCGACATGCCCATCGACAGCGTATCGAGCGTCAACCCCAACTCGTCGTTGAGCCGGTCGCGCAACAGGCGTAATCGAGCGAAAGCGGCGCGCTGTCGTTGCACATCGTCGGTCGGCGCCGGAATGGCCATCAGGCCACGCAGGCGCAACGCCGGCAACTCGGCAACGAGGCGTGCCAGATCCGGCAACGCCTGCGGCGTGCAACCGCTTTTGCTCGCTTCGCCGGAGATGTTCACTTCCAGACACACTTGTAACGACGGCATCCCGGCCGGGCGCTGCACGGCCAGCCGCTCGGCGAGTTTCGGCCGGTCGAGCGAGTGCAGCCAGTCGAAATGCTCGGCCACTGCCCGCGTCTTGTTGCTTTGCAAGGGGCCGATGAAGTGCCATTGCGGCGCTTGCGGTAAAGTCAGCTCCGCGAGCACGGCGATCTTGGCCAGCGCCTCCTGCACATAGCTTTCACCGAAGGCATACTGACCGGCCCGCGCTGCCTCGATGAGCGCCTCGGCCGGCCAGGTCTTGCCGACCGCCAGCAGCAGCACGTCATCGGGCGCGCGACCGGCAGCGCAGCAGGCGGCGGCAATGCGCGCACGCACGGCTTGCAGACGGGCGGGAATTGTTGTCATATACGCCTTCCAGTATACCGAAGCCGCCCCGCCAGGTGGATCATCATCCCAGGGAACAGTCAGGAAAATCAGCCATGGACATCACCGAACTCCTCGCTTTCGTCGTCAAGAACAAAGCTTCCGACCTTCACCTTTCCGCTGGTCTGCCACCGATGATCCGCGTGCATGGCGACGTGCGGCGCATCAATCTGCCGCCGCTCGAGCACAAGGACGTGCATGCGATGATCTACGACATCATGAACGATGCGCAGCGCAAGCATTACGAGGAAAACCTCGAGTGCGACTTTTCGTTCGCCATTCCGAATCTGGCGCGTTTCCGCGTCAATGCCTTCGTGCAAAACCGCGGCGCCGGCGCGGTACTGCGCACGATTCCTTCGAAAGTGCTCTCGCTCGAACAGCTCAACGCGCCGAAGATTTTCACCGAAATCGCCCAGCAGCCGCGCGGCGTCGTGCTGGTCACCGGCCCCACCGGCTCGGGCAAGTCGACGACGTTGGCGGCGATGATCGATTACATCAATGAAAACGAGTATGGCCACATTCTGACCGTCGAAGACCCGATCGAATTCGTGCATGAATCGAAGAAGTGCCTGATCAACCAGCGTGAGGTCGGCCCGCACACGCTGTCGTTCAACAACGCGCTGCGCTCGGCGCTGCGCGAAGACCCGGACGTGATCCTGGTCGGCGAGATGCGCGACCTCGAAACCATCCGCCTGGCGCTCACTGCCGCCGAAACCGGCCACCTGGTCTTCGGCACGCTGCACACCTCGTCGGCGGCTAAGACCATCGACCGGATCGTGGACGTCTTTCCGGCCGCCGAAAAGGACATGGTGCGCGCGATGTTGTCCGAATCGCTGCGCGCCGTCATCTCGCAAACCCTGCTCAAGACCAAGGACGGACAAGGCCGGGTGGCGGCGCACGAGATCATGATCGGCACGCCGGCCATCCGCAACCTGATCCGCGAAAACAAGATCGCGCAGATGTATTCGGCCATCCAGACTGGTCAGCAATACGGCATGCAGACGCTGGATCAGAACCTGCAGGACCTAGTGCGGCGCAATGTCGTCTCGTCGGCCGAGGCGCGCAGCAAGGCGGCGAACAAGGATAGCTTCGCCGGCTGACGACGCAGAGCCGCTTCCGGTCGCCCCGATCGATGCATCGGCCAATGTGCATCCGTCGGACGGGCTTGCCCGTGAAAGCGCTCGCAGCGGCATCGGTCGCCCCATCGCGGGCGGAGCCCGCTCCCACGGAACCGCTTCCACATTGCAGGAGAAACACCATGTCGAATCGACTAGCGGCTTTGCGTCGCATCTTCATCGCAGCCATCGCCGCATCTGCCACCGTGCTGGCCGGGCTGACTTTCATCGCCGGGCCGGCCGCGGCCGGCTTCGTCGACGCACGCGGCAGCGACCCGGGCCATTCCTGGCTCGCGCCCACCACGCGCTCTGGTACTTTGGCGAGCGAAGAGAGCGCTGCGCTGCAAAAGCTCAACGAACGGCGCGCCCAGCTCGGCCTGCCGGCACTCAACCGCTCGCCGCTGATCGACACAGCCGCACGTGGGCATTCGAACTATCTCGTCTGCAACAATACCACCGACCATAGCCAGAGCTCCGGGCGCTCCTGCTACACCGGCGCCACGCCGGGCGATCGCGTGCGCTCCGCCGGTTATCCATGGACTTCGGTCTATGAGGTCATCTCGGCCGGCCCCAGCGGCGGCGCGGCCGGCATCGAAGCGCTGATCAAGGCCATCTATCACCGCTTCGCCCTCTTCGCCACCGATGTCTCCGATGTCGGCATCGGCATGATGAGCGGCCACCCGACCTATGGCACGGTGCTGACCGCCAATCTGGCCACCAACCGAAGCCCGCGGCCGGCGATGAGTGCGTCGTGGATCGGCGTCTACCCCTACGATGGCCAGACCGACTTGCCGCGCGACTTCGATTCCGACACCGAATCGCCCGATCCGGTACCCGACCGCAACCGCGTCGGCTATCCGGTCAGCCTGCATGTCGATGGCAATCTGGCGCTCAGCGTCAGCAGTTTCACGCTCAGCAAGGGCAGCACCGCCCTCTCCGGTCGTCTGCTCGCCCCCGGCAGTAGCAATACGCCGAAGTCGGTCGCCGCCTTCATCCCGCTCGATGCGCTGGAATACGGCACGACTTACACCGCCCGCTTCGTCGGCTCGGCCGGCGGCATGCCGATCGACAAGACCTGGAGCTTCAGCACCGCTGGCCTGTCGCCGATCGGCTTCTGCCCGAACAACCCGGTCGCCGGCCCGAACCAGACCTTCACGCTCCAGCTCTCCGGTGGCAGCGGCCGCTTCACCGGCGTGCGCTGGAGTCAAAGCGCCTCGGCGATTGCCGATCTGCGCTGGCTGGGGAACACGGCGCTGTCGATCGACACCGGCACGATTGGCAACGCGACGATCACCGTCAAGGATTCCGACAACCGCGAGGCCAGCACGACGCTCACCGTCCAGGCCGGTGCCAGCGTGCCCGTCTGTGGCGGCGCGAGCGGCGCGCCCGCCGTCACGCTGAGCAAGACTTCGCTCGATTTCGGCCAAGTTGCGCTCGGCAGCACTTCGTCAATTCAGAGCGTGACGCTGAGCAACAGCGGCAATGCCGCGCTTAGCCTGACCTCGATCGACGTGAGCGGCGACTTCCTGCTCACCCACGATTGCGGCAGCACGCTCGCCGCCGGCGCCGGCTGCACACTGTCGCTGCGCTTTCAGCCCACGGCCAGCGGCAGCCGCAGCGGCGCAATCAGCATCGCGAGCAACGCCAGCGGCTCGCCGCATCGCGTAACTCTCGTGGGCAATGGCGGTGCGAGCGCCGGCAGCAATACCGCCCGCTTCACGGCCGCGGTGAGCGGCCCGCCGAGCCGGCAGAGCGTGGCGCTGACCATTGAGCCCTCCTCGGTAGACAGCGGACAAACGCGCGAGGTCTATGTTGCGGCCATCGTCTTTGGCGAACTGTTCTTCTTCGATGGCCAGAACTGGCAGTTCTGGCTGGGCGGCAACCGGCCGCCGCTTTGGCGCACCTTGAAACTCTCCGGCACTCTGAACGTACCGCTGGCCAGCAATCTGGATGTGACGCCGCTGTGCGGCATCGACCTGGCCATTGGCTATGGTCGCTCCTTCGACGAAATGGTGACCGCCGGCCGGTATGCCGTGGTGCATCGCCTCTGCCAGTAACGATCCGCACACCGGCAATACACCCTGGGGAAAACGATGGAACGCGATGAAGGCTTGAAATTCATGTATCAGCTGCTCGACATAATGGTGAAGAAAAAGGGCTCGGACCTGTTCATCACCGCCGGCTTTCCGCCGGCAATCAAGGTCGACGGCAAAGTAACGCCAGTATCTCAGCAGGCGCTGACGCCGCAACATACGATGGAACTGGCACGGGCGATCATGAACGACCGGCAGGCGGCCGAATTCGAGGCGACCAAGGAGTGCAATTTCGCCATCAACCCGGCCAACATCGGCCGTTTCCGCGTCAATGCCTTCATCCAGCAAGGGCGGGCCGGCCTGGTGCTGCGCACGATCAACACCAAAATTCCCAACTTCCAGGATCTGAGCCTGCCGCCCGTGCTCAAGGACGTGGCGATGACCAAGCGTGGCCTGGTGCTGTTCGTCGGCGGCACCGGCTCGGGCAAGTCGACTTCGCTGGCGGCGATGATCGGCTACCGCAACGAACATTCATATGGACACATCATCACCATCGAGGACCCGGTCGAATACGTTCATGAGCACAAGAACTGCATCGTCACGCAGCGCGAAGTCGGCGTCGATACCGATTCGTGGGAAGTGGCACTGAAGAACACCTTGCGCCAAGCGCCGGACGTGATCCTGATCGGCGAGATCCGCGAGCGCGAAACGATGGAGCACGCCATCGCCTTTGCCGAGACTGGCCACCTGTGCATGGGCACTTTGCACGCCAACTCGACCAACCAGGCGCTCGACCGCATCATCAACTTCTTCCCCGAAGAGCGGCGGCCGCAGCTGCTGATGGATCTGTCGCTCAATCTGCGCGCCGTTTGCTCGCAGCGTCTGATTCCGCTGCGCGACGGCAAGGGGCGTTGTGCGGCCATCGAGATCCTGCTCAACTCGCCGCTGATCGCCGACCTGATCTTCAAGGGCAATGTCCATGAGATCAAGGAAATCATGAAAAAGTCGCGCGAACTGGGCATGCAGACCTTCGACCAGGCGCTGTTCGACTTGTATGAGGCCGGCAAGATCACCTACGAGGACGCGCTGCGCAACGCCGATTCGGTCAACGACCTGCGCCTGCAGATCAAGCTGCACAGTAAGGAAGCGACCGACCGCGATCTCGCGGCCGGCATCCAGCACCTGGACATCGTCTGACGGAGGGCCGAATGAAGCCGCACGGGCGCATTGCGGCGTTGCGCGGTGCTTGCTCCCTCGCCTATCCGATTGATCTATCACGGTCGCTGTGTGCCACGCGTCAGCTACTTCATCCCGCTCGCGGCTTTCCTCAGCGTTTCCCTTCGTTCCCCCACCTTCTTACCGTGATCGGGCCGTAAATGGCACCGTGCTGATTGCACTTTCTCATTCATGGCAATACCCGAAATTCCACTCGACCAACTGCAGCAGTTTTTCGTCAAAAACTCGTCGGTGATGTTGCTCATCGAACCGCTGAGCGGGCGCATCGTCGCCGCCAACGAAGCGGCGGCGCATTTTTACGGTTTCGATGTCGCGCGCCTGACGCAGATGAACATCGGCGAGATCAACACCATGCCGCCAGAGGAAGTGGCTTCGGCGCGCGCCCGCGCGCTGCGCGAAGAGCGCAATCATTTCCATTTCCGCCATCGCCTGGCCAATGGCGAAGTGCGCGCGGTCGAGGTCTATTCGACACCGATCCGCACCAAGGATGGGCTGCTGCTGTTCTCGATCATCCACGACGAAAGCGAACGCGTCGCGCTGACCGAGCGCCTGAAGATGCTGGCCAACGTCTTCGAGCATGCCAGCGAAGGCGTGCTGATCACCGACGCCCACGGCACCATCCTCGAAATCAATGCCGCTTTCACGCGCATCACCGGCTATGCGCGCGACGAGGTCATCGGCCGCACGCCGGCGCTGTTGAAATCCGGCCACCAGACGGCGGCGTTCTATGCCCAGATGTGGCAGGCGCTTCTGACGCTCGGTTGCTGGTCGGGCGAGATCTGGAACCGGCGCAAGAGCGGCGAGATCTATGCCGAGTGGCTGAGCATCAGCGCGGTGCGCGACGACGAGGGGCGCATCGAGCGTTTCGTCGCCGTGTTCAGCGACATCTCGGTGCAAAAGGAACACCAGCGCCAGCTCGAGCATCTCGCTCACTACGATGCGCTGACTGGCTTGCCCAACCGCAGCCTGCTCATCGATCGACTGAACCAGGCGATGGGGCAAGCCCCTCGCCGCCGGCGCCACATCGCGCTCGCCTACATCGATCTCGATGGCTTCAAGGCGATCAACGACCAGTATGGCCACGACGCCGGCGATTTCCTGCTCAGACACATCGCCGAGCGCATGCGCATGGCCATCCGTGAAGGCGACACGCTCGCCCGCATCGGCGGTGACGAATTCGTCGCGCTGCTGCTCGACCTCGGCCAGCCCGATGATGCTGCTTCTTCGCTCACCCGCCTGCTCGCCGCGGCCGCGCAGCCGATCAACTGGCAGGAGCTCGATCTCGCCGTCAGCGCCAGCATTGGCGTGACCTTCTTCCCCCAGCCGCAGGTGCTCGATGCCGAGCAACTGCTGCGCCAGGCCGATATAGCGATGTATGCCGCCAAACAGGCGGGCAAGAACCGCTTCCACGTCTTCGATGCGGCACAGGATTCGGCGGTGCATAACCGCCACAGCCTAGTCGAAGATTTCGCCCGCGGTCTCGCCGCCGGCGAGCTCGAACTGTTCTACCAACCGAAGATCGAGCTCGCCAGCGGCCGAGTGGTCGGTGTCGAAGCCTTGTTGCGCTGGAATCATCCCGACCTCGGGCTGATGCGACCGGGCGAGTTTCTCGCCGCAATCGAAAGCGACCCGTTGGCCGTCGATCTGGACGAATGGGTGATCGAGACCGTTTTGCGCCAAATCGAGCGCTGGGGCGCGGATGGCATGAACCTGGCCGTGAGCGTCAACGTCAATGTCGGCGCCACCTACTTGCTGCAACGCGATTTCCTCGCCCGCCTGCAAAAGCTGCTGCTGCAGCACGACCACGTCTGGCGGCACAAGCTGACGCTCGAGATCCTCGAGACGAGCGCGCTCGCCGACATCCATCATGTCGCGCAAACGGTGCGCGAAGCATCGATGCTCGGCGTCGATTTCGCGCTCGACGATTTCGGCGTCGGCTACTCGTCGCTCGCTTACCTGAAGCATCTGCCGGTCGCCGAGCTGAAGATCGACAAGAGCTTCATCTGTGATATGACCGAAAACCCGGACGACATGCGCATCGTCGAAGCGGTCATCGGCCTGGTTACCGCTTTCGGCCGCCGCGTCGTCGCCGAAGGCGTCGAGACGGCCGAGCAGATACGCCTTGTCGCCCTGCTCGGCGCTCACTATGCGCAAGGGTTCCATATCGCGCCGCCGATGCCGGCGGCGCAGTTCGAGTCATGGTTGCGCGACTACCGTCCCGGTCCGGGGTGGACGGGACTCAACCCCCTGGCACGCGGTGATCTGCCTTTGCTCTTCGCCCGCACCGAACACCGGCGATGTGTCAAGCGCCTGCTCGCCCTCTCGCCCACCGCCACGCTCGATGCCGAACAATTGCTCGATCGCCACTGTTCGCTCAAGCAGTGGATGATCGATGATGGCCATTTACGCCATGGCGGCTGGCCGCAATGGGCGCAGATCGTGCTGGCACATGAGGACTTCCAGAAAACCGTCGAACGCGCCGTAGCTTCCGGCCTGCCGCTCGCCGCAGCGATGCCCGAGCTAATGGCGGCGAGCGAGCTGTTGATCGAGAAAATCGACACCTTCACCGATTTATTGGTGCGCCGTGCCGATCAGGCTGACTTTCGCGCAGCGTAAGGAAACGCTGAATAAACTGCTGCGCGGGCGCTAGGGCGGCGTTGCGCGGTGCTTGCTCCCTGGCCTATCCTATTGAAAAAGGCTGCGCCCCGCGCGCCTCCTGCTTCCTCCCGCTCGCGGCTTTCTTCAGCGTTTCCTAAGCCTTCCGCCTGCCCCTGCGCTCAGCCTTGCGCCCACCGCTGCCGGTCGCGAGCCCGGCTCACCCCCGGCGCAGATCGAGCGTGCAGGGGTATTCGGCATTCACCGCTTCCGGCGGCGGCGCCATCGGCCCCAGGCGTGAGCCTTGCGGCAGGAAGCGTTGCAACGCATCGACCCAGAGCGGCGGCGTGTAGCTACCGATGCCGTGACCTTCGTTGCGGAAGCGGATGTGGCGCGGTGTGTGGCACCTGCACACTGGCCGTCGGCCGGTCGCCGGGCATCTGGGCGTGGATTTCCGGATGCGCGTCGATCTCGGCGTCGAAGTGGCTGTAACGCGTCGCGACTTCGCCCTGGAAATCGGCAAGCGGCGCCTGCGGCGCAAAGGGATCGGTTTCGGTGATCAGTTCCTGTTCATCCGGCCAAGGCAGCGAGGCGAGCGGCAGACGCAGACCGAGCGGTGAATCGCCGGGGACGAGACACAGGCGTTCGCGGCGCAGCGGCCACAGTGCCGAGCGCCAGCGCCCTGTCTGCCCGTTCCAGGCCAGAGCCCCGGCAGCAATTCCGTCCCTATGCTAACTCGTACCCAGCCATCTCTTCTCTCCTTCGGTCGATCAACGTGTCGATAACGTCAATTTACCGAACCGAAGCGGTGGCTACCTCCCCACCCGATTTACAGCAGTTTACGGACTCAATCTCCCTTCCGGCGTCTCCTACACGCTGGAAAACCGCGCGCTGATGAAGCGGCTCTTCCCCAAGCTCTTCAAGGCCAGCGACATCCTGCCGGTCGACGATTATCCGACCGAGCTCTTCGATACGCTGGCCGCGCTCTCGCCTCGCCATCGGCAGCACGATGAGCGACCGGTAGTGGCGGTGCTGACCCCGGGGATTTACAACTCGGCCTACTTCGAGCACAGCTATCTGGCGCAGAAAATGGGCGCCGTGCTGGTCGAGGGGCGCGACCTGCTGGTCGGGGAAGACGTTTCCCGTGTCGCCGAAAAATCTCTACTGGCTGGAACGCTATCTTGAGCGTGCCGAGAACACGGCGCGCTTCATCAACAGCACGACCCAGGTGCTGCTCGATCTGCCACAGGAAGCCGCTTTCGGCTGGGACGTGCTGCTCAAGGTCTCCGGCCTCGACCATCTCTACGCCGCCCCGGCATGCCGAGCCGGACGAAGACCGCATCGTGCGCTTTCTGATCGAGGACGAAAGCAGTCCGAGCTCCATCCTCGCCTCGATCCAGCATGCGCGCGAGAACGCGCGCACGGTGCGCGAGGTCTTGCCGATGGAACTGTGGGAACGCATCAACAGCCTCTACCTCTACGCCCGCGATGCGGCGATCCGCTGCCGCGACGAACGCGGGCCGCGCGAGGAAGTGCTTTCCGGCATCATCGGCCGGCGCGAATCGATCATCGGCCTGATCGCCGGCTCAGTGAGCCGCGATATCGCCGACCAGGCCGCGACATCGAGCGCGCCGACATGACGACGCGCATCATCGACGTCAATTCCGCCGTCGTGCTGCCGCGCGATGCGGCGCTGGCGCTGATGGCTTCCGAACGCATGTGGATGTGCACGCTGAACGGGCTGTCGGCCTACCAGATGTATCGCCGCCATGTCGGCGTCCCTGTGCGCGGCAACGAAGTCGTCGATTACCTGTTGAAGAACGCGCACTTTCCGCGCAGCGTGCTGTTTTGCCTGGCGGCGATCGAGGGCTGTCTGTCGGCGTTACCCGAGCACCAGGCGGCGATGAAGAAGCTGCGTCAGGCCTGGCGGCGCGTCGAGGGCATGCGCCTGCACGACCTGAAGCCCACCGTGCTGCACGAGTATCTCGACCAGGTGCAGAGCGATCTGGGCGAGATCCACGATGCGGTCGCCGGCCAGCACTTTCATCTCTACCGGGATACTCGTTGAGCCGGTCCTGCACGCGTCTGCGCCCGCCTACCTTGCTCGATGGCCGACCGTATCACCGGCCGATGCGACGAACGGCGGAGGCGCCGTGCCGCTGGCGCTGACTTTCGCGTCGCCAGCGATGATCAGCGACCGATGCTGCGTCGACCAAACAGAGCCCACCAGCCGCGCACGACGCGGTAAAGCACCCACAAACCGGTGACAAGCAGCACCAGGAACGCAAACGGGATGCCGAGGATGGTGAGAATGAGCAGGCCGGCGATGACGAGCCACAGCAGGGCATACCAGAAGGTGGCGCGCTGCCACGACCAGTGGCCTTCGAGGTAGCTGCCGCGCACCTGGGCGCGCGTCAAGTAGTTGATGATCATGGCGATGATCGATGGCCAGCCGAAGACGAAGGCGCCGGCAATGGTCGCCGAAGTCAGTATGCCGCTGGCTGCCGAGATGGCGTGCAGCGCATACATGATGTGCGCCCAGGCGCGTGCGCCGGATTCGTCCATACCGTTGGGAATCAGTTGTGCGTCATTCAAGAATCCATCTCCCGCCATAGTGGCCAGCCCTCGCATCGTAATCCAGAATCGTTCTCACTGGACAGGGGTCGCACCGGGGATGATAATGCGCCACGCAAACGAGGAAGAAAGCCGCGAGCGGGACAGAGCCGGATGCAGACCGCGCCGCGCTCGTCGTCGATGCCAGCGATAGGCAAGGATGCGCAGCAGTCGATACGGCCTTCCCCGGCCTCGATGCGTCGAATCGCCGGCCGCTGGCTGGTTTGTCCGCTGTATCGCTCGCCGCTGAGGAAACGCCGAATAAGTTGCTGCGCGGGCGCTCGGGCGGCGTTGCGCGCTGCTCGCTCCCTCGCCGATCTACTTGATCGGCTGCGGTCGCTGCGCGCCGCGCGCCCAGCTCTATCCCGCTCGCGGCTTTCTTCAGCGTTTCCCTGAACGCCGCACCATGATGAGACCAACTGCTCTCGCCTGCTCCGCCTCTCCCTTCCGCCTGCACCAACCCTACCCGCCGGCCGGCGATCAACCGCAGGCCATCGAGGCGCTGGTGAGCGGCGTGCTCACCGGGCTGACTTTCCAGACCCTGCTCGGCGTGACCGGCTCGGGCAAGACCTACACGATGGCCAACGTCATCGCCCGCCTGGGGCGGCCGGCCTTGGTGCTGGCACACAACAAGACGCTGGCCGCGCAGCTCTACAGCGAGTTCCGCGAGTTCTTTCCTGACAATGCCGTCGAGTATTTCGTCTCCTATTACGACTACTACCAGCCGGAAGCCTATGTGCCGGCGCGCGATCTCTACATCGAGAAAGACTCGATGGTCAATGAGCACATCGAGCAGATGCGGCTGTCGGCGACCAAGACGCTGCTCGAACGGCGCGATGTAGTCATCGTCTGCACGGTCTCGGCGATCTACGGCATCGGCGATCCGGTCGATTACCACAGCATGATCCTGCATCTGAAGGAAGGCGAGCGGCTGGAGCAACGCGCCGTCATCCGCCGCCTGACCGAGATGCAGTATCAGCGCATCGATGGCGATTTCCACCGCGGAACTTTCCGCGTGCGCGGCGAGGTGATCGACGTCTTTCCCGCCGAGCATGCCGAACACGCGCTGCGCATTCAGCTGTTCGACGACGAGATCGAGCGGCTGCAACTGTTCGACCCGCTCACCGGCCAGACGCTGCAGCGTTTGGCGCGGTTCACGGTCTTCCCGTCCAGCCATTACGTCACGCCGCGATCGACCGTGCTGCGCGCCATCGAGGCGATCAAGCAGGAGCTGGCGCAGCGCATCGAATATTTCCAGCAGGCCAATAAACTGATCGAGGCGCAGCGCATCGAGCAGCGCACGCGTTTCGACCTGGAGATGCTCGAACAGCTCGGCTTCTGCAAAGGCATCGAAAACTACTCGCGCCATCTGTCTGGGCGGCAGGCCGGCGAGCCGCCGCCGACGCTTTATGATTACCTGCCTGCCGATGCGATCATGTTCATCGACGAATCGCATGTCACCATCCCGCAGGTCGGGGCGATGTACAAGGGCGATCGCTCGCGCAAGGAAATCCTGGTCGAACATGGCTTTCGCCTGCCTTCGGCGCTGGATAACCGGCCACTAAAGTTCGAGGAATTCGAGCGCCTGATGCCGCAGACGATTTTCGTCTCGGCAACGCCGGGCGAGTATGAGCGCGAACATCAGGGGCAGGTGGTCGAGCAGGTCGTGCGTCCGACCGGGTTAGTTGATCCCAAGGTGATCGTCAAGCCGGCGAGCACGCAGGTCGATGATCTGCTCGATCGCATCCGCGAGCGCGTCGCTGCCAATGAGCGCGTGCTCGTCACCGTGCTGACCAAGCGGCTGGCCGAGCAGCTCACCGCCTATCTGGAAGAGAACGGCGTGCGTGTGCGTTACCTGCACTCAGACATCGATACGGTCGAGCGGGTGGAGATCATCCGCGATCTGCGCCTTGGCCAGTTCGACGTGCTGGTCGGCATCAACCTGCTGCGCGAGGGGCTGGACATTCCGGAAGTGTCGCTGGTCGCCATCTTGGATGCCGACAAGGAAGGCTTTCTGCGCTCGGAGCGCAGCCTGATCCAGACCATCGGTCGTGCGGCACGCCATCTGCATGGCACGGCCATCCTCTATGCCGACACGATCACCGATTCGATGCGGCGGGCGATCGACGAAACCGAACGGCGGCGGCGCAAGCAGCTGGCCTACAACGCGCAACATGGCATCGTGCCGAAAGGCGTGACCAAGCGCATCAAGGACATCATCGACGGCGTCTATGATGCCCTCGAAGCGCGCACGGCTTTGGCCGTGGCCGAGGAGCAGGCACGATACGAAGCGATGAGCGCCGCCGAGATGGCGAAGGCAATCCGCCGCCTGGAAAAAGCAATGCACGAGCACGCGCGCAATCTCGCATTCGAACAGGCGGCGGCGGTGCGCGACGAACTCTTCCGCCTCAAGGCGCTGGCCTTCGGCACCGACGGCCTCGATGCAGCCGAGCGCAGCGCGGCGTGAAAGTCAGTTCGACGGGGACGGCGGATGGTCGGCGGACCAACGGCGCATGACCGGTCTTGCCGGCTCAGCGCGCGGCGGAAAAGCCAGGCGCGCAGGAAGTGTCGAGGCCATGCGGCGCTGGCTGAGCTCGCTGCTGCCTGATCACCGCCTGCTGCGCGAGCACCGCGTGCTGGCGCGCTTCGCTTCGACGCTCTTGCACCCGGCGCTATGGCATCTGCACCGCCGCTCGGCGCGCGGTGCCGTGGCGGTAGGCCTGTTCTGTGGTCTGATCCCCGGGCCGCTGCAGATGCTCTCGGCCGCTTTCGCCGCATTTGTGCTGCGCGTCAATTTGCCGCTTGCCGTATTGACGACGCTTTACACCAATCCGCTGACCATCGTCCCGCTCTATTTGCTCGCGTATACGCTCGGCCGTTGGCTGACCGGCAGCGAGGCCGATTTCATTCACCCGCCGGCACGCGCCGATGCCTCGCTCGGCGAATGGCTGGGGCAGCTCATCGACTGGCTCGTCACCCTTGGTGAACCGCTGCTCATCGGTTTGTTGGTCCTGGCGCTCACGCTCGCCGCCGCCGGTTTCGTGCTCGTCGATCTGCTCTGGCGCCTGACGACCCTGCGGCGCTGGCGGCGTCGTCTGCGGGCGCGACAGCGGTGTGGGGCCATGAAGCACGGAGGAGATGCGCGATGAGCGAGGAACCCATGCAAAAGCCGGCGAACGCCATGAGCGGAGGGCAGCCGCGATGCGCCAGCACCGTGATTCTTTTCAGCGCTTCCCTGACTCGTGAGCGCCGGCAATCCGACCCGTCGGCGCATCGGCCCCCTCTAAGGCGGACAGGCAGGCATCGATGTCGATGGCGTATTTTTCCGCCGCCTCGTAGGTGACGATGCGGTCGGCCAGCTCGCGCGCCAGATCGAGCCGGTACGGTGTCAGCGAACAATCCTCCTCGGCGTCATGGACGATGAGCAACACGGGCCGCAGCAGATCGGCCGGATTCTGGTCGATGACGATGCCGACACGGCCGCTCTCGAGGCGAACGACGGTGCGCAGCGGGTAGATGCCCAGGCTTCGGATGAAGTGCATCACCAGCTCCTCGTTGAAGTGGAAGCGGCTCCATTCACGCAGCTTGCGCAACGCCTCGACCGGCGTCATCGGTTCGTGACACACTCACCGGGCGGTGATCGCATCGTAGACATCGACGATGGCCGCCATCTGGCCGGTGCTGGAAATCTCGCTGCCTTTCAGCTTCTTCGGGTAACCACTGCCATCGAAACGCTCGTGATGCTGCTCCATGACCTTGAATGCAGTCGATGAAACCCAAGGCGCATCGCCGAGGATCTCACGGCCATACTCGACGTGGCGGCGGATCTCGTCGAATTCACTGGCAGTCAGGTGACCCGGCTTGTTGAGGATTTCGAGCGGCACGCGCATCTTGCCGATGTCGTGCAGCAGTGCGCCGAGACCGACATCGGCCGTCGTCAGGCGATTGAATTTCAGCGTCTTGGCGAAGGCAGTGAGCAGGGCCGACACACCGACGCTGTGCTGGAAGGTGTAATCGTCGGTGGTCTTGAGCTGGCCAAGCTGGACCATCGTGCCGAAATTGGCCAGCATCGTCTCGATGATGCGCTGCAAGGCCTCGTCACCGTGTCGTGTTCGATCTGGCGGCCGAGACGCACGTCGCTCATCAGCCCGCGGATCAGATCGCTGGCGCTCCGATGCACATCCCAAGCCTTGAGCAATTCGGCACGGCTGGCCAGATGATGATGCACCGGAACTTCCCCGCCGCGCGGCGACAGCAACTGCAGCTCTTCCTTGAGTTTGCGCCGCACCTGTGTCTCATCCGGCGCGCCGGGCAGATCGTCGCCGAGCAAGGTGTTGATATACACCTCGCGCACGCCGAGTTCGTGAATTTCCTCGACCTGCCGGTCTTCGGTGATCTTGTAGCGCAGCACGAAATTCGGTTCGATGCGCCAGCTGCAATTGACGTCATGCACGAACATGCCAACGCGCAGTTCGGCTACGGGGATCTTCTTGATCATCGTTCGGCAGACGAAAGGTTACGGACCGAACCGAAGTGGACGGCCCCCCGGACGAAGCCGGAAGTCAGCCCGGTCGGCACGGCGCCGGCAGGAAGCGATCACTCGATACGGAACAGGCGGTGAAACTGCGAAGCGGTCAGCACACGCGTCAGTTCCGGACCGCAGTTCTTCAGCACCAGCGCCTTGCCGGCCTGCTGCGCCAGCTCACGCAGCAGCAGCAGAAGGCCCAAAGCGGTGCTGTCGATATAGGGCACCTTCTGGAAGTCGATTTCGATCCCTTCGAGCCCGGCTTCGGTAAGCAATGGACGCGTAGCATTGCGGAACGTGAGATGGGCGGTGAGATCGAAGCGGCCGATGAGCCTCACTCGCGCCCATCGATCCTCCTTGTCAACGATGACTTGCATGTCGCCTCCCGGAAGAATGATGAAAGCCCGCAGCGGGGGCGTTCGTGCTTCTGTATGCGTCCCGAGTTTAGCGTTAAATGGTCGCCGCACGACATTGCCGCGATGAACATTGCTCCCGGAAGCAATCGCTGCGCTGCCTGGCGCGCGACCGTGACGGCGGTGGGTTCTTGGCGGCCAGACGATCGGCCTGCGGTCGGGAGCAAAAAAAGCCCGACGGGCGCGGGCAGTAACGGTGTTTGTGGTGCTTGCGGTGCGATAGGGGCCGACGGCTCGACGCTTCACGCCTTTTGTCTGAGCAACATTCCCTGCATATCGTCCAAGGCCTTGGCCAGCGCGATGATTTCTTCCGCCGGGATTTGACGGATCGTCTCGCCGGTCTGGCGATCGACGATGCGAATCACTGTTTTGCCGGTTTCCTCGTCGATCGAAAACTGGAGATTGTTGGCGGTGAGCGATTCGACCGACCTTTTCATTTCCTCGACGGCTTGTTCCACCTGTTCGCGCAGCGATTCGCGGCTGTTTCGATTCGTCTGCTGGACGGGCATGGCAGAAGATTGCGCTTCAGGCTGCTTACCGGACTCACCCACCACCTCATGCGGCTTGTGGGCCTGTTGCGGCGGCGTTACCAGCGGCGGCGCACCCATCATGCCAACTGACTGGATGGCCATGATCCGACTCCTTGTGTGTAATACCGCCGAGCCCTAGCGAGCCCGGCGGTCAGTTTAGCTCAGCGATGCTTCTTGCGCTTAGCGTAACAGCGAGAGGACCTGTTGTGGCAACTGATTCGCTTGCGAGAGCATGGCCATGCCGGCTTGTTGCAGGATCTGGCCGCGCGTGAGCTTGGCGGTTTCCTCGGCGAAGTCGGCATCGCGGATGCGCGAGCGGGAGGCCGACAGGTTTTCCGAACTGGTCTGCAGGTTGGTGATCGTGTTGTCGAAGCGCGATTGCACGGCGCCATAACGGGCACGCTGATTATTCACCGCCGCGAGGGCCGAATCGACGATCGCCAGCGTGCGGTTGGCGGCATCGACCGTAGACACATCCATCTTCGCCACCTGTTGCAGTTGCGCGCCGTAGGTACCGGAGACCGCTGTACCGGTTCCACCGTCGAACACATCGGCAACTTCGGTACGGATCGAGAACGCAGTTTCCGCATCGAGGATCACCCGACCAGTAAACCAGCCACCTGAGCCATTCTGCCAACTACCAGCGGCATTGTTGGCCGCCAGCGTCTGCTGCAGGTAATCCGCCGTCGCAGTATTGCCGTCGAGCACGGCGATCGTCGACACAGCGATGTTGGTCGCCACACTGCTGGCGTTCTGCGAGGCCGAATCGTTGAGGATGCGCAGATCCTTGCCCGACTCGTTGGTCAGCTTGATCGCCCAGCGGCCATTTTCGGTTTGCACGACCCGGGCGGTGAAGCCGGTCTTGCCGGCGGCATCATTGAATGCTTTCACTGCATCATTGAGCTGATCCTGCGAGTTGACCGCCGAAGCACCGTCTTCGCCACCGGTCTTGAACGAGATCGTCGTGTAGTTGTGCGGCGCACTGCTTTGCGGCGAGGCGTAATCGGTCGAGATATAGAGCGTGTAGGTCGTGTTTTGTGCAAAGCCGCCAGCGCCGGTCGCGCCATCACCGAGCACGAGTTCGGTGATCGCCGAGGCCTTGACACCGCTGTCGGTGCGGTTGATCGCCGCCGCGATGTCTTCGGCCGAAGCAGCCGCGTTGTAACGCACTGATTTCGCACCGGTCGAGGTCGTGATGACGAAGCTAGTGGCCGAAGTGGCACCATTGACGAGCGAAACGTCACCCGAACCGGTGCCCGTCGCCAAGATCGCATCACCGAAGATCGTGCCGTTTTGCGCCTTCGTGCCGACGGTCAGGTCACCGATGCCGTTGGCCGTACTCGCCGCCAGGCCGCCGATACGATAATTGCCATAGGCAGTGATCTGGAAGTTACCCGAGTTGACGGTGATGGTCTGGTTGGCATTGGCGCCGACCTGGAATTTGGCCGAACCGAAGCTGCCATCGAGCAGTTTCTGGCCGTTGAACTCGGTGGTGGTAGCCACGCGCTGCAATTCTTGCATCAACTGCTGCACTTCGGCATTCAGCGCGGCGCGGTCAGTACTGGAGTTGGTGGCATTGGCCGACTGCACGGCCAGCTCACGGATACGCTGCAACATTTCGGCCGACGATTGCAATGCACCTTCGGCGGTCTGTGACATCGAGATGCCATCGTTGGCGTTGCGCCGTGCCTGATCCAGACCGCGGATCTGCGAGGACATGCGCTCGGAGATGGCCAGACCGGCAGCGTCGTCCTTGGCGCTGTTGATGCGCATGCCGGAAGAGAGGCGCTGCAGCGTGGTCGACAACAGGTTTTGCGATTGATTGAGGTTCCGCTGAGAAGTGAGGGACGGAACATTGGTGGTGATGACTTGCGGCATGATGGCCTCCTGCTGACGGGTTTTCGAATGCCTGCCGGCCATGCGTTCTGGTCTGTCAGGCTGGAGCTTGCGTTGCTCTTGCCGCCTTTATCGTCCAGCGCCGGAAAAACTTGAGCTTTTTGCCAAACCGCTTTATTGGCAAAGCCACACTCATCGGACGGACGTCCGCCCTGCATTCGACAACGCTCTTGGCAGCAGAAAATTCAGAATCCGAGCCACTCGCCGACGCCGAGCAGCGTCGCCAGACCGAGCAGCGCGAACAGGGCCGCGGCCATGCCATGCACGAGGCGCACCGGCATGCGCCGGGCCATACGCTCGCCGAGCAGCACGACCGGCACGTTGGCGATCATCATGCCCAGCGTCGTGCCGGCCACCACCAGCCACACCGACTGGAATTGTGCGGCCAGCGCGACCGTCGCCACCTGTGTCTTATCCGCCATCTCGGCGAGGAAAAAGGCCACCAGCGTCGTCACGAACGCCCCCCGCGCCAACGGAACCGCTTCGTCTTCGTCGATGCGATCGGGAACCAGCATCCATGCCGCCATGGCGAGAAAGGACAGGCCGAGCAGCCAGCGCAAGACCAGCGGCGACAGCAACGTCGTCAACCAGACACCGACGGCGCCGGCCAGCGCATGGTTGGCCAGCGTGGCCACCAAAATGCCGAGCACGATGGGCCAGGGCCGACGGAAGCGCGCCGCCAGCACGAGGGCCAGCAACTGCGTCTTGTCGCCGATCTCGGCCAACGCGACGATGCCGATAGAAATCAGCAAGGCTTCCATGCCCGTTTGCGTTCTACACTACCCGTGTCGATCTGCGCCGAGCACATCCGCCCGCCCTTCTGGCGACGGATTCACCATTTCTCGACCACGCGCTCGATGCGGCCGCCGCAATTTGCATAGCATTGCCGGTAATCTTCCTCGCAGCGCGACGTATCGGCACTGCGGTAACAGCCGCCGCTCTGGCGATGGCATTTCTTGCGCCGCGGCTCGTCGCTTCCCGCCTCGGCCAGACACTGACGCAGGCGGCGCTCGCTGCGCCGCTCGCAGTCCTCGCGTTCGCGATAGGCCCGCTGTTCTTCGCGCCCAAGACAGGTTTCGCGCACGCCGGCACACTGAGCGATGCACAGCCGCCCCATCTCGCTCGGTGGCGGCGTCATGCGGTAACTGATCGTCTCGCAGCCGCTGAGCACCAGCAGCGCCAATCCCCACAGCAAACGTTTCACCGAGATCCCCCTCGTCGACTCAGATCTTCGTCGCCCGCCATCCCGCACCCGCAGCCAGCTCGGCCAGCCTCGTGGAGGACAGCTCGGCCCTTTCGCTGTCGCTGGTGTGCCGCTGCGCGGCATCCCTCGCTTCGCTCGGGACCGCCACTGCGTGGCGTCCAGCGCTGGCTTGCGTCAACCCTGCCGGCGCGGCGCGGACAGGGGCTACGCCCCTCTTCGGGTGTCCAGCGTCATTTATTCAGCGCCACCTTGCCCAGATCCCAGATCGGCAGGAAGATGCCGAGAGCGAGGATCAACACCAGTATGCCGAGGAAGACGATCAGGATGGGTTCGATCTGCTGCGACAGGGTCTTGAGTTCGTACTCGACCTCGCTCTGATACATGTCGGCGATCTCTTCCATCATCTCGTCGAGGGAACCGGATTCCTCGCCGACGGCGATCATCTGCAATGTCACCGGTGTAAACACACCGGCATTGAGCGCCGCGCGCAGTACCGATTCGCCGCGCTCGACCGAATCGCGCATTCGTTCGATCTTCTCGGCGATGAAGGCGTTATCGACCGTCATCGCCACCGTGGTCAGCGCTTGGATGACCGGCACGCCGGAGCGCGAGGCGAGCGCAAAGCTGCGCGCGAAGCGGGCCAGCGTCGCCTTGCGCACGATCTTGCCGGCGATCGGGATGCGCATCTTGATCGCATCCCAGCGTTTGCGTCCCATGACGGTGGTGGTCCAACTGCGAAAGGCAAAGGCCGAGGCTAGGATCGCACCGATCAACACATGCCACCAAGCGACCATGAAATCGGAAAATCCAATCAACAAGCGCGTCATCAGCGGCAACTCGGCGTTGAAACCGGCAAAGACCTTGGCAAAAGCCGGGATGACCCAGATGTTGATGACGAAAATCGCCACCGCCATGGCCATGACGACGAAGCTCGGGTAGCGCAGCGCCGACTTGACCTGCTCGCGCATGAAGCGCTCGAACTCCATGTGGTCGAACAGGCGGAGGAAGATTTCTTCCAGCCGGCCAGTCATCTCGCCGACGCGCACCATCGCCAGATAAAAGGGGGTGAAGGCCTTGGGATGACGGGCCAGTGAGACCGAGAGTTCACGACCGCCATCGAGGCTCTCGCGCACGTCGGCGAGCATGGCCTTCATTGCCGTGTTCTGGCTCGATTCCTGCAGACCGGCGAGGGCGCGCATGATTGGCACGCCGGCCTTGAGCAGGGTGTGGATCTGACGCGAAAACAGCAGGATGTCGGTGTGGCCGATCTTGTCGCCGAAGAGGCTGCCGCTTTTGCCCGCCGCCGGCTTCTTCTTCAGCAGCGAGGCCGGCGCCGGCTTGATTTCGATCGGCTGGATGCCTCTGGTCAATAGCATGTCGGCGACCACGCTGGCCGAAGCGCCTTCGAGCACGCCCTCGGAGACCAGCCCACTGCTGTTGCGGCCACGGTAGCTGAAGGCAGGCATGGAAGCGACGCCGTCCTGATCAGGCTGACTTTCGTCCGTCCGCCACCGTCAGGCCAGCTTGCCGTGGCAATGCTTGTACTTCTTGCCGCTGCCGCATGGACAGGGGTCGTTGCGACCGACCTTGGGCTGAGCGCGCCCGACCGGCGGATTTGGCGGCGACGGCGGCACTTCGCTGGCTATGGCCTCGCCGCCAGCGAGCGCTCCCAGCGCGACGGCATAATCGGCATGCTGATAGCGCACATTGTGCACCTGCGGCTGCGCTTCGGCGGCCTCGATCTGCGCCTCGGTGCGCACTTCGACGCTCATCAGCAGGCGCGTCACTTCCTGACGCACGGTGTTGAGCAGTGTCTCAAACAGCTCGAAGGCTTCGCGCTTGTATTCCTGCTTCGGATTCTTCTGCGCATAGCCACGCAGATGAATGCCTTGACGCAGATGGTCGAGCGCCGCCAGATGTTCGCGCCAGTGGCTGTCCAGGCTCTGCAGCATGACGCCGCGCTCGAAGCCGCGCCAGGCCGGCTCATGCACGGCCGCGATCTTGGCGGCATAGAACGTGTCGGCGGCGTCGAGGATACGGCGCAAAATTTCCTCGTCACCCAGCGTCGGCTCGCTGCGGAGCCACTCGCCGATCGGCAGCCGAAGCTGATATTCGGCCGCCAGCGCCGCCTCAAGACCGGCGATGTCCCACTGCTCTTCGACGCTGTCGGCGGGCACATGGGCACGGAAGAGTTGATGCAACACCTCCTGACGCATCGCATCGATGGTCTCGGCGATGTTCTCTGAATCGAGCAGTTCGTTGCGCTGCTGATAGATCACTTTGCGCTGGTCGTTGGCGACGTCGTCGTATTCGAGCAGCTGCTTGCGAATATCGAAGTTACGCTGCTCGACCTTGCGCTGCGCCGATTCGAGCGACCGGGTGACGAGCGGATGCTCGATCGCCTCGCCTTCGGGCATCTTCAGCCGCACCATGATGGCGTTGAGACGGTCGCCGGCAAAGATCTTCAGCAGCGGATCCTCGAGTGAGAGATAAAAACGCGACGATCCCGGATCGCCCTGGCGACCGGCGCGGCCGCGCAACTGGTTGTCGATGCGCCGCGATTCGTGGCGCTCCGAACCGATGATGTGCAGGCCACCGGCCGCCAGCACCTGCTCATGCAGCGACTGCCACTCGCTGCGCAAGACCTCGATGCGCCGCTCCTTCTCCTCCTGGGATAGGCTGGCATCTTCTTCGATGAGCTGGACCTGCTTCTCGACATTGCCGCCGAGGACGATATCGGTGCCACGGCCGGCCATGTTGGTGGCGATGGTGATCATGCCCGGACGACCGGCTTGGGCGACGATCTCGGCCTCGCGCGCATGCTGCTTGGCGTTCAAAACCTGATGCGGCAAATTTTCGCGACCCAGAATGGCCGAGAGCAGTTCGGAATTTTCGATCGAGGTCGTGCCCACCAGCACCGGCTGGCCGCGTGCATGGCAATCGCGAACGTCGGCGACGATGGCGTCGTACTTCTCCTGCGCCGTGCGGTAGATCTGGTCGTTGTAATCCTTGCGGATCATCGGCCGGTTCGTCGGAATGACGACCGTTTCGAGACCGTAAATCTGATGGAACTCGAAAGCCTCGGTATCGGCGGTACCGGTCATGCCCGAGAGCTTGCGGTACATGCGAAAGTAATTCTGGAAGGTGATCGAAGCCAGCGTCTGGTTCTCGGCCTGGATCAGCACGCCTTCCTTGGCTTCGACGGCCTGATGCAGGCCGTCGGACCAGCGCCGGCCGACCATCAGACGGCCGGTGAATTCATCGACGATGATCACCTCACCGTTTTGCACGACGTAGTGCTGATCGCGGTGATAGAGATGATGGGCGCGCAGCGCGGCATAGAGATGATGGATGAGCAGGATGTTGGCTGGCTCGTAGAGACTGGATCCCGGCCCAAGCATGCCGAGCTCGGCAAGGATGCGCTCGGCTTTCTCATGCCCCTGCTCGGTCAGCAACACCTGATGCGACTTGAGATCGACGGTGAAATCGCCGCTGTCGCGTTCCTCGGGCGATTTGGCCGCTTCACCACGTTCGAGCAGCGGCGGCACGGCGTTCATGCGCACATAGAGGTCGGTATGATCGTCGGCCTGGCCGGAAATGATCAGCGGCGTGCGCGCCTCGTCGATGAGAATCGAGTCGACTTCATCGACGATCGCATAATTGAGTCCGCGTTGCACCCGATCGTCGCGACTGTAGACCATGTTGTCGCGCAGATAGTCGAAGCCGAACTCGTTGTTCGTGCCATAGGTGATATCCGCCGCATAGGCCGCCTGCTTGGCGGCATGATCCATCTGCGACAGGTTGCAACCGACGGTGAGACCAAGGAAACGGTACAGCCGTCCCATCCATTCGGCGTCGCGCGCGGCGAGGTAGTCGTTGACCGTCACCACATGCACGCCCTGACCGGGAAGCGCATTGAGTACCGCCGGCAGCGTGGCCACCAGCGTCTTGCCCTCGCCGGTGCGCATCTCGGCGATCTTGCCATCGTGCAGCACCATGCCACCGATCAGCTGTACATCGAAGTGGCGCATGTGCAGGACGCGGCGCGCCCCCTCGCGCACGACGGCGAAGGTTTCGGCCAGCAGGCCATCGAGCGGCTCACCGTTCGCGGCGCGCTGACGCAGATCGCGCACCCGGCCCCGCAAGGCTTCGTCATCGAGCGCTTGCACGCTCGCTTCAAGGTCGTTGATGCGCGCGACGGTACCGCGATACTGGCGCAACAGACGGTCGTTGCGCGAACCGAAAATCTTTTTCAGCAGGCCGGAAATCATCGGGTTGCCTCGGAAGGCGCGCGGGGCGCGGGCAAAGGGGCGATTCTAGCACGCACCTGGAATGTCCCTCGATGGCGGCGCACCCCGCGCACCGTCAACGCCGTGCCAGCGGGACTGACTTTGCCTGTTCGAGGAAGCGCACCGGATTGACCGCCGCGCCGCGCAAGCGTACCTCGAAATGCAGATGCGGGCCGGTGGATCGGCCGGTCGAACCAACCTCGGCGATCTTTTCACCGCGCTTGACTAGAGCGCCGACGCGGGTGAGGATGCGCGAAGCATGAGCATAACGCGTGACGAGGTCGTTGCCATGGTCGATCTCGACCATGTTGCCATAATGCGGATGGCGCTCGACATTGATGACCACACCGGCGGCAGCGGCGTGGATCGGCGTGCCAGGTTCGGCGACGAAATCGATGCCCTCATGCATCGCCGATTCGCCCGTAAACGGATCGATGCGCCAACCGAAGGCCGAAGCGGCCCAGGGAACGTCTTTGACCGGCAATGTCGTCGGCAGCAGACTCTTCTGGATGCGCTCTTCGAGCAGCTTTTCCTCGAGGCGCGACAGCAGTTCGCTGCGCGTCTCGACCTGATGCGACAGCATGTCGAGCGCCTTTTGCAGTTCGGACGGCGAAAGCGACTCGGGCGCGACGAGCGGGCCACCGCGACCGTCACGCTCGCTGCCCGCGGCCGAGGGCGAATACTTCTGACCGACCATCGCCGCCAACCGTTCGCCGAGCGAATCGAGGCGGATGAGCTGGGCCTGCATCTGTCCGAGACGCACGGCCATCGCATTGATGTTCTCGCGCAGCAGCTGACGGCTGTGCTCGGCCTCTTCGAGGCTGATGCTGTGCAGCACGTCGGCGAGCACCGGCAAGCGGATCTCGGCAGCGTGACGCACCGTGACATAGGACAGAAAGACCGCCAGCACCACGATGAGCGACAGAACCGATACGGCGCCAAAAGCGAGATGCCGACCGGTCAGCGTGATCGTCCTGGCCGTTGCCATGCGGTCGGAGACGACAATAATATGCACGTTCCAACTCCTTTCTCGTGTGGCCGATGGCGAACATCGACGAGTTATTGCAACGTGACCCGCAATTGGCCCGTCTGACGGACCACGCGGCGATCCTGCTGCATCTGCAGGATCGCGTGGCGGCAGCGCTGCCCGGGCCGCTGCGACCGGCCGTGCGTGTCGCCAATCTAAAGCACGGCCGCCTGCTGCTGCACGCCGACAATGGCGCAGTGGCGACCCGGCTGCGCCAGCAAGCGCCCAGTCTCGTGACCGCGCTGCGCCTGCGCGGCGGCGAAGTTACCGGAATCGAAGTGCGCGTGCAACCCCGCAATCCGCCTTCGCCCCCGCGCGGGGCCCCATCGGCAAAGCCGCCCGGGGCAGGAGCCAGGCAGGCACTCGCTGCTTTGGCCGACCGTCTCGACCCTCGGTCACCGCTCAGAACGGCCGTGCAGCGCCTGTTGGCGCGCTGCGACGCGACGGACCGCTGCGCGACGACGCACCGGTCAGAGGATGACCAGCACCCGCTCGAGCAACATCAACGCCAGCACGAAGAGCACGAAGATCAGCGCCCAACGCGCCAGGCGACCAGCGAAACGTAGATAGCGTCGATCGCCCGTCAACAACCAGGTGACGATACCCGCCCCAATCACGATGGCCACCAGCACTCCGATCAGGCGCAAGAGCAGCATCAGGCGGCCTGCGGCAGCGAATCACGATAGAGACGCGCGATGGCCGGCGCGCCGGATTCCTGCGCGAAACTCGCCCACTGCCAGGCGGAACGGTCGGCGAGCAGCGCGCGCAACAGCGCATTGTTCAGCGCATGCCCCGACTTGTAGGCACTGAACGAAGCCAGCAGCGGGGCACCGAGCAGATAGAGATCGCCGATCGCGTCGAGCAGCTTGTGGCGTACGAACTCGTCCGACTGACGCAGTCCTTCGGCATTGAGCACCCGGTATTCGTCCATCACGATGGCATTATCGAGGCTGCCGCCGAGGGCGAGACCCTGTTCGCGCAGGCGTTCAACATCCTGGGTGAAGCCGAAGGTGCGCGCCCGGGCAATGTCGCGGGCGAACGAACCGTCGGCGAAATCGAAACTGACTTCCAGACCGCTGCGATCCACCGCCGGATGGTCGAAGCGGATGGCGAAGCTGAGCCGAAAACCTTCGTAGGGATCGAGACGCGCCCATTTGTCGCCGTCGCGCACCTCGACCGTCTTCAGGACACGGACGAAACGCTTGGCCACCGGCTGCTCCTCGATACCCGCCGAGTGCAGCAGAAAGTAGAACGTCGCCGCCGAACCATCGAAGATCGGCAGTTCTGGCGCATCGACGTCGACGTGCAAGTTGTCGATGCCCAATCCGGCCAGCGCGGCCATCAGATGTTCGACCGTCGATAACCGCACCTCGCCGCGTTCGAGACAGGAGGCGAGCCGTGTATCGCCGACCGAGCGCGCATCGGCACGCAGGGTCACCGGCGGCGTCAGATCGACACGATGAAACTGGATGCCATTGCCGGGCGGCGCCGGTCGCAGGACCATCGCCACCTTGCTGCCGGAATGCAGGCCGACGCCGCTGGCGCACACCGCGGTGCGCAAGGTTCGCTGTTTGAGCATGATTGCCGATAAGACGCAGAAGGTAACGCTGAATCGATTGCTGCGCGGGCGCTAGGGCGGCGTTGCGCGCTGCTCGCTCCCTCGCCTATCCCATTGATAGGCTGCGGTCGCTGCGTGCGCTCCTGCTTCCTCCCGCTCGCGGCTTTCTCAGCGTTTCCAGAAGGGAAGAACGAGGCAAAAGCCTTCGGCTTGCCCGACCGGCATTGTAGCGCGGCGCGCCCGGCGAGCCGACATCTGTTGCACTGCGATAAACTGCACGATTCGACTGCTTCACATTGCGCTGCCATGAAACCGATCGTCGACGACGTCCGCATCCGTGAAATCAAGGAATTGTCACCGCCAGCGCACATTCTGCGCGAATTTCCGGTCAGCGAGAAGGCCGCACGGACTACCTTTGAAGCGCGCGCGGCGATCCACCGCATCCTCCATGGCATGGACGACCGGTTGCTGGTCGTCGTCGGGCCCTGTTCGATCCACGACACCGAGGCGGCGCTCGAATATGCCCGTTTGTTGAAGGTCGAAGCCGACCGCTTGGCCAGCGACCTGATCGTGCTGATGCGCGTCTATTTCGAAAAGCCGCGCACCACCGTCGGCTGGAAAGGGTTGATCAACGATCCGCGCCTCGACGGCAGTTTCCGCATCAACGAGGGGCTACGATTGGCGCGCAAGCTACTTTGGGAACTGGCCGAGACGGGCTTACCGGCGGCGACTGAATTTCTCGACGTCATCACGCCGCAATACACCGCCGACCTGATTTCCTGGGGCGCCATCGGGGCGCGCACCACCGAATCGCAGGTCCACCGCGAGCTCGCCTCGGGCCTGTCCTGCCCGGTGGGCTTCAAGAATGGCACCGATGGCAACCTGCGCATCGCCGTCGATGCGATCAAGGCGGCCGCCAGCCCGCACCACTTTCTTTCGGTGACCAAGGCCGGCCACTCGGCCATCGTGTCGACCAATGGCAACGAGGACTGCCATGTCATCCTGCGCGGCGGCAAGACGCCGAATTACGACGCCGCCAGCGTCGAGGCCGCCTGCCAGGAATTGGCCAAGGCTGGGCTCGCTGCGCGCGTGATGATCGATTTTTCGCACGCCAACAGTCGCAAACAGCACCGCCTGCAGCTCGAGGTGGCGCGCGACGTCGCCAACCAAATTGCCGGCGGCGAGGAGCGCATCTTCGGCGCGATGATCGAATCGAACCTGAAGGAAGGGCGTCAGGATTTGCGCCCGGGCCTTTCCCTCGACCATGGCGTATCGATCACCGACGCCTGCATCGGCTGGGACGACACGGTACCGACGCTGCAGTTGCTCGCCGACGCGGTGCAGAAACGCCGGCTGGCAGCGGCCGAAAACTGAAAACCGCCCCGACGACGCCCGGGCTGGTATCGCCGGTGCTCCTTCGATCGGAGTGATCGGAACCGACCTGGCGTCGTTCGGGCAGACCCGCGTCGCGCGATGCCTCGCGCCTGCACCGCAATGTGAGGCCGGGTGCCGGCAGGGCTTTTCCACGCTATTCTGCACCCTTTCTTCCGATCCCGTGCCCCATGCCTTCCATCCGCCAACCGGTCGCAGCGCGCCTCGCCCGGCACCATCGGGTTCTAGGCCTGGTGCAGGGCGTCGGTTTCCGGCCCTTCGTCTGGCGTCTGGCGCATGAGCTCGGGCTGGCAGGCTGGGTGCGCAACGATGCCGAGGGCGTGGAGATCCATGTCGAGGGAGAGCGAACGGCCCTCGACCGCTTCGCCGCTGGTCTACAGCATGAAGCGCCACCGCTGGCCCGCATCGATGCGGTGAATAGCGCCGCGACGGAGGCCCAGGGCCTGGACGGTTTCGTCATCCTCGAAAGCAGCGGCGGTGCGGTGCGCACCGCCATCGGCGCCGACACCGCCGTATGCAACGATTGCCTGCGCGAATTGTGTGACCCGCTCGACCGGCGCTGGCGTCATGCCTTCGTCAGCTGTACGCACTGCGGGCCGCGTTATACCGTGACCCGCGCCTTGCCCTACGACCGCGCACAGACCTCACTGGCTCCCTTCCCACTGTGCGCCGATTGCGCGCGCGAGTATGGCGATCCGGCCGACCGGCGCTTCCATGCCGAAACGACCTGCTGCCCGCACTGCGGTCCGCGCCTGCAACTGATCGATGGCGACCGCAAGGCCCATGCAGGCGACGCCATCGGCCAAACCCTGGCGCTGCTGCGCCAGGGCGCGATCGTCGCCATCAAGGGCCTAGGGGGCTTCCATCTGTGCTGCGATGCACGTGACGCTGCCGCGGTTTCCCGCCTGCGGGCGCGCAAGCAGCGCGATGCCAAGCCGTTCGCACTCATGCTCGCCAATGCTGCAGCCATCGACGCGTTCGCACTACTCGATGCCGCGAGCCGGCAACGCCTGCATGGTCGCGAACGCCCCATCGTGCTGCTGCCGAAGCGACCGGACTGCGACCGGTCCCTGCCGGGCATCGCCCCCGGTGTCGCCTGGCTGGGTGTGATGCTGCCTTACACGCCGATCCATTATCTGCTGTTCCACGAAGCCGCCGGCCGACCGGCCGGCCTGGACTGGCTGAACGAAACACAGTCGCTGGCGCTGGTCATGACCAGTGCCAATCCCGGCGGCGAACCGATCGTGCGCGAGAACGAAGAGGCTTTGCAACGTCTGACCGGCATCGCCGATGCCTTCCTCCTCCATGACCGCGAGATCGTCGCCCGCTGTGACGACAGCGTCGCCTTCGCCACCACCTTCGTGCGCCGAGCACGCGGTTACGTGCCGCACGCCATCCGCCTGCCGCGCGCCGGCCCGGCCGTTCTGGCCTGCGGCGCCTTTCTCAAGAACACGGTCTGCGTCACGCGCGGCGACGAGGCCTTCGTTTCACCACATGTCGGCGATCTCGACACCGCTGCCGGCTGCGCGCTGTTCGAGGAAACCGTCGCCCGCCTGCTGGCCCTGACCGAGGTGTCACCGGAAATCGTCGCCCACGACCTGCACGCCGATTTTCACAGCACGCGCTTCGGCCAGGCGTTTGCCGCCGCACATGGACTGCCGGCCGTCGCCGTGCAACACCATGCTGCCCATGTCGCCGCCGTCGCCGCCGAACAAGGCCTGACCAAGCCCGTGCTTGGGCTGGCGCTCGACGGTGTCGGCCTCGGCGACGATGGCGGCGCCTGGGGAGGGGAGCTTCTGCAGCTCGCCGAAGGTCGCTGCGAACGTCTGGGGCATTTGCGACCGTTGTCGCTGCCGGGCGGTGACCGGGCGGCGCGCGAACCCTGGCGTATGGCGGTCGCCGCACTGCATCGGCTCGGCCGTGATGCAGAAGCCATACGGCGCTTTGCCGACCGGCCAGTGACCGCCTTGCTCGCCCTGCTGCACGCCAGCATGGCGGTGACACCGACCAGCAGCGCCGGTCGCTGGTTCGACGCCGCGGCCGCCTTGCTCGGGCTGACGCCGGTGGCGGCTTACGAAGGGCAGGCGGCGATGCAGCTCGAAACCGCCGCCTGGCGCCACGGAGCGGCGGCGACGCTCACCGACGGTTTTCGCTGGCCAGACGATGAAAATCATCAGCCCGTTCCGGGGCCAGACTTCCTCCCCCTGCTCGACTGGCTGGCCAGATCAACGCAGGCATCCGGAAACATCGACGGTGCCGCCGCCGTTTTCCACGCCACGCTGGCCGAAGGACTGGCACAATGGCTGCTGCGAGCGGCGCAGCGACAGCACATCGACACGGTCGTGTTGGCCGGAGGCTGTTTCCTCAATCGGATGCTGTCGGCCGCGCTCGTGCGCCGGCTGACCGACGCCGGTCTGCAGGTGCATGAAGCACAGCGCCTGCCGCCCAACGATGGCGGCATCAGCCTCGGCCAGGCCTGGCTGGTCTGCGCCGGCCGGCAGGCGCAGGAGCGCCCGGGCTAACGCTGATAAATTGCTGCGCGGGCACTAGGGCGCCGTTGCACGCTGCTCGCTCCCTCGCCGATCTACTTGATCGGCTGCGGTCGCTGCGCGCCGCGCGCCCAGCTCTATCCCGCTCGCGGCTTTCTTCAGCGTTTCCCTGAACAACGGCTCCGTCTGACGTCCGCCGCACTGCGGTAGATACATTGAGGACAGCGAGCGCCCTCGAGGAGACCCTCATGCGCCGTCGATCATCGCCGGAAGAACACGAAAACCACGAACGCTGGCTGGTATCCTATGCCGACTTCATCACACTGCTCTTTGCCTTTTTCGTCGTCATGTATGCGATCTCGCAGGTCAATGAAGGCAAGTACCGCGTGCTCTCCGAGACGCTGGCCACTGCCTTCCGCAGCACACCCAGCCATGCGCCCGAAGTCCCGCCGTCGATTTTGACCGGGACACCGAACGTAGCGCAGCCGGTAACGTTGCCGATGCAGCGGCCACCGACGGCACCCAAAGTCGCTGAGACGACACGCTTGCGGCGAGAACAGCTGCGTCATGTCGCCCAGGACATCAACCGCGCGCTCTCGCCGCTGGTCGCGGCCGGCAAGGTGCGCATCATCGAAGGCACTTATGGCTTCACGGTCGAGATCAACGCCAGTGTCCTGTTCGGCCCCGGCGAGGCGCGCCTGGACGGCAATGCGCAACGCGCTCTAACCTCGGTGGGCGAAATCCTCGCCCCCGCCGATTTTCCGGTCATCGTCGAAGGCCATACCGACAACACGCCGATCAACACACCGCAGTTCCCCTCGAACTGGGAGCTTTCCGGCATGCGCGCGGCGAGTGTCGTGCGCTTGTTCATCGACAGCGGTGTCGATCCGCGCCGCTTGTCGGCGGTCGGTCTGGCCGATCAGCGACCGGTGGCCGACAATGCCACCGCCGAAGGCCGCGCCCGCAATCGCCGCGTAGCGATCACCATCGAGACTCGGCCGCCAGACAAAGCGGTCGAAGTCGATCTCCCCTAACGATCATGGTGGTTGCCACCACCCCTGGGAAATGAAACTCGGCACTGCCGTGGGAGCGGCCCCCGGATTCGGGTCCGGGGCATGCTTGGCCGCGATTTCAGGGCGCGCAACCGGTTCGACCGCCCAATTGCCGCGCTCGCGCGCGTCCAGCAAGTTTGGCTGCGCCGGGAAAAAATGTTCGCTACCGCGAACGTGCTGTCGCGGGCAAGCCCGCTCCCACGTATGCCTTTCGAGTGATTTTCACGATAAGAAAGCCGCGAGCGAGGGGAAGCAGGAGGCGCACGCAGCGCAGCGGCCGTAACGGATCAATTGGATAGGCGAGGGAGCGAGCAGCGCGCAACGCCGCCCTAGCGCCCGCGCAGCAATTATATTCAGCGTTTCCCTAACGCCCGTCCAGCCGCTCGGCCACGCCCGCATTTCGCCGAAAGTCAGCCGCATCGGGACGGCGTTCCCGCGCTACAATCGCCCGTCGCAACGCAGCACCCGGAACACTTACCGTGGCTTACGACCTCATCGCTGCCGTCGACTTGGGCTCCAACAGCTTCCGCCTGCAGATCGGGCGGGTGATCGGAGAGCAGATCTATCCGCTCGATTCGCTCAAAGAGCCGGTGCGCTTAGCCGCTGGCTTGTTGCCCGATCGCACACTCGATGGTCCGTCACAATGGCGCGCGCTGCAGGCGCTGGCGCGCTTCGGCGAACGCCTGCGTGGCTTCGAGCCCCCCACCGTCCGCGCAGTAGCAACGAACACGCTGCGCGTGGCGAAGAATGCGGCAGCCTTCCTCGTTGAGGCCGAGGCGGCGCTCGGCTTTCCGATCGAGGTGATTTCCGGGCGGGAGGAGGCGCGCCTGATTTATCTCGGTGTCGCGCACAGCTTGCCCAATCCCTCGATGCAGCAGCTGGTGGTCGACATCGGTGGTGGTTCGACCGAGTTCATCATTGGCCGTGATTTTCAGCCGCAGTTGCTCGAATCGCTTTACATGGGCTGTGTCAGCTTCAGCCTGCGTTTTTTTCCTGATGGGGTCGTGACGCACAAGGCGATGAAGGAGGCGGAGCTGGCGGCGCGGCGCGAGTTGCAGCTGATTGCTCACGCTTATCGCGCATGCGGTTGGGAGCGCGCGGTTGGTTCTTCCGGCACGGCCAAGGCGATCACTGATCTGCTCGATCTGAACGGCTTGAACTCGGAGGGCACGAGCGGCATCACCCGCGAGGGGTTGGAGCGCCTCAAGGAGGTGTTGCTGCAGGCCGGCGGCGCTGCACCACTGACGCTGCAGGGCCTACGTGCCGACCGTGTGCCGGTGCTGCCTGGTGGCTTGGCGATCATGTCAGCGGTGTTCCGCGAGCTGGGGCTTGCCCGCATGGAATTTTCTGAAGGCGCTTTGCGGCTCGGTGTGCTTTATGACCTGCTCGGTCGTTACCATCACGAGGATCTGCGCGAGGCGACGGTGGCGCAGTTCATGCGGCGCTATGAGGTCGATCGGTCGCAGGCGAGCCGCGTGCACGATACCGCGCTGTGCCTGTTGCGTCAGCTGCGGCCCGAGCTGACTTGCAATGAGCATCCCGATGTGCTTTTTTTGTCCTGGGCGGCGCGGCTGCACGAGGTCGGCATTTCGATCGCTCATTCGAGCTATCACAAGCATTCGGCCTACATCCTCGCCCATGCCGACATGCCGGGTTTTTCGCACCGGGATCAAGCGCGCTTGGCGCGCATCGTTCTGGCGCACCGTGGCAAGCTCGAACGTATAGTGCTGCCCGATCGCAATGCGGTGGATTGGTCGCTCATCTTTGCGCTGCGCCTCGCCGTGGTGCTGCACCGGGCGCGGGACGATGATCGCATGGCGCCGGTGGTCGTGGCGCGCATGGCCGAGGGCTTTCAGGTCGAGGCCAATGCGGCCTGGCTGGCTGCTTCGCCGCTGACCAGTGCGGCGCTGAACGATGAGGCGCAGCAGTGGCGGTCGGTGGGTTTCATTTACCGCGTGCGTGGCCGGCGGGGCGAGAAGGCCGCGGAGGGGTGAGCGGTGGCCGAGGCAGTGGTGGGTCAGCCAGCCGGCATTGTCCGGAGCATCGCCGCCGATGGCCGGGCGGTGCTGTGCCCGACGGGGGCTTGGACGCTGATGAACATCACCGATCTCGCGCCGCGGCTCGCCCGCTTTCAGGCTGAGGCAGGTGATGATTGCCTGTGGGATTGTTCGCGCATCGCGTTGCTCGATTCGGCGGGCGCTTTGCTGCTGTGGCGCGCCTGGGGGCGAAAGCTGCCCGAGGCGCTGATCCTGCCGGAAGCTTTGCAGCCGGCGTTTACCCGGCTGGCGACCGCCGATGCGGTGAAGCCCACGCATGCCCCGCCACGCTCGCCTTTCGATCCGCTCATCGGCCTAGGCCGCCTGGCGCTGGCCTTCGCGCAACACGTGCTCGATTTCGTCGTCCTCACTGGCCGCATCGCGCTTGACCTCCTGCACCTGCTGCGCCATCCCGGCGATGCGCCTTGGCGCGAATTCTCCGCCACGCTCTACAAGGCGGGGGTCTGTTCGATGCCGGTGACCGCGCTGGTCGGCTTTCTCATCGGCGTCGTGCTCGCTTATCTCTCGTCGCTGCAGCTGCGCCAATATGGTGCCGATGTGTTCATCGTCCACATCCTCGGCCTGGGTCTGATCCGCGAGCTCGGACCGGTGCTGGTGGCGGTGCTGGTTGCGGGCCGCTCCGGTTCGGCGATGACCGCCCAGCTCGGCGTAATGCGCGTCACCGAAGAGATCGATGCGCTGGCCGCGCTCGGCGTCTCGCGCAGCCTGCGCCTGGTGCTGCCCAAGGTGCTGGCGATGGCCATCGCCGTGCCGCTTCTCGTCGTGTGGACGACGACGATCGCCCTCATAGGCGGCATGCTCGCCGCACAATGGCAGCTCGATATCGGCACTGGCTACTTCATCGCCACGCTGCCCAGAGTCGTGCCGGAAGCCAACCTGTGGATCGGCCTGAGCAAGGGGCTGGCCTTTGGCCTCTTCATCGCCCTCATCGCCTGCCATTACGGCCTGCGTGTGCAGCCGAACACTGAAAGCCTCGCCGCCAACACCACCGCCTCGGTGGTGAGCGCGATCACCGTCGTCATCCTCATCGATGCGCTGTTCGCCATCGCCACGCGCTCGATTGGGTTGCCCAAATGACCTCGCCGCCGGTGATTGAGGTGCGCCATCTTTCCGTGCGCTATGGCGAACACTGGGTGCTGCAGGATGTATCGCTCACCGTGCAGCGCGGCGAGGTACTGGCGCTGATCGGCGGCTCGGGCAGCGGTAAGACGACGCTGCTGCGCCAGATCCTCGGCCTTGCTCGACCCGCCCAGGGCGAAGTGCGCCTGTTCGGCGAAGCGCTCTTCGGCGGCGGCCTGCGGCGCGAACAAGCGCTGCGCCGGCGCTTTGGCGTGCTCTTCCAGCATGGTGCGCTGTTCTCGGCGCTCAGCGTCTTCGACAACATTGCCTTCCCGCTGCGTGAGCTGAAGCGGCTCGACGAAGCCCTGATCCACGATCTGGTGCGGCTCAAGCTGCACCAAGTCGAACTACTGCCGCGCCACGGTGCGCTGATGCCCGCCGAACTCTCCGGCGGCATGATCAAGCGCGTTGCCCTAGCGCGCGCGCTGGCGCTCGAACCGGAATTGCTGCTGCTCGATGAGCCCACCGCCGGGCTCGACCCCGACCGCGCCACCAGCTTCGTGCGCCTGATCCGCACGCTGTGTGCCGAACTGGGCCTGACCGTCGTGCTGGTAACGCACGATCTCGACACACTGTTCGCGCTGGCCAGCGATGTTGCCGTGCTGGCTGATCGGCGCATCGTCGTCCGCGGCCCGCTGCAGCAGGTGATGCAATCCGGGCACCCCCTCGTGCGCCACGCCCCGGCCCGCGCCCGCTATACCCCAGCGGAGGCCGCCTGATGGAAAGCCGCGCCCACGCACTGGCCGCCGGCCTGTTCGTGCTGCTGCTCGGCATCGGGGCGGCCTATGCGGTATGGAAATTCGGCCAGCGCGGCATGCGCCCGGACGTCTACCTCCTCACCACCCCCGGCAACGTCATCGGCCTGAACGTCGAAGCCATCGTGCGCTATCGCGGCATCCGCGCCGGCAAAGTAACCCGCATCGAGCAAGACGCGCAGGATGCCCGCCTGCTGCTCGTGCGCATCGAGCTCGATCCACGCTTTCGTCTAACGCGCGCCACCACCGCCCGCCTCGGCCATCAAGGCATGACCGGCCTGGCCTATGTGCTGCTCGAAGACCCCGGCACGAGCAACGAAATACTCGACGGCCAGGCCGACCCGCCGGCGCGCCTGCCGCTGCGTCCCAGCCTGATCGAAACCCTCGGCCAGCAAGCAGAGAACATCGGCAGCCGCGCCGGTGAAGTGCTCGCCCGGCTGGAACGCCTGCTCGACGAAGACAACGCCCGCAACCTCGACCGCCTGCTCGAAAACACCGCCCACGCCGCCGCAGCGCTGCGCCAACTGCCGGCCACCCTCGCCACGCTGCGCACCGCCCTCGACCGCCTGCTCAGCACGCACAACCTGCGCCGCATCGAAACAACGCTCGAGCACCTCGAACAAACCGCCGGCCAAAGCACGCTGCTGGTGCAAGAAGCGCGCGGACTCATCGCCGCGCTCGCAACGCTCACCGCCCGGCTCGATGCGCTGGCCGCCAGCGGCGACGAAGCAGTGAATGGCGAACTGCTGCCCCGCAGCGTGGCGCTGCTCACCGAACTGCACACCAGCAGCCAGCGCCTCGACCGCCTGCTCGCCACACTCGAAACCGCACCCCAAGCACTTCTCTTCGGCCCGCCCCCCCTCCCCCCCGGCCCAGGCGAAGCCGGATTCATCGTCCCCCATCCGCCACCGCCCACCGCCCACCGCCCATCGCATGAAACCCCTCTTCCTCCTCCCCGCTAGCGCAGCATTGCTCGCCGGCTGCCTGCCCGGCGCCGGGCCGGCCCTCGAAATCGCCGAACACGACCTGCCGGCCATCGCCATCGGCACCGCGCCGGCGCTGGCCATCGATACCGTCCGCGTCGAAGCTGCCTCCTGGCTCGCCGAAACCAGCATCGGCTACCGCCTGAAATACGCCGAAGCCAGCCGGCGGCACGCCTACGCCCACAGCCGCTGGGCCGCACCGCCCGCCGAGCTGGTCGAACGCGCGCTGATGCGCACCCTCATCGAAAGTCAGCCCGGTCAGCACGGCGGCTGCCGTCTCCACATCGTCCTCACCGAATTCGCCCAGGAATACACCCACCCGGAACACAGCAGCTTCACCATCGAAGCGCGCGCCACGCTGCTGCCGGCACGCGGCGAACGCGCGCTAGCGCGCCGCGTCTTCAACCAGCGCAGCGCCGCACCGCGCCCCAATGCCGCCGGCGGCATCCAAGCCGCCCGGACCAGCCTGCAAGCGCTGGCCGAAGACATGCTGCACCACTGGCTGGCCGAACTGCGCGCCGAGCGGCCACACCTCGCCGCCCGCTGCCGCAGCGAAGAGAACGGACGATGAAACTGCTCGTCGCACTCAAACGCGTCCCCGACCCCGCTTGGGCCGTGCACCTCGATGCCGCCGGCAACCTCGATACCGCCCAAGCGCCCTGGGTGATGAACCCCTACGACGAAATAGCGCTCGCCGCCGCGCTGCGCCTGAAAGAAACCGGCGCCGCACACGAGCTCCTCGCCGTCACCTGCGGCCCAGCCGGCTGCCTCGACATCCTGCGCACCGCGCTAGCCCTCGGTGCCGACCGCGCACATCACATCGCCAGCGAAACCGCACCCGAACCGCTCACCACCGCCCGCCTGCTCGCCGCCCTCATCCGCCGCGAAGCCATCGACCTCGTCCTGCTTGGCAAACAAGCCAGCGACAGCGACGCCGGCCTCACCGGCCCACTGCTCGCTGGACTGCTCGGCTGGCCCCAAGCCACGGCAGTCATCGCCCTGCAGCGCGAAGAAGACAGCCTGATCGCCTGCGAACAGCGCGAACACAGCACCATCCGCCTGCGCCTGTGCCTGCCGGCAGTAATCACCACCGATCTGCGCCTCGATCAGCCGCGCTACGCCAGCCTGCCCAACCTACTGCGCGCCCGGCGCATGCCCATCGCCAGCACCACCGCCGCCGAACTGGCCATCGACCCCACGCCAAGCCTGCAAACGCTGCAACGCAAACCGCCGCCCCCCAGGCCAGCCGGTGTGCGCGTGCGCGACGTTAGCGAACTCATCGCCCGGCTCGAAGCCGCTGGCATACGCCAGCTCGCCGCCGGTGGCACACTGACCCACCCCGCGGACGCGCCCCCGTTCACCCCCCACCCGCCACGGCCCACCGTCCTGACCGAGCTGACTTTCGCCCCCCCCGGCCTCGACCCCAACCCACCGTCCCCGCGGCCACTGCTCATCCTCACTGCCCCCCACCCCCTGACCACCGACCCCCGCCCACTCATCACCGCCGGCCGCACATTCGCCCCACGCGTCGATCTGCTGCTGGCCGGCGAAACCGCCGCAGCCCACCAAGCCGCCCAGCTCGCCGGGGTGGAACGGGTGCTGCACATCGCCGGCGAAGCCGCAGACGACATCGCCGCCCTCGCCCACCTAATCGCCCAGCTGCACGCGCAGCGGCGCTATAGCCACATCCTCGCCCCAGCGCAAGCCAGCGGACGGGCCATCATCGGCCGGCTCGGCGGCCTGCTGCAGCAACAGCCGGTGCATGACGTGCTCGCCATCCCCGCCGCCGACACCTTCATCCAGCCACACCACGCCGGCACCCTCCACGCCCACGTGCGCACCACCGCCCCCTGCACCCTGCTCACCGTGCGCTGCGGCCACTTCGCCGCCGTCGGCCGGCGCAGCGGCCCGCCGGCCCACATCGAAAGCCACACACTGTCCGAAACAGACCAACGCGCCCAAATCATCGACCGCACCGCCACAGCCGGCAGCGAACTGGTCAGCGCGCGCATCGTCATCGCCGGCGGCCGCGGCCTCGGCACAAAAGCCAACTTCGACCGCCTGCTCGCCCCGCTCGCCGCAGCCCTCGGCGGCGCCCTCGCCGCAACACGCTCCGCCGTCGAAGCCGGCATCGCCCCGGCGGAACGGCTCGTCGGCCAAAGCGGCCAGCGCATCGCCCCGGCGCTCTATCTGGCCGTCGGTGTCTCCGGCGCCGTGCAACACCTGGCCGGCATCGACGGCCAAGCCCTCATCGTCGCCATCGACAAAGACGCCGAAGCCCCGATCCACCGCATCGCCGACCTATCGCTGGTCGCCGACCTCTTCACCGCCGTGCCGGAACTGCTGGCGCGCTGGTCGCGATGAGCTACCCCGACGGCCTACTCCCCGACCGCTGGGCCTACGCCGCCTGGCCGCTGCTCACCTTCCTCGGGCTATGGAGCATTCGCCTCGCCCCCTGGTCGCGCCTGCTCCAGCAAGGCCGGCTGCATGCCTGGCTCGGCGCCATCGTCGTACTCACGCTGATGTGGAGCATGAACGTCGACAGCAAACCGGGCCTAACCCTGCACCTGCTCGGCGCGACGACGCTGACGCTGATGTTTGGCCGTGCGCTCGCCATCCTCGGCCTCGCCATCGTGCTCGCCGCCGTCACGCTGAACGGCACACTGGCCGGCGCCCCCGGCAGCATGGGCTGGCAAACCTACGCCCTCGAACTGCTCGCCACCGCCGCCTTCCCGGTCCTCGTCAGCCATGCGCTATGGCGAGCCAGCGAACGCTGGCTGCCGGCCAACCTCTTCATCTACCTCTTCGTCGCCGTCTTCCTCGGCGCCGCACTAACCATGATCGCCACCGGCCTCCTCACCACCAGCCTGCTCTGGCTGGCCGGCATCTACACCTGGGCCGAACTGATGGAAGACTACTTCCCCTATTACCTGCTGCTCGCCTTCGCCGAAGCCTGGCTCAACGGCGCCGCAATGACCCTGATGGTGATCTACACCCCGCACTGGGTGGTGAGCTTCGACGATGGAAGATATTTGGGGCGCAGGTGAGGGAGGGTCGATGGTTGCTCACCGGCCAGCCAGCACATGGCCAAGGGCCTCGATCACCCTCTCCGGCGCAAAAGGCTTGAGGATGTAACCGCTCGCGCCCGCCTTCGCCGCCGCCAATACCCGCTCGCGCCCGGCGCGCGCCGTAACCATCAGCACCCTGCTCTGCGGACTCCCCGCGCGGAGCTGCGGCAAGGCGGTCAAGCCATCCATCCCCGGCATATCGACATCCAGGCAAACCACCTGCGGCCGCCAGCGCGCCACGACTTCGATCGCCTCCCGACCATCGACTGCTTCGCCAACCACCTCGATCTGCGCGTGATCGAGAATGGCGCAAAGCAGTCGGCGCATCGTCGCACTGTCATCGACGACGACAGCCCGCGCCCGGGCCGGCAGCAGACTCACCTGCCCATCCGGCGCCGCGACGCACTTCACCCGATGGCGACGGAAGAGCAGCTGTGCCCACCGCACCTGATCGATGACCGCGATAACCTGTCCGGGACTGAACGGCTTGCGCAGAAACCCCGCCGCACCACATTCGGCAGCCCGCGCTTCGAGCTCGGCATCGTTACTGCCCGTGATCATCACCACCGCTACCTCGGGGTGGCTGGCGCGCAGCGTATTGAGCAGGGCGAGGCCGTTTTGATCGGGCAGGTAGTAATCCAGACAGACGATGTCCGGCCGCAGACGATCGATCGTCGGCAGCAGTGGTGTGCCGCTGGCCAGCTCGCCGATCAATGCATAACCACTGCTTTGCAACAACGCGCGCATTGCCAGCCGGAAGGCCGGTGCATCGTCGACGACGAGCAAGCGCGTGTTGCGTCGTTCGTCAGCGTTCATCTCTCGCTACTCGCGATCCGAAATGGGGGCGGTCAGGGCAACAGATCCTCGCCACGCAGCACGGCCTCCGGCGCCGCCAGCGGCGAAACTTCTTCGCTGGCGAGTAGGATGCGCCGCTCGCGGTAGTCTTCGCCGAAGGGCATGCGGCAGACTTCGCGCGTGCCGGCGGCCACGTCGAGCAACCAGTATTCCGCGATGCCGGCGCGCGCATGGGCGTTCAGCTTGCGGCCACGATATGTCCGGCTCCGGCTCGGAATCGGGCGACAGCGGCAACTGGACACGCACGCGAACAGCCCGGCCTCGATCATGCGCTCGTCGCGCTCGCGGCTGAAGCGGAAATTTTCAGCACTTCATCGATGGCGCCCATCACTGCCTTCCCATGTTGGGCCGTTCAATCCCGGAAATTGCCGTAAGCCAGCGGGTAATCGCTGACCTCCTTCTTCACCAGCGCGATGGCCGCCTGCAAGTCGTCGCGCTTGGCACCGCTGACACGCACTGCATCGCCCTGGATGGTCGCCTGCAGTTTGAGCTTCGAATCTTTGATCATCTTGACGATTTTCTTACCCAGCTCCTGCTCGATGCCGACCTTGATCTTCAATACCTGCCTGGCCTTGTTGCCGGAAATCGATTCGATCTTGCCATCTTCGAGACGCTTGGTGCTTTCGCGCTGCTTCTTCTCCAGTTCGGGGTAGAGAATGTCCTTGATCTGGCCGAGCTGGAATTCGGAATCGCCGTAGAGCGTGATCGTCTTTTCCTTTTCGTCCAGCTCGACGCGCGCCGAGGTACCCTTGAAATCGTAGCGATTGCCGATCTGGCGGCCGGCGACATCGACGGCATTCTTCAGTGCCACCATGTCGGCCTCGGAAGTGATGTCGAACGAAGGCATGGCGACACTCCCTCAGAAATGGCAGATGTAGTGCCAGGGCTCGCCGCTCACTTCGACCTCGAAGAACGATTCGCCCGGTACGCTGAAGCTCCCCCCCTCACCGCAGTCCTGCCAGGCGCCGCCGGCGATGCGGTAACGGCAGCGGCCGGCGACGGTCTGCATGATTTCCGCCGACTTGGTGTCGAAACGCAAGGTCGCGGGGAGGATGACGCCGACGCTCTTCTTCGAGCCATCGGCCAGCTCGATGGTGTGACTGACGCATTTGCCATCGAAATAGACGTTGGCGCGTGTCCGCACCGCGACGTTGTCGAAACGTTCCATGATTCAAATCCCCCACACTTTCTGGATGATGGCCTTGGCGACGAAGCCGAGCATGCCGAAGGCCAGGACGAAGAACAGGATGAAGGTGCCCATCTTGCCCGCCTTCGAGCGATAGGCCAGCTCACCAATGATGAATAGCATGTAGAGCATGAAGGCCGTGAGCCCGATGGTCATGCCAAACTCGGCCACCTGCTCTTCGGAAAAACCGAACATCAGCGCTCCCCACTGCGTTTGATGTGCGCGTTGGCCGCGATACGCATGCGCAGGGCGTTGAGCTTGATGAAGCCGGCGGCATCTTTCTGATCGTAAGCGCCAGCATCGTCCTCGAAGGTGGCGATGGCCGGATCGAAGAGCGAATCGGTCTTCGAATCGCGCGCCAGCACGCTGACCGAGCCTTTGTAGAGCTTGAGCCTCACCCAGCCACTGACGTTCTGCTGGGTGTGATCGATCAGCACCTGCAAGGCGCGGCGCTCCGGACTCCACCAGTAACCGTTGTAGATCAGGCTGGCATAGCGCGGCATCAGGTCGTCTTTCAGGTGGGCGACTTCGCGGTCGAGGCAGACCGATTCGATGGCGCGGTGCGCCTTGAGCAGGATCGTGCCACCGGGGGTTTCGTAACAACCACGCGACTTCATGCCGACGTAGCGGTTCTCGACCAGATCGAGCCGGCCAATGCCGTGCGTGCCACCGAGGCGATTCAGTTCGGCCAGCAATTCGTGCGCCGGCAGCCGGCGACCGTCGAGCGCCACCGCATCGCCCTTCTCGAATTCGAGGGCGATCGTCTGCGGCGCATCGGGCGCTTTCTCGGGCGACACCGTCCAGCGCCACATGCTCTCCTCGGCTTCGGCCGACGGGTCTTCCAGGTGGCGGCCTTCGTAGGAGATGTGCAGCAGATTGGCATCCATCGAATAAGGCGAACCGCCCTGTTTGTGCTTCATCTCGACCGGGATGCCATGTGCTTCGGCATAGGCGAGCAGCTTCTCGCGCGAAAGCAGATCCCATTCGCGCCAGGGTGCGATGATCTTGACGTTGGGCATCAGCGCATAGGCGCCCAGCTCGAAGCGCACCTGATCGTTGCCCTTGCCGGTCGCGCCGTGGGCAATGGCATCGGCGCCGGTGGCGCGCGCGATCTCCACCAGCCGCTTGGCGATCAGGGGGCGGGCGATCGAGGTGCCGAGCAGGTATTCACCTTCATAGATCGTGTTGGCGCGGAACATCGGAAAGACGAAATCGCGCACGAATTCCTCGCGCAGATCGTCGATGAAGATGTTTTCCGCCTTGACGCCGCACTTCAGCGCTTTCTGCCGCGCCGGCTCCAGCTCTTCCCCCTGCCCCAGATCGGCGGTAAAGGTGACCACCTCGCAGCGATAGGTGTCCTGCAACCATTTGAGGATCACCGACGTATCCAGCCCGCCCGAGTAAGCGAGCACCACCTTGTTGATTAGACTCATCGAACTTCCTTGGTTGGTGTAAGGAAACGCGGGCAAAGCCGCGAGCGGGAAAACCTGCGGGGCGCTGCACTCGGCGCCCCCCGCCCGTCGATATCGGTGGGCGAGGAAGCGAGCGCGACGCCATGCTGCCCCCGGTTGCGCTCCGTTCCGCGTCACAACCGCCGTGCCGACGGCACTGACTTTCGTCATCGGCGAGGCTTTTCTCCCCCTTACGCCAGGGCGGCGACAGGACAGCCGGAATTGTAGAGCGTGCCGGGCGACGAAGGCATAGCGCGTGGCGCGCAGATTCACCCGGTGCTGCAGTCTCTCCCCCCGATTTTCACCCTGCTCACCGGCCGCCGCCCCGGCTAGAAGCGGGCCGTGTCTGACGACAGACGCGCCATCGGCGAAACATCGCGCCCGACCCGTCGCGCGCACCGCCTCTTCGGCCTTCTTCGGCCCGGCGTTCTCGCCGATCTTCCCTCCCCGATACGCGGAACAGAGGCCGATTCCGGCCGCTTTTTCCGGTCCGGCGGCATGTCGTTCAGGCCCGGCATTCGCTTGCCGGGCCGCATTGCCGTTCGCTCCGGCCGCAAACGGCCAAAGGCCATCCCCGGCGCGGCAAGCCTTGCCGGCGATACGGCAAATGATGCGCCGCTTGCCGGCCGCGCGGCGGAAAAAGCGCCCGAGGAGCGGTTTTACCGGCTTTTTCCCACGTGGCACATCGCTTGCAGTAAGGGAGGCAAGCCGATCCCGCAATGATGACCGGAAGCCATCCGGGACAGGCGTCCCAATCCGCCCGATGCGAAGGAGATGAAAAATGCCGCAAATCATCAACACCAACGTTGCCTCGCTCAATACGCAACGCCAATTGAACCGTTCGCAGCTCGACCTTTCGGTATCGCTGCAACGCCTCTCCTCCGGTCTGCGCATCAACAGCGCCAAGGACGATGCCGCCGGTCTGGCCATTTCGGAACGCTTCACGACGCAAATCCGCGGCCTAAACCAGGCGCGGCGCAACGCCAATGACGGCATCTCGCTGTCGCAGACCGCCGAAGGCGCGCTGCAATCGACCGCCGACATCCTGCAGCGTATCCGCGAACTGGCCGTGCAATCGGCCAACGCCACCAACTCGGCCGGCGATCGCGCCGCGCTCAATGCCGAAGTGCAACAGCTGACGCAGGAGTTGCAACGCATCGCTACCGCGACTGAATTCAACGGCCTGAAGCTGCTCGACGGTTCCTTCACCGCCGCCCAGTTCCAGGTCGGCGCCAATGCCAACCAGACCATCACCGCCACTTCGGGCAACTTCCAGGTGCAGGCCTATGGCAATTACCGCATCGGCGGCCTGGTAGCGACGACCGCCAACGGCCCGGGCGATCTGGTCGCCGGTTCGCAGGCTGATGGCTATCTGGTGCGCTTCGGCGCCAACGATACCTCGGTGATCACCACCGGTGAGCCACCACCGGGGTTGCTGGTCTCGAGCGCCTTCGGTTCCTACAACGTCTCCTATCCGCCCAATGCCAGCGCCGAACAGGTCGCCGCCGCAATCAACCAGAAAGAAACGGGTCTGCGCGCCTCGGCCATCACAACCTTCATTCTCGGCGCCGACGATGCCGGCTCCGGCGCCCTCGGCTTCCAGCAACAGACGGCCTATACCTTCCTGCTCGCCACCGACACCTCGGTGCCCGGTTCCGATCCGAGCTCGTACACGGTGATCTCATTCTCGGTCGGCGGCTCGCCCGGCGGCGGCCCGGTGAATAACACCGACCAGCTCAATTCGGCCGTGCAGGCCTTCAACGACGTCGCCGGCAAGACCGGTTTCGTGGCCAAGATCGTCAAGACCGACATGGGTTCTTTCGGTCTGCAGATCACCAACGAGGCCGGCAAGGATCTGCGCATCATCAACAACTCACTCACCGGCAACGATCTGGCCATCGAGGACGTCTCGGTGGTCGATAACGATCCGAATGCCTATGTCAACGCCACCTCGGCAACGATGACCGCCGCGAACAACCTCACCGCCTGGTCGGCCGTCGATGCGACATGGATCACCGGTCAGGTCGTCCTCGATTCGGACAAGTCGTTCTCGATCTCCACGACGACGGCCGAGTTCTGGGGCATCAACGGCGGCGTAGCCGGCACTTTCTCGGGTCAGTTGCAGTCGGTAGACAGACTGGACATCAGCACCGTCGATGCTTCGCTCCGCACGCTGGCGATGGTCGATTCGGCGCTCGCCGCCGTCAATGGCCAGCGCGCGCGTTATGGCGCCCTGCAGGCGCGTTTCGAAAGCACGATCTCCAACCTCGAAATCACCTCGGAAAACCTCTCGGCTTCGCGCTCGCGCATCCGCGATGCCGACTTCGCCGCCGAAACCGCAGCGCTGACGCGAGCGCAGATTCTGCAGCAGGCCGGCACGGCGATGCTGGCCCAGGCCAACTCGATTCCGCGCAACGTGCTGCAGCTGCTGCAAGGCTGATCAGCCGCGGTCACCTCAGGCCGCGACGATCGCTCGGGCGGTGCGGTGGCCGAAAGTCAGTCCCGCCGGCACGGCGGGGTTCGGGCGAGCTTGCCGGTTCCGTTCTTCCGGGCGGAACCGGTTTTTTCATCGCTCAGCCCGCCTTTCCGACCGGCAAACCAATCCTCGAACGGCAGGCGAGCGGCGGCCACAATGCGCCCCGGGCGGACATAAAATGCACCTCCCTCCCGATCCGCATGCAGCCGATGTCCTCTACCACCGTGCGCAACGTGCGTTGTCCGATCTGTGGCCGAAGCGTGCGTTGGGAGCCGGCCAGCCGCTTTCGTCCTTTCTGTTCCGAGCGTTGCCGGCTGATCGATCTCGGCGCCTGGGCGGCCGGGGAATATCGCCTGCCGGGAAACGATTCCGTCGGCGAGGGCGAGGCCGCATCGCCGATCGGCTCCCTCGATGACGACCGCCGTACGGACTGAGGAGAGGGTCGGCAAAAACCGTCCGAGCGGCCCGAGGACGAGACCGGCGGAACGCAGCGACCACAGCCGATCGACTGGCGAGCGAGCGCAGCCGCGATTTCGGCGCTGGCTGACCTTGAGAAACGCTGAATATTCCCAGCGTTTCCGCAGCGGCTCTGATCGAGGCGGCGGAAAGTCTTCCCCACTTTCTCCGTAACGATGGCCTCCAGGCGGCGATTCACCGCCAGAGTCTCCAGTTGGAACAATAGCCTCGCCCGTCGCTCGCCGCTAGTTTCGGCAAAAAGCCGTGCGAGGATGGACTCGCCGAGCTCCTCGCCCGTCCGGTCCGTCGCTTGGCAGAGCACGGCCAACACCGCCGCTTCCGGCTCCGACGCGGCGAGCAGTTGCCAGCAATCGATCGAGCGCATGTCGATCAGGCGATAGCCATAGCGGAAGTGGACGAATTCGATCTGCGGCGCAAGACGGCATGATGGCTCTTCGCCAAAGTAGATCGCCGTCTGGTCGATGCGCCGCCCCGGATAGCGCTCGGCCAGCAGGGCGGCGGTGAGCAGCATGCGCGCTTGAAAATTCGCCTCGTTCTGCCGTTGCGCTTCGACGTGATGAATGTACGGCTCTGCGCCTGCAGCGGGAATCACTTCGAGCAATAGATCGGCGCGGCGTTCGAGTACCTTGGGCAACTGTGTATCGATCCGCTGCACCGTGGCGATGGGTTGATGAAGCACGAAGCGCAAAAAGCTGGCGCCGAGATCGGCGAGCACGCTCCGGATGACGCGATCGTTGCTGTGCGGTGGGGTGTGGCAGGCATGGCGGGGCGATGTCAGGGTGAGCGCGCGGCGCCCGCTCAGCGCGGTTCAGCGGCGCGCGGCTCTGTTGGCGGCCGGTGCCCTTTGCTGCACGGCAGCCGATGATGCAGCGTCACCTTGGCCATCAGGTGGGCCGAGACCGGGGCGGTGATGAACAGAAAAAGCGTGACGAGCAGCTCGTGCAGGCTCAGCTCGCCTTGGGCGCTGAAGAAGAGCAGCGAGGCGATGAGCAGGCAGCCCACGCCGAGCGTCGTCGCCTTGGTCGGCGCATGCAGCCGGGTGAAGAAATCGTCGAGGCGCACGAGGCCGAGCGAGCCGATGAAGGTGAAGAGCGCGCCGACGAGGATGAGCAGCGAAAGCAAAAGTTCGAACATCGCTTCACTCGATGATGTCGCCGCGCAGCTGATACTTGCACAGCGCGACGGTGCCGATGAAGCCCATCAGCGCGATGAGCAGCGCCGCTTCGAAGTAAAGCGCGCTGCCGAGATGGATGCCGTGCAGCACGAGCAGCGCGATGGCGTTGATCGACAGCGTATCGAGCGCCAGGATGCGGTCGGCCACCGTCGGGCCACGCAGCAGCCGCCAGACAGTGAAGAGCAGCGCCAGCGCGATAAGGGCAAAGGCAAGGGGCAAAACTTGGCTCAGCATGCTTCCTCCGATTCGAAGACGGCTTGCAGCGGGATTTCGTAGCGAGCGCGGATCGCGGCGACAACCTTTTCCACATCCGGTGCATCGAGCGCATGCACCAGCAGGCGGCGGCGATCGGCCGACAGATGGGCCGAGACGGTGCCCGGCGTCAGGCAGATGGTGTTGGCCAGCAGGCTGATCGCTAGATCAGTGCGCAAGGCGAGCGGGTAGTCGATGAAGGCTGGCGACAGATGGCGCGGCCCGCGCAGTACGCGCCAGGCGACGGCGACGTTGGCGAGCGCAATGTCGTAAAGGACGACCGCGACAAAGCGTGCCAAAGTGGCGACGTGGCGGATACGCACCCGTTCCGGCCAGAAACGCAGCGAGAAGAGCGGGATCAGCCAGCCGAGCAGCAGGGCGAGCAGCAGGTTGCCGGCATCGAAGCTGTTTTGCAGCATCAGCCAGAGCAGCGTGAGCGTTGCCGAAAGCAACGGGTGTGGCAGCAGTTTCATCGAACGCCCTCGAGCACGGCTTCGATATAGCGCTGCGGCTGCGCCAGCTGCACGGCGGTGGCCAGCGCTTCCTGCCACAGCGGCCCGACGGCGAGCACGATGGCGAAAGTCAGTCCCATCAGCACGGCGATGGCGGCTAGCAAGGCGCGCGTCGCCGGCGCGAAGGCCACCGGCCGGGCGGCACCCACCGGCGCGAGAAAGAGCAGGCTGCCGCTGCGCATCAGCGCAATCAGCGCCATCAGGCTGCCAGCGAGCAGGATGGCCAGCACCCAGGGCGCGGCCGTGGTTTCGAGCGCGGCGCGCAGCAGCAGGAACTTGCTGACGAAGCCGGAAAAGGGTGGCAGACCGGCGATCGAAGCGGCGATGAGGACGAACAGCGCGCCGGTAAGCGCAGGCCGATCGACCGCCGCGCCTGGCCGCAACTCGTCGCCGCGATGGCGCCAAGCGCAGATCAAGCCCGCGCCGAGGAAGAAGCCCGCGGCGACGAAGGTCGAATGGGCGAAGTAAACCAGCCCGGCGGCCAGCGTCTCGAAGCCGGGCAGCGTGAAGGCGGTGATGACCGTGCCGCTCGAAGCCACGGTGAGATGCCCGATCTGGGCGCGCAGGTGTGGCGCCACCAGCGCGCCGAAGGAGCCGGCCAGCACGCTGGCCAGCGCCAGCGGCAACAGCAGATCACTGACCTGCCAGTCGGCATCGTTCAGCCCGCCGAGCAGGCTGCCGAGGCGCAAGAGTGCGTAGGCGCCCACCTTGGTCATCAGCGCGAAGAGCGCCGCCACGGGCGCGCTGGCCGCAGCATAGGTGCTCGGCAGCCACAGGTGTAGCGGCAGAAGTGCCGCCTTGAGTGCGAAGACGAGGAAGAGCAAAAGCAGCGCGGCGCGCGCCAGTCCCAGGTTCTCGGCCGGCGTCGCGGCGACGCGTACGGCCAGATCGGCCATGTTCAGCGTGCCGTAGAGGCCGTAGAGCGTGCCGACCGCGATCAGGAACAGCGAGGAGCCAGCGAGGTTGAGAACGACGAAGTGCAGGCCGGCGCGCACGCGCGTGCCACCGCCATCGCCGTGCAGCAACAGCGTGTAAGAGGCGAGCAGCAGGATTTCGAAGAAGACGAACAGGTTGAAGACGTCGCCGGTGAGGAAGGCACCGTTCAAGCCCATGAGCTGGAACTGGAACAGCGCATGGAAATGCCGGCCTGCACCATCGACACCGCCCATGGCGGCGAGCAGCACCGGCAAGGCCAACAGTGCAGTGACGAGCAGCAGAAAAGCCGCCAGCCGGTCGGCAACCAGAACGATGCCATAGGGAGCCGGCCAGTTGCCGAGCTTGTGCACCAGGATCTCGCCGGCATCGGTGGCGGCGAAGAGCCAGCCGGCCAGCGCAAGGAGCAAGAGCACGGCCAAGATCGCGATGAAGCGCTGCACGGGCAGCGCGCGCGCCGACTCGGAATGGGCGAGCGCGAGCAGCAAGCCGGCGATGAGCGGCACGAGCACCGGGGCGATGACGAGCGCGTTCATCGTTCGCCCTCGCGCGGCGGCGCATCGACGGCATCGCTGCCCAGCTTCGCCCGGCCGGCGAGCGCCAGCACGATGACGAAGGCGGTCATCGCGAAGCCGATGACGATGGCGGTCAGCACCAGCGCTTGCGGCAGCGGGTCGGTCGAGCCGGCGGCAGCGCCGACGATGGGCGGCAGACCGACAGCCAGCCGGCCGGTGACGAAGAGAAAGAGATTGACCGCGTAGGAAAGCAAAGTCAGCCCGAGGACGACGGCGAAGGAGTGCGCGCGCAGCATCAGCCAGACGCCGCAGCCGGTGAGCACGCCGATGAACAAGGCGACGAGCGCTTCCATCAGTGTTCCCCCTGCGGTTCGTCGGCCGGCGCCCGGTGCAGTTCGCCCAGATGGGCCAGGATGCCCAGCGTGGCGCCGACGACGACCAGATAGACGCCGAAATCGAAGGCCATCGCCGAGGCAAGCTCCACCTCGCCGATGAGCGGCAGATGCCAGTGGCCGAAGGTCGAGGTGAGGAAGGGATGGTCGAAGGCGAAGCTGGCGAGTCCCGTACCGCAGGCGATGGCCAGTCCGGTGCCAGCCAGCCGCGCGGCATCGACGTCGAGGCGCGCCTGCGTCCAGGCGATACCGTTGGCCAGATACTGGCTGATCAGCGCCACGGCGGTGATCAGCCCGGCGATGAAACCGCCGCCGGGCAGCTGATGGCCGCGCAGCAGGATGAAGACCGACACCAGCAGGGCAAGTGGCAGGAGCAGGCGGGCAAAGGTGGCCAGGATCACCGGATGCCGGTCGCTATCCCAGGGGCGGCCATCGGCATCGCGCTTGGGCGCTGTAAGCCTACGCCCAGCCTGCAGTTGATGCAGCAGCGCGAAGATGCCGAGCGCGGCCATGGCCAGCACGGTGATCTCGCCCATCGTATCGAAGCCGCGGAAGTCGACCAGGATGACGTTGACCACGTTGTGACCGCCGCCGCCGGGCACACTCTGTTCGACGAACCACGGGCCGATACCCGCCGGTGCCGGCCGCGTCAGCAAGCCGTAGGTGAGCGCAGACGCGCCCAGGCCGGCAGCCAGCGCCAGCGCCGCATCGCGCGCGCGCCGCCAGAGGCTTTCGCGCGGCTCGATGGCCGGCAAAAAGTAAAGCGCCAACAACAAAAGCATGATGGACACCACCTCGACCGCAAGCTGGGTGAGCGCCAGATCGGGCGCCGAGAACTTGACGAAGGTGAGCGAGACGACCAAGCCAACGGCGCTCATCAGCAAAAGTGCGACCAGCCTTTGCCGATAGAGCACGGTCATCGCCACGGTCGCAGCCAGCGCGATGAGCGCAACGGTGAGCGATAAGCCATCGATGGGCAGCAAAGCCGCCTCGCCGATGAGCGCCGCCGGCGCCGAGCTCCAGCCCAGCCAGCCGGCGAACAGCACGGCGACGAAGAAAAAGAGCAGCATGCGCGGCAATGAGCGGCCGGCGAGCAGCCCTGTGAGCGTGCGTGCACTCAGGAGCAGCGCCGCGAGCAAAAAGTCGAACAGCGCGCGCGCGTCGATGCCGCGGCCGGCGAGGCGGTCCTGCAACGCGAACAGCGGCTTGCGCCCGGCATAGAGCAGTGCGCCACCGACAAGGGCGATCAGGCTCATGATCAGCGCCGGGTTGATGCCATGCCAGATCGCCAGGCTGTAGTCGGGCAGCGGGGTCTGCAGCACCGCGCTGGCGGCGACGGCCAGCAGTGGCCCGACGATCAGGCCGGGCACGATACCGACCAGCAGGCAGAGCGCAGCGAGCACCTCGACCGGCACGCGCATCCAGCGCGGCGGCTCGTGCGGCGTATGCTCGAGGCCGACCGCCTCGCCGCCCCAGAAGACATCATGGACGAAGCGCAGCGAGTAGGCGACCGAGAAGATGCCGGCCAGCGTGGCCACCGCCGGCAGCAGCCAGTGGCTTGGGGCGAAAGTCAGCTGCAATGGGGCGGCGTAGGCTTCGGCGAAGAACATTTCTTTGGACAGGAAACCGTTCAGCAGCGGCACGCCGGCCATCGCCCCCGCCGCGACGATGGCCAGGATGGCGGTGTGAGGCATGTGATGCCACAGGCCGGCGAGCTTGCGCATGTCGCGCGTGCCGGTTTCGTGGTCGATGATGCCGGCGGCCATGAACAGGCCGGCCTTGAAGGTGGCGTGGTTGATGATGTGGAAGACGCCGGCCACGGCGGCGAGCGGCGTGCCGATGCCGAACAGCGTCGTGATCAGGCCGAGATGGCTGATCGTCGAATAGGCGAGCAGGCCCTTGAGGTCGTGCTGGAACAGGGCGATGACCGCGCCGACGAGCAGCGTCGCCAGGCCGGCCGAGGTGACCCACAGGGACCACTCGGGGGTGCCCGAGAGCGCCGGAAACAGGCGAGCGAGCAGGAAAACGCCGGCCTTGACCATCGTCGCCGAGTGCAGGTAGCTCGACACCGGCGTCGGCGCGGCCATCGCGTGCGGCAGCCAGAAATGGAAAGGAAACTGCGCCGATTTGGTGAAGATGCCGAGCAGGATGAGACCGAGGATGTACGGATAGCGTGGATCGGCGCGAATCTCGTCGCCGGCGGCCAGCACATAGCTCAGCTCGTAGCTGCCGGCGGCCTCGCCCAGCAGCAACAGACCGGCGAACATCGCCAGTCCGCCGAAGCCGGTGACGGTGAGCGCCATGCGCGCGCCGCGCCGCGCATCCTGCCGGCCGCGCCAGTAGGCGATGAGCAGGAAGGATGAGAGGCCAGTCAGTTCCCAGAAAATGAACATCTGGATGAGGTTTTCCGACAGCACGACGCCGAGCATCGAGCCCATGAACAGCAAGAGGTAGGCGTAGAGCCGCGTCAGGCTGTCCTGCGCCGACAGGTAGTAGCGGGCGTAGAGGATGACCAAAAGGCCGATGCCGAGGATCAGGCCGGCGAACATCAGTCCCAGACCGTCGAGACGGAAGACGAGGTTCAGGCCGGCATCGGGCAGCCAGCGCAGGCTTTCGATCAGGGTCTCGCCGGCGAAGACGCGCCGCGCCGGACCGAAGAGCTGCAACATCGCCGCCAGCGCGACCGCGCCGCTTGCCCAGGCAAGCAGGTTGCGGCTGCGGTCGGCGAGCAGGCCGATGAGCAAAGCGCCGAAAAACGGCGTCAGGACGGCGAGGGTCAGCGTCATGATTGGCTTCGCAGTGCGCTCAGCTCGGCGCGCAGCAGCGCCAGTTCGTTACGCAGCGCGCGCACTTCGGCGCGCAGGTCGTCCTCGATATGCGCTTGCACCTGGGCGACAGCCTCGACCGTTTCGCGGTGTTCGGCTTCGCTGTAGCTTTGCATCGCGTTGACGATGATGGCGATGAACAGGTTGAGCATCGTAAAGGTGGCGATGAGGATGAAGCTGATGAAGAACAGCCAGGCATGCGGGTGGCTTTGCATCACCGGCCGCGCGATGCCCATCGACCAGCTTTCCAGGGTCATGATTTGGAACAGCGTATAGAGCGAGCGACCAAGGTCACCGAACCACTCCGGATGCGTGGCGGCGAACAGGTTGGTGGCGATGACGGCGAAGACGTAGTAGATTAGCATGAGCACCAGGGCGATCGAACCCAGGCCCGGAATCGCGGCCAGCAGCGCGCCGACGACGCGCCGCATCGACGGCACGAGGGTCAGCACGCGCAGCACACGCAACACGCGCAGCGCGCGCAGGATCGAGAACTGGCCGGTGGCCGGCACGAGCGCAATGGCGATGACCGCGAAGTCGAACACGCTCCACGGATCGCGGAAAAAGGCCAGGCGATGCACGAACAGGCGGGCGGCGATCTCGACGACGAAGACGGACAGGATGGCCTTGTCCAACAGGTGGATCACCGCCCCGTGCTCCGCCATCAGCGTCGGCGAAGTTTCCAGGCCAAGGGTGACGGCATTGATCAGGATCAGCGCCAGGATGATGTTCTGGGTGAGGGGGTGCTCGACAAAGGCGCGCAGACGCGGGGAGGAGGCGGAGGCTGCGGGCGGAGTCGGGACGGTCGGCGAGGTCATGGAGGGGGGGGACTGCTTCGGCAGAGGTGGTCGGATCGGGGTGCAAAGGCCTTGCGCAATGCAGCAAAGCCTGTTCGTGTACGGTTTCGGCAAAAAGTTCCCGCGTTGTGGTCGTCGCGCAGGGCGGCAAACCTGCGGTAGGCGGCGGTGCGCAAATCGCGGACGAAAAAAAGCCGGGCAAGCCCGGCTTACTTGGGTCTGTCCGGGCGACCGGAGAAGCGGCCATGAGGGCCACACCATGGGCCGCGCGCGATCAGGCTGGACGGATGTTCGAGGCCTGCTTGCCCTTCGGGCCGGTGGTCACTTCGAAAGTGACGCGCTGGTTTTCGGCCAGCGACTTGAAGCCCTGGCCCTGAATGGCCGAGAAATGCGCGAACAGATCGTCACCACCGCCATCCGGCGTGATGAAGCCATAACCTTTGGAGTCGTTGAACCACTTGACGGTACCAGTTGCCATGTCGAGATTTTCCTAAAGATAAAAATGAAACACGGGTAGAGAATCCACCCGGACAGCAAAACATCAAGACCGCGGAACTGACGGGTACCGATTGCAACACTGCAGCCGAACGACCTGAGCACACTGCCTGAAATCCTGCCGATGCGCATTGTGGACGCCTTGCTGCGCGATGGCAAGAAGTATTTTCGACCGTCGGCCGGTGGGTGGCAAAGTCAGTTCGATCGCTACGGCGTCCGTTCCTCGGCTGCCATAAGTCTCGCTTCGGTGAATATAATCGCCGCCAATCGCTTTTCGGGAGGGGTTATGACTTTTCGTGCCTATCTGCTCGAGGACATCGACGGTCGCTCGCGCGGCCGGTTCGTCGATTTCGACGAGCGGCAGCTCGATCCGGGTGATGTGCTGGTGGAGGTGCGTGCTTCGAGCATCAATTACAAGGATGCGCTCGCCGCCACCGGCACGGGTCGTATCGTGCGCCGTTTGCCGTGTATCGGCGGCATCGACCTCGCCGGCGTCGTGCTGGAGAGCAGCGACGAGCGCTTCCGTGCCGGCGACATGGTGCTGGCCTGTGGTGGCGAGATCGGAGTCAGCCACCACGGCGGTTATGCCGAACGCGCCCGTCTGCCGGCCGACTGGCTGATCCCGATGCCGGCGGCGATGTCCTGTCATGAGGCGATGGCCATCGGCACGGCCGGCTTCACCGCCGCACTCGCCATCGAGCGCATGGAGCACGAGGGCCTGACGCCCGGCAAGGGGCCGGTGATCGTTTCCGGCGCCAGCGGCGGCGTCGGCTCGACGGCGATCGAGATGCTTGCCCAGCGGGGCTACCGGGTCGTCGCGCTCACCAGCAAGGAAGACAGCGACGATTTCCTGCGTCGTCTGGGAGCTTGCGAGATTCTTCAACGTTCGGCGCTCGATCTGAAGAACATCAAGCCACTCGGCAAGGCGACCTATGCCGGCGCCATTGACAATCTCGGCGGCGAGGTGCTGGCCTGGATGCTGTCGATGATGCAGCCGCAGGGCGTCGTCGCCAGCATCGGACTGGCTGCGGGCATGCACCTGGCGACAACCGTGGCCCCCTTCATCCTGCGCGGCGTGGCGCTGCTCGGCATCGATTCGGTGGGTTGTGCCCACGAAGTACGGCAGGCGATCTGGCAACGTCTGGCCGGCGAACTCAGGCCGCGTCAGGTGATCGACAGCGCGCGCATCATCCCGTTCGACGCCTTGCCTGCCGCCTTCGATGATTTCATCGCCGGGCGGGTGCGTGGGCGCACCGTGGTGCGCATCGGCGAGCTCTGATGCTCCGGCCGGGTTACATCGTTTCGCCGACCACGCCCTCTTTCGAGCCGGAGTGCTGAACATGGACGCCCAGACGAGCTTGCCGCGCGTGTTGCTGGTCGACGATTCGCGCATCGTGCGCGCTTCGATCGTCAAGCGCATCGGCGAACATTATTCCCTCCACGAGGAAGGCGACGGCGAAGCCGGCTGGCAGGCGTTGCAGACCGACGAGGCAGTCCAGCTCGTCATCTCCGACCTGTCGATGCCGCGCCTCGATGGGTATGGTTTTCTGGCGCGCATCCGCGCCAGCGAGGTGCGCCGTATCCGCGAACTGCCGGTGATCATCATCTCCGGCGAAGAGGACGAAGAATCGGTGCGCCGGGCGCGCGAGGCCGGCGCTTCGGATTTCATCACCAAGGGTACCGGCACGGCCGAGCTGCTCGCCCGTCTCGATACGCTGATCAAACTGGCGCAGAGCAATGCGGCGCTCGCCCAGGCCGAGGCGCTCACTGGTCTCGATGCCGCTACCGGCCTGCCCGGCCGCGAATTGCTGTTGCGTCAGGGCGGCGGCATGCTGTCGCATGCCCGGCGCACTGGCGGCCAGGTTTGCGCGCTCGTCATCGGCCTTGATCAGGCAGCGCGTCTTGGGGCGGCGAGCGAGCGGGTCATCGTGCATATCGCCAAAGCCCTGCAAAGCCGTCTGCGCCAGGAAGACGTGCTCGGCCGCTGGGCGCCGGCCTCATTGGCCATCGTCACGCAGTGTGCGGAAAGCCAAGCGCACGCGCTCGCCGAGCGCCTGTGTCAGGGCATCGCCGCCCAGGCACGCTTGCAGACCGCCAGCGGCGAAATCCCGCTCAGCGTCAGCATCGGCGTCGCCCGCTATCCTGGGCCGGAACGGCCGAGCGATGACGACGCCCAGGGCCTGATGGCGCTCGCCGAGTTGCGCCAGCGTCAGGCGCTGTCAGCTGGCGGCAATCGCGTCGAGGCTGGAGCCAGCGCTGCGCCGCCCATCCACGGCAACGAATCGATCGATGCGGTGTTGAGCGAGCTGGCCAAAGGTGGTCTCGCTCTTCCCGCTGCACGGCTCGACCGCCTGGCCTTGCGGCTTCTGCCGCTGATGCGGCTGATGCAGCAGCATTACGGTCTTGATCTCGGCGTTGCAGCGCTGGAACGACGTTTCGAGGAACCATAACCATTACTGACCGGAGGGAGTAAAACCGATGAGCGCCTATCAGCCGTTCTATCGCCGTTCGATCGATGAGCCGGAGGCCTTCTGGCTGGAGCAGGCCGCGCTGGTGAGCTGGCAGAAGCCGCCCGAGCGCGCCTGCGACTTCAGCCGGCCGCCATTTGCCAAATGGTTCGTCGGCGGCTTGACCAATCTCTGTCACAACGCCGTCGACCGCCATGCCGCCGAACGGCCCGAAGCACGCGCGCTCATCTATGTGTCGACCGAAACCGGCGAGGAGCGCATCTACAGTTTCGCCGAACTGAAGACTGAAGTGATGCGCATGGCGGCGATCATGCGCTCGCTCGGTGTCGGCAAGGGCGACCGGGTGATCATCTACATGCCGATGATTCCCGAGGCCGCCTTCGCCATGCTGGCCTGCGCGCGCATCGGCGCCATCCATTCGGTCGTCTTCGGTGGTTTCGCCGCCGGTTCGCTGGCGACGCGCATCGACGATGCGCAGCCGAAGCTGATCGTCTCGGCCGATGCCGGCATGCGCGGCGGCCGCGCCGTGCATTACAAGCACCTGCTCGACGAAGCGATCCAGCTCGCCCACACCCGGCCCGAGAAGGTGCTGATGGTCGATCGCGGCATCGACAAGGACTTCGCGCGTATCGAAGGGCGCGACGTCGATTACGCCACGCTGCGCGCGCAGCACCTCGACGCACAGGTCGATTGCACCTGGCTCGAATCCTCGGAACCGTCGTACATCCTCTACACCTCCGGCACGACCGGCAAGCCCAAAGGTGTGCAGCGCGACACCGGCGGCTATGCCGTCGCGCTCGCCGCGTCGATGAAATACATCTACACCGGCTTTGCCGGCGAGACGATGTTGACCACCTCGGACATCGGCTGGGTGGTCGGGCACAGCTATATCATTTACGGACCGCTGATCGCCGGCATGGCGACGATCATGTACGAAGGTACGCCGATCCGCCCCGATGCCGGCATCTGGTGGAGCCTGGTCGAGAAATACAGGGTCAACGTCATGTTCTCGGCGCCGACGGCGATCCGCGTGCTGAAAAAGCAGGATCCGGCCTATCTGCACAAATACGATCTTTCCTCGCTCAAGCATCTCTTCCTTGCCGGCGAGCCGCTCGATCAGCCGACGCACGAATGGATCATGAGCGAACTGAAGCTGCCGGTGATCGACAACTACTGGCAGACCGAGACCGGCTGGCCGATGCTGGCCACCGTGCGCGGCGTCGAAGAGACGAAGATCAAGTTCGGCACGCCGGCCTTTCCGGTCTATGGCTACAACCTGAAGATCTTCCGCGAGGACGGCAGCGAGTGCGCGCCAAACGAAAAGGGCATCGTCGGCGTCATCCCGCCGCTGCCGCCTGGCTGCCTGAGCACGATCTGGGGCGATGACGAACGGTTCGTGCGCACCTATTTCTCGCTGTTCAAGGAGCCGCTGGTCTATTCCTCCTTCGACTGGGGCATCCGCGACGAGGAGGGTTATCACTACATCCTCGGTCGCACCGACGATGTCATCAACGTCGCCGGCCACCGGCTCGGTACGCGCGAGATCGAGGAAGCGGTGCAGGCCCATCCGGCCATCGCCGAAGTCGCCGTGGTCGGTGTGCAGGATGCACTCAAGGGCCAGGAGCCGATGGCCTTCGCGGTCGTCAAGGATCCCGCGCAGATCGCCACGCCCGAGCTGCGCGCCGCGTTGGAAGCCGAGGTGAAGAAGACCGTCGATGGCCTGCTTGGCGCCATCGCCCGGCCCAAGCACGTCCATTTCGTCACCGGTTTGCCGAAGACGCGCTCGGGCAAGATGCTGCGCCGTTCGATCCAGGCGCTGGCCGAAGGCCGCGATCCGGGCGATCTGACGACGCTCGACGATCCGACGACGCTGGAACAGATCCGCCAGGCGCTGGCCGCTGGTTAGACCGGCCCGCGCTTACGGCGGGGCTGCGAAAGTCAGCCCCGCCGGCACGGCGTCACGAGGCCGACCGGCGTTCAGTCGCATAGTTTGCGTTCAAGGGCGAAGCGGATCAGCTCGGCGATGTCGACCAGCGCGACGCCGCTGGCGCCGGGCATCGACAGATCGAGGGTGAGCAGATCCGCCTCCTGCCCCGTCACCGCGGCCAGCGCGCTCGCCGCATCCTCGGCCTCGGCCAGCACTTCGATGTTGCCGAACGAAGCGAGCATGCGCACGAGTCCGGCGCGAAACAGGCGATGGTCGTCAGCGACGATGATGCGCGTCTTCTGCAGGATCATCGAAATGACTCCTCGGTGGGGGCAGCCTGCGTCGCGGGCAGCGGCAGGATCCGCGTCACGGTCACCCCTTGCCCGGGCGGCCCGGTGACGGTCAGCGTGCCGCCGATGTTCTCGGCCCGCTCACGCATGCCGATGAGGTCAAAGCGGATGCCCTCGTCCGTTTCTTCGGTGGGCAGACCACGACCATTGTCGCGCACGCTCAGGCGCAAAGTGTGGCCGATCAGCCACTGGCCGCCGCCGACGAGCGCGCGTCCGGCGAGCACGCCGGTCCGCACCAGACCGCCGCTGCCCAGCGTCAGGCTCGGTCGCACGCCCTCGATGTCGCCACCGGAGTAAAGCACGGCATTGGCGACGCCGAACAGCGCGTTGCTCCCATACAGTGCCGACGCCGGGCCGGGCACGAACTCGAGCTGCTTGACCTAGGCGAGTTCGATTGGCGCCTCGCTGCCGATCGCCGCCGTGTCGTAGAGCGGATTATTGCGGCGCACGCCATCTTGCAGCAGCAGCAGGCACGTGTTGTAGTCGCCCGGCCGCATCAGGCCGCGCACGCCCAGATACTGGGAGTCGTATTCGTCGTTCAGCTGCACGCCGCGCAGGCTGGCCAGCGCTTCGCCAAGCGAACGGAAACCGTAGCGGGCAAGGTCCTCGGCCGGCAGCACCGAGACGGCGGCCGGCGCATCGAGCAGGCTTTGCGCATGGCGCGAGGCGCTCTCGACCTCGACCGCCAGCAGTGCCGCCAGTTCGCTTGCCTGTGGCGCGGCTATTTCATTCGCCCATACGAAGTTCGCGGCCACGAACCCGCCCAAGATGAGCGCCAACGATCTTCTCATCATGACCTCTCGGCCCTCTCGTTGCCGTTCACGCTTCGCTCAGCCGGCCATCGATCAGCTCGAGCACGCGGTCGCAGCGGCGGGCAAGCTGTTCATCGTGCGTCACGACCACGACGCTCGCCTGTTCGCCGACCGCGAGCATCAGCGCGAAGACGGCGCTGGCCGTGGCGCGGTCGAGATTTCCGGTCGGCTCATCGGCGAGCAGACAAGCCGGGCGCGTGACGCGCGCGCGCGCGATGGCCACGCGCTGACGCTCGCCGCCGGAGAGCTCGGCTGGCCGGTGGTGCAGGCGATGACCGAGACCAACCTCTTCGAGCGCTGCGCGCGCCGCCGCCAGCGCCGCCATGCGACCGAGGCGGCGGATGCGCAACGGCATGGCCACGTTTTCGAGGGCTGTGAATTCCGGTAACAGGTGATGGAACTGATAGACGAAGCCGAGCGCCGCATTGCGCAGCTGCCCGCGTTCGGCTTCGCTCGCGAGCGCCAAATCGCGACTGAGCAGCCTCACCTCGCCGCCGCTCGGCCGATCGAGGCCGCCGAGCAGATGCAATAAAGTGCTCTTACCCGAGCCGGAAGCGCCGACGATGGCGATACGTTCGCCGCGCTGCACGACGAGATCGACGCCGGTGAGCACCTGCACTGCTTCGCTGCCCTGGCGAAAGCTCTTGCGCAGCTGCCGACAGGCGAGCACGGGCTCATTCATAGCGCAGCGCCTCGGCCGGGCTGACTTTCGCCGCCCGCCAGCTCGGATAGATCGCCGCCAGCAGCGTGAGCAGGAATGAAGCGCCGCTGATGACGAAGACGTCACGCCAGTGCAGATCCGAAGGCAGCTCGGTGATGTAATAGACATCCTTGGCCAAAAACTGGATGCCGAGCAGCCGCTCGATGGCCGGTACCACGGTTTCGACGTTGAGCGCCAGCGCCACCCCACCGGCGACGCCGACGGCGAGGCCGATCAGACCGATCATCATGCCCTGGACGAGGAAGATGGCCAGAATGCTGCTTGGTGCAGCGCCCAGCGTGCGCAAGATGGCGATGTCGGCCTGTTTGTCGGTCACCGCCATGACCAGCGTCGAGACGATGTTGAACGCCGCCACCGCGACGATGAGCATCAGGATGAGGAACATCATGTTCTTCTCGATCTGCACGGCGCGGAAAAAATTGGCATGCAGCCGCGTCCAATCCGACACCTGCAGCCCGACCTCGAGCACGTTTAGCAGCTCGCGGCCGATACGCGGCGCGGCAAACAGGTCGGCCAGCTTCAGGCGCACGCCGCTCACCGCCTCGCCGAGGCGATAGAGACGTTGCGCATCGGCAAGATGCACCAGCGCCAGGCCAGAGTCGTATTCATACATACCAACTTCGAAGATGCCGACAACGCGGAACTGCTTCAGGCGCGGCAGCACTGCCGCCGGCGTCACCATGCCCTGCGGCGCGATCAGCGTCACCTTGTCGCCCAGCGTGGCACCGAGCGCATGCGCCAGCTCCAAGCCAAGAATGATGCCGAACTCGCCGGGTTCCAGCAGCTCGAGCGTGCCGGCCTTCATGTAGCGGGCGAAGTCGGCTACCTTTTCCTCTTCGGCCGGCAAGATGCCGCGGATCAGCGCGCCGCGCACCGCTTCGCCCTGGGCCAGCATGGCCTGCGCCTGCACATAGGGCGCGGCAGCGAGGACCCCCGGCCGCATCGCCATCGCGGCCACCCGGGGCCAGTCGTGCAGCTCGCCGCCGACGCCGGAGATCTGCACATGCGAAGCGACGCCGAGGATGCGCGTGCGCAGCTCCTTCTGAAAGCCGTTCATCACCGACAGCACGACGATCAGCGCCGCGACGCCGAGCGCCAAACCGGCGACCGAGATCAGCGAGATGAAAGAGATGAACCCATTACGGTGCGCACTGCGCTTGCCGGCGCGCGTATAGCGTAGGCCGATCCACAATTCATAAGGCAGTGAAGGCAACATGGCTGCATGTTACCTTGGAAAATGCGGAAACGATGCGGACTCAAAAACGGCGTTGGCCAAAAGTCAGCCGCATCGCGACGGCGTTCAGCCATCCAGCGTCTCGACCTGCATCGCCACCACCTGTCGCTTCTCCTTGCTGAACTCGACGCCGATGAGATGAATGGGCTGGTCGAGCGCCCGATACTTCTCGGCATAGTTCCGTTCTTTCAGCTGTGCCAAGGCTT